>Ga0075418_10007124_pt1 | contig 12605 bp, 9 predicted proteins | sample SoiMetdeltSBSDD2_FD_81776 | JGI IMG/M metagenome (GOLD analysis project Ga0075418, IMG submission 81776) | Bulk soil microbial communities from a Populus tree surrounding site in Tennessee, USA - Soil MetaG P. deltoides SBSDD2 | ecosystem: Environmental > Terrestrial > Soil > Tree plantation...
GACGGAACGCCAGGACACCATCGGCAAAGTTTCGCAGGTAGCTATGGAAGGCCTGGGCCACGTGAGCGCCGTCCTTATAGAAATAGATGGAACGGTAGTGGCTGTCGCGGTAGGTTCCCAGCGTGGAACACAACGCCAGCTTGACTAGCGATGGGCGGACTGGCCACCAGAAGGGATTGATCGGGGCTAAGCCCAGGATCGGCGTCTGTCCGTCCCAGCCGGCCTGGCGCAAGATTCTTTCGCCATACTCGAGGCCCAGCGGTTCGAAGGTCCAAGCCGTGTCAGTGCCCAGCTCGGTAGGTACTCCAAGGCGTCCCAGCACGGACTGCGATTCTTCATTCCGCGTGATCACCAGTGAGTCGCCACAATAGCGTCGGCTCATTTCTTGCAGAAAGGGATCCATCTGGCCCGCCTCTGCACCATAACCGACAGCCAGTTTGTTCTCGGCAGCCGCAATGCCTAGCGACCCAATCATCATCACCGTGAGGGCGTTGGCAAACTTGCTCTTGAACATAGAGCCTTCGCAAGCGATGACACCATGGTATTGGCTGATCTCCTTGAAGAGAAATGGAGGGAATAGATCCGGCAACTTGACTTGCCGAACACCGGGAAAGTAGCCCTGGGAGAGGGCGAGATTGTGGGACAAGACGCTCAATTCCAGTTGCTCGTCCCCCAGAACGCAGCGAACCTGGCGGATCATTTCCTGCACACGAACGTCGGAACCAGTGTTGCGATTACCGTTGTAGCCGGCAAAGAGCAACTTCAGAGAGGCTCCAGGTCGCCACGCTTCGCCGTTACCCAGCATCCACCGCAGTTTGGACAATTCAATCAGGCTGGTCACCCAGGCGCCCAGAAAAAGGTCCATCATCGGGCGGCCCTCCCTTGAGCCTCCGGCCACTCCTGATAGGGGAATGTGAAGCCGTGCCCGGTGGAAAACTCATAGAGGGGGAGGCTGTACTCGGTGAAGTTCACAGGAGTTCTTCCTGTCTCCTGGATGACCCGCTTGTTGTCAAATACAGTATTCCACTGCAGATAGGGAAGAAATACCTTCAGCAAGGCGGCCAACTGGCTTATGGAGGTGCCACGCCGATTGGCCAACCAGGTCACGATGCCATCAAAGGGTTTGGCTAGCGCCGGCTGATAGAGCGGACCCGGTTTTCCTCGCGCCTTGCTGAGCGTGTCGGTAATGTCCCGACAGGTCGGAGAGTGAACACCCGAGGACAGGTGATAGGTGTCGTGCAGAGTCCTGTCCTTTTGGTGCAGCGTCACGATCGAGTCAGCCACGAAATCGACATTGACGATATCCAGGCGATCGTTTGGTCGCAAGGGCAGTAGCGGCAGACGCGCGAGAAACACGAAGGCTCTCACCATGTCGAACTGAGTTGTCCGGCCGTGGCGGCTGTCACCCAGAACAATACTGGGTCGAAAGATCGTCAACGGAACGTCAGGCAGCAGCTCGTGCACCATGTGCTCGCTAAACTTCTTCGTGCGAGCATAAGGGTCATAGTCGGAACGTTCCCAATCAATGGCTTCTGCTTCCGTTACCACTTCGTTGCTGCGCATCCCGGCGACCGCAACTGTGCTGACATGGCTGTAGCGCCGCAGGCCATGATTGGCCAATACGCGATTGGCAAACGTGAGGACCTCCAATGTCCCACGCAGGTTGACATTCAGGCAAACCTTTTCGGATCTCCGATTCAGTGAAGCTGCAATGTGCAGCATAGAATTGGTCGTCCGGATCAGGCGAGCATAGTCACCCTTGTCCAGCCCAAAGCGAGGAGAGGTAATGTCGCCCAGAAAGATATCGATGTGGGAGTTAAGCCATTGCTGGAACCGAGGAAAGTTGAGGTGAAGCTGCATGCCGCGCCACAACTTCAGCTCGGCCCCGTGACGATCCTTGGCGCGGACCAGCAGATTGAGCTTCTGCTGATGGGTCTCCAACAGCCCGGCAGCCACGTGAGCACCCAGGTAACCGGTCGAGCCTGTGATGAAAATCGCCATATCCGTCTTATTCCCCAACAGCCAGGTTCAATTGCTTGGTGGACGGGGTCGAAGAGGAGGTCGAACTCTCTGAGGCTGGCTGGCCGTCACCGGCGGCGGCCGGTGACGGCACGGTTGTTCCATCCTTCGGGGACAGCTTGAAGTTCCTCGGCAGGAGCCCGGTCTCCGGACGACGCCCTTCAATCAAGGGGTAGGTCCAGCGGCGCAGCGCTGGCACATGCAGGTTGATCCAGTAGTCGTACCAGTCGATGACCTCCGCATCGTAGCCGAAAGTCTCGATTTCCTCATTGGGCAGGGCTCCCGCCAGCACCTTAATGTGATCGGCCGCGAAAAAGTACTCATTGTCCAAGATAAAGGGTTCGTAGAGTTCAATAACCTTCTGCACTCTTTCCAGGGCGCGTTGCTTGCGAACCAACCGGTCACTCGCCAGAACCTTTTGAACGCCTTCGATCAGTCTCTGAAATCGCGGCAAGGAGACATTGGTGTAGCGTGTTTTTGATACAGCGATGGTGTCGAAACGGGCGCGCAGCCAGTGTTCGAGGCCCTCCAGAGAACGGTAGTACTTGCGGTGCGCCAGGCCGGTCAGCTCGATGGTTCGGCGCATGTTGGCAGGATTGGTCTCCGAAGTCGCCAGTTGGTAAACCTTCTCTTGGCAGCGCGAGACCACGGCCGCAGAAATGAGCGTCAATCCTCGGCAAACGAGGTCGACTGGGATCACGTCCAACCGCTTGCGCTTGTTGGAAGGCAACTGACGGAAGTAACTTCCCAACAGATAGGAAAGGGGTGCGGTCGTGTTGACGCCTTCATTCCAACCACGGAAGGGTTGCTTGACTGAGGACTCAACGATGGACGGCCGGGCGATGCTGATCGGTAGGCCGTCACCATCCTCCGCCAACAGCGACTCCCCCAGGCTTTTGATGAAGGTGTAAATGTTGGGCCATCCCCAGTGATGCGCCCGCTGGATTCCAAACTCGATGACCTGATCGCGAACCCAGCGGGTTCGAGTCTTGCGGATCTGATTCTGCAGATTCTTGTCGTCGCCTGTTTCCGAATCGCCGCCTTTCACCTTGGCGACCACCTCAGCATGGAACTGAACTGTCATCGCAGGGCTTTCGGCCTCTTGTTCAATGCGCTGAATTCCCGATTGGAGGAATTCCCACTCGCGATGGGCCTCGAAATCCGAGCTGCCCTTTGGCGTGTAGTTGGGGTGAAGTTCTTCTGGGACCCGGCCATCAATTCTGCCATTCACGAAGGAAGTGGACACGTGCACCAAGCCAGCGCGTCGGCACTTTCGCAGGAACGCAACCAGATGAAGAACACTGTCGGCGTTGGTTGACAAGGCCAGGCGCAAATCCGGATTGAAGTCTGTCAGACCCGCCGAGTTGACGATCAAATCGAGTTCCTGAAAGAGCCGCTGGGCCGTCGCGTCATCGAGTCCGAGCTGCGGTTCTGAAACGTCCCCCTCGATCACTTCGAGCCGCTCGGCAAGCCAGTCGCCGAGCTGGTCGCCATGCCGTTCGTGAAGCAGCTTAAAAGCAGGAGACTCTGCTACGATCCGCTCAAACCGCTGCAGGGGAATACGCGAACCCTGACGGCGCACCAGAATATAGATCCGGCCCAGCTCTGGCAGGTCTTCCAGCAGCATCGTCAGCCAAACTTTGCCGATGAACCCGGTGGTCCCGATAATGAGAATTTGTTTTCCCGCCAAAGCCTTGCGGACCGAGAGCTTCTTCAATCTAGGTGGCTGCACCCCGAAATGAACCACGGCGTGCTTGGAAACGGGCATTTGACGAGCCGTGGGAAAAACGATCTCGTCTGGAGAACGTCGGTTCCAGTCGGGGCCAAGCTGTGTGGTAGCGTTTTCCCAGTCTGGCGACTCGCCGCGTTCTCTCGGAGAGAGACGCCCCGCTCCCCCCAGCACCGGAACCACCGGTTCCAAGAGCCTGCCCGTGGCGAGCCCATCACGGAATTCCAAACGGTTGGTCAGCAGGATTTCCACCTTCAAATGCTCGGCCAGTGACCGCATGAGGTGGTCTAACTCCTGGCTGACCAGAACCACGCGGCGTCCGCTGCTCTGCAGTTGCAACAATTTAGCTAAGGCTTCCGATCGTAGCTTCGGGCGAACCACATAGTTAAAGTACTCCTCACCCAGCAAGTCCAGGCGGTCGCGGCTCATTCCCCGCAAAGGCAGATGCACAAGTCGAGTCGCAAAGACAGGATTCTCCAGGCCCACGAGCAGACGCAACGCGGCCACGCCGCAGACAGCAGCCAGACGATACATGCGTTCGCTAAACGCTTGAGCGTTGCGCGCGAAATAGGAGACTAAACACACGGGGCTGAGGGAGAAGAACAGCCCATCAGCGCGCAGGAAAGCGTAAGGCAGCGCCGGCGTTTCCCTATCTGTCGAGGGTTCTCGATTGTTCAAAGTGGAGTCACTCCGGGGGATCGACTAAGACACGTTCAATGCGGCAGAGAGCCCAAATGGGGGTGATGGCGTTCAGAGCGGCCTACGCCGGGGGCGATAGACTTCACATGCTGACAACCTCGCCAGACGCCATTGGCAAGCCAAAGGATACGCAAGCAGGACTGGTTTTTCAAGCCAAAAGGCGGCCCGCTTGGGGAATGCAGATTGTAGAAATTCGGAATGCGGATTGCCAACTGATTGGTTCCCAGATCGGCCTATTATCGACAATCGAGAACCCTCGATTTCCCATTCCATAATCCCGCATTCTGCAATCCCTCTCGCTCTTCCCAAAGAAATCGGAAACTGCTAGCATGAGGCTTCTTTTTTGCGCCTAACGAGTCCTGGATATCGAAATCAAATTCGAACCAACCCGAGCCACAAGGAGGAGTCATGCAAACCATCTATCCTTCCCGAACCTTCCCCTTGCCGTTTTCACGAGTGGGGTTCCTGCTTTGCCTCGTGTTCGCGGGATGCAGTCGGCCGCAGCCGCCAGCGCCGGCCGCGCCAGAGTTCCAGCCCGAGATTCTCCCGCTTCCCAAGCAGCTTGCCAACTACGAAGAGATGCAGATTCCCGCCGACAACCCACTGACTGAGGAAAAGGTCGCCTTAGGTCGCCAGCTGTTCTTCGACAAAAGGTTGAGTGCGGACGGCACACGCTCCTGTTATTCGTGCCACCTTTGCGAGAAGGGTCTAACGGACGGGCTCCCCAAAGCAGTAGGTGCTCTCAACAAGCAACTGCCACGCAGCAGCCCATCCCTGTGGAACATCGGGTATCACAAAGAATTCTATTGGGACGGCCGAAGCGCATCGCTTGAGAAGCAAGGCATGGCAGCCTGGACCGGAGGCAATATGAGCGCCAAGGCCGATGAGATTGCGTCGAAACTGAACGCGATTCCAGGCTATAAGAGCCAGTTTCAGAAAGTGTTTGGCAGCGACGCAACTCCGGAGAACATCATCAAGGCAATTTGTGCATTTGAGCGCACGATCATTAGTGGTGATACGGCCTACGATCGTTGGAAGGCAGGCGACCAGTCAGCTATCAGCGAGGAAGCCAAACGCGGCTACAAGTTGTTCCAGGACTTGAAGTGCACCAACTGCCATGATGGCGTGCTCTTCACCGATCAGCAGTATCACAATGTCGGAATCGGCATGGACGCCAAAGAGCCCGATGTGGGACGGTTCAAGGTGACGAACAAGCCGGCGGACACAGGCGCATTCAAGACCCCGACTTTGCGCGACATCACGAAATCGGCTCCCTATCTCCACGACGGCAGCGCCGCCACGCTCGAAGAAGTGGTAGACATCATGGTGGGTGGAGGCAAGCCCAACAAGTATCTGGACAAGAAAAATCTTCAGAAACGAAAAGCCACACCGGCACAGAAGCAGGACCTGTTGGCGTTCCTGAAGACGCTGGACGTCGACTGCACCTTGACCGAGCCGAAGTTACCGTAGTCGAGGAAAGTATTGAATCGCCAGGGCGCGAAGAGAATCCAACGAGTCGGATTTTTGATCGAGGATTCGCAATTTCCGCTTGTGACAGCTTTCTGTCTGTTGGACTGAGATTCATGGAGTAGAAGAGCCGCGGACGGAGAATGAGCACAGCAGTTGTATTCCTCTGCTTCTTCGCGTCTGGCTCGCTTTCGGCTGATGCTGTCGGAAAATTCCAGTTCTGGAGAGCTCCTGAATGGACTCCAATCTTCTGGGCACAAAATCCATCGAGAAGCTTGTGGGAGATGTTGAGCATGGCACGAAGGCGTTGCGCCGCTCGTTGAGCGCGCTGGATCTCACGCTGCTGGGAATCGGGGCTATTATCGGAACTGGCATCTTTGTACTGACGGGAACGGCCGCAGCTAACCAAGCGGGTCCTGCGATCGTGGTTTCCTACGTCGCTGCTGGCCTGGCCTGTGCGTTTGCAGGACTCTGTTATGCAGAGTTTGCGGCCATGATTCCGATTGCGGGCAGCGCCTACACCTATGCTTATGCGACCCTGGGTGAGGTCTTTGCCTGGATGATTGGTTGGGACCTCATTCTGGAGTATGCCGTCGGATCGATGACGGTAGCCATTGGCTGGAGCGGTTATTTTCAGCGGATTCTAGCCGGGTTCGGCATCCATCTGCCGGTATGGATGACGGCTGCTCCAGCGGCGACGCCCGAAGCTGTGATCAATCTTCCGGCAGTTGTCATCGTGTTGATCATCACGGGTATTCTGGTCGTCGGTGTTCGCGAGAGCGCCCGCTTCAATGCCGTCATGGTCGCCATCAAGTTGTCTGCCATTCTGTTCTTCATAGTGGTGGGCGCACGCTATGTGAATCCTGGGAATTGGGTTCCGTTCGCTCCTTTCGGATGGCCGGGAATCATGGCAGCAGGCGCCGTGGTCTTCTTTGCCTATATCGGATTCGATGCGGTTTCAACTACGGCGGAAGAAGCGAAGAACCCAAAGCGCGACCTTCCCATTGGAATCATTGCCTCATTGCTCATCTGTACAGCCCTCTATCTGGCGGTGTCCGCGGTCCTTTGCGGGATTGTCCCAGTCACGGAGTTGAGGAAGGACGTAAAATTTCTGAACGCGCCGGTGGCGTACGCCCTCTCAGTCATTAAACAGGATTGGGCTGCTGGTCTTGTCTCGGCAGGAGCCGTTGCGGGAATTACGAGTGTGCTGCTGGTCATGTTGATGAGCCAGCCGCGGATTTTTTTCTCTATGAGCCGGGATCAACTGCTGCCACCGGGGGTGAGCAGGGTCCACCCGAGATTCCGGACCCCTTACATCACCACCATCATTACGGGTTTGGTCGTCGCGCTCTTCGCAGGGTTGCTGCGGATCGATGTGGTCGGTGAGATGACCAGCATTGGGACTCTGTTCGCCTTCGTGGTGGTCTGCATCGCTGTGATGATCCTTCGTCGGAAACGTCCCGATGCGCCACGTCCCTTCAGGGTGGTGGGTGGGCCCACTATCCCGTTGCTGGGGACTGTTTCGTGTGTTTACCTGATGGCAAGTCTTCCCGTCATCACCTGGATACGATTTTTGGTCTGGTTGGATCTAGGGATGTTGATTTATTGGTTCTATGGCCGAACACACAGCCCACTGGTTGATCGCGCTGAAGCCAGCTCACGGAGTTCGGTTGAGGGAATCGCGAACTTTATCTCTTTTGCCTCTTATCTGATCCTCTTTAACGGATTTTGCATCACTGTGCTTGCCTACCTCACGGAGTTTAGGATCACAACCGAGAATTCTGCAAAATGGCACGAGATCAATGTGACTCCTGAACAAGCTGACACATTCGGGCTCACTATCCTGGGAATTGGCCTTGTCGTTCTGTTGGCGGGCGTGGCGTTGAGAAAGGTCTCGCCTGCACCGAAACGAGCCTGACCTGAATTCTCCGAATTAACCTGCCCCCGTGCTAAACTCCAGACTTGGAGGCTGGTGGGCACCAAAGCGCGCGCCTGCCCTTTTTGCAAGGAGTTTTTCAGACCGTGTGGCTGCGCTACGCTCGATGAAAACTTAGCAACCTCATTTTTGTTGCTTCCTAAGAGTTTCCTGAATTGGTCGGACGATTTTCAATGGAGGGCCATCAGTCATTCTGGCGATGCGTTTCTTTGCGGGCGTTGTGAGGTACAAGTTGCGGTCCGTTGAACCTAGTATGTTGCTCGGTCTGATTGGTGTTGCCATTTTTCTGATTTCTTTAGTCCTCAGCACCGGCATCGCTGTTGCATTTCTGGTGCAGTTGCCTGCTGACTACTTCACACGGAATCGCGAAAGCCGGGGGAGAGAAAGGTTTGGTGCGGTCCAATGGCTCCGGTTCTTCGGGAAAAACCTGGTGGCGCTGGTGGTGATTGCCGTCGGCATCGTACTCTCGGTACCCGGCATTCCAGGCCAAGGGGTCCTGACGATTCTACTCGGTATCATGCTGGCTGATTTCCCGGGTAAGCAAAAACTGGAACGGAAGCTGATCGGTATGCCTTCAGTCTTGTCGGCGGTCAATCGTCTCCGCAAGCGGTTCAAGAAACCGCCGCTGGTGATTGATCTTCCTCCTGGTCCCCACTATCAAGGAGGAAGGGCATAGGCCCCATCCCGGTTGCGGAAGTAGCGAATGATACGGCCCCGCGCAAACCACGGGAGGTCTGCGGCTTTGAAGCGGTAAACGTCCATGATCTCTGAATCCGCCAAACGAGTGCTCCGAATTGAGGCTGAAGCGATTACGGATCTAATCGATCGCATCGATCATCGCTTTGAAGCCGCCGTGCAGGCCCTGGATTCCTGCCGCGGCCGGGTGGTGGTCACCGGCATCGGGAAGTCAGGGATCATTTGTAGGAAAATTGCTGCGACCTTGGCCAGCACGGGTTGCCCGTCGCTATTTTTGCATCCCAGCGAGGCAAACCATGGCGACCTCGGCATGATTGTTCCCGGCGACGTTGTCTTGGTCGTTTCCAACAGTGGTGAGACGGAAGAAATCCTGCGTCTCTTGGAAACGCTCAAGCGTCTAGGGATTTTCCTGATCGCGTTGGTGGGCAATCCTCGCTCGACTCTGGCCCGTCACAGTGACATTGTCTTGGATGTGAGTACCCGCCAGGAGGCGTGCTCTCTCGGTCTCGCTCCTACGGCCAGCACGACGGCTGCACTAGCCATGGGAGATGCGCTGGCAATTGCACTCTCCGAAAAGCGTGGTTTCAAAGAGGAGGACTTTGCCAACCTCCACCCAGGCGGGAAGTTGGGGAAGAAACTGCTGCGGGTTGAGAACCTGATGCATGCAGGTGAGGAAGTGCCGGTCGTTGAGCCAGAGACACCCATGCGTGATGTCATCTACGAGATTTCCAGGAAAGGCCTGGGTGTCACAGCCGTCGTGCAGGAAAGAAAGGTGGTCGGTATCATCACGGATGGCGATCTGCGCCGGCTGCTTCTCGAAGACGAGGATATGGTGAAGAAAACAGCGGGCGCCTGCATGCATCCGAACCCTCTCACCATCCAGCGGCAGGAGTTGGCCGCAGCCGCCCTTCAAGTCATGGAGGAACGGAAAGTGACATCATTGTTAGTCACATCTTCCGATAGGCTCCTTGAAGGAATCATCCACATCCATGACCTGTGGCAAACGCAGATGTTCTGATTGCTAACTGCAGAAAGGGCAAATGGGAATGAAAAAGTGCCTTCTGAGGATTACCGGCGATGGTTATGGCAAGTCGGCAGACCCAATACGGATTGCGCATGCATCGTCACTAAGCTGCTGGCGAGAATCCCGCCAAATTCCGTTCTCGACGCTGGTTCCCCTCCAACCACCGGGTCTCCTGTGCAGAATTGGTTACCGCAGTCTGATTCTCCTTTCAGGCCAGCGCCTTCTTGCAGTATTCCAGCGATTCCCGAACACCGTCCATTGCTGGCTGACCTTCGACCTCATGCTCGATATTCGCAGGGATCTTATAGTTCTTTGTCTTGAGCAGCTGTAATACCTCTTTGATGGGGGTATCGCCGGTTCCGAACTTGACCGTAGGGGATGCTGGTCCGAGCCCCTTCTTGCGATCTTTGACGTGCAGAGTGACGATTCGCGAATGATTCTTTTGGATATAGTCCACTGGGTCGAACCCGGCGGCCACAAAGTGGCCAATATCGAGGTTGATGCAAATGAAACGAGACGTGCCTTGCATGGCTTGGGCGAATTCCTTGGGCCCATCAAACTCGTCCGGCTTTCCCCCTTGGGCATGGTTGTGCATTCCGACGCGGATTTCGAATCTCTTGGCAAAGCCGTCGATTCGTTTCGAAACACTGGGATTTGAGGAAGCCGTGATTACCGTGGCTCCAAGGCTTCTGGCCATCAGGAATCCACGTTCGATTTCCGCATCAGTCATGTCTCTCCTGAAGCTGTAATTGTAAGCACTCAACTGGATACCAGCCTTGGCGAGTTTTTGACCGGCTTCTTCGAAGAACGACAAGGGAGTTTCCAGCCGCCATTTGCGCAGCGCCTCCCCACCGAGTCCTTTCGGTTCAAGGTGACCCTGCCATAACTCACAACTATTGATTCCAACGTCGACAATTGCCTGAATGGCCTCTTCAAATGAGCGATCGCGGAAGCTATAACTCTGGACGCCAATCTGGACACCGTTTACGACGGAGTTAGGCGCTTTCTTGGCAACGAGTATCTTCTGCGAAACCCCGAAGATGCCAGCCACCGCCAGCCCTTGAGCGAAATGCCGCCTGGAAATCAGCTTTGTCATCGTGCCTCCCGATCAAGTACGCTCACCACGCAGATAATGCCTCGAATGACGAAGCACTGTATCAGCAGGGGGACAGTGCGTCAAAATGTTTTCGCTCCTGCTCTGGGCGCTCCGGATCTCAAACGGCAACTCCGACATTTTCCTAACCCGTCTGGCGGTGGCAGCAGTATAATCCAGCCGTTGAATCCAGCACGAAGGAGTCTCTTCCAGAAAGCCCTCTTCGACGCCCTTACTTCAGGTGATTCCTGGATCTGGCGCTCGAAGCTTTCGAGCATACAGTGAGCCTTTCCTGCAAAGGAGGCAAATTGTATAGGGTTCCTCCTCCCACACCAGTGCCCCATCACCTCCAGCTCATCACAAGTTTCGTGACGATTGCGTTGTTGCGGTCTTCCTGTTGAACGACTCGAACCAGTTGGTAGTTGGCATCCTTGGGCTGAACAGATCGATAGCAGGAACGAGACTTCCCTTTTTCAAAATTCCACTGCAAAGGAGGCGTTTATGAAACGGGAGGGATTGAGCATTGATCTCGGTATGGTGATCATTCTGCTGATCCTCGTGAATGTCCCCCTCTGGGCCCTGGCCTTCCTCACGGTCGATCAGGTGCAATCTTCGCTGCAAACTAAGGTGGCGGACGATTTCCGAGCCATCGCCAAGAAGAACGCGGTAACCATCAACTATGCAATCAACCACCTTGTGGCAGAAGTCGCGACTATTGCAATTAGCCCGGTCATTCGAGACGTAGTCAGAAAGCAGAATGCCTCGTATTCGGGGGACGCCGAGCAGAACCAAAAGCGCGTGAGAGAAATCGACAAGCTCTGGTTGACCCCGCAAGCGAAGCCTTACGTCGACCCGGTGTTGTCCAATGCAGCGTCTCAATACCTGCGGCAGTTTGTCGGGGTACAGACGAGCCTAAAGCGTGTCACCATCACCGACCGCATGGGCGCTGTGGCTGCAGCAAATCTCAAGACTGTCGATTATGACCAGGCAGACGAGGCTTGGTGGCGGAACACTTTCAAAGATGGAGTGGGCGGGAGTGTGGTGATTGAGGATGTCACAGCCGACCTGGTCACGAAGGCCAACGCCCTGCACATTGCTGTCCCCATTCTGGAGGAGGGTCAGGATCTCGTCATCGGCACGATCGGCGCGATCCTGGACATTACCGACTTGTTTCCGATCGTGACCGGCGTAAAGATTGGAAGCACGGGAGAAACGCTGCTCGTCAAAGACGACGGTACAATTATTGCAGGAACCGAATTGGGCGCGGGCCGGCCCAGCAAACTGGCCTACTTCGAAGATATCCGGAACGCCCTCCGTTCCCACACCAAACCCGACTTTATTGTGGCAACTGCCCCAGGCGGGGCGAAGAAGGCGGTAGCCTACTTGGATACTGGACTCTCTGCCAGTTATCCCGAATTGAAATGGATGACCATTGTCGAGCAGGACTATCGGGAGGCCAATGCGGCAGTTGATAGTTTGATCCGCAAACTCCTGTGGGCGGCCCTTGGCGTTCTCATCTGCATCACTGGCCTGGCTCTCTATCTCTCCACCCATCGGCGGCTCCAATTTACTGATATCGGTGAAGTCGACATTGAGGAGGCCAAGGCCAGAGCGGCGAAACGGCAAGGCGCGTAGGACTCAAATCATGCATGGGAGTAAGCATCCTCCCGTTAACTGTTGGCATTGTCGCTCGACTAACATGCAGGGCGAAGGTAAGCAGCCACCGAAGAGACCTGGAGTTCTACCCTTCAATCACCAGCAAAAGGTCCTTGGCTTCGACTTTTTGACCGGGTTCCACGAGCAACTGGCTGATACGCCCGGCCAGGGGCGAGTAGATGGTACTCTGCATCTTCATTGCTTCCAGCATCATTAGCTTCTCGCCCCGCTCGACGTTCTGACTGAGCTGTACGAAGACGCTGGTGATCACTCCCGGCGAAGGTGA
>Ga0075418_10007126_pt1 | contig 12604 bp, 5 predicted proteins | sample SoiMetdeltSBSDD2_FD_81776 | JGI IMG/M metagenome (GOLD analysis project Ga0075418, IMG submission 81776) | Bulk soil microbial communities from a Populus tree surrounding site in Tennessee, USA - Soil MetaG P. deltoides SBSDD2 | ecosystem: Environmental > Terrestrial > Soil > Tree plantation...
TCGACTCTCAGCTTAGCCGTTCTTTCGAGTTTGAAACTTTTGGTCCATTCATCCGGCGCCGCGGTTGGAAGGACTGCGAGCACGATCACACAAATTATTGAAAGCATGAGTTACCTCCTCGTATCAATACGTTTCTAGTTTTCTGGTTTTTGGTTTCTGGTTTTTGGTTCCGCTTCAATTGTCTAAACTAGAAACCAGAAACTAAGAACCAGAAACGTAACTATTCAATAAGTTTCTAGTTTATGGTTTGTGGTTCTGCTTCAATATGTCCTGAACGATTGTCTAAACTAGAAACCAGAAACTAGAAACCAGAAACTAAAAACCAGAAACTTAACTATTCGTACCGCACCGCCTCCATCGGATCGACCCTCGCCGCCCGCCGAGCCGGCACGACACAAGCAACCAGAGCCACCCCTATAAGAATTAGCGGTATGGCGATGAACGTCAGCGGATCTGTCGGGGTCACGCCAAACAGCAAGCTCATCATTAATCTGGTCAACCCAAGCGCCCCCGCCAGTCCGACCGCCACGCCGACAAGGGCGGTGGTCATACCCTGACCCACGATGAGCCTGAGCACATCGCGAGTTTGCGCTCCCAGCGCCATCCGAATACCAATCTCCCGCGTGCGTTGCGAAACTGTGTAAGAGATCACACTGTAGATCCCGGTCAGGGTCAGGATCAATCCCGTTGCCCCGAACAAGGCAAACAGAAATGTGTAGAACCGTGCCTGGGCTACCGTGTCGGAAATAGCTTGCGTCAAGGTCTGGACGCGGGTAACCGGCACGCTCCGGTCACCCGACCGAATTTCATAGGTGAAGCTGCGGGTTAAAGACGCGGGATCGTTTGTGGTCCGAACCAGGAAGTTGCCCCAGCTCCAACTGTTTTGCTGATAAGGCAAGTAGAGTTCGGGTGATGCCGGCTTGATCAGACTGGAGTGATGCACATCCCCGATTACGCCTACGATTTCCCATTGTTCTGGATCTCCGTCATTCTGATTTGCGCCGATGTGAGTTATGCGTTTGCCAATCGGGTCTTCCTGCGGAAAGTAGAGTGCGGCGAGCTTCTCGTTGATAATGGCTACCCCGGACGCGCCGCGCTGATCTTGTTCGGTAAAATACCGACCCTTGAGTAAAGGAATTTTGATCGCTTCGAAGTACTCCGGCGTGACGCTGCGGTTTGAGGCGGTTGGTTCCTGTCCAGGTTCCGGTTTTGGTCGTCCGACAATCCTGAAGTCACTGCCTACATTGCCGCCACTGAAAGGCATTGGCGCAACAAATGCCGCCTTCTCGACGCCGGGCAATGAATTGAGCCTTTCCAGCGTTTGATTGACGTAGCTAACACGCTTCTCCGGTTTATCATAAGCGTCCCTCGTCATACTGACCTGTCCCATCAGCACGTTCTCCGGATCGAAACCCGGATCCACGTTCGCCAGACGCTCAAAGCTGCGAATCATCAAACCCGCGCCGATCAACAGAACCAACCCCAAAGCAACTTCGGCAGCAACAAGCGTGTTACGCCATAGGTGCAACGTCCCGCTGCCGGTCGCGCTTCTCGACCCGGCTTTCAAGACTTCATTAATATCCGGTCTCGCAGCTTTGAAAACCGGAATGACGCTGAACAGCACCGCGGTCATCACCGACACCGCGAGCGTAACTCCGAGAACACGGATGTTGATCTGCACTTCGTCAAGCCTTGGCAACTGATCGGCGCCGTAATACCTGATCGCACTCAGCCCCCATCCTGCAATCAGCAATCCCATGCATCCCGAGAGGAACGCCAGCAGCAGGCTCTCAGCGAACAATTGACGAGCGATTCGCCACGTTCCGGCGCCCAGAGCAGCCCGGAGCGCCAGTTCTTTCTCCCGGCCGATTGCCCGCATAAGAAGCAGGTTAGTCACGTTCGTGCAAGCGATCAGCAGAATAAACGCCACAGCTCCAAGCAACACCCACAACGCGCGGCGCGTCTCGGAGCCCACAATTTGTTCATCCAAACCAACGAGGTATGCAGTGATGTTGCGGTTATGTTGAGGATATTGCTGCTCCAAACCCTCGGCGATATTGGTCAAGTCCGCTTGCGCCTGATGGAGACTGACTCCAGGCTTCATTCGTCCAACAGCTCGGAGAACCTGCGCGCCACGTTGGTCCAGGTTTTGCCCCTCGCCTGCGATGGTCGTCAGGAGTTGGGGTTCTTTCGGCCCAAGCGGGAACTCAAAATCCGCCGGAAGAACTCCGATCACAGTGAAGAGGCTGCCGTTCAAAGAAATCTGCTGGCCCAGTGCCGATTCGTCTCCACCAAATCTGTTTTGCCAAAACTCATGGCTGAGAATGGTAACCGGTTGGGCGCCGCGTCTCTCTTCCTCTATCTGAAAATCGCGGCCTCTTACGACGTTCACCTTTAGTAATGAAAGGAAGTTTCCGGTGACCCGCATTCCTTGAATGCGTTCTGCTTGCTCATCCTGAAGGATAATGAATCCATTCGGTTTATAACCCGCTATCGCCTCGAAACTCTGGGTCCGGGTCCGCCAGTCCTGCAAATCGAGGTAGGAGACGTACCCTTCTGCGCGTTTGTCCTTGGGTGTCTTCCATATCGCGGTAACCCGCTCAGGTTCGACCATGGGCGCTGGACTCAAGATCAGCGCATTGATAACGCTGAAGATCGCGGTGTTAGCCCCGATGCCAAGCGCCAGAGTCACCACCGCAATCAGGGTGAAGCTCGGGTTCTTCATCAAGATTCGCGCTCCGTAGCGTAGGTCCTGCAGCAAGAAACTCATCGGCTCCTCCTCTATTCGCACCTCAATGCAATCATTGGATCCACCCGCGCGGCACGACGAGCCGGCAGATAGCATGCGGCTACCGCAACAACAAAAAGCAAAAAGCCAATTACGCCGAAGGTTATCGGGTCCGTGACGCTTACGTTGAATAACAGACTCCTCATGAACCGGGTCAACCCGATGGCTCCAGCAATGCCCACTCCCAGTCCGATCAAGGCAGGAACCATTCCCTGTCCCACAACCAGCCTCAACACGTCACGTTGGTCCGCACCCAGAGCCATGCGAATGCCAATCTCGTGCGTACGCTGTGTTACTGAGTATGAGATCACACCGTAGATTCCGGCGGCCGCAAGCGCCAACGCAATTCCGGCAAAGCCCGCCAGAAGAGAGGTGCTAAAACGCTGAACAATCATCGTGTCGGCCAGAATCTGTTCCATTGTCTTGATTCTGACCACCGGTTGATTGGGGTCGACATTCCAAACGGCCGCGCGTACGGCGTTTTGTAATCCGGCCACGCCCGAAGTCGACCGCACAACGAGCTCGATCGACCGCGCGTCATCGGTCATCAAGTCTCTCAGGGTTATCCCCACTTGCATTTTGATGGGCTCGCCAAGCTGAAGACTCGGCACGTAGAGCGTCGGTCTCGGCTGCGTGTCCAACCCTCGCTGCCGAACGTCACCCACGACTCCCACCACCGTCATCCACGGCGATCCAAATTCTTTGTTTCCCCATTTGATTCGACGGCCCAGGGGCTCCTGATCGGGCCAAAACCGTTTGGCCAGTGCATCGCTTACGATCACCACCGGCGCCGCGCCGTCGACGTCACCCTCGTTGAACTCGCGGCCGCCTAGCATCGGAATCCCGATGGCTCGAAAGAAGTGGGCGCTAGCCAGCTGAGAAATAATAGAAGTTGTTTGATCGGAAACGGGCGACTCAATCGTGTAGCCAAAGCTGTTTGTCGATCCGCCGTAGGGAAGCGCTGTAACACTACCGACGGTTTCCACGCCCGGCACTGCGGCAACCTGCTCGAGCAGTTGACGATGGAACGAAATAACCTGCTCAGATTTTGCGTATTTCTGGCGTGGCAGGGTTATGTTCATCGTTAGCACGTTGCCGGGTTTTAACCCGGGATCAACGGCCCGCAGCTTTAGGAAGCTGTTGATCAGCAGTCCTGCGCCGACAAGCAACACAAACGCCAGCGCCATTTCCGAAACGACCAGCAGGTTTCGAGTCCGATTGCGGCGGAGACTTCCCGAACTTCGTCCTCCTTCTTTTAGTGCGTCATTGAGATCGGGCTTTGATGCTTGAAGCGCAGGCACCGATCCGAAGATCAAACCGGTCAGAACGGATGCGCCAAAGGTAAACAACAACACTCGACCGTCGAGCCCAATCGATCTCGCCCGTGGTGCAGACATACCTTCCGCGGCCGCAGACAGGAACTCGATTCCCCAGAGCGAGAGCAACAGACCGGCCGCCCCACCCGCCAGCGCGAGCACCACGCTCTCGATCAGCATCTGTCTGACCAACCTCCACCGGCTTGCCCCCAGGGCTATTCGCACCGCGATTTCGCGTTGACGCGACGCCGCTCGCGCGAGCATAAGATTTGCCACATTGGCGCAGGCGATCAGAAGAATAAATGCGACCGCCCCCAGAAAAATGAGCAATGGCCTTTTGACGTCGCCGACGATTTCCGAGTGTAATGAAAACACCGCCGCCCCGGTTCCGTCGTTTGACTTGGGATACTCGCTTTCGAGCTGAGCGGCGAGACTGGTCATCTCGGCGTTCGCCTGTTCCAATGAGACGTCAGGCTTCAAACGCGCGAGGACTTTCAAATAGTGGCTATTGCGATGCGTGAGCTCCTCGTTAGTGAAGACCAACGGGGTCCAAATCTCCGAGTCCTCATTCAACGGCAACGCGAATCCTGCCGGCATCACCCCGACCACTTCGTAGTCCTGGTTGTTGAGTGTTATCCAGCGCCCGACAACTTCGGGATCGCCGCCAAACTTGCTCCTCCATAGCCGGTCGCCAATGATCACTACACGCTGGTGACCAGGTTGATCCTCATCAGGAGAAAACACGCGCCCAACTTGCGGCGTGATACCGAGTAAGGGAAAGAGGCCCGCCGATACGCGGGCCCCACGAATCCGTTCAGGTTCCGCGAGCCCCGTCAAATTGACGCTCCCACCGGCGTGAGCGGACATTGCCTCGAAGATCTGGCTGCGGTTCTTCCAGTCGACGAAGTTCCCGGCCATCACCGAGTCGTGATCTTCGCCCTTTTTGAGATCCCGTTCCCACACCGCTACAAGACTATTCGGTCGCTCGAACTGAAGCGGTCTGAACAGAACGGCGTCGACCACGCTGAAGATCGCGGTGTTTGCGCCGATTCCGAGGGCCAGGGCCAGAATAGCGACAGCCGAGAACCCGGGGTTCTTAAGCAACAGCCGAAATCCAAATCGAAGGTCTTGAAGTAATGTTCCCATAGCTATTACCTATCTGAATACTGCGTTCAAAACGCGGCCACGGTCGTGTTCAGAACGAATCGTCCGGGCTGCCGTTATCAATGCAGACCGGACCGATTCATCGTCTGCGCCAACCGCGGCGACCTTGATCAGGAATTGCGCCTTTTCGTAATCCGAAGAAAGGTTCGTTGCGCCTTTCACCGCGAGCAGCAACGAATCCTTTTGAGGCGCCACCTTGAGAAATGCGGCAAGCGCCTGGCCCTTATCGTGGTCAGAACGCATCGTACCGACTGCATCGAGGTATGCCACCCGAGCTGGTTCGTCGAGCGTCGACCCTGCGGCGATCTTGATCAGCAGCTGTGCCCGGTCGTAATCAGACGAGATGGTTGACGCGGCCTTGAGGACAAAAAGCAGATCCGCTTTCTCGAGCTTATCGTTCTTGAGAAACGCCGAGAGCACCCGCGCTTTTTCATAGCTCGATCGCAGCGTAGCCACCGATTCCAGATAAGCGGCCCGTGACGATTCATCAAGCGCGGAACGATCGGCGATTTTGATCAGCAATTGAGCCCGTTCATAGTCCGAAGAGACGCCTCTCACCGCGCGCAACGCGAACAGGATGCTCTCGTTGCTCAAGTTTCCCTTTTTGAGCAGCGCTCCCAGCGCGCGACCCTTCTCGTAGTCCGAGCGAAGCGTATTGACCCCTTCGAGATAAATCGTTCGCTGCGCTTCATTTGCCAGATAGCGTTCAGACAGCTTGATCAACAGCTGAGCCTTCTCGTAATCGGAACGAATCTCACTCGCGGCTTGTCTGAGCACTTGCCGGACTGTTTCGTCGTTAAGTGATGCGCTATTGATCAGCTCGTCGAAATAAACGCGCTTGACGTAATCACCCGTCAACCGGGTGATCTCCTGGAGCACGCCGGTCGGGCCGCTTTGTTTGAGGATTCTCTGGACGCGCGGTCGGGCATCATAGCCGCCCTGTCTAACCGTGTCGTCGAGGATCTTTGCGAGCCAGGCTTTGGCTTCTCGGTCAAACTCTCGCGATGCGCCGTCCACCCAATACGACCGCTGGATTCCGCCGGAGGTCGTTTTAGCTTCGAACTTGCGCGTGACGCCGCCGCGTTCGTCAGTAACTCGAAGCGATCCGCCGTCGCTTATGCTGGTGATGTCGGAGTAGTCATCGGCGAATTCGACCTGTCCGCGGATTCTGACCTCAAGCCCAATCCCGTTGTCGCTATGCCGCCAGTGCCACTCGTTGTCGTCCGTCCGAAGCGAGCGTTCGTTGTGTTGCGCCGAACTCGACGATTGCGTCGTAACGGTTCGCGATTGAGCGAACGAACGGACTTTTGCGGAACTAACTACAACGCCGGTTGCCAAAAACGCGAGAAACAACAGCGTCGTTCTGTTTGCTGATTTTGTCATTATTGTCTCCATCTCTGTTTCACTAAGAATCGTGCCAGTCGTTGACCCTGGTGTTTCATTCGTATCTCAACGCAATCATCGGATCAACTTTTGTTGCGCGCCGGGCAGGGATCACACACGCTGCCAAAGCGACCGACAGCAGCAGCAGTGCGATCAGTCCAAAGACCGTTGGATCGCTAGCGCTGACTTCGAACAATAAGCTTTGCATCAATCTCGTCAACGCGAATGATGCCGCCAAACCAATTCCCAGCCCGACTAGCGCGAGCCCCATACCACGCTTAAGCACCAGCATGAGGATGTCACGGCGTTGCGCGCCGAGCGCAATGCGCACTCCAAACTCGGGGATCCGCTGAGTAACGAAATACGACAAGACACCATAGAGTCCGATAGCAGACAACAGCATCGCCAGCCCCGCAAAGACTGCGAGCAAGGTCGTTCCGGTCTGGCGCTGGCCAAACTCTTCGCCGAGGACTTCGGTCATCGTGCGGATGTTCGACACCGGTTGATCCGGGTCAAGTTCGTGCACTTTGCCGGTGACCGCGGTCACAAGGCTCTTTGGTGGAACCGATGCGCGAATGACCAGATCGCGCGGCGCATACCACGGCTGATTCGCGACTTGCTGGTAGGGCATATACATCTCAGGCTTTGTGGGCTTTTCGGCGCCCATCTGCTTGAGGTCGGCTACGACGCCAACAATCTCTATCCACGGTTCCGGGTCATCGGGACGGCTGGGCTTGAAGCGTTTGCCTATGGGGTTATCACCGGGCCAGAACTCGCGCGCCATTGTCTGGTTTATGATCGCGACAGGAATTGATTGTTCAGTGTCACCCTCATTGAAGGTGCGTCCTTGAATAAGCGCGATGCCGATCGTCGTAAAGTAATCGTTGCTGATCTGTCTGTGGTTTGCATCGTACATTACACCCGGCTCGACCGGCCGTCCTTCGATACTGAGGCCATTCGTGCCGCCCCGCCAATCAAGCGGAACTGAAGTCGTGTAAGCTGCGGAGACCACACCGGGCAAAGCCGCAACGCGCTCCAAAACCTGTCTGTAAAACGCAAAGCGTCGGGCCGGTTGCTCATACCGGCTTCCAGGCAATTGTGTGCGCACCGCCAGCACGCTTTCCGCGCGCAGCGTCGAGTATTGATCGCTTAGCCGTGAGAACGCTTTGATGAGCAATCCGGCGCCGACCAGGAGCACCATCGCCAACGCAATCTCTCCGATGATCATCGCGTTCTGCAGCCGGCGATGACCGGCGCTAAGACTCGTCCGACCGCCACCTTGCTTCAACGCTTCGTTCAAGTCGATTGTTAAAGAGTGTAAGGCGGGCGCAAGGCCAAAAACGATGCCGGTGATCACAGAAAGCGCCAGCGTAAAAAACAGCACCATCGCATCGAGTCGCAGGTCCACGAACAGTCTCAAACCCGGCGGGATCAGTTGTCCAAGGAACTCAAAACTCCAGAAGGCGACCAGCACTCCTGCGACGCCTCCGGTAAGCGACAACAGCACGCTCTCAGTGAGCAGTTGCCTGACGAGCCGCCCGCGGGAAGCGCCGAGAGCCGTGCGCACCGCAACCTCCTTGCTGCGGCCGAGCGCGCGCGAGAGAAGCAAGTTGGCCAGATTCGCACTGGCGATAAGTAACACAAAGGCGACCGCCACTAATAAAACGATCAACGGCTGCCTTGTCTCACCACTTAACTCTTCGCTCAGCGAGATCACATTTGCGCCAAGCCGGCTGGCTTGATCAGGGTTGTCCCGGGCGATTTGCGCGGTGATCGCTTTGATGTCGTTGTTGGCGCGCTCGATCGTGACGTCCGGTTTCAATCGCGCGACGACTTGAAGGTAGTGGCTTCCGCGAGCGGCAAGTTGTCGGGGGGTGAACGCGGCAGGAACCCAGATTCGAACCTCCTCATCGCGAAACTGAAACCCTCGGGGCATCACGCCAATGACCGAATGTTTGACGTCGTCCAGAAGTATATCGCGGCCGACGATTCCAGGATCTCCGCCGTATCGAGATTGCCATAGCGGGTAGCTGATGACTGCAACTTTGTTGGCTTCGGGACGGTCGTCTTCGGGCGCGATCGTTCGGCCGATTACGGGAGCGACGCCGAGAACTGGGAAGAAGTTCGCCGTAACGCCATAGCCATAAACTTTATCCGGCTCGCCATCACCGGTGAGATTAAAGTCGCGAATCCGCATCGCGGCCATATCTTCGAAAACCTCATTACGCTCTTTCCAATCGACATAGTTTGCCGGCGCCGGCGTATTCTTTGGAAAGTTTGCAAATGACGCGTCCTCCCAAACCATCACCAAACGATCGGGGTCCGCAAACGGCAGCGGGCGCAACATCACGGCGCGCACCAGGCTAAAAACCGCGGTATTCGCGCCAACTCCCAACGCGATAATCATTACCGCCAAAGCAGTGAAGGCGGGTTTTCTAGCCATGGTACGAAGGGCAAATCGCGCATCTCGAACTATCTGTTCCATCCAGCTCCCCCTGGGGTTTCTAGTTTCTGGTTTGTAGTTTCGGGTTTCTGGTTTGTAGTTTTTGGTTTGTGGTTTCTAGTTGCGTCTGGCTCAGACCCCGCGAGAAACCAAAAAAGCCGAAACGCGAAACCAGAAACCAGAAACCAGAAACCAGAAACCTATTCATATCTAAGCGCTTCAATCGGATCGACTCGCGTCGCTCGCCTAGCGGGCACAAAACAAGCCGCCAGAGCAACTCTCGCAAGAATGAGTGACACGCCGATGAACGTCACTACGTCGGTCGGGCTTATTCCGTAGAGTATCGTCGACATGAATCGCGTCAGCCCGAATGCCGCCCCGGCCCCAATCCCAACCCCAAGCAGCGTGAGCTTCATGCCGTGTCCGATGACCAGACGCAGCACATCGCGCGAGGTTGCGCCCAGCGCGATTCGTACGCCGATCTCCTGGGCTCGACCGGCAACGGTGTAAGAAAGCACTCCATAGATTCCAATTACTGCAAGGAGCCCCGCGATGACCCCAAATCCGGCCAGCAACACCATGAGGGCGCGGCGCGGCGCGACAGATCGGTTCAGAATCGTAGTCATCGTTTCGACATTAGCGATAGCCAGATCTTTATCGACCGCGGCGATCTGGCTTCGGATTGCGCTCGCGGTGCTTGCCGGATCTGTATGGGTCCGAACGGTCAGTGCCATCGACCGCCAGGCATCCTGCGCGTGTGGGACATACACGAGCCCGCGCAACTCATCATCGCGTCCGTAGTAGCGGACGTCTTCTACGACACCGACGATCTCGCGCAGTTCATTTTCATCCCGCCACGAGCGGATCCGTTTGCCGAGCGGAACTTCGTCGCCGAAGACCCGCCGCGCCATCGTCGCGTTGATAATGATCACTTTGTTGGCTGCGGCATTGTCGCGCTCTTCGAAGTCACGTCCCTTGAGCAGCGCGATACCGGTAGTCGTGAAGTATCCCGGGCTGACCACATTCCATTGAGCCGGGAAGTCTGAGCTTGCCGGCGGCTCCGGCTGTCCTTCCACAAGGAACACACGTCCCAGATAAAATCCGCCGCCGCCCAGGGCCAGCGCCGAACTGACCGCCGCAGACTCGACGCCCGGCGCGGCGCTTACGCTGTCGATTACGTTTTTGTAAAAAGCGGTGGTTCGCGCTTCATCGGGATATCGGATCCTGGGAGCGTTGAGGGTCATTGTGATCAGGTGATCCGTCCTCAACCCGGGATCAATTTGCTGAACCCGCATGAAGCTGCGTATCGCGAGGCCCGCGCCGATCAGTAGCATGAGCGAGAGCGCCAGCTCAGAGACCACCAGCGCGTTGCGAACGAAGCGAGTGCGTGTTCCACCGGTTGCGCTGCGCGATGATTCCTTGAGCGCGTGTTGCAGATCGGTGCCCGACGATTGGAGCGCCGGAATCAATCCACAAATAACCGTTGTCCCCAGCGACGCTGCGAGCGCAAACAGAAGCACGCCTGCGTCAATTTGAACCTCTGCCAGTCGCGGCGTATCGCCGGGTACGATGGACTTCAGCAAATCGATTCCCCAGATGGCCAGCAGAAAACCTGCGCTTCCGCCGATCACCGTAAGCAGCAGACTCTCGGTCAGGAGTTGCCGGATCAGCCTCAATCGGCCCGCGCCAAGCGCCAGTCGGATCGCCATCTCGCGTTCGCGCGCCGCCGCTCGCACCAGCAGCAGGTTGGCGACGTTGACACATGCGATCAACAGTACGCAACCGACGACCGCCAGCAGGATAAGCAGCGATGTTCGAGCCTGCTTGCCGACGACATACTCGCGGAGATCTACGATGCGGTTGCTCCACCCCTGCCTCGACTCCGGGAAATCTTGCTCCAGTCGCGCGGCGATGGCTGCCATTGCCGCATTCGCTTGAGCGGCAGGAACGTCCGGTTTTAGCCGCGCGATCCCTGAGAAGATCATGTTGTCACGACGCTCCAGATCCGGACCTGGATTAGGCCCGACTGCCATCGGCGCAATGACGTCACGGTCAGTGGGCCAGATCGCATCCCTGGGCATCACTCCGACTACCGGATATGGCCTGCCGTTTAGATAGATCTTCTCGCCTATGATGTTCCCATCGGCGCCGAATCGTTTCTGCCACAAACCGAAGCTGATGATAAGTACGCGTGCCGGGCCGGGCGGATTGTAGTCTTCGGGTAGAAACGTGCGGCCGAGAAGAGCCTCGCTGCCCACGACTGAGAAGTAGTCTTCGGTTACCGCTGCAACCCGCACTCGTTCCGGCTCGCCGTTGCCGCCCGTCAAATCCGCCTCGTTCAGAAGATTGAGCGCGGCCACGTGTTCGAAGATGCCTTCATTTTTCCAATCCAGATAATCGGCATAAGTGATGCTGCTGTCATCCGAGCCTCTCGCGAGATTGAATGAGATGGGAACCACCAGGCGATCGGCGTCCTTGTAAGGCAGCGGGCGCAGCAGGATGCCGTTAACAAAACTAAAGATCGTAGTGTTCGCTCCGATGCCCAGCGCCAGCGTGAACAAGGCAATCAAGGTAAAACCGGGCTTCTTTGCGAGCATTCGCGCGCCAAAGCGTAAATCTTTTAGAAAAACTCCCATGATAACTCCAGGGTTTTTAGTTTCTGGTTTCTGGTTTGTAGTTTCTGGTTTGTAGTTTCTGGTTTCTGGTTTCTAGTTTCTGGTTCGCAGGCTGAAGGGTACCGGTTCTGAGTCGAGAACCAGGAACCAGAAACCACAAACCAGAAATTACAAACGAGAAACTAGAAACCAGAAACCAGAAACCAGAAACCAAAAACTATTCATACCTTAACGCCACCATCGGATCGACTTTTGCCGCGCGGCGTGCAGGCACAAAACACGCTGTCAGAGCCACTCCCGCAAACAGCACCGATACCGCGACGAAAGTTAGAGGGTCGGTTGCGCTTACCCCAAAAAGCAACGTGTTCATCAGCCGAGTCAACGCCCACGCACCGGCAAGGCCCAGAGCCGTGCCCGCCAACACAAGCGCAAAACCCTGTCTCAAGATGAGGCTTATGACATCGCCGGCTTGCGCGCCAAGCGCGATGCGGATGCCGATCTCATTGGTGCGCTGGGTGACCGAGTACGCCATCACCCCGTAGATGCCCACTGCCGCGAGCAGCAGCCCAAGCGCCCCGAACAGTCCGAGCAGAAACATGTGAAAACGCTGGGTCGCGATCGATAGTGAGGCGATCTCTTCCATCGAAGAGATTTCTGAGAGCGGTAAAGTCGGGTCCATCTCGCCGAGCTCGCGTTTGACAGCAGCAGTCATGCTTAGCGGGGTCACGGTGGTCCGCACGGTGAAGTGCGCTGCTGTAAACGCGCGGACGGTGGCCATCAGCTTGTCGGGCATCTGAGGGATCGGAACATAAACCATCGGCGGCGTAGGTCGGTCCAGTCCCTGTTGCTTTATGTCGCCTACGACGCCAACCACAAAACGTGGCTGATCATTCAA
>Ga0075418_10007137_pt1 | contig 12593 bp, 8 predicted proteins | sample SoiMetdeltSBSDD2_FD_81776 | JGI IMG/M metagenome (GOLD analysis project Ga0075418, IMG submission 81776) | Bulk soil microbial communities from a Populus tree surrounding site in Tennessee, USA - Soil MetaG P. deltoides SBSDD2 | ecosystem: Environmental > Terrestrial > Soil > Tree plantation...
CTCGCGGCTTCCTCCCGTATATGGACGAAGCATGAAACGTAGAACGAAGGTCATCATTGGTGTCGTCGTCGCGATTCTGGTCGTCCTGGTCACGGTCGGGTCGATCATGTCGAGAGGGAAGGAAGGGACGCCGGTCACGTTCGGCAAGGTCGAACGGCAGGATCTGACCAGCAAGGTGTCGGCGAACGGACGGATCGACGCGCAGCGCAAAGTCGATCTCTCCGCCCACGTCATGGGGCAGATCGTGAACCTCGCCGTACACGAGGGTGATGTCGTCAAGAAGGGCGACTTCCTCCTGCAGATCGATCAGAAGCAGCTCGCCGCCTCCGCGAAAGGCGCAGCGGCGTCGACGCGCGCGCTGCTGTCGGAGCGCGACGCCAGCCGGGCCGGCCTCTCCGAGGCGCAGCTCATCTACGATCGCGCGAAGAAGAATTACGACGAGAAGATCATCCCCGCCGCGGAGCTCGACCGCGCCCGGACCGCACTCGAGTCCGCGCGAGCGAGCCTCGCCGCGAACGAACAGCGCATCGATCAGTCGCGCGCGAATCTCACCGCGGCGCAGGACACGCTGTCGAAGACGACGATGATCGCGCCGATGAGCGGCATCATCACCGCGCTTCCCGTCGAGGAAGGCGAAGTGGCGGTCATCGGGACGATGAACAATCCCGGCACCAAGCTGCTGACCATCGCCGACATGAGCGTCGTCGAGGCGGTGATGGAAGTCGACGAGACGGATGTGCCGAACGTGAAAGTCGGGCAGCGCGCGAATGTGACCATCGATGCGTATCCGAACAAGACCTTCACCGGCGAGGTCAAAGAAGTCGGCTCCAGTCCGATGACGCGTGAAGGACTCGGCACGGCCGAGGCGGCGGTGAACTTCGAAGTGAAGATCCAGCTCGACAATCCTCCGCCGGGCGTGCGTCCCGGATTCTCCGCGTCGGCGGACATCATCACGGGCACGCGTCAGAAGGCGGTCGCGATTCCGATCCAGGCGCTCGTCGTGCGCGAGAAGCCGGGCGCGAAAGCCGGCAAGACGGTGGAAGAAGAAGGCGTCTACGTCCACAAGGACGGCAAGGTGGCATTCGTTGCGGTGACCACCGGTCTCGCGGGCGACACGAACATCGAGATCGTCAAAGGCCTCAAGGGAGGCGAGCAAATCGTCATCGGTCCCTTCCGCGCTCTTCGTGAGATCAAGGACGGAACGAAAGTCAGGGAGCAGAAGGAAGAAAAGGGCGACGGCGAGAAGAGCGGCGAGAAGAAGTCGTAGGCGCGCGTCATGGAGACATTTCGCATTGCCGCTTCCGCGCTGCGCGCGCACAAGATGCGCAGCTTCCTCACGCTGTTAGGCGTGATCATCGGGGTCATGACCGTGATCACGGTCGTGTCGATCATCTCCGGTCTCAACAACTACATCTCCGAGAAAGTGTTCGACCTCAATCCCGATGTGTACGTCGTCACGCAGTTCGGGATCATCACCAGCCGCGAGCAGTGGCTCGAGGCGCTGAAGCGGAAGAACATCGACATGCGCGACGCGCAGACCATCGCGGAGCGCTGCAACACCTGCGCGATGGTCGGCGCACAGAACGGCACGGGTGCGGCCGTGAAGCGCGGCGCGAAGAAGCTCACGCGCGTGCGCACCATCGGCACGACCGCGAACATGGCCGAGATCAACAACATCGATCTCGAAGGCGGCCGTTACTTCACCGAGGCCGAGGAGCTGCACTCCGCGCTCGTCACGGTGATCGGATCCGATGTGCGCGACGAGATTTTCGGAAAGCTCGATCCCATCGGGCGCACGATCATGGTCGCGAATCAGCCGATGAAGGTCATCGGTCTGTTGCGCAAGCAGGGCTCGGTGTTAGGCCGGAGTCAGGACAATCAGCTCTTCATGCCGCTGTCGACGTGGCGGAAGCGCTTCGGGACGCGGGAGAGCATCGATCTCTTCATTCGTGCCAGAGGCGGCGTCGCGGGGATGGAGACGTCGATGGACGAGGTGCGGCTGATCCTTCGCGGACGGCGGCACACCGCATTCCGCGCGGACGATCCGTTCTCGGTGGTCACCGCCGAGGCGTTGCAGATGGTGTGGAAGAGCATCTCGGCGGGACTCTTTTCGCTGATGGTGTTCATCTCCGGAATCTCGCTCATCGTCGGTGGCATCGTGATCATGAACATCATGCTCGTGTCGGTCGTCGAGCGGACGCGCGAGATCGGAGTGCGCCGCGCGATCGGTGCGACGCGCGGCAACATCCGCCGTCAATTTCTCATGGAAGCCGCGCTCCTCGCCCTCGGCGGCGGCATCATCGGCGTGCTCCTCGGGATTGCGATCGCCAAGACCATCTCTGCGCTCGGACCGTTGCCGACGCTCGTCCGTCCGTCGCTCGTTCTCGCGGGACTGACCGTCGCCGTCGTGACCGGATTGCTGGCCGGGTTCATCCCGGCGATGAAAGCGGCGAAGCTGCCGCCGATCGAGGCCCTGCGCTATGAGTAACGTGCTGCTCGCTACGCGCGAGAATGTCCGCTTCGCCGGCACCGCCTTGCGGGCGCACAAGCTGCGTTCCGGCCTGACGATCCTGGGCATCGTGATCGGGGTGACGACCGTCATCGCGATGGTCTCGATCATCGAAGGCTTCAACAACAACGTCATCGAGAATTTCAAAGCGTTCGGCGCGACGCTCGTGCAGTTCCAGAAATTCGATCCGCAATTCGGTCCGGGCTCGCGCGAGGAATCGCAGCGGTTGCGCAAGAACCTCACCGTCGCCGACGCGATGGCGCTCAAGGAGCTGTGCCCGTCGATGCTCGCGGTATCGCCGGAGCGTTATTGGTGGAGCGGCGGCAACGGCGGCGCGCCGGATGTGTTGTACGGCGGCGAGGCCGCGACACCGGACACCGTCGCCGGCGTGACGAACGACTACCCGGTCGCGAATAATCACTTCGTCGGCGAAGGGCGATTCATCTCCTCGAGCGACGTTCTCCATTCCGCCCCCGCGATCGTCCTTGGCCACGGCATCGCGGACAGTCTGTTCCCGCACAGCGATCCGCTCGGCAAGACCGTCACGTTCTCCGGACGCAAGTACGTCGTCGCCGGGATCATGGAGAAACAAGGCTCGACGTTTTTCGAGTCGACCGACTCGCACATCTACCTGCCGATCTCGACATTCGACAGCCATTTCCCGTGGATCAAGCGCGAGGTCGGCGTGAACATCGCGACCGTGCCGAGGAGGCCGGAGTGGGTCGAGCGGATCACGGAAGAGGGGACGGCGGTGCTGCGCGCGCGGCGGCACGTTCCGTTCAACAAGCCGAACGACTTCGGCATCATGACGCCCGACAAACTGATCGGAAACTTCAAGGCCATCACCGGCGGCATCACGCTGGCGATGATCTTCATCTCCAGCATCGCCCTGCTCGTGGGCGGCGTGGGGGTGATGAACATCATGCTCGTGTCGGTGACCGAGCGGACGCGCGAGATCGGCATTCGCAAAGCGATCGGCGCGGTGCGCCGCGACATCGTGCAGCAGTTCCTCACCGAGGCCATGACGCTCGCCGCCATCGGCGGCATCATCGGCGTGCTGTTAGGTCTGGCGATCGCCGCGGTCGTGCGCAGCGTCAGTCCGCTGCCGACGACCACGCCGTTGTGGTCGATTCTCGTCGGCCTGGCGGTGTCGATCTCGATCGGACTCTTCTTCGGGATCTACCCCGCGTACAAAGCGGCGCGGCTCGATCCCGTCGAAGCGCTGCGCTACGAGTGATCACTCTGCGAGCTCGGCCTTCAGAAACTCCTTCACGCCCTTCTCGCCGGTGAGCGCGAGCCGCACGTTGCCGCCGTCGACGGTCACGCCGAACGTCAGAAACGGACAGCACTTCGACTCGTACGTGATCCACTCCGCGAGCTCCACGAGCGAGAACCGCTTCGGGTCGATCGAAAACTCGAGCCCATTCGCGAGCTCCTTCTGAGCGATCTGCGCCTTGCGCATTTTCAGGACGAGCGCTCCGTAACGCTGGCGCTCCTCCTTGTTCATCGCGTTCATGTTGCAGGCGAAGGGCACCGTCTCGGCGAGCGTGTTGGTGGTAAATCCGGCGAGCAGCAGAAGCAGGGAAACGAATCGCATCAGGACCTCCTGCTCGACAAGGTAGGACTTCAAGTGGGCTTGAAGTCAAGAGGGATGATGTACGTGCTACGCTACCTTTGAAACCGAAGCTTGCGCGCATGACGTACGAAGGAAACCCAAAGCACAAAGAGCCATGGCAGCCGGGGCGTCGTGGCTCGCTGTGTCCAGCTTCAATCACAATCGATGTGGCTCAGCAGTTACTCGACGGGAGTGTTGCTGTTGGCGCCGCGCGTTACGCTACGGCTGAGGGGATCGCATTTTGCGCCCATGAACATCGACCCGGGGCCTGGCATGGGTATCCGGTCGGGTGGCGCGAAGTGCCGGCGCCTCTTAGAATTGACTGGATTGCAAGCGGGGCGCTGAGGCGGTCCGACGTACGGAAGAACTGGTGAACCAATGGCGGTCAAATGGGAACGGCTTGCGGGTGACACATCAAAGTTTGCCTTGAAGCTGAGTTTTTCCGACGATCCGGATAGCGGAGTCGGAGCAAAGCCCGATGACGCGCTGTCCTGGGGTAGCTTTCAGCTTTGGGTAAAGGAGCGCAACCTTGCGGCGCATTACTCCGGCGGAGAGCTGATCGAGGCAGTGCATTGGTATCTCTTGCCAATGATCGAGTGGATCACGGCGAATTGGGATCCGATCTTTCACGAGGAGCGTCTTCCGAATCAGAACTCGGCACCGACCGCGGAAGGAGCGCTGCAGCGCACCGCAGAACCGCCTCTCTCGCTCAAAGAAGCGGAATCAGTGCAGTGGGAGCAGATGTGGTTCGAGTGGTGGAGTCGCCACAGCCTCGAGGCCGCGCGAGAGGGCGGAATTTTCCCGTCGGTTTGTCTTAGGCGATGGCGCGACGAGCTTGAGATCTCATGGGATGCGCGCCTGGCGCCGAAACGTCCTGAGAATGTCGAATTTCTTCACACATCAGGGACGAGCCGGCTACCACTCTCAGATGTCGCAGAACCCATGTTTCAAGTCATCGCTGAAGCCGTCGTCTACTTGCGTTCTCGGAACGAGTCGTCTGAACGTCTCAACGCGTTGCACGACCAGGTTAATGCTCTTCGCGCGGCTCGTGAAGACCGCGTGGCTTGGCTGCTTGCGCTCGGAACAAGACTTGAGGACATGAAGCAGGCACTCGAGCCAGTAAGAGAATTTGCCGCGTCTCTGCCAGATAAGGCGCGTCGAATCATCTTTGGTGACAGCGAATCCCCGTCGCTTTACGTACGGCCATTTCCTGCCGCACTGATGTTCGGAGCTGTTTCGCCTCGGATCAGCGTCCCTGACCGGGTGCAACTATTGCGGTCTCTTGCTGAAGCGGTCGACGAAACTGATTATCTAATCGACCGTGTTGCGACCTCGGAAGCCGTGGACGCCGAGCGTTCATGGGAGCAGGGCTATCGGCTCGCACAGGACTTTGGCGCAGAGCACGTAGCTGATGCGCCTGCGAACGACGCGATCGATATCGAAGGGATCCTCGCTTCACTGGGAGTGACAATCGATGAGATCTCGCTCGAGGATGAACAGATTCGAGCCGTAGCGATCGCGGGACCTGATTACCGTCCAATGGTGCTTCTCAATCGTAAGCATCAAAATAACGGGCACGATCATGGCCGTCGATTCTCCCTCGCCCATGAGCTATGCCATCTTCTCTTCGACCGCGCATTTGCGCGTGAACTAGCTTTCGCTAGTGGCCCCTGGGCACCTCGCGACGTTGAAAAACGTGCGAATGCCTTTGCGGCGATGCTTCTCATGCCACCCGAGCGAATCGTACAAATCGTGTCATCGTCTCGGCATCATCCCGGTTCACGCGAACTTGCATTGGAAGTAGCCAGCAGGCTCCGAACAGGGTATGCCGCCGTCGTTGGACATATGTACAACCTGTCATTCATCGACGAGTACGACCGGGACATTCTCCTGGATAACGACGCGTGAGCTGGTGCTCAATCGTCGGCCGATTCGACAGTGCTTCAAGTACACTTGAAGTCATGACCATCGGTGAACTTGCCCGCACGACCGGCATCGCCACGTCGGCGATCCGCTATTACGAAGACCAAGGATTGATTCGACCCGCGTCGCGCACGGGGGGCCGTCGCGTATTCGATGACGACGCCGTCGCGCGCCTAACATTCATTCAGGTCGCCACCGAAGCCGGGTTTTCGCTCGCCGAGGTTCGGCAATTGATCCGCGATTTCAAAGGGGATCGGTGGCGCCGGCTCGCCGAGCGGAAGACCCGCGAGATCGACGAACAGATCGTGAGACTGCGGCACATGCAGGCGCTTCTGCGGAAGCTCACGCCGTGCGGGTGTTTCGAAGTCGAAGAGTGCGGCGCGGCGCTGAGGCGTTACCGTGAGCGAAACCTCGCGAAGAGATAGACCGACTGCGGTTTGTGGCCGTACTCGTCCGGTAATTCGTGCGATTGCGTGTGGTAATCGATGTTCACGCCGACGCCGGCGCGGTGGCGCGTGCCGGAGATCACGTCGAAGATGTAGCCGACGGCGAAGTGGGTCGTTTGTTCCGTGAGGAATGGGCCGGCGGCGGGAGGGGCGGGGAAGCCGCGATAGCGGTCGACCCATTCCGCGCGACCCATGAACGTGTTGCGCGTGCCGCGCAGCGCGAGCTCGAATCCGTACGCGGTCTCTTCGCCGCCGAAGTCGTGTTCGCGTCGCGTCCAGAGTGCGGTCACCGCGGCGTGCTCCGTTCCGTAGGACGCCGATGCGCTGGTGATCTTGCGTTGCGCGTCGTCTTCTCCGAGCTCGCCGCGCGAGACCTGGATGGCGATGTTCTGCGTCGGCGTGAATGTTAGGCGGACCGAATTCGAGTCGATGTCGCCGTTATCGATCTCCGTGTGATCGCCGAACGTGACCGCGTCGTGGAAGACGCTTCCTTCGAGACTCAGAAAGCGCGTTGCGAATCCCGCGGTCACGACTTTTGTCGAGTCGTGCCAGTTCTCCTGGATGTCGTACGCGAACGGCGCTTCCGCGAAGTCGGCGCCCGACGCGCGCAGCGCGTATGGCGCGGCGCCGAGGGCCGGATCGCCGACCGCTGCACCGTAGACATGCACGAGCGTCGATTGCGTCGGCCGCCAGCCGACGTGCACCGCCGCTTCGCCGATCAGATCGTGCGGGCGCATGCGATCGATGAGCACTCCGCCCGATTCCGCAGAGACGTACTGCAGCATCTGCGGGTATCCCTCATCGTCCGTGATCGTGAACGGTTCGAGCGAGCCGCGCCAGCGCAGCAGAAGAAATCCGCGATCCCCGAACGCGCGATGAACGCCGCCCGCGACCCAGTTCGTAGAAAAGAACTCGGCGCGCTGTTCGTCGGGCCCGCTCTCGGTCACGCTCGTGATGTGCGCGTCGTATCCGAGAAATACCGTCCAGAGTCCGTGCTTGGATTGGATCCATGGCGCAGCAGCGCCCGGATTCGGCGTCGTGCCCGAGACATTGCGCAGCGGATCCTGCGCGAGAGCGGCGGTGGCGAGAAGCAGAGTCAACGCGTACTTGATCATGCGCGGCGCATTGTGCAACAGCTCTGCCTGTTTCGGTCGGCAGTCGCCCGACTATTCTTCGCGTCCGACCGGATACAAATGCGCCTTCTCGTCGTACCACCCCGACCGTTCGTAGAACCACTGCAGGCGCGCGCGCGCGCTGCCGCGGAACGCGTCGTCGCTGGCGAGCTTGCGCTGGAACTCTTCGGCGAGCTTCGGATCTTCGGCGAGCATACGCTCGGCCATCGGCTCCATGATGTAGGCCTCGACGTATTCGGTCGGGCTGAGGATCGAGTGGAAGAAGCCCCACTGGAAGAGCGAGTCGGGCGACGACGGCTCGAGCAGCAGCACGGCCAGTGTGCCGAGGGGTTGGTCGGTCGGGATGCGGAGCGTTCCGGCGGGGAACGTCTCGCGATGCTTCTCCGCCGTCGCGGGCGCGCTCACGCGCACGTGTCCCTCGAATTGCCGCGCGTCGTACTTCGGCTCGCCGAAGCGGTACATCGTCACGTCGGCTTCGCGCGGTGTCGTCAGACGCTCATACCGGATGCCGTGCAGGTCGATCCGTTCGATCACTTCGCGCCACGCCGGCGGAACCCAATACGCTTTCGGCCGCGTGACGCTCGCCGTCACCTCCGACGCTTTGCGCAGCGGCGCGCGGCGTGTCACCGGTTTGCCGAGCCATTCAACGCGCACGTCGCCGCTGATCGGGGAGAGCGTTTTGCGCGATTCCACGCCTAACACGTCCATCTCGCCGGTCTGCCCTTCGGGCACTTTCCAGGCCAGAGGGATCGTCGCCGCGCGACGCATGCTCGCGGCGTCGTTCGCGGCGCGAAGCGATTTCGCCTCGCGCGCGACGACGCGCAGCGTGTGCTCGAGGAAGACGTACGTGCCGAGGACGCGCTGATCGTACGGCTTGAGCGAATGATTCTCGACGAGAATCGACGCCATGTGCCGCGCGTCGCCGTATGCGTGCGAGAGTCGCGGATCGGTCGCGCCTCCGATGACGCCGCTCGCGAGCGGATCATCGGTGAAGATCAGGAGGCCGGGGATGTGTCCCATCTGCTGCAGGCCACGATAGACTGCGGGGCGGAAGACGTCATCGAGCCATGTCGCGATCGACGGAGAGAAGGCCATCGGGCCGTTCCAGCCGAACGTGATGTCGTATTGATAATCGGCGCCGTCGGTGACGTGGAGATCGATGTAGAGATCGGGCTGCCACTCGTTCAGGGCGCGGATCATGGCGCGCATCTCCGCGGTGTCGGCCTTCACGTAGTCGCGATTCAGATTCATGTTGAGCGGATTCGTGCGCCATCCGCTCTCCTCGGGACCGCGCTGATTGATGCGGCTCACGCGCGAGAAGCGCTCGTGCGCGTCGACGCTGAAGATCGGCACGAAGAGGAAATTCGCGCCATCGAGCAGCTCGCGTTTCGTGCCCCGCACGGTCATGTCGCGCAGCAACATGAGCCCCGCGTCCTTGCCGTCGATCTCGCCGGAGTGAATCCCGCCCTGCGCGAAGACGATCGGTTTTTTGTGCAAGGCCTCGGGCGTGAAGGCGCGGTCTTTCGACGCGATCACCATCCAGATGTCGCGGCCTTCGCCGCTCTTGCCGATCGAGACCATCTTCAGCTCGCGCGATGCGGCGACGAGACGCCGAAGGTACGCGACGGTCTCGTCATAGCGCGGCGTCGTGCGGAACGACGTGGCCTCGGACGGCGTGACCCACGGATCGCTCGCCGGGACGGCGAGCGCGCGGCTCGCGCCGTTCCAGGGAATCGCAGGCGGGAGAATGGGCGTCTGGGCGGCGGACAAAGCGAGGAGGAACGTTGCAGCCGTCAGCATGACGCGGTTTGATAACACATCTCGCGCCGATGCTGTGTTTAGAACGAGAAAACGATTCCGACCTCCGGCGCCCAGTCGGTCGCCTTCGACGTGAGTCCGATCGCGTTGTTGAATTTGAGGAAGATGCGCGGCGAGAGATGGAGCTGCGCCTCGGTGATCAGCTCGATTTCGTCCTGAACGCCTTCGACGCCCGCATAGACGCGCCACCGCGGCGAGAGTCTGCGCAGATATTCGACCGCGTACTCGCCGATCTCCGCGGAGCCTTCTTCGCCGGAGTACTCGATCGCGCCGCGGATCGTCATCGTTCCAAACGAGAAGCCTTTGATCATTCCCGCGCCGGCCTTGTACTCCCAGTCGGACGTGCCGATGATCCGTTTGTCCTTCTGCAAGGGGAAGGTCGTTTCGAAATATCCGAAGAGCTCCGGCCGGTCCGTAGTCTCTTCCCAGACTCGCCAGCGCAGTTGCGCTTCGACATCGCCGAGTCCGGACTCCTTGATCTGCGCAGGGACGCCGGTGGGATCGTCGGGCGCTTTCTTGAACTCGGCGTCCATGTATGCCGCTTCGAATTCCACAGCGAGGCGATCGGTGATTCCGTAGCCGATGAAGATCAGATACTCGCGCGCGTGAAACTCGCCGCGGAAGTCCTCGTCGAGGCCGAATCCCAGGTCCTGCGGCGCGTATTCGAAGTCTTTGTCGCGGTAATACTCGACGAACGGATAGACGAGGAGCTGGCCGCGCTCGATGTACGTGCCGAACATCGAAGTGGGCAGTCCCGGTCCGCGATCGCGTAAATAGTCCTGTCCGGAAGCGGTGAGCGTGAAAAGAATCGCAACGAGGAGCGACGTCCGCATCGTGGCCTCCTGCGCCGGTCATACAATCGAGACCGACGCTGGTACATTGGATGCGGCCGAACGGAAAATCCTTCGCACTCCTGCCGTTCATCCTCTGTGCCGCCCTCGCGGACGCGAGCACGGCGCGTCCTCTCGCCGATGCGCTGCGGGAGCTTCAGCGGCATGGCGTCAATGTCGTCTTCAGCAGCCAGGTCGTCACGCCGGAGATGCGGGTGGAGCGCGAGCCCGCGTCGCGCAGTCCGCGCGCGCGGCTCGACGAGCTCCTCGCGCCGCACGACCTGACGGTTGTGGAGGGGCCGGGCGACGTCCTGATCGTCGTCGCGCGGCCGCCATCGGTTTCGAGGCCGAACGAAGCGGCTCCGGTGGCTCTTCCCGTGATGAGCGAGAAGATCGTCGTGCAACCGAGCCGCATCACGCTGCTGCTCGAGGAGCCATTCGCGCCGGTGACGCTCGCGCGCGACGAGATCGCGGTGATGCCGCACCTCGGCGACGACATCTTTCGCACGTTGAGCGTACTGCCCGGCACGACGGCGAACGACGTCTCCGCGGAGGTGCACGTCCGCGGTGCGCGCCGCGACGAACTGCTCATCCGGCTCGACGGCCAGGAGCTTTACGAGCCGTATCACCTCAAAGACTTCGACAACGTGTTGAGCATCGTCGGCGCGACGAATCTCGCCGGGGTCGATCTCATTACCGCCGCCTTCCCCGTGAGCTACGGAGATCGCATGGCCGGCGTTCTCGATATGGTGACGGTCAAGCCGTCCGAGGAGCGAACGTTTCGCCTCGCGGCGAACATTCACGGCGTGCAGATCGACGCGAGCGATGGATTTCAGCAGGGGAAAGGAACGTGGCTGGCTTCGTTTCGACGCGGGAGCACGGATTACCTCGGCCGTGCGCTCGCGGTCGAGAGTCCGCTCTTCTGGGATTTCTTCGGCAAGGTCGCGTACGAGATCACGGCGCAGCAGAGCGTGCAACTGCACGGCCTCACGTCCCACGATCGTCTGCTCCACCGCGATGTCGAGGAGAAGCGTCTCGACACGGAGTACGGCAGCGCGTACGTGTGGATGACGCACCAGGCGCTGGCCGGACCGCGCGCCCTCGCGCAGACGAGCGTGTCCTGCGCGCGATTGCATCGCGACCGGCAGGGATCCGAAGAGGACGACGAGAGGGAGTTCGGCGTCCGCGATGAACGGTCGACCTACGTTCTCGGTCTGCGTCACGCGTGGGTCGCGTCCGCGGGCCGGCGAAGCTCGATCGAGATCGGCGGGCATCTGCAGCGATTCGAGACGCGCGTCGACTACGACAGCTTTCGCGAGTTCGACACGCCGCTCGTCGCGATCCGCGCGGAACCGCGGGAGGGTCCGTATTCCTTCCACGATCGCGTCACCAGTGATCACCTCGGTCTCTATGCGTCGAACCGCCTGCGCCTGCGCGACGACGTCACGCTCGAAGCAGGGCTGCGCTACGACCGCCAGTCGCTGTCCGAGGACTCGCTGTTGAGCCCACGCGTGAACCTGGCCTGGCGTTTTGGCGCATCGAGCGTGCTTCGCGTCGCGTGGGGGCGCTTTTCGCAGAGCCAGCGCTCGTACGAGCTGATGGTCGAAGACGCCGACGTGAGCGTGTATCCCAGCGAGCGCTCCCAGCACGCGGTGGTCGCCGTTGAGCATGGATTCGAAGCGACGCCGCTCACGTCGTTGCGCGTCGAGGCATACCGGCGATTGGTGAGCAATCCGCGGCCGCGATACGAGAGCCTGTACAAACCGTTCGATGCGTTTCCGGAAGGGGAGATCGATCGCGCGCGCATCGCGCCCGAGCGCTCGACGGCCGAGGGGGTGGAGCTGCTCGTGGAAGGACGGCCGCGCGGACGCGTCGCGTGGTGGCTCAACTACGCGCTCGCGCGAACGAGCGACCGGATCGACGGACGAGACGTGCCACGCCGCTTCGATCAGACGCATGCGTTGAAGATCGATGTGAACTATCGCTTCGCGCCGTCGTGGAATCTCAATGCGGCGTGGCTCGGTCACACCGGATGGGCGGCGACGCCGCTGTTTCTCGAAGATGGCCAGCCGGTGCTCGGTCCGCGGAACAGCCGGCGCCTTCGCGACTACCATCGCATCGACATGCGACTCAGCCGCGAATGGCTTCGGTCGAACGGTTCGCTGGCGGCGTATCTCGACGCGCACAACGTGCTCGGGCGGCGGAACGTGTCAGGACTCGATGCGACGCTCGACAAAGAGACGAGCGAGCTCGTGATCGAGACGGAAACGTTCCCGCGCTTCTTCGCGTCGGCGGGCGTGGTGTGGACGTTTGGAGTGC
>Ga0075418_10007138_pt1 | contig 12593 bp, 10 predicted proteins | sample SoiMetdeltSBSDD2_FD_81776 | JGI IMG/M metagenome (GOLD analysis project Ga0075418, IMG submission 81776) | Bulk soil microbial communities from a Populus tree surrounding site in Tennessee, USA - Soil MetaG P. deltoides SBSDD2 | ecosystem: Environmental > Terrestrial > Soil > Tree plantation...
CACGCGCGCGCAGGACGTCGGGCCCGCAGTCCGCGAGGCGTTTCACATCGCCGCGAGCGGCAGGCCCGGACCCGTCCTCATCGACATCACGAAGGACGCGCAGCAGTCGTCGTGCGACTTCGACTGGGAGGCGGCGGCGCCCAAGCCGCACGCGCGCCCGGAGGTGGTGGTGAACTCGGCCGCGGTGGCGAGGGCGCTCGAACTGATCAACACGGCCCAGCGACCGCTGATCCTTGCCGGGCACGGCATCATCCTCTCCAACGCGTCGAAGGTCGTGGTCGACTTCGCCGAGCGAGCCCAGATCCCGATCGCGATGACGCTGCTCGGGATCGGCGGTGTGCCGGCATCCCACCCGTTGAACCTCGGCATGATGGGCATGCACGGCGAGGCCTGGGTCAATACGGCGATTCAGGAAGCCGACCTGCTGCTCGCATTCGGCATGCGGTTCGACGATCGCGTCACCGGCAACCTCAAGACCTACGCGCCGAATGCGCGCAAGGTGCACATCGAGATCGACCCGGCCGAGATTGGCAAGAACGTGCCGGTTGACGTCGGGATCGTCGGCGATCTCCGCGACGTGCTCGAGAACCTGCTGCCCGGCGTCGCTCCCGGCCAGCGGACCGGGTGGCTGCGCCACATCGACGAGCTCAAGGGAGACTCGGCGGTCCGCGACATCCAGAACCTGCCCGACGACGGGCATCTCTACGCCGCCCACGTGATCCACGACATCTGGCGCGCCACCGAAGGAAAGGCCATGGTGGTCACCGACGTCGGCCAGCATCAGATGTGGGAAGCGCAGTACTACCATCACGAGCAGCCGCGATCGCTCATCACGTCGGGCGGCCTTGGCACGATGGGGTTCGCGCTCCCGGCAGCAATCGGCGCCAAGGTGGCCTGCCCGGACGCCGAGGTGTGGGTGGTCGCCGGCGACGGCGGCTTCCAGATGACGATGCCGGAACTGGCGACGATCGCCCAGGAGAAGATCGACGTCAAGGTCGCGATCATCAACAACGGCTACCTCGGGATGGTCCGGCAGTGGCAGGAGTTCTTCTACGAGCGGCGCTACGCGGCCACGCCGCTGCTCAGCCCGGATTTCGTGAAAATCGCCGACGCCTACGGACTCGCAGCAACGGCAGTCTCACGCCGGCCTGATGTGGGTCCGGCGATCGAGGCGGCGCGCCGGCTGAAAAGCACCGCGATCATCGAGTTCCGCGTCGAGCAGGAAGACACGGTCTATCCGATGGTGCCGGCCGGCGCCGACCTGCACGCCATGATTCGGCGGCCGAGCCCGCTCGTCGAGACCGCGGAGGATGCGTAAATGAAGCCACATACATTCGTCGTCACCGTCGAGGATCTGCCCGGCGTCCTCAACCGGATCTCCTCACTGTTCCGGCGGCGCGGCTTCAACATCGAGTCGCTCACCGTCGGGCACACCGAGACGCCCGGCGTGTCGCGGATGACGTTCGTCGTCCTGACCGATCAGGCTGGCTCCGAGCGATTCGCCGCGCATCTCTACAAGCTCGTGAACGTGATCTCGGTGGCGGACATCACGGCCCGCCCTGCGGTGTTCCGCGAGCTGGCGATGATCAAGGTGACCGCGCCGCAGGAGCGCCGTCCCGAGATCGTCCACCTCGTCGAGGTATTCCGCGCCCGGATCGTCGATCTCGCACCCGACACGTTGACGATCGAGATCACCGGCAACGAGGACAAAATCGATGGGCTCGTCGACGTGCTGCGGCCCTACGGCGTGATCGAGATGGCCCGGACCGGCCGCCTGGCGATGACCCGCTCGTCACGAGCGCAGGCGACGACCGTGACCCGTCCCGCCGCCGATTCGCACGACCCGCAGGTTTCGTACTCGGTGTAGGGCGCCTTTCGCAGCGTTTTCAACAGGAGGGCAGGGAGTTCAGGAGTCTTGAAGGACGTCTCCTGATCTCCTGGCCCTCCTGTCATTCTTTCGATCTTCGAATAATCACTCACGAGGCTATTCAAATGTCCCAACCGGCAAAGATGTTCTACGACCAGGACGCGGATCTCTCGCTGATTCGCGGGAAGAAGGTGGCGGTCGTCGGCTATGGCTCGCAGGGCCACGCCCACTCGCTGAATCTCAAGGACAGCGGTGTCGACGTGCGGGTGGGTTTGCCGGAAACGAGCCGCTCCCGTCCCAAGGCGGTCGCCGCCGGCCTGGCCGTGGACACCGTGCCTGCCGTCACGAAGTGGGCGGACGTCATCATGGTGCTGGTGCCGGATCACATCGCCGGTCCGATGTACAACCGGGACATCGCGCCGAACCTGACCGCCGGCAAGATGCTCATGCTTGCGCACGGGTTCAGCATCCGCTTCGGCACGATCGTACCGTCGAAGGACATCGACGTCACGATGATCGCGCCCAAGTCTCCGGGCCATCGCGTCCGCGAGCTCTACGTCGAAGGGGGCGGCACGCCGGCGCTGATCGCGGTGCACCAGGACGCCACCGGCAAGGCGCATGCGCTCGCGCTCTCCTACGGCAAGGCGATCGGCGTGACCCGCGCCGGCGTCATCGAGACGACATTCGCCGAGGAAACCGAAACCGACCTGTTCGGCGAGCAGACCGTGCTCTGCGGCGGCGTCAGCGCGCTCGTGAAGGCGGGCTTCGAAACCCTGGTCGAGGCGGGCTATCAACCGGAGATCGCCTACTTCGAGTGCCTGCACGAGCTGAAGCTGATCGTCGATCTGATGTACCGCGGCGGCCTGAACTACATGCGCTACTCGGTCAGCGACACCGCCGAGTATGGCGACTACAGCGCCGGACCGAAGATCGTCACCGAGCAGACGCGCCAGACCATGCGGCAGATCCTCAAGGACATCCAGGACGGCAGCTTCGCGAAGGCCTGGATCGCGGAGAACGAACAGGGCCGCCCGAAATTCGCGGCGACGCGCGCGAAAGAGCAGACCCAGGTGCTCGAACAAGTCGGCGTCAAGCTCCGCGCCATGATGCCGTTCCTCGATCCGGTCACGGTCAGGCCGGATGGCGTCACGACGTAACAGCCGCGGGTTCGCGGTTCGCGGGTTCGCGGGTTCGCAAGTTCGAACCGTCTTGATCAAGCCGTAGCGCCCGGGTCTTCAGACCCGGGCGTTTTTGCGATCTGCCCCGTTGGCCGTCGTTGGCACGAACCGGGACGTTGCCCCAATCCGAACCCGCGAGCCCGCGAACCGCGAACCCACGTCTTTGTTCGCTTCCGACAATCGTGTAACATTCGTAAAAATGTCCAACACGAGCGTCGGTACCACCCGGGACCATACCAACGAAATCCGCAGGCTTTCCACGCTGCTCGAAGTCAGTCAGGCGCTCTCCGGCGTCCTGAATCTCAAGGCTGCCCTGCAGTCGGTTCTCGATCTGCTGGAGCGCCGCCACCAGGTGGTCGGCGGCACGGTGTTCATCCTCGATCCGGAAACTCGCGAGCTGCACGCGGATGCGACGGCCGGGACCAGGCTCGCGGTGCAGCGGGCGCGCCTGCGCCCCGGCGACGGCATCACGGAGCGCGTGATCGATACCGGCAAGCCGGTGGTGGTGCCGCGCGTCAGCCAGGAGCCTGCGCTGGTGTCAGCGGCCGGCGACCGCGCCCGGGGACGCGAGCTCACCTTCATCGCCGTCCCGATTGCGGTCGGGCGCCGGCCCGGCGGCACCCTGGAAGTGGTGCTGACGTTCAAGCAGGATCGCGACTATCAGCGCTCGCTCGAGTTCTACCGCGTCGTGGCGTCGATGATCGCGCAGGCCTTGAAGCTGCGGCGCAGCGTCGAGGCCGATCGCAGCCGCCTCGCCGAAGAAAACGAACACCTGCGCGACGAGCTGCGCGACAAGTACGCCTTCCGCAGCATCATCGGCAACAGCGCCTCGATCCAGCAGGTCTACGAGCAGGTGGCACAGGTCGCCAGGACCAACACCACGGTCCTCATTCGCGGCGAGTCGGGCACCGGCAAGGAGATGATCGCGCACGCGATCCACTACAACTCGCCGCGCGCCAAGAAGCCGTTCATCAAGGTCAGCTGCGCGGCGCTGCCGGAATCACTGATTGAATCCGAGCTGTTCGGCTATGAGAAGGGCGCGTTCACCGGCGCGCAGGGTGCGAAGAAGGGGCGCTTCGAGCTGGCCGAGGGCGGAACGATTTTTCTCGACGAGATCGGCGACGTCAGCCCGTCCACCCAGGTGAAGCTGCTGCGGGTGCTGCAGGAGCGCGAGATCGAGCGCCTCGGCGGCACGTCGTCGATCCGCATCAACGTCCGGCTGATCGCGGCCACGCACCGGCCGCTCGAGACGTCGATGGAAGAGGGGAAATTCCGCGCCGACCTGTTCTACAGGCTCGCGGTCTTCACGATCTTCGCACCGCCGCTGCGCGAGCGGAAGCCGGACATCATGCTGCTCGCCGATCACTTTCTCGAGAAGTATTCGCGGGAACAGGGCAAGGCCATCCGGCGCATCTCGACGCCGGCGATCGACATGCTCACCAGCTATCACTGGCCGGGCAACGTCCGCGAACTGGAGAACACGATCGAGCGCGCGGTGCTGGTCTGCGAGGGCGGCGTGATTCACGGCCACCACCTGCCGCCGACCCTGCAGACCGCCGAGGCCTCCGATACGATCGCCCGGCAGTCGCTCGCCGAAAGCGTCGAAGCGTTCGAACGCGATCTGCTGCAGGACGCACTCAAGACCAGCCGCGGCAGTTGCGCCCGCGCGGCGAGGCTGCTCGGCACGACCGAGCGCATCTTCAACTACAAGATCAGGAAGTACGGCGTGGATGCCAGACGGTTCAAGGCGTAGACATTCTTGGACGGCAGCCGCGCCCGAACGCATTCACAGGAGGGCAAGGAGCTCAGGAGATGAACTCCTATCCTCCTGTTAACAGGCTTTTGGCAGGCGGCTGTCGTCCAGATGGCTGTCTATTGCTACTGACTGCCCGCCGCCGCCTTCGGGTAGTCCCTCCACAACCATCGCAACGTGTCGGGCAGAAGCGCCCGGCCGTGACGGTTGCTATGGAAGCCGTTGCCGTATTCGAAGCGGTAGTCGTACTTCGCGTAGGCGAGTGACTTGGCCAGGGTCTGGTTGGCGAGCGGCCAGTTGCCGTTGGCGTTGTCGAGATCGTTGGCGCCGTCCTGCAGGAACACGCGAAACGGCTTCTTCGGGGTCTTGCGGACCATCGCTTCGTAGTTGTGCCCGCCTTCCCGCACGGTCTTGCCGCTCGCGATGTTGGTGAAGCTGCCGATCCAGGAGACCACCTTGCTGAACTCGTCCGGCTGTTCCCAGGCAATGGTGAAGGCGAAGATGCCGCAGCTGCTGGCGCCCGCGATTGCGCGGCTGGCAGCGTCGTGCCGAAGCTTCACGCTCTTCTCCACTTCCGGCAGGATCTCCTCCAGCAGAAAGCGGGCGTATTGATCGGAGAGCGTGTCGTATTCGAAACTGCGGTTCGAGCGTCCGCCCTCGAAGAGGCCTGGCTGAATGAAGACGCCGACGGTGATCGGCATGTCCCCCTGCGCGATGAGGTTGTCGAAGACGGTCGGCACGTACTCGCGATATCCGGCGCCGTCCTGGAACACCATCACGGCGGCCGGATTCTCGGCCCGGTACTGTGCTGGAACGTAGACCCACCAGTCGCGCTTCGTGCCTGCGAAAATCTTGCTTTCCCAGGACGGCATCTGCTTCAGCGCGCCCTTCGGCACGCCCGGCTTCTCGCGGCTGTCGGGATGTGTCTCGTAGACCTCGAGCTGACCGCCGCCCAGCCGCCGATCGGCGGCTTCGAAGTGCCACGTAAACGCCTCGCCGTGCGAAAGCGTCGCGACGCCGGCGTAGAGTCCGCCGCTGCCGACCCGGGTGAGCGGCATGGTGAAATGCACGGCGTCCGACACGACGCGAGCCGGCGGCGCGTCTGCCGCCGGTGGGGGCAACTCGACGGCCCAGGCGACCATGAGGTCGTCGATCTTGGGCGCTGCCGATCCCTTCAACAGCCCCTCCGCGCCAAACCAGGCACGTATCCGCTCCGCGAGCTTGTCGGCCTCGGCGGCCTGAGGCTTAGCCGCCAGCGCCGCCTCGAGCGACCGCGGCGTGAGCGCCGGCAGGTCTTGCGCGGAGGCGGGGGAGGAGAGAAGCAACAAGATGGCGAGAGGGATTATGCGCACGATTTTGTCCTCATTTTTTTGTTCTTCGCGGGGCCCCACCCCCATGGCTGCCAGCCCTCGCTACGCTCGGGCCGATGATTAGCAGCCCTTTGCTGCTTGGAGTAGCGTTTGGCGGCGCCAATTCTACCTTCGCCGGCCGAAGCGACGTCCTAATTGATGTAGCTTCGTCGTGTCGTCGTCCCGTCGTGTCGTCGTGCCCCGCCGTGAGCGGAACCGTCGCCCCGTCGGCTAGCTGCCTCACACTCTGAATGTTGATCGCCCTCCGTCACCGCAACTTCCGCCTTCTCTGGATCGGCCTCCTGGTCTCGTTCTCGGGCACCTTCATGCAGTCCGCGGCGGTGCTCTGGCACGTGTCGGTGCTCGTGCCCGCGGACCAGCGAGCCATCGCGCTCGGACTGGTCGGGCTGGTTCGGATCGTGCCGGTGATTCTCTTCTCGTTGATCAGCGGCGTGGCGGCCGATGCGTTCGACCGCCGCAAGCTGATGCTGATGACGCAGGCCGGCATGGCGATGCTCGCCGCCGTGCTCGCGCTCCTGACCTTCCGCGGGCTCACCGTGGTCTGGCCGATCTACCTGCTGACCGCGGTCAGCGCCGCGGCCGGTGCATTCGACCTCCCGGCCCGGCAGGCCCTCACACCGAACCTCGTGCCGCTCGAGCACCTGCCAAACGCGATCACGTTGAACAGCATCATGCTCCAGACCGCGTCGGTGGCCGGGCCGGCGATCGGCGGGCTCGTGCTGGCGACGCTTGGCGTGGGCTGGGTGTACGCGATCAATGCCGTTTCGTTCCTCTTCGTCATTGGCGCCCTGCTGGCGATGGATCCGCCGCGCAGCGATGAAACCGCCCCAGCCGATCGCAGCAACTTCACCGTCTCTGCCGCGCTCGAAGGACTGCGATTCGTGTTCCGTGCCCCGTTGATCCGTTCGACGATGCTGCTGGATTTTTTTGCGACGTTCTTCTCATCGGCGACGGCGTTGCTGCCGATCTTCGCGCAGGACATCCTTCACGTCGGGGCCCGCGGCTACGGCTGGCTCTATGCCGCGCCTGCCGCCGGTGCACTCGTGACCAGCGCGATCATGGTCCGCATCGTGGACTGGATCGAGCGCCGCGGCGAAGTGCTGATCGCTGCGGTCGCCGTTTATGGCCTCGCGACGATCGCGTTCGGCCTCTCACGCGTGTTCTGGCTCAGTTTCCTCTGCCTCGCGGCCACCGGCGCCGCCGACACGGTCAGCACCACGTTCCGGAATCTGATCCGGCAGCTCGAGACGCCCGACCGGCTGCGAGGCCGGATGATCGGGGTGAACATGGTGTTCTTCATCGGCGGTCCGCAGCTCGGCGAGCTCGAGGCGGGACTCGTGGCGAACTGGCTGGGGGCTGTCGTTTCAGTCGTGACAGGTGGCCTGGGCTGTCTCGCCGCCACGGCGGCGATTACCGGTGTCACACCGGCGCTTCGTGCGTATCGACGACAGGATATGCCGGCAGTGCCGGCGGAAGACGACAGGACAGAGGCGAGGGCCGGAGAACCGGCATGATCGCGGGCTCGGGGTTCGCGGGCTCGCGGGTTCGACCGGAGCCGTTCGAACCTTCTGGGTGAAAAGGCGCCAATCCGGCTACTTCTTGCGACTTTCAGCCAGTTGCTTCGAACCGCTTCGTGCGACCCCGCGACTACGCGACAGTCACCTGCCATGCGGTCAGCACTTGGTCGATGACCGCATCCACACCGACATCGTGCGTGACCTGCGTGAACAGAAACGGCCCGTCGCCGCGCATCTTGCGGGCATCCCGGTCCATGATGCCGAGATCGGCGCCGACCAGCGGGGCGAGATCGGTCTTGTTGATGACCAGCAGATCCGACTGGGTGATGCCAGGCCCGCCCTTGCGCGGGATCTTGTCGCCGCCCGACACATCGATCACATAGATCGTGTAATCCGCGAGGTCGCGGCTGAACTGGGCTGCGAGGTTGTCGCCGCCACTTTCAACGAAGAGCAGCTCGGGATGGAAGCGGCGCATCAGGCGATGCAGCGCTTCGAGGTTCTGGCTGATGTCGTCGCGGACGGCGGTGTGGGGACAGCCGCCGGTTTCGACCGCGGCAATACGATCCGGCGCCAGCGCTTCGTTGCGCACGAGGAACTCCGCGTCCTCTTTCGTGAAGATGTCGTTGGTGACCACGGCGATGTCGTGGCGATCACGCAGTCGCCGGCAGAGCGCGAGGAGCAAGGCGGTCTTGCCACTGCCGACCGGTCCGCCAATCCCCACGGTGAAGGCCCGTCGCCGGTAGTCGCGGCGCAGCGGTGCCGCGCGATCGTTGAACGAGCCGGCACCCTCGGGGAACTCGGGGCCCTCCTGGAAGTCGGTCGGATGGTGATGGAACCATAGACGAGGCACGGCGGGAGCTCCTTCAGGACTGGAAGAGACGTGAGTACAAACGATCGTGTGCCGACTGCAGCACGTCGACGATCGGCGCGGTCTGGGCGAGATCGCTGTCGTCCAAATCGCACGCGCGATCGGCAACCGCGGTGATGGCCGGAGCGAGATCATGCTGGATCCGCTGCGACTCGTAGCTGCCGACAATCCCCAATTTCACAGCGGCCGCAAGCACACCGCGGACCGCGGCGTACAAGCACACCTGCCGGGCCACGCCAGGCGACAGGTTCAACGCGGCGAACACCGCACCCATCACCGGTCCCTGGTGACCGAGGCCGGCCTCCACGCGTGCGGCCACGGCCCCGACGGCATCCGTCGGCCAAATCATCGACGCTGTTGCCGCCAACGCGCGCCCCTGCACCCGGCTCGCGCGGTTTGCCACGGGATTGGTCAGGAAGACGTCGGCCAGCTGATCCAGCACGTCGAACCTCGAAGGATCGCGAAAGGCGGCATTCACCAGCGGGAGCATCCCGAAGCCGGTCTGCTCGAGAACCGCGACGGTGAAGGCTTCGAGCGCGGCACGATCCGGAATCTCTCCACTCTGCCACGCGGCCTCCAGGCCGCCGGAGTGCGCGAAGCCGCCCGTCGGGAACGCAGAGTCCGCGAGTTGCCAGGCGAGGAGATCCGACATCAGAACAGAAAGTAGCGTTGCGCCAGTGGCAGCACCGGGGCCGGCCGGGAGCGCAGGGGCTGGCCATCGGCCGTGACGAGATACGTCTCCGGATCGACGGTGATTGCCGGCAGCGCGTCGTTCAGCTTCATGTCGCGCTTGGAGACGGAACGACAGCCGCGAACGGCAACGAGCGCCTTGCTCAGACCATAACGATGCACCGATCCGGTGTCGAGGCTTGCCTGTGAGACGAACGCCAGCGAGGTCGTCGCGGTGGCACGACCATGGGCGCCGAACATCGGGCGCATGGTGAGTGGCTGCGGCGTCGGAATCGACGCGTTGGCGTCACCCATCTGTGCCCACGCGATGAAGCCGCCCTTCAGGACCAGCTCGGGCTTGGCGCCGAAGAACGCCGGCTTCCACAACACGAGGTCGGCGATCTTGCCTGCCTCCACCGAGCCCAGTTCGTGGCCGATACCGTGAGTGATAGCGGGATTGATCGTGTACTTCGCAATGTAGCGGCGGATGCGCAGGTTGTCGGAGTCGCCGCGCTCGCCGGGGAGCCGCCCCCGCTCCGCGCGCATCTTGTGCGCCGTTTGCCAGGTCCGCGTGATCACCTCGCCAACGCGGCCCATCGCCTGGCTGTCGCTCGACATCATGCTGATCGCGCCCAGGTCGTGGAGCACGTCTTCCGCGGCGATCGTCTCGCCACGGATCCGGCTCTCGGCGAATGCCACGTCTTCGGGGATGTTCTTGTCGAGATGGTGGCACACCATCAGCATGTCGAGATGCTCGTCGAGGGTGTTGACGGTATAGGGCCGCGTGGGATTGGTCGAGCTCGGCAGCACGTTCGCTTCGCCGCACACCTTGATGATGTCGGGCGCGTGGCCGCCACCAGCGCCTTCCGTGTGATAGGTGTGAATCGTCCTGCCCTTGAACGCCGCAATCGAATCGTCGACGTAGCCGGATTCGTTCAGCGTGTCGGTGTGAATCGCGACCTGGACGTCGTGACGGTCGGCGACGGCGAGGCACGCGTCAATCGCGGCTGGCGTCGAGCCCCAGTCTTCGTGCAGCTTCAAGCCGATCGCGCCGCCGGTGATTTGCTCGGTCAGGCCTTCGGGTCGCGAGGAGTTGCCTTTTCCCAGGAAACCGAAATTCATCGGCAGGGTGTCGGTGGCCTGCAGCATCAGCTCGATGTGTCGTGCGCCGGGTGTGCAGGTGGTGGCGTTGGTCCCGGTCGCCGGCCCGGTGCCGCCGCCAATGAACGTGGTGATGCCGCTCGCCAGCGCCTCGTCGACCTGCTGCGGGCAGATGAAGTGGATGTGGGCATCGATGCCGCCGGCAGTCAGGATCAGCCCTTCGCCGGCAATCGCTTCGGTCGTCACGCCGACGACCATCCCCTCGGTCACGCCCGCCATCATGTCGGGATTGCCGGCCTTGCCGATCCCGGCGATCCGCCCGTTCTTGATTCCGACGTCCGCTTTTCGAATCCCGCTCCAGTCCACGATCAACGCGTTGGTAATCACGCAGTCGAGCGCCTGCTCCTGGGTGACGCCGGAGGCCTGTCCCATCCCGTCCCGGAGCACCTTTCCTCCGCCGAACTTGCACTCATCGCCATAGACGGCCGCGTCCGATTCGACTTCGGCGACCAGGCCGGTGTCGCCGAGGCGCACGCGGTCGCCAACCGTGGGGCCATAGATGTCGGCGTAATGCCGACGGTGGATCTGGTGTGCCATATCTTTTCGCCCGGGTCGAACAGGTTGCTGAAAAGTATCGGTGGCCCTTCAGGCTGCGTTTTTCAGCAGCCTGCTAAAGCCCCGGGCGCTACAGAGCCCGAGTCTGAAACGATTGTAGGCGCACCCTTCCCTCGTCACTCACCGGTCCGTTCGCGAACGCATTGCCGCCAGCGATGACACGATTTCCCGCGATGGCGACCAGGTTCACAGTTTTCGTCTCTCCCGGCTCGAAGCGCACCGCCGTGCCTGCGGGGATGTCGAGGCGCATGCCGTACGCGGCGGCGCGATCGAACACCAGCGACGGGTTGGTCTCGACGAAGTGATAGTGACTGCCGACCTGGATCGGACGATCGCCGCGATTGGTGACTTCGAGCCGGGTTACGGCACGATCCGCGTTGAGCGTGACGTCCCCGTCTCCGGCGATGACCGCGCCTGCCGCGCCTTCGAGCGCGACCGGCGGCAGCGCCACGTCGCGACCGGATGGCTTCAGAAAACTGCCATACAGCGCCAGCGACAGGTCTCCGTGTTCGGCGACGATCGGATGGTGAACGGTGACGAGCTTGGTTCCGTCAGGGAAGGTACCCTCGACCTGGACTTCCTCGATCATGTCCGACACGCCGTCGGCCACGTCTGCCCGTCCGAGCAGCTGACGTCCCAGATCCATGAGCTCCGCGACGGAGCGGCCGTCGCGGATGAATTCCAGCAGCTGTGTCGCGATGAGCGCCACCGCTTCCGGATAGTTCAGGCGGACGCCGCGCGCGAGCCGTTTCTGCGCGAGAAAACCGGCCTGGTGCAGCATCAGCTTGTCGATTTCACGAGGTGTCAGGTGCATTCGCTCACCACTTCCGCGTCCACGGATCGTCGCCGAGTACGCACGACAGGAAGGATAGATAGCCTCGCACCACCCCCGCCACCTGTTCGGTCGAGCGGCCGATGACGCGCAGGAGCCAGCCCGAGTCTCCGAGAGGCGCAGCGGAAACGAGCAGGTCAGCGCGGCGCTCGACCGGGCGGGCTGCGATTGTTTCGGCGATCGTTCGAACGTTCTCGCGAAATCGCGGGCCGACGATCGCAACCGAGCTGAGAACATCGAAACGGCCCATGCGCGCCGCGAGATGGCCTTCGATGCCGGACAAGCGCGTCGAGTCAAACAGCACGACACGGCCGTCCTGCCGGACCGTGATCCGGTTCGCGTATTCGACGAACTGCCAGCGCTCCCCCGACGCCCGGCGACCCGAGGTCATTGTGTCCACGAGGATCAGCGACGCATCCTCGTCGAGGTCCACACATTGAGCCTGACGAAACGTGGAGCCCGCGTAGCACACCACGGGATCCGGCCACAGCACGAGGTGTCCGCCGGCTGAAACCTTCGCCGTGAGCTCGGCCGATGTGCAATCGTGCGATCGATAGATTTTCGTGGAGGCTTGCGAGGACACGAACGCCGACGCGCCCGCGCCGATGTTGACGGTCAAACGCAGCGTGTCGCCGCCGACCAGCCCGCCGCCGTGAGAGCTCGCGTAGACCCAGGCCGCGGGCCCGTGGTTGCGAGGCGTCAGCCATCGCAGCGGGCTCGTGGCAAAGGCTCGTCGAACGACACTACGCCGGTCGACCCGGGCGATATCCAGAATGCCCGTGCCGGGCCCTGCGCTCACGATCATCTCGTCGGGAAGATATCA
>Ga0075418_10007139_pt1 | contig 12592 bp, 7 predicted proteins | sample SoiMetdeltSBSDD2_FD_81776 | JGI IMG/M metagenome (GOLD analysis project Ga0075418, IMG submission 81776) | Bulk soil microbial communities from a Populus tree surrounding site in Tennessee, USA - Soil MetaG P. deltoides SBSDD2 | ecosystem: Environmental > Terrestrial > Soil > Tree plantation...
AGCGTTCGCCGCCACGCTGGCGGGCGAAGTGCAGGCGCTCGAAGCCATCCAACGAGTGCTGTGCGAAGTAAATATGGGCGCCACGGCGATCGGAACCGGCGCGGCGATTACGCGCCTGCCAATTCATCTGGCGGACAACCTGATCGAAGCGACGCAGGATACACAGGCCTTCGTCCTCTACTCGTCCTGCATGAAGAGCCTTGCGATCAAGCTGTCGAAGATCTGCAACGACCTGCGGCTGCTGTCCTCGGGGCCGCGCTGCGGCCTGCGCGAGATCAACCTCCCGGCCAAGCAACCCGGCTCGTCGATCATGCCCGGCAAGGTGAACCCGGTCATCCCGGAAGTCGTGAACATGGTCTGCTTCCGCGTCATCGGCAGCGACCTGACCGTATCGCTGGCGGCGGAAGGCGGACAACTTCAACTGAACGTGTTCGAGCCGGTGATCGCCGCCTGCATCTTCGAAGCACAGACAATGTTCATGAACGCCGTCGGGACATTGCGGGTGCATTGCGTCGAGGGCATTACTGCAAACGCGGACGTGTGCCGCCACTATGTCGAATACAGCATTGGCGTGGTGACGGCCCTCAACCCGGTGATCGGTTACGAGCGCGCAACCGAATTGGCGGCGGAGGCGATGAAGACCGGCCGCGGCATCATGGATCTCGTCCGCGAGAAGAAGGTCTTGACCGATCAGCAGATCGCGGCAGTCCTCGATCCGGCGGTGATGACCGGAGAGGTCCGCCGGTGACGTTGGGTCGCCACCGCGTGGTGGCGGCAAGGATCGCGACCGTCGTGCTCGTCACAGCACTCTGGTGGAGCCCGCCGCCGGGAGAGTTGACGCTGCAGGCGTGGCGGCTGTTCGCGACCTTCGCCGGCGCGATCTTCTCGGTCGTGGTCGGTGCGCTGCCGATTCTCACGGCGTCTGTGTTGGCCGTGGCAGCAGCCGTGCTCACCGGCCTGCTGCGGCCGGACGTCGCCTATCAAGGGTTCGCAAACGGAACCATCCTCCTCATCGTCGTTGCATTTCTGGTCGCAAGCGCCGTCGTGAAGTGCGGCCTGGGTGCGCGCGGAGGCCACTGGATGATCAGCCGATTCGGCCGATCGACGCTCGGGCTTTCGTATTCGATCTTTTTTCTCGACGCGGTGATTGCTCCGGCATTCCCGAGCAACACTGCCCGCTCGGGGGTGTTGTATCCGCTGGCCTTGTCGATGGCCGATTCCGCCGGGGCAAAACCGGATCAGCCTGAACGGCGACGGCTGGGCGCATTCCTGATGTACTCCGGCATCGCCAGCCTGAGTGTGTCGTCGGCACTGTGGCTCACCGCGATGGCGGCCAATCCGCTGGGGACCGAGATCGCGCGCGGACTTGGCGTCGAGATCGGGTTCGGACGCTGGCTGCTGGCGTCGTCGGTGCCGACGCTCTGCGCGATGTTGCTGCTGCCCTTCTTTCTGTACCGCGTCATCGGACCGGAAGTGCGCGCGACACCCGACGCTCCCGCTGCCGCGCGGCGGGCACTCGCCGCGCTGGGTCCACTCACGCGCGATGAATGGATTGTCCTGATCGTATTTATCGGTATGGTCGTGCTGTGGGGTGCCGCCGCGACATTCGGAATCGACTCGACCGCGATCGCGTTTCTCGGTCTCGGCGCTCTGCTCGCTACCGGCGTGATCACACTCGAGGACATCGGACGCCAGGGAGACGTCCTCGCAACGTTCATCTGGTTCGCCGTGCTGTTCACAATCAGCAGCCAGTTGAACGAACTCGGATTCATGGGTTTCGTCGGCAGGCACCTCGCCGCCGCGCTATCGGGTCTGGCCTCACCGACCGCCGGCCTGATTCTCGTCGCGGCATACGTGCTGCTGCACTACTTGTTTGTCAGCCAGACGGCGCACCTCCTGGCACTCTTCGGCGTCTTTCTCGATGTCGGCGTCAAGCTCGGTGTCAACCCGGTCGTCCTCGCGTTTCAACTGCTGTTTGCAACCAATTACTTCTCGGTCATCACGCCGCAGGGGTCGAGCGCGAATCTCCTGTTTGCCGGAAGTGGTTATCTCACACAGGGCGATTTGTACAAGCTCGGAGCGATGACAACGGGAGTCACTTTTCTTGTCTACGCGCTGATCGCGACGCCGTGGGTGATGCTGGCTGTGCGTTGATCGATCTCGCTTCACGCTCGTTAGGAGGAACGAAGGTTCATATGTCACAACGTGATTTCCGTTTGCGGCTCATGACGGCTGCCGTGGCTCTGGTCTTTCTGTGTCATCTCCCGGATGCGCGCGTAACCGCGCAGGGCACCTCGTCACAACCCACGATCGCCGTACTCGCGACGGGGGGAACGATTGCCGGAGCGGCCGCGACCAATGTGCAGGCCGGTTACACGTCCGGCCAAGTCGGCGTCGAGCAGTTGATCGCCGCCGTCCCCGAAGCGAAAAAGCTGGCGAATCTGCGCGGCGAACAGATTTCGAACATCGGTTCGCAGGACATGAATGACGAGGTCTGGCTGAAACTCGCCAACCGGGTCAACGCGTTAGTCACCATGCCCGAGGTGAGCGGCGTCGTCATTACGCACGGCACCGACACCATCGAGGAAACCGCGTATTTCCTGAATCTGGTCGTCAAGTCGAAGAAGCCTGTGGTCATGACCGCGGCCATGCGCCCGGCAACGGCGCTCTCGGCTGACGGACCGCTGAACTTCTTCAACGCCGTCGCAGTCGCCGCCAATAAGGACGCGGCCGGCCGCGGTGTCCTCGTCGTCCTCAACGACTGGATTCACGGCGCCGCGTCGCTGACCAAAACGAGCACGACCGCCGTGCAGACGTTCCTATCGCCGCAGTCAGGATTGATTGGAACCGTTGCTTACGGCGACATCGAATTCTTCCGTGCGCCGATTGGAAAACACACCGCCGATTCCGAGTTCTCGCTGTCGGGCGTCACCGCGCTACCGCGGGTCGACATCATCATGGCGCACGAGAACATGGACGGGGCACTGATTGACGCCGCCGTCACCGCAGGAGCCAAGGGCATCGTCATCGCCGGCGTCGGCAACGGCAACCTCACTCAGAGTGCGGTCAACGCCCTGGCCGCCCAGGCCAAGAAAGGCATCGTCTGCGTCCGCGCCTCGCGCGTGGTCACCGGCCGTGTCGGCCGCAACGTCGAGCTCGATGACGACAAACTTGGTTTCGTCGCATCGCTGGATAAGAACCCGCAAAAGGCGCGCGTGCTACTGCGACTGGCGCTGCTCCAGCCGCGCAACGTGAAGGATGTCCAGCGGATTTTCGACGAGTACTGACGCCCGAGTGATGGTTAATCGATCGAGTGAGTGATGCAGCAGCTCGCGTCCTTTCTGCATGGGTTCCCGGCGCTGTGTCTCTTCGTGAGCATTCTGTGTGGCACGATCATCGGCAGCTTCCACGTGAAGGGAGTCGGCTTCGGCGCCGTGGTCGGAACGCTGATTGCCGGCATGGGGATCGGCATTCTCGCAAAACCGGAACTGCCGGAGCTGCTTCGCTGGAGTTTTTTCTATTTATTTCTCTTCTCGGTCGGCTACTCGGTCGGGCCGCAGTTTTTTGGCAGTCTGAAAAAGGAAGCGATTCCGCAGATCGTGCTCACACTCGTCGTGGCATTTACCGGCCTGGCGACAGTCGTCGCGGTAACCGTAGCATTCGGGTTCGATGAAGGACTTGCTGTCGGTCTGCTCTCCGGGGGCATGACGCAATCCGCAGCGCTTGGCACTGGTCTCAGCGCGATCGCCGAGCTGCCGATTCCGGAAGCATCCAAGGCGACGCTCGCCGCCAACGCGCCGCTTGCCGACGCGATTACGTATGGCTTTGGTGATCTCGGCCTAATCCTGTTCATCACATGGTTCGGTCCGAAGATCATGCGCGCGGACTTGAAACAGGAAGCGAAGGCGCTTGAAGGCCGGCTCTCAGCGGGCAGCTCGAACGCGCCGGCGTTTTCCGGAGCACACTTCAGCGTCCGCGCCCATCTCGTCGCCAACGCGGATGTGGCCGCCTCGAGCCTGTCGCAACTGGAGCACCGCTACTCGGATGCACGCTTGTCCGTCCATCGTGTGCAGCGCGGTGACCAGCTGCTCGCCCTCGATCCGGCATTGGCGCTGAGACCAGGCGATCGCCTGGTGGTCTCCGCACAACGAGGGGCGTTTCTCAACGCCGAGCGAGATATCGGACCGGAGGTCAATGATCCCGCCCTGCTCTCGGTGCCGGTGAAAACCGTGGCAGCGGTGGTCACCAATCGGGTCGTGAATGGCAAGACGATCGGCGAACTGGCACAAGACCCGCGAATGCGCGGCGTCTACCTCGAGTCGGTTCGACGAGGAACAGAATTCATGCCGCGCGAGCTCTGGACGGTGCTCGAGCGCGGCGACGTGCTCCATGTCGTCGGCGCTCCTGACGATGTCGCAAGGGCGTCGCGGCACATTGGCTTTGTCGAGCGCGACCTGTCACGGACGGACATGACGGTTCTCGCCGGCGGAATCGTCGCCGGAATGATTTTCGGGCTCGCCAAGATCAACGCCGCAGGCATCGCACTCGGTCTCGGCACCGCCGGATCGATTCTCGTGGTTGGTCTCCTGACCGGGTGGGCACGCAGCAGATACCCGGTGTTCGGTGCGATTCCTGAGGCGGCGCAACGGCTCCTGATGGACATCGGACTCATCGTCTTCATTGCAGTCGTCGGACTGCAGGCGGGACCGCACGCCGTCGAGGCATATCACGCAAGTGGCGGAACCTATTTCGCCAGCATTTTCGTCGCCGGCATGATCGTCACCATCGTTCCACTGGCGGTCGGAACGATCGTCGCTCGTTACATCTTGAAGATGAGCCCGTTGATGATCCTCGGCGGGCTTGCCGGTGCGCAGACCTGCACCCCGGGCCTGACTGCACTGCGTGATGCCAGCGACAGCAACGTTGGCACCCTGGCTTACACCGTTCCGTACGCGATCGGCAACATTCTGCTGACCGTCTGGGGAAGTGTGGTCGTGGCGATCGTCCACGCCATACGAGGCTGAACCACGATGAAGCGCGGCTTCGAGGTCCTGCGTGACAAGACGCTTAACCGATCGATCGCGTTCGGACGACACGACCGAGAACGGCTCGGTCTACGCGGATTGCTGCCTCACCGCATCTCGACCGATCGACAGATGGTCGATCGCGTCATGGTCAATCTCGATCGATTGGCTCGCGATATCGATCGCTACATGGTCTTGTCGGCGCTGCAGGAGCGAAATGAACACCTCTTTTATCGAACGGTGATCGATCATATCGACCGGATCCTGCCGCTGATCTACACGCCGACCGTCGGCGAGGCATGCAAGGCCTTCTCGCACATCATGAGGGAACCCAAGGGTTTCTTCATCACTCCAGATGATCGTGGCAATATCCGGCGCATCCTGGCGAACTGGCCGCAAACGAACATCCAGATGATCGTTGTCACCGACGGGCAGCGGATTCTCGGCCTCGGCGATCTCGGCGCCAACGGCATGGGGATCCCGGTGGGAAAACTTGCACTCTACAGCGCCTGCGCCGGCATCGATCCAAACGCGTGTCTGCCGGTAACCCTCGATGTCGGCACGAACAACGAGGAACTGCGCAACGACGTCCTGTATCTCGGCTATCCCCGCCCACGTGTAGAAGGAAAAGCGTATTTCGATCTGGTCGACGAGTTCGTGACCGCGGTTCAGTCGCGTTACCCCGATGCGCTGATCCAGTTCGAGGACTTCCTCACACCCAACGCGTACGCGCTTCTAAACAAGTACCGCGATCGTGTGCTCTGTTTTAACGACGACATCCAGGGCACCGCCGCGGTTGCCACCGCCGGCGTCTATTCTTCGACGCGCATTACCGGCGTGCCATTCCGCGATCTTCGCATCATGTTTCTGGGCGCCGGCTCGGCGGCGACCGGTATCGCAGACCTGCTCACCGCAGCCTTCGTCGAGGAAGGGCTGAGTCCCGGCGACGCGCGACGGCGTCTCTGGTTCGTCGACATCAACGGGCTGGTCGTGAAAGACCGAACGGATCTCATGGACCACAATCGGCCGTACGCGCACGACGCGAGGCCTCTTCCATTCGTCGAGGCGATCGAGGCGATCCGGCCACACGTGTTGATCGGCGCGACCGGCGCGCCGGGGACGTTCACGCAGGTGGTGATCGAGCGCATGAGCCGCATCAACGATCGGCCGGTCATCTTCGCGCTGTCAAATCCCACATCGAAGGCAGAATGCACCGCGGAGCAGGCCTACGCGTGGAGTCGCGGCACGGCAGTCTTCGCCAGCGGCAGCCCCTTTTCCCAGGTCGTGTACAACGGGAAAACGTTGCGGCCGGCGCAGGGGAACAACGCCTACGTTTTTCCTGGCATCGGATTGGGTGCGGTCGCGTGCCGGGCACGAACGCTGCCTGACGCGATGTTTCTCGTCGCCGCACGGACCCTCGCCGGACTCGTTCAACGGAGCGATCTCGATCACGGATCGCTCTATCCGCCACTCCGAAACATCAGGAGGATTTCGCTCGCGATTGCCGTGAGCGTTGCGACGAAAGCATACGAAATGGGTGTCGCGCGCGCGAAGCGGCCGAGAGATCTGCGGCGGAGCATCGCTGCGAGCATGTACAACCCGTGATTGGGCGGGAACCTGTTGATGTCGATGCCGTTCGCGTGGATCCGCGCCGCCTGTGTAATTACTGCCGCAATGGCACTGACCTCACTCCTGTCAGCTGCCGCTTCTGCGCAAACGTTTTTCTACAACGAGGTTACGAAAGACGGCCGGATCTATGTTTTTGCCGTCGCGGCAAGATACGAGGAATTCATGAAAAGCGGGACGCACACTGGCCCGGTGATCGAACGGCAGGGATACGGACCCGGTGGCGAAACCGTTGTGTTCGACAGCCAGAGCGCAATTAATCTTTACAATTTCAAGCACGGACTTCCCGGAGAGAACTTTCCGACCACCAGGGAAAACGCCGATTCTGAATATCCGTCCCACAAGTTCAGCGGGCTGATGTTCGGCGATTATTACTGGTACTCCCAGTGGCATCAGGATCAGATCAGCGACACGAATCCGACTTCCGTTGAGGACCAGAACGGGTTCTGGTTCCGACGCCTGTACTTCACCTACGACTACAACTACAGCGAGAAGTTCACCACTCGTTTCCGCCTCGAGGCGAACAGCAACGGGAAATTCGCCGGCGGTGATTTGGTGCCGTACGTCAAGGACGCGTACTTGAAGTGGACCTACACAGGGAAACAGCAGGTGACGCTCGGCATCCAACCGAGCTTGACGTTTGACTGGTTCGATGTGTTCTGGGGCCTGCGACACGTCGAGAAGACGCCGGCCGATCTCTATCGAATTGATTCATCTCGCGACTTCGGTGTGACAATCAACGGTCCATCACCAGTCAAGGGCCTCGTTTACGCCGCTCAGTTCGGCGACGAATCTGGCAGCGGCTCAGAGATAGACCAGGGCAAGATCGTGCGGGCCGAGACTCGCTTTGAACCGGATCCCAGGATCGTCCTCGAAGGCTTCTACAGTTTCGCAAGTCGCGGGCCCGATGAAGATCGACACACGGCGCAAGGGATCGCCGGCTTCCGCAACAATGTCGGTCGCGTCGGAGGGCAGTATTTGTGGCAGAGACGCCGATCCGGTCCCAGTGACGCTCCCAATCAGACGATCGCGATCTGGTCCGGATTCGCAGTATGGGACGTTCGTCCGAAAAAGGCCGGCCTCTTCATTCGCGCCGACAACGTGAAGGGTCATCTCGGCGATGTCGAGACCGGTCTTCCCGGGGCAGATGGAATCGACTACTGGCTGCTGAGCCCCGCGGCGCCGTTTACGACGTGGATCGTTGGCGGAGAGTGGTACATTCACCCAAGCATTCGTTTGAGCCCCAACCTCGAGACCGCAAGATACACGCATGATCCGGATCCGGTGAATTTCCCGGGTAGACGACAGGATTCCATCCTGCGGCTGACGTTCTTCTGGACGTTCTAGTTTCAATCGCGATGGGTTGGATCCCAGGGCTCGAGACGCTTCGCTCGTATCAACCCTCCTGGCTACGACACGACATCGTCGCCGGTCTGGTGATGACGACGATGCTCGTGCCGGTTGGGATTGCGTACGCCGAAGCGTCGGGCCTGCCAGGAATCACCGGTCTCTACGCAACAATTGTTCCGCTCATCGCATATGCGCTGTTCGGTCCGAGCCGCATCATGGTGCTCGGGCCGGACTCGGCGCTCGCGGCGGTGATCCTGTCGGTCGTGTTGCCGTTGTCGGGCGGCGATCCGCAGCGCGCCATTCCATTTGGCGGAATGATGGCGATCGTCTCCGGCGCCGTGTGTGTGGCTGCCGGCCTCGCCCGCCTCGGCTTCATCACCGAGTTGCTCTCGAAACCAATCCGCTACGGATACATGAACGGCATCGCGCTCACTGTGATCTTGAGTCAGATCCCGAAGCTTCTCGGCTTTTCCGTCAAAGCCGATGGACCGGTGCGCCAGATGCTTGCACTAGTCGACAAGGTCTGGAGTGGCAGCACCAACATGACGGCGTTTGCGATTGGCGGCAGCACTCTCGCGCTGATCTTGGTGCTGAAGCGATGGCCGCGCATCCCAGGAATGCTGGTGGCTGTCGCGGCTGCGACGGCCGTCGTCGCAGTTTTCGATGTCGCCGCGCGTACTGGAATATCCGTCGTCGGTCCGCTGCCGCAGGGGTTGCCCTTGCCTCGTCTTCCCCTGGTGCCGCTCGAGAGTCTGGGTCCGATCATCACCGGTGGCATCGCGGTCGCGCTTGTGTCCTTCGCTGACACTAGTGTGCTTTCCCGGACCTATGCGGCACGCCTGCGAACACCGGTGGATCCGAATCAGGAAATGGTGGGTCTCGGTATTGCCAATGTCGCAGCAGGGTTCTTTCAGGGTTTCCCCATTAGCAGTAGTTCGTCGCGCACACCGGTTGCGGAGGCGGCCGGCGCCAGGACGCAGCTGACGGGCATCGTCGGTGCGATGGCGATCGCAATGCTGCTCCTGTTCGCTCCCGCCCTGCTTCAGGATTTGCCGAACACCGCGCTGGCGGCGATCGTGATTGCGTCAGCGATCGGCCTGATCGAGGTCTCAGACCTGCGCCGCATTTATCGGATCCAGCGGTGGGAGTTCTGGCTGTCGATGGCGTGCTTCGCCGGTGTCGCCGTATTCGGTGCGATCCCCGGCATCCTGATCGCGATCGTAATGGCGGTGATCGAATTTCTATGGGACGGCTGGCGCCCACACTCGGCCGTGCTCGGCCGCGTGGATAACATTGAGGGGTATCACGACATCACGCGATATCCACACGCGCGTTTGATCCCAGGCCTGGTCCTGTTCCGGTGGGATGCGCCGTTCTTCTTCGCCAACGCTGAGTTCTTTCACGATCGCGTCCTCGCGGCGATCGCGAGCTCGCCGACGCCGGTGCGGTGGCTTGTCGTCACCGCCGAACCTGTGACGAGCGTCGACGTCACCTCCGCCGACGCCATCTGCGAACTCGATGACGCGCTTCACGCCCGCGGTGTCGAACTGTGTTTCGCGGAAATGAAGGATCCGGTCAAGGACAAGTTGAAGCGCTTCGGGATCTTCGATCGCTTCGGGGAGAAGCGGTTCTTTGCCACGATCGAGGAAGCCGTCAGCGGCTATCTCGAGAAGGTATCGCCGACATCCACGTCGTGAGGAGGGTATACGCGACGGCGAGAACGACTGGTCCGATGAAGAGTCCGATGATCCCGAATGCGATCAGGCCACCGATGACACCGGCGAAGATGAGGAGCAGCGGGAGATTGGCCCCGCGTTTTATCAGCACCGGTCGAACAATGTTGTCCAACACCCCAGCGATCACCCCGACGACGAGCAGTGTGACACCCGAGCCGGTGTGACCTGACCAGAACAACCAGAGCACAGCGGGGATCACAACGAGCAATGGACCGAGCTGTGCGAGGCACAAAAACAGGATGACGGCGGTCAGCAATCCGGCGGCCGGAACGCCACTGATAAAAAGACCCGCTCCCGCGATCGCGGCCTGAATCAGCGCGGTCACGACGACTCCGAGCACGACGCCGCGAATCGTGCGGGCGGCGAGCAGCGCCGTGTCGCACCCCTGCTGTCCGCCGAGGCGCGTGGCGAACCGAAGGATGCCGTCCCTGACGTCCTCTCCTTTTGTGAATCCAATCGCGGAAATAAGGGCTGCCAGGAAAAACTGGATCAAGATCCTCCCGACGCCTCCTGCCTGCAGGACAAACCATTGCAGCGCCGTTTGCACGTACGGTGTGAGCTCGGCCGATCGCTGGTGCGGGTCGAGCGCTATGAAGCGACTCCATTCCGACGCTAACCGGTCGCCACCAAAAGGAATTCGCCCCAGCCATCCCGGCGGGGATGGCAACGCCACCGATTCGAACGACTTGATCTGCGCTGTGATGTTCTGCGCGTTGTTGACGATCGTGATCAACGCGAGCGTCACCGGCACGAACACCACGAACAGGATCGCGGCGGTCATAATCGTGACCGCCGCCCATCGTCTGCCACCGAGAAACACCTCGAGGCGCAGCAGCATCGGCCAGATGGCAATACAGACCACGACCGCCCACAGGATAGCCGTGAGGAACGGGCTCAGGACCCAGAATGTGGAGACGACGAGCAACGCCAGAAAGAGGACCAGCAGCGTTGCATGCGTGATCTCTCCAGGAGCCCGATGCTGTTCGGCCATCACACGGGCCTATCGCCCATCGATCGTGAACGCGAGAAGAACGTTACCGCTCTTTCCGCCGAACGTCGGGTAGCCAGACGTCGTTAACACGACGCCTTCAGCGATCGCGGGCCCGCCGACGTCAATCGACCCGCCACGCGCCGCGACGTTGTTGACGGTTTGGAACGGGCGTGCGGTATCGAAGTCCCAGATCACGCGGCCGTCGCTGGTCGCGTACGCGCGCAAGTGGCCGTCGACCGATCCGGAGAAAACGACGCCGGGCATCGCGGTGATAGCGGCAGACTGGGCTGGACTGCACCCGGGCACATCGCTGCAGACAGGCGGCAATGCGCTCCACGCCTTCGTCCCGTCGGTCACACGCACGGCGAAAAGACCGCCTCCGATCTTTGGATCGAGCCTGGTTCGCCCGATCACGATCGAGTCACCGGTTCCCGCCGGCCTCATCGTCTGATCCGACAGGGCCACATAGGCGTGCTGGCCATCGGTCGCCGATCCCCACTCGATGCCGCCAAGCATCCCGCCTTTGCCGACTCGCGTGCTCCACAGCACTTTTCCGGTCTGACCATCGAGGCCATGGACGATGCCCGACTTCTGCCCGACGATAAGTCGCGGATCCCCATTTGGCAGGGTGACAAGCATCGGTGGCGACGCGAAGTCGTGATCCGGGCCGGGCGCCTTCGGGCAGTTCGCGGGATCGACACCCCCGCACGCAAGGTTCCACGCGTCGCCCGACGTCAACTGCCTCACCCATTTGACAGCGCCCGAATCGAGATCGAGCGCCAGGATAGCGTCAGCGGTCGAGGCCGCGGGATCCGAGTAACTGTCGCCAGTACTGATGTAGATAGTCTTTCGAGCGACGTCCACAGTCGGCGACGACCATGTCGCCGCTCCCGAGGGTCCGTGCAACTGCGTACCCAACTTGTTTTTCGTCGTCGGCGTGGGCGCTTCGCTTATCGTGTACGTCTTCCAGATCTGGTTTCCATTGGTCGCGTCGAGCGCTACGACACTGCCGCGGAAGGTGCAGCACGGATACTTCGGATCGGCGCCGGCCAGTTCTTCGAGCGACGACACCGGGACGTACAACCGATTCTGATGGAGCCGCGGTGTGCCGGTAACGCGGGCAACGGGGTGATCATCAACCTTCTTCTTCCAGCGAAGCGCGCCGGTCCTGGCATCGACGCTGTACACGTTTGCGGCGACGTCAGCGAAGAAGACAGACGGAGAATTCGAGTCCCGGTCTTCGCTCACGGTGACGGCCGTGCGCACTTGCGTGTCCGCATCAAAGGTCCAGTATGCGCAGCCTTCGGCGAGGCTCAATGCATACACGCGCCCGGACGCGCTACCGACGAATACTCGGCCATCGACAATCGCCGGTTGAATGGCAGCTGACGTATCGCCGGCGAACCCGAACGCCCACTTCAATTTCAACTTCGGGATATCGGCGGCCGTGAGTCCGCGACCGGGCTGCCGCTGAAAGCGTTCATTCGCCGCGCTTGCGCCCCATCCGTTCCACGCACTGGCCGATGCCTTCGAAAACGCCGGAGCCGGTTGCGAACATTGTGGCGCCGTGACCGGAGCGGCCATCGTTCCGAGCGGCTTCCCCGTCAGGAATACCGCGATTGCTCGTCTGTCGTTGTCGGACAACTCTGCTCCCTGTGCGCGCATGAGGCCGTCGGCGGAAAGGGACGCGACCACGCGCTCGGGCTGGAGTTCGCTGAGAACGCGGCGCGCCGGTGCGCGCACGACGCCGCCGTCATGGCACATCGAACAGCGTTGCGCATACAGCACCGCTCCGTCCTGCGACGACGCAGGCGCCGCAAGCAACACGAACGTCACCACGCACGCGCGTCGAAACATCGATGTGC
>Ga0075418_10007141_pt1 | contig 12591 bp, 10 predicted proteins | sample SoiMetdeltSBSDD2_FD_81776 | JGI IMG/M metagenome (GOLD analysis project Ga0075418, IMG submission 81776) | Bulk soil microbial communities from a Populus tree surrounding site in Tennessee, USA - Soil MetaG P. deltoides SBSDD2 | ecosystem: Environmental > Terrestrial > Soil > Tree plantation...
TAAAATCGATACCAGAACAGGGTACGTCGTTTTCCTTGCACCTTAGAACGCAGACGTAAAATGAAAGATGTCCGGATTAATTAATCCGTTGATGAATCTTATTTTTGTTGGTACATAAGGTCAACCCCTCTGCTTATCTTTATCACAAACTTCTCGTTATGAATCGTAGAACTTGTCTGCACAATCTTTCTGCGCTGGGTTTACTCCCGCTGATCACATCGGTGCAGGAGAACAAAGTCATCAAACGGGTGATCCCATCATCAGGCGAACAGCTAACTCCTGTCGGAGTTGGAACGTGGCAAACTTTTGATGTCGGGAATGATTCGGCCGAACGCGAGCCTTTAAAAGGAGTGCTGAGAACGCTTATTGAAAAAGCGGGTAGCGTCATCGATAGTTCACCGATGTATGGTCGATCTGAAAAGGTCGTCGGTGAACTCTCAACAGAACTTTCACTGAATTCCAAACTTTTTATTGCCACAAAAGTTTGGACCACAGGCCAACAGGAAGGCATTCGACAAATGAATAATTCTTTTTCACTGTTGAAGCGGGAAAAAATTGACCTTATGCAGATCCATAACCTCATGGACTGGCAGATTCATTTAAAGACATTGAGATCCTGGAAAGAATCAGGGAAAGTAAGATACATTGGAATTACACACTACCAGGAAAGCACTTATTCAACAATTGAACAGATCCTTAAGAACAACTCGCTTGATTTTCTTCAAATCAACTATTCCCTGTTAAGCAGAAAAGCCGCTGAACGCTTATTTCCATTAGCGGAGGAAAAAAAAGTCGCAGTGATAATCAACCGACCGTTTGAAGGTGGCTCTCTCTTTGCTAATGTCAACGGGAAACACCTTCCGGCATGGGCCAGTGAATTTGATTGTGCAAGTTGGGCACAATTCTTTCTGAAGTTTATCCTATCAAATCCTACCGTAACTTGCGTTATACCTGGAACCGCAAGACAAGATCACATGATCGATAATATCGCTGCGGCTTACGGACGACTTCCCTCCGAAAAACACCGAGTCCAAATGGTAAAACTTATCGAATCCTGAATAGAGGAAGTAATGAGATAATGCAATAAAGGGATAAGGAGATATGGCATGAGACGGTACTTCCCTATTTCCTATTTCCGTTATCTCCCTATTTCCATTAATTTACTTTATCGAAAGGATAATCGAATATGGAGACCGTCGTATTGGTGTTGTGTTGGTTGGGTGTTTTACAAAGTCTGCTTTTAGGACTGTATTTTCTCAGCAATGCCCGTCACAATAATAGTAACCTCTTTTTAGGAATTGCGCTCATCCTGATTGGCGTGCGGGCTACGAAGTCTACGCTTTTCATTTTTACAGCTGACGTCTCTGAATTCGTCTTTAATATCGGATTCGCGGCACACTCAGCGATTGGCCCCTCTCTTCTGCTCTACATCCGAACCTTGCGGAAAGGCAAAGCACACGCTCGCAATTCATTTCTTCACTTCATTCCCTTCATATTGATCGTCGCATTTTCGATGGTGCTTACGATCGACAACTTTTGGTACAAAGGCGGGTACGGGGCACTTCTTTATTACACACTTTTTTATATTGGACTTTATTGTTTTGAATTTTACCAGGGATTCACTGCTAATGCAGCCAAACAACATCAGGATCTCAGGGCAAGTGGTTCTGTACGTTGGATAACTGTATTCGTCGGCACGGTATCAATTTTTCAATTGGCCTATTTCACTAACTATGTACTGTCGATTACTCCCTACACTGCGGCACCTGTATTTTATTCCATCGCGTTGTACTTTATAACCTTCTCAGTCTTAAAGAACAAAGCTGAGATCAATCGTGAGCCAAAAAACAAATATCAAAACCTCCGGGTCTCGGATGTAATGCTGGAAGATTTCAAACAGCGAATTCTGACTGTCATGGAAACTCAGCGACCATATCTCGATTCGACTTTCTCACTTCAGAAACTCTCCGCCATGACGACAATCCCTCAACACCAATTATCTCATACTTTTAGCTCGACTTTCAACCAGAACTTCACAAATTTTATCAATTCATATCGAATTGAAGAATCTAAAAAAATACTTTGTGACCCCGAAAAGGAATATTTGTCGATCGCCGGCATTGCCTACGAGTGTGGATTTAATTCCCTTTCGTCATTTAATGTTTCTTTTAAAAAAAATATTGGTGTGACTCCATCCGTTTTCAAGAAAGAGGTGTCAAAAAGCATACAGATTAAGGCCTAGGATATATATGATTTTGATAGTTTGCTCCCTAAAAGGCTCGATTCTATCCCGTTTCGCGAAACTGTCACTTGTTGTTTATTGTTTAATATTTAATTTTAGAAGAATAGTCTAACCGCTATCTATGATAAGATCTCTACTATCTGTAATCCTCACCATATTCTCCTCGCTAGCCCTTGCCCAGTCCCAAATAATCACAGGAAAGGTAACGTCGACTACTGAGCCTGAGGGTCTTCCGGGCGTGAACGTGGTGGTAAAGGGCACTTCGCAGGGAGTAATCACTGACATGGAGGGGAAATTTTCTTTGGAGGTTGAACCTGCCGGGATCTTAATTTTTTCCTTTGTCGGTTACAAATCACAGGAAATACCAGTAGGCACTCAGACAGTCATCAATGTCATCCTTGAGGAAGAAGCAAAAGAATTGAGCGAGATCGTGGTAATGGGATATTCTTCGGTCGAAAAAAGAGATATCACAGGCTCTGTTTCTTCGGTTAAGGCAAACGCGTTCAAAGACATTTCTATCAATGGAATTGACCAGGCGCTGCAGGGACAGGCTGCTGGAGTTCAGGTGACACAATCTTCTGGAACTCCAGGGGGAGGAATTTCGGTGCGCATTCGCGGCGTAACTTCCATAACGGCAGGGAACCGGCCCCTTTTTATCGTCGATGGGATCCCAGTTGAAACCGGAGCTTTATCGGGAAGAGATTATGGTGGTCAATCCGACAATGCACTGAGCTTGATAAATCCCAATGATATTGAATCAATCGAAATCTTGAAGGATGCGTCGACAAAAGCAACTTATGGATCGAGGGCGTCAAACGGCGTGGTGATAATCAGGACGAAAAGAGGAAAGAATGCAAAGTCACGTATCACTTTCGACATACAACGAGGAATTATTGATCCCGTGCGTCAACTTGACCTGCTTAATTCATCTCAGCTCGTCGAACTACAACGCGAAGCAATCACAAACTCTGGTCAAAACCCCGACGGTTTTGGTCTGATACCCGGTGTAACTGACGGAGTAGATACTGACTGGCAAGATGAGGTCCTGCGCACTGGTATTATGCAACAATATCAGATGTCACTCACAGGCGGCGATGATAACACGACGTTTTACCTCAGTGCATCCTATCGCGATGAAGAAGGTGTTCAGCTGAACAATAAATTCACACGTCTAAGCACAGTTATTAATCTGGATCAGAAGGTTTCGGAAAAATTTTCGATCGGGACCAACTTAACGGTGTCTCGTGTAATGAACAAACGCGTGAAGGGTGACAACTTTCTCGACGGCGTCTATTCAGGTGCCATTAAAAGTCTCCCCTACTTTGTGCCCTTCGATGAAAATGGAGCGATCATCGGACCCGGATCTCCGATGTATGCGGCATTTCCTAATTTTAATCCTGTAGGTCAGGCCATGCTCCCAAGGTTCGATGTACTGACAGCGAAACTCCTTGGTGGAATTAACGCGACATACAGCTTTACTCCCGATATTCGATTGAAGGCTCAGGTCAGCGTCGATTATAACAACGTGACTGAAGACAACTATGAATCATCCCAAACCGCTATTGGTGGATATCTACCAAGCGTCGGCGGTCAGGGATATGGAGTTTTTAGCGCGTTCACAGGTACGAACATAAATACCTTTCTAACGCTCTCATACGCGAAAACTATTAATGATAAACATCGCATCTCTGCGCTTGTCGGTGGTGAGATGTACAGCACATATGCCAATGGTGGTAATGTCCAGGGAAGGTTATTTGCAAGTGATGACTTTACGTACATAGCGTCAGCAGGTATTGTTGACAACGGATCATCGCTAAAGAGCCCCCCGACAGCAATAGTCTCTGCGTTGGGTGAAGTAAACTACGATTTCGAAGACAGGATTCTGGCAAAACTGAGTTTTCGCGCTGACGGATCTTCTAATTTTGGGCCAAACAATAAGTTTGGATATTTCCCAGCGATCTCTGTCGGATGGCGTATTTCCCAGGAAAAATTCTTTAAGTCGTCCATCATCACCGATCTAAAGTTGAGGGGAAGTTTTGGATATACAGGAAACGAGAGGATCGGTGCATTCCAATATCTGGCCACATGGGGTACTGCGACTTATAGCGGTGGTTCTGGGGTAACTCCGAATAACGTGGACAACCCTAACATCAAATGGGAAACAACTCGCGAAATCAATCTGGGTGCAGACGTTGCATTGTGGGCTGGAAGACTTCAATCCAGCATTGATGTTTATTACAATAAGACATCAGACCTTCTTCTCACCAGGCCCTATCCATCAACTACAGGATTCGGCGGCATCATCGACAACATCGGTGATATGGAAAACAAAGGAATTGAATTCAATCTAACGTCTGTAAATTTTGAGGGCGCACTTAGGTGGACTACCACACTTAACCTTTCGAAGAACTTAAACAAAGTGCTTTTCCTGGCTGATTCCATACCTCTTTACCGTGGTTATTCTGGCGAAGGAGTTGACGGAACCAACATTATCAAAGAAGGTCATCCATTGGGTACGTTCTGGGGATTAAACTATCTCGGCGTCGATCCGGCAACGGGTGATGCGATCTATGAAGATCTGAATGGCGACGGTGCAATTAATAACTCGGATGCAATGATCATCGGAAATTCGCAACCTGACCTTATCGGAGGTATTACCAACACGCTCAATTATAAAGGATTTGATCTGTCATTCTTTTTTCAATTCTCACTAGGAAACAAGGTGCTTAATTTTTCGAAAGCTACACTGGTGAACATGGGTGCCGATATTGAGAATAATCAGTCTATAGACGCTTTGCGAAGATGGAGAGAACCAGGAGACGTAACAGATATCCCCCGCTATGAGCTCGGATCAACAACTAACAATCTTCATAGTAACAGATTGCTCGAGGATGGATCCTATCTTCGGCTAAAGAACGTAAGTCTGGGATATAATCTACCATCACGGATAACTAACAAGTTGTTGATGCAGCAACTAAGGGTATACTGTACAGCTACTAACCTGTGGACATATACAAAATATACTGGTTCGGATCCTGAGGTGAGCACGCTGGATGGCTCGGTATCAGCACAAGGCATCGACTTCTTTACCTTGCCACAAGTCAAAACTATTGCTGTTGGAATAACTGCTACACTACGATGAAGAGACGCACAACGATATTTACGGTTATCCTGGGGACTATCCTTCTGCTTGGGTCGTCGTGTGAAGACGTCCTCAATCCGGAGCCAATTGACCTTCTCACCAACGATATCGTGTTGAACGAACCAAAGGACGTAGGCAATGTGGAGGTAGGATTGTACAGTGCTTTCAGGAACATCGTGCCCGCAACGGTCATCGCTGGAGACTTTACGGCAGACATGTTGATCCACAACGGAACGTTTAGTCAATATCGCGAATTAGGAACCAAGAAGATAAGTTCAGCTAACGCATCCGTTGCGGCTTTGTGGGGCTATATCTACAACACAGTATACATAGCCAACTTTATTCTTGAGCGTTTACCTGAAGTCGAAGGTGTACCAACTTCTCAACGCAACCAGGTGATGGGAACAGCACATTTCCTCCGCGGATTTGCTTACTTCACGGCCTTATACACTTTTGGAGGAGTACCTCAGGTAATAACGACTGACATTGAAACAAATAGAAATATCCCGAGGGCAACCGAATCGGAAATTTTGACTCTTATTGAAGATGATTACGCCGAAGCGTTAAGCGATCTTCCTGAGCAAGGAGCTACTGTAGCCTATGCGGGCAAACATGCGGTAAGGGCGGCGTTAGCAAGGTTACACCTATATCTTGGTAACTGGGCGCTGGCCGAACAATACGCAACAGAGGTTATTGACTCCGGTCTATTTCCGCTAGAGCTTGATTTTTCGGCTATCGTGGAAGAGGATTTTACTAGCGAAGCAATTCTGGAAGTCGGTTACACGCTCGCCGACGACCCAGGTACCAATGGCAACATTGGACTCAACAATCTTTTCGTCGGAAGAAGAGAGATCATCCCTTCCAACCAGGCAACCGTAGCCCTCGGATCATCGGAATCAGGTGATCGTTTTTCTTCAATGACCTTTGACCTCCAAAATTTTGGTGGTACTGACAATGGCTGGTCTGTAGCCAAGTACGGTACGGCCGACGCCGACAACAACAACGTCGTGGTCTTCCGCCTTGCAGAGATGTATCTTATTCGCGCAGAAGCAAGAACACAGCTTGATAACGTTACAGGACTAAATAGCGCGCAGACCGATGTGAACACATTACGTACACGAGCTAACGCACCTACAATAGCAGCAGTGAGCAAGAGCCAGATGCTCAAACTAATTGAGGAAGAGCGAAGATATGAACTGGCGTTTGAAGGCCACCGCTGGTACGACCTGGTACGGACAGGACGAGCCCAGGAAGTAATGAGCGCCTTTTCAGTGAACTGGCGCAGTGATTATGAAGTATGGCCCATACCACAACGGGAAATTCAGAATAACCCCGCACTGGTTGGAAATCAAAATCCGGGATACTGATGAGGAAGATGATCTTAAAAATATTTAGCAACTGTGCGTTGGTCTTGTTAATACTTATAACAAGCTGCGAAACTGAGCCGATCATTTTCAGAGGACCATACCATGTTCGGTTCACTGAGCCTAGTGCCTATGACAAAGAAAGTTTCAGTCAGCCAATAGACATACAAGTTCATCTCGCAGGCCCTGCGCTTGATGAGGAACTCACAATTGGATATCTGATAGGTGGAACAGCAAGAGAGGGAGTCGATTATGTCGTCCTGGATGAAAGAAAGAAAGTAAAAATCCCCGCCGGTGAGTACTTTGGCAACATACGGATTCAGCTTATAAACAATGCGAATAACATCCTAAGGTCTCAGGATATTGTGTTGACCCTTATCAGCGCAAACCAGAACAATCTTGAGATAGGGCAAGGCGCAAGCGCTATCGGCAAAGTATTCACCTTTACCATTTTTGATGACTGCATCCTGGGAGGTACCTATACGGCGGAACGTATTGATGGCAGCAATACCTATAGTGATATCTCCATTACCAGCCAGGATTGCGAAACATATTTGTTATCGAATTGGAACATTGACGTATTCTCAACAGACCAGGAAATGGATCTCATCTTTATCGACAACGGCGACAACACGTTAACCATACCGGAGCAGGAAGAAGAATTTATAAGTGACGAGGTAGCTACCATCAGAGGTAGCGGTGTGGTGGATCCTGTGACACGGGAACTTCTCATGAAGATTACTCTTGTAGACTTTGACGATCAGCCGGAAGTAAGCATTGTATACCAACCCAATTAGATTATGCGGTATCTCTCACATTTTTGTCTTTGTATTTGCTTGATTTCCGCAATAGGTTGTTCTGAGGAATTTACACCTACGCCGTACACTTATTCCAAGTTAATTACTGGCGAAAACAATAAGACGTGGAAGATTACTTTGTTTGAGGAAACATTGGATGGTAATGTTATCTCCAAATTTATGCCGAACTGTCTTACCGATGACCGGTTTGTGTTTTACGCGAATTCAGAGCATTCTTATCAAGCGATTTCTGGCTCTGGGAAGTGCTTTGAGGATGAAGCTGACACAACGAATGACCGCTGGACATTTAGTAATGCGACTGCTACCCTAACAATGATTCTTCCCATTTTTTCCGATTCCGCCCTTCCTTTTACTGTTAAAGAGATTGACGGCGATGACATGGAAGTAGAAATATTTTTTGATGAAACCAATACAGGCAGTTACCGAATCCATTTTGAAGCGATAGATGAAGAGTAAATTTGATAGCATGAAATTCCTGGGCTGCTCTGTGTTTTTTATTCTGATGCTGGGATACACGGTCCTAAATGCCCAGACTTTGCAGAATATTCCGCAGCAATGCGCCACTATGGAGCAAGACAGCATTAACCGTCTCCGTTATCCGCAGCTCGGTACGCGTGAAGATTTCGAACGTGCTATTGAGAACAAGCTTCGCGAAATGAGATTGCGCGGCGCCGCAGCAAGAACTCAAGCTGGAGTAGTAACACTTCCCATAGTTGTACATATCGTTCACAACGGAGAACCTGTGGGAACCGGCCCGAATTTAAGTCAGGCTCAGGTGCAGGCCCAGATCGAAGTACTGAACGAAGACTTCCGCCGCAAACCTGGAACACCAGGATTTAACACTAGTCCCATTGGCGCCGATGTAGAAATCGAATTCTGTTTGTCGCCAGTCGACGAAAATGGGGGCACATTAACTGAACCCGGTATCGATCGCGTGAATGGCAACCGTGCCGATTGGTCGCGAGATCAAATTGAAGGTCAACTGAAGCCAACAACAATTTGGAATCCAAATCTCTTCTACAATATCTGGACGGTAAAGTTCAACGCTGGGGAGGCTGGACTATTAGGATACGCCCAGTTTCCGGACCAAACAGGACTCCAGGGTATCCCGGCCAATAGCCCCGCTTCAACGGACGGTGTGGTAGTCAGGTACCAAAACTTTGGATCAGCCGACAAAGGAAATTTCCCTGTGATGCAGCCTCCTTACAATAAAGGTAGAACACTCTCACACGAGACTGGACACTGGTTTGGCTTACGGCATATCTGGGGAGATGGTGTTTGTGGCGACGATTTCGTAGGAGATACTCCAGCGCAGCGCGTTGCCAGCTCGGGTTGCCCAAATGTATTGAGCTGTAACGACGTCACACCGGCTCTGGTCCAGAATTACATGGACTATTCAAACGACGCCTGTATGAATATTTTTACCCTTGGCCAAAAAGATCGAATGCTTGCAGCCCTGGAAGTAAGTCCAAGGAGGAAGAGTCTCATGCAGGCTAATTTGTGTAGCCCTCCAGTTGCAGATGTTCCCACGGCGAATTTTACAGCAGACAAACAACAATGCGTCTTGTTGGGAAGTGAAGTGGAGTTCACGGATCTCTCATCAAATTTTCCCAACGAATGGGTTTGGGAATTTGAGGGTGGCGATCCTAACATATCTACCGAAAGGAATCCAAAGGTTACATACAATTTTCCAGGATCATTCAAAGTGACTCTTATTGCAAAGAACTCTTTGGGGTCCTCTGCGCCACTCGTCGTGGAAGACTATATCACCGTATCGGAGGAAGGACTTTGTAACGAGCTCACTAATTTCGAGGACACCTTTACGCCTTCTGTGCTTAAACTCTCACAGTTTGGGTCATATAGTGGTTATCTCACAGGCAACAACAGCGCCAGGAACACAGGCTTTTCGGAGTTCTTTGAGAACAGCTGTGGATACAATTATATAAGTGGTGCCAAGATCAGGTTCGGAAAACTCAAGATGGCCAATGAGGACGCGAAAGTTACTGTTGTAGTCTGGTCGGCACGTGGTGTGCAGGGTGGACCAAATCCAGTTATTGAACGCAAAGAGGTTCTTTTCAAGCAGATCCAGGAAGATGTTGCGAACAACCAGCCTACAACAATCACATTCGATCGCCTGACACCCATTTTCAGCAGACCGTTCCACGTTGGTGTAGAAATCGAATACAACGCTGGCGATACTGTCGCTATCACTTCTTCGGCTCATGGCCAGGCAAACAAAGCGACCTCCTGGGTTAAGAGTGAATCAGGACAATGGCAGCTTTACACTATTGCCTACGGTGCAAATATCGCGATGGACATTGAACCAATGGTAGGCGCAAAACCATCCGTGCAGGTTTCTGCATCAAAACTTCTTATTTATCCAGGCGAAGAAGTAAGACTTAATGGACAAGGAGCCAGTATCTTTGTGTGGAATTCCGACGATGGATCAATAGTGGATTTTGCGGGACCACAATTGGTAGTCTATCCCACCAAACAAACCACCTACATTACTGAAGGCTCTGGCCTCGATCTTTGTGAGGCATCAGCAACAACAACGATTTATATACGAAGTGATGTCGTCGGCGTGGAAAACGACCCGCCGTCGTCAGGATTGTCCTTGATACCTAACCCTGGAACATCCACCCTTAATGTGGGCATTGATAATGACTACCGCGGAGACGTAGTTATCAACATGAATTCCTCGCTGGGACTGGAAGCAATCGTTCCTGTTTCCGCCGTTAAGCCCGGAAAAACGATCAGAGTACCCATCGAAACCTCGCACCTACGGCCCGGCATTTATGTGGTGGCGGTTAGAATGGGAAATACATTAACTTACAGGAAATGGCTAAAAATTTGAGTCTCAATAAATATCACGATTTAAGGCCGTCCAGGTGGGTCACTCCAAATGTTTGTCCCATATTAATCATCAGAAATAGTTAAATTTATAATGTTTAAACGTACAGTCATGAGAAAATACAGTGTTCTCCTTTTATCGGCCTTTACCCTCGGCTCTTTCGTGCTTCTGTTGTCATCGTGCAAAGATGATGAGCCCCCGGTACCGCCACAATTATCATTTGCTGTCTCGGAAATGACGGTGAAGGAATCGGACGCCAACTTGCAAATTGAAGTTGTCCTGGATAAACCTGCTTCAGAAGACATTAAGATCGAATACAGTATCAAAGGAACTGCGAAGGACGATGTAAGTGCAGGGACAACCGCTCCCGCCGACTATGAAGTGGTGACGGATTATCTAGAACTGCAGATACCTGAAGGCGAAACAAAAGGTATTATTGAACTAGACCTTTATTCTGACAGTGATTATGAAGACGATGAGACGATCGAGCTTGCCATTGAAGAAGTGGATAGCGACGCCATTGAAATTACGCGTGAAGACGACATGGTCATTACTGTTCAACAGGAGGACGGGATGGTTGTTGGGCTAGAATGGGGCGTAGGCGATGGAGAGAATTACACTGACGTCGACATGGATCTATTCCTCTGGGGTGAGAATGCCAGTGCCCAATTAGTGAGAAGTAACTACGTTGGACTGGCCGGAAATCAGTACACAAGCCTTCGGGGAAGCTTCCAATCACCTGAATTTTTCTTCCTGCCCTATGCCGGTGTCGATGACGGTATGTTCGGCATTAGCGCTACATATTATGAGGGCACTGCGAATCCAATGAACTTCAACCTGGTGTTTATAGAATACGCCAATGGAGTCCAATCCACGACGGTGACTAAGCCTGGAACTTACACTCTTGATAATATTAACAAATGGGATGAAACCGGTGCTATACCGCCGGTACTGATCATGAAATTCAAAAAAACAGGAAACGACTACCTGGAATTTGAAGAAATCACTGAACCCGTTACTGGAAGTAGACACGGAAACTCTTCGGAATTTACGCTTAAGAAGCAGCCAGGTAATTTCGTGTTGCCAGAAAGACTCAGACAAATTCTTTACAAAAAGAATTAGGACTAACACAAAACTCAAATTCAATAAGAAAGGGTGATGCGAAAGTGTCACCCTTTTTTGTTCATGATTTTATTGACCACATCTGCATACGCGATCTGTCAATAGCTGAATTGTCGTCGCTACGAAGCGCTGTTACTTCAATTTCAACAAGGTAGTCGGGATCGATCAGAGCACTGATCTGTATCATTGATGTGGCAGGCTTGATGTCTTTGAAAAATTCACCGTGAGCCTTCCCCACTTCTTCCCAATGCGAAATATCGGTAACAAACATGCGGGTGCGTACCACGTCTTTCATTTCAAAACCGGCCTGATGAAGCACCTTTTCGATCTTCTGCAGTATAAACTTCGTTTGCAAATAATAATCTCCCTTCCCTACGGTTCCAGACTCGTCTGTCGCGACCGTACCGGAGATCTCCAACTGGTTTCCGACTAACACCGCCCGGGAATAACCGACTATGTCTTCCCATTTTGCTCCAGAAGAAAAGTTTTTGCGTTGCATACGTTGAATGATTGCTGTGAAAAAGTTGTTTAAGTCCAGTGACCTACTAAACTTGTGGTGTAAATTTCTAACGGCCAACCGGCAGACATGGTTCAGTAATTATAAAGCCAAAGAAACCAGGACGATATAATAACGAGGCTCTATAATTGAAAATTTTAGTGGATAAAGTCGATAGAAAAAGAAATATTTGAAAAAATAATCGCACGATGAAAGAAGTAACAGTTCAGGAACTGAAGAAAATGATGGACACGGGAGCAGATTTTCAGCTCATTGACATTAGAGAGCCCCACGAATACGACTTTTGCAACATAAATGGGGAGCTGATACCTCAGGGAGACATTCCGGATAACATCGATAAGATCGACAGAAACAAGAAAGTTATTCTTCAATGCCGTAGTGGATCCAGAAGTGGCAATATGGTGCAGTGGCTGGAAAGGAACCATGGGTTTCAAAACTTATACAACCTGAAAGGCGGGATCCTTGCCTGGGCACGTGAAATTGACCCGTCAGTTCCAACTTATTAATAAAGCCAACTGCACTGTAGAAACGA
>Ga0075418_10007147_pt1 | contig 12590 bp, 12 predicted proteins | sample SoiMetdeltSBSDD2_FD_81776 | JGI IMG/M metagenome (GOLD analysis project Ga0075418, IMG submission 81776) | Bulk soil microbial communities from a Populus tree surrounding site in Tennessee, USA - Soil MetaG P. deltoides SBSDD2 | ecosystem: Environmental > Terrestrial > Soil > Tree plantation...
CAGGAAATAGCCGAGGAACTGTTCGGTGTTGACGATGTTTGCCTTTTGCAGTTCCTGTTGGTAGCGCGGCTCCTGGCGAGCTGCTTCATACGCCAGGTCTATAAGGTCCAGGGTTCGCTTCGCGGAGTACCGCTTAAAGGATGCGACATCCTGGGTGAGAAAAGCCTTCATCATTTCGTAGGCTGATTTTCGGATGGCTTTTTCGGATTCAGCGCGAGAAGCACTATCAGTCGCGCCCACCGTGCTTATTGAGGCGAGCATTGACAAGCAGAGGACTATCGAAAACTTCATAGTCTCCTTGGTTCTAAACATAAGGTTCATCCTGCGGTGTTTCGGTAAGCGTGTCACGAACCGACGATCAACAATACTACCGCTTGGGCGGCGATCGCCTCGCCGCGGCCCACGCACTCCAAACCTTCGTTTGTTTTTGCCTTTACGTTTACCTGATCCACATCGATACGCAACACGGAAGCCAACCGATCGCGCATCACTTGAATGTGAGGCAATAGCTTCGGGCGCTCGGCGATCACCGTTGCATCGACGTTTGCGATCCGATATCCCTTTTTACCAACCAGTTCAACAGCGTGCTCGAGAAACTTCAGGCTCGACGCTCCCGACCATCGAGGATCACTATCCGGGAAGTGCGTTCCGATATCACCAAGCGCCGCGGCTCCCAGCAACGCATCGCAGATCGCGTGCGTCAGCACATCTGAATCCGAGTGCCCAAGCAGTCCCTTTTCAAAAGGGATTTCCACGCCGCCGAGCACGAGCTTTCGCCCTTCAACCAGCCGGTGAATATCGTAGCCTATTCCGATGCGATTGGGCTCGCTCATTCAATCGAAGAATTCTGACTGTATGGCTTCTGCAAGCCGGAGATCAAATGGCCGTGTGATCTTGATGTTGATCGGCGATCCCTCGACCACCGACACTCGATGCCCAAGTCGTTCGACAAGCTGGGATTCATCGGTGCCCATGAACCCGTCGGCATAGGCACGTTCAAATGCCTCGCGGAGGGTCGAGAAGCGGAACGCCTGAGGAGTCTGCGCGTAGTAAATTCGCCGCCGGTCAAGCGTGCGTTGGATTCGACCGGACTTCACTTGCTTGATAGTGTCGGTAGCCGCCAGCGCCATAAGCGCCGCGCCGGTGCTTGCGGCGCGTTCAATGACTGCTCTGATTTCCTCGGGTCTGACGAAAGGACGCACTGCATCGTGGACGACGATGATGCCCGCGCTTTCTTCGCTTACCACCTGGAGACAGCGATACACCGAGTCCTGCCGTTCGTCGCCTCCGCCCACCACTCGAGCTACCTTGGTCAAGCCGTATCGAGAGATCAGCCCGAGCACCTCTGTGGTTAGATTGGCCTGCAGGGCAAGGATGATTTGATCGACTGCGTCGCACTGCTGGAAGCGTTGAAGCGTGCGCACCAGCACCGGCACGCCGTCCAGCTCGAGCATTTGCTTAGCGCGATCGGCGTGCATACGCGCGCCGATGCCGGCCGCGGGGATAATCGCCGTGTTGAGTTTCCGTTCGGTCACTGCGGCGAGGCTACGTTATTGTGGCGCGGGCTGCTGGTGCGCCCGTCCTCGCTGAAGCGCCCGAATATCATTTTGCCCGCCGTTGTCTGCAAAACGCTGGTGACCGACACGTCGACGTTTTTGCCGATCATTCGCCGCGCGTTGTCGACGACTACCATCGTGCCGTCATCGAGGTAGGCCACGCCCTGGTTGTATTCCTTACCTTCTTTCAGGACGAAGACCCTCATTATTTCGCCGGGCAGCACAACCGGTTTCAGCGCATTGGCGAGCTCGTTGATGTTGAGGACAGAAACACCACGGAGCTGAGCGACTTTGTTTAAATTAAAGTCGTTGGTGACGATCTTGGCTTCAATCTGTTTGGCGAGCTCGATCAGTTTATGGTCGACTTCGCGCACGTCGGGGAAGTCAGCCTCGCTGATAACGATTTCGTAGCTGCTGCCTTTCTTTTTTTGAATCCGCTGAAGTATGTCGAGACCGCGGCGGCCGCGGTTGCGTTTGATCGAATCGGCGCTGTCGGCGATTTGCTGCAGCTCGCGGAGTACAAACTGAGGAATCACGAGCATGCCTGAAAGGAAGCCAGTCTCGGCGATGTCGGCGACACGGCCATCAATGATGACCGAAGTGTCCAGTATTAGCGAATGTGACTTGGCTGCTCCCTTTTCTACGAATATTCCTCCGAGTGCCGTGAGGTCTAGATAATCACCTTTAACTGCTCCGACTATCAATCCCACATATCCCATGAACAACGTCAGCGTGAGTGTTAAGAAAGATTTGAACTCTTCCGGGATCGCATGCTGCGCGGCTATGATCCAGCAGATTAATGTAGCGCCTGCGATTCCGAGTATCGACCCTACCGCTCCGCCAATAAGAGTCTTAAGAGTGGCTTTGCGAATACGGGTCTCGAAGAGAATTATCGAGACTGCAAGTGCCGCCCCAATCAGCGCTGAAAGAAGCGCATTCCCCGAACCGGGTTTCGGAAAGGGTTTGAGGTAGTAGCCTGCACCCACGAGCGCCGCGACGAAGACGAATCGAATCAGGGTAACATCTACTTGCATATGACCTCCGTTCGTCTTATCTATCGCTCGAGCCGTTCCTGCTTTACGACGCTGCGAATAGTTAAGTTAAGTTTTGAAAGATCTGTTCGCGTCCTGGGGACGCGGGTACGACTGTCTGCCACCTTCAAGTTGACCGGACAAGACCGATGAAAGTTGAATACTTGTCCTGCTGATCCGTGCCGGCGACGACTGAACCCATTAAGAAAAGTAAAACTGGTCCAGCCTCGTAAGCCGCGTCACATAGGCTATCGTCGGAGAGTTTAAACTTAGGAGTTGGCTGTCCGACATGCCCGCCAGTCGTGTCAGCGCTGAGCTCTGACCGGGTTCATTATAGAGCGCCACGAGCAAAGGGCAAAGGGAAAGGTGCGGGAAGACAGGAAAGGAGCAGAAAGCAGAAAGCAGAAGGCAGAAGGCAGAAGGCAGAAGGCAGAAGGCAGAAGGCAGAAGGCAGTAGCCCTCGACTACTGCCTTCTGCCTTCTGCTTTCTGCCTTCTGCTTTTGAAAACACTAAAGGGGATGACGCAGCCCCCGTTGCCTCATCCCCTTCAGTTATTGTTGTTGCTTTGTCTGTCGCTTCTCTCAGTTTAACGATGATCAGCGGAGCCCCCGTTCCCCCAACCACCGCGTAACTTCTTTAAGCTACGTTTTTGATATTGGCAATGCTTGTGCCAGACGACTCTGGCCCGCGCAGGTAGCCGTAAACTGTGCGATTGAATGAAACCGCCTTTGCGATGATTTCGCACCTGCCAAATCTTGTCAGCTTGCAGCTGACGATTCGCGTGATGAAGGAACTCGAGCGAGGGAAAGAAGCCGACTAACGGTTGAGCGCAGCTCAAAACTTTCATCGAAGCCGAAGGGCCGGGGTGAATCCAAATCACGAGCAGGCTTTGTGACCACTGAGAAGGGTGACACATGTTTTGGATAATGAGGATACAGAAAGCGGAAGGAATTACTTCCAAAAAAACTAAAAGGGATGACGCCGCCCCCGTGGCCTCATCCCTCTCAGCTTATTGTTGCTTTGTCTGTCGCTTCTCTCAGTCTTGCGATGACTGGCGGAGCCCCCGTTCCCCCGATCATCGCGTAACTCTTTAAAGCTACGCTGATCAGTTTGGCAATGCTTGTGCCACTCAGTTCTGGCCCGCGCAGGTAGCCGTAAACTGTGCTATTGCAAGAACGGCAGGTGACCCCCGCTTTTGGTGCTGCCAATTCTTGGCAACCTGCAGGTGACGAATCGCGTGACGCTCAGAAGGGAAGACGGAGACGGGGATGACGGAGTGAGGGGAGACGGGCGACGGGGCGACGACGGAGACGGAAATTGAAGATTGAAAATTGAAAATTAGCGAAGGCTTAAGGGTCAGATAGATTTGCAATTTTCAATTTGCAATTTTCAATTTTCAATTTCCGTCTCCGTCGTCGCCCCCTCGCCTCGTCTCCTCCTCGCCCCGTCGCCCCGTCTTTCCATCTCCCAAAATTGGCCCCTCACAATTGCCCCACAATTGGTTCTTTACACACGGTCGCATCCTAGTAAAATGGCACGGTCGGCTATTCCAATTGGTTCTGGGGCGATCCGATGCTATTTGCGTTGCAACGCGACAGTCACACGCCGCTCTACGCTCAAATAGTTACCGAGCTGCGGCGGATGATCGGGGATGGCTCCCTGAAGGTTGGGGATCGCTTGCCTGCCAATCGAGAACTGGCCAAGACGCTCGGCGTCAATCGAAACACTATCACCACTGCGTATTCCGAGCTTGCAGCCGACGGATTGATAACTTCGCGAGTCGGCAGCGGGACCTACATCAGCGGCGTCCCCGCGCCGCCTCCCGCGTTTCGAATTAGAGAACAACCCCCACAATCGCCGATGTCCTGGGAGTCTCTGCTGTCTGTTCAGAGCAGAGACAACTGGCTTCAGGAGATTAGCAGTTACGATGGGCGGCACGATGTCACCCCGCTTGCCCTTGCGCTGCCGTCAGCGGACCTTTTTCCGCTGGATGATTTCCGCCGGTGCGTCGATCGAGTGCTCAGAAGGCAGGGTCGTGTGTTGCTCCAGCTCGGCACAACCAGCGGGTATGCGCCGCTCCAGGAGTACATAGCAACGCAGCTCGCGCTTTCCGGTGTAAAGGTCGCGCCGGATGAGGTGTTGATAACAAACGGCTGTCAGCAATCCCTCGATTTGATCAGGCAGATCCTGGTAGAGCCCGGAGAAGAGGTCGCGCTCGAGAATCCGACATATCCGGGCGCACTGAGCGTCTTTTGCGGCGGAAGCTCGAAGTACTTCAGCGTGCCGGTCGGCAACGGCGGGATGGATCTAAATGTTCTGGCAGACGTTCTGTCTCAGCGCCGCGCGAAGCTTATCTATGTCGTGCCCAGCTTTCAGAACCCGACCGGCATTAGTATGAATCTGGAATCTCGCCGGCGCTTGTTGGAAATCGCGGAGCGTTATCGCGTTCCAATAGTAGAAGACGACATCTATCGAGAGTTGCGTTACGACGGTCCCGATGTCCCGTCGCTCAAGGCGCTTGATGAGCACGGGTTGGTGATCTACATCAGCAGCTTTTCAAAGGTGGGATTTCCCGGGCTTCGAGTCGGCTGGATAGCCGCCCCGCGAATCGTCATCGACCATCTAAATCGAGTCAAGCAACGAAGCGATCTGCACGCGAGTCTTCTCGCGCAGGCCGGGATCCACGAGTTCGCCAAAGCTGGATTGCTCGCCAGACACATCAAGCGCGTGAAAAAGGCTTACGTTTTGCGGCGCGATGCAATGCTCGAATCGCTGCAGAAGCATTTTCCCGACGAGGCCAGGTGGAATCGACCGGAAGGCGGAATGTCGGTGTGGGTTCGTTTGCCGGATTCTCTCAATAGCAAACAGCTGCTGCATCAAGCCGTCGAGAATGGAGTTACCTTTATCAGCGGAGATCACTTCTACGCGAGCTCGCCGCAACACAACATGATGCGACTCAGCTTTACCATGGCCGGACCGCAATCGATCGAAGAAGGCGTCAAACGGCTCGGCAACTTGATGAAAGCCAGGCTTGTGAAGATCAAGAAGCAGCGGGCAAAACGTGCGAGTGACGGCTTGAGGGCCCTGGTTTGACGTAGCATAGACTTTAGTCTGTGTCCCGGGATTAGTGACAATCACTGGCCGGACACAGACTAAAGTCTATGCGACACGGCGGTGAATTTATGACAAACATGCTTGTAGCGTTCATCTTCGTACAGACTGAATTTCGCGATGAAAATACCGCTACCCTACTCGCGCGAATACCCGAGGTCGAAGAACTGCACCGCATCGCCGGCGAAGATTGCTATGTGGTTCGGGTTCGCGTCGCCGGGACCGATGAACTTTATCGGCTGGTCAAAGACAGAATCGAACGAATCAAGTCCGTGCAATCGACACGTACGACCCTCGTCCTAAAAACCCTTAAAGATAATCCCAATCCTCAGAGCACTCACGCCGCGTCATCGGTTCGATCCGGATGCTAGCGTTCGAGGGCCAAACCTGGCAGACAATTGCATTGCATGGAGTAGACAAACTTGACAACCTTCAAACCAACCGAACGAACGACTCTCAAGCGACTCCCGAAGCGAGGCGAGTACGACCACGCCGCCGTATATCAGATCCTAGATGAGGCTTTTATATGCCACGTTGGCTTTATCACCGGCGACAAGCCCATTGTGATTCCGACGTCGTTTGCGCGGATCGCCAACGATCTATACATACACGGCTCGGCGGCAAGTCGAATGCTGCAATCGCTGGAGGGAGGAATAGACGTTTGCGTGACGGTGACGCTGATCGACGGTTTGGTGCTAGCGCGTTCGGCGTTTCATCATTCAATCAACTATCGGTCGGTTGTCATTTTTGGGAACGCAAGCATCGTGACTGATCTCGACGAGAAGACAAATGCGCTTCAGGCGTTCACCGAGCACATCGTACCCGGACGCTGGGAAGACGTTCGCCCCCCGAACGAGAGCGAAATGCGAGCGACGATGGTGCTCAAGGTGCCTCTGGTCGAGGTCTCGGCCAAGGTGCGCACTGGACCCCCGATCGACGACGAAGAAGACTATGCTCTGAATGTATGGGCAGGTGTTGTTCCGTTGGAGCTAAGGGCCGGAAACCCAGTCAACGACGATCGATTGCCGTCCGGGATTGAACCGCCCGACTACGCGTGCAGCTATGCGAGGCGCGCTCGTTAGGTCAGAGTCAACTCAGAAGGTCAATCGGAGATCACTATGAAAGATGCGACTCGTGTCATTCGAGCGGGCTTGCCCAAGGTTGCTCAGGGGCGGGCGTTTTTGACTGGGCCGACCTTCGCCGGTCCTTATCACCTCAGCGGAGATCCGGAATCGTCGGCTTTTCAGTACGGACGATCTGGCAATCCGACGTGGTTGGCATATGAACAGGCGATAGCTGAATTGGAGAGTGGCGAATCAACGGTCGTCTTTTCATCGGGTCTTGCGGCGGTGGCGGCGGTGCTCGGGGTGACACTCAAATCGGGTGATATCCTTGCGATGCCGTCCGACGCATACTATGGAGCCCGAAAGCTCGCAAGCGGCTTCTTTTCGACTCTCGGCGTGGAAGTCCGGATGGCTCCGACATCGGGTACCGATCTACGAGACCATCTCCGCAACGCAAAGCTGTTATGGCTGGAGTCGCCAAGCAACCCGCAACTCAACGTTTGTGATATTGCGTTCCTGGCGAACGCCGCTCACGAAGCGGGTGCGTTAGTTGCCGTGGATAACTCGACTCCGACGTGTCTCGGCCAGCAACCCCTGATGTTGGGTGCCGATTTTTCAGTGTCCTCGGATTCCAAAGCCACAACCGGTCACAGCGATCTGATTCTCGGCCACGTTTCGGCGAGGGATTCTTCCTGGGCGGGTAAGCTGCGAGCGTGGCGGACCGAATTTGGTTCGGTGCCGGGGCCGATGGAAGTGTGGCTTGCTCATCGCTCGCTGGCGACCCTTGATGTTCGCCTGCGGCGGCAATGCGCGAATGCCCTGGAGATAGCGACGTTTCTTGTTTCGCATCCTGAGGTTCGAGAAGTCCGTTATCCGGGATTGCCGAACGATCCCTCATATCCAATTGCCTCACGCCAAATGAAGCTGTACGGCCCGATCGTCAGCTTCGAGCTGGCGAACCGTGGATTAGCCGAAGAGTTCTTGAAACGTTGCGAACTGGTCTTCGAAGCATCCAGTTTTGGCGGGGTTCACACCATCGCGGAACGACGCGCGCGATGGGGCGGCGACCAGATTGCGGAAGGCTTCGTTCGGATGAGCGCTGGCTGCGAAGATGTCCGCGATATCATCGCCGATTTAAGACAGGCTTTAGATGCCGCTCACAGCTAGCCGGAGAGAAAATGAAACACGACGGTCTTCGATTATTCGAAATGATGGAAGAGATGGGACACGAGCAAGTCGGCTTCTTTCACGATGGCCCGGCGGGCTATCGCGGCATAATTGCGATTCATAGCACTCGGCTGGGTCCGGCGGTTGGAGGCACGCGTCTCTGGAAGTATGCGAACGAAGAGGATGCAATCATCGATGCGCTGCGACTGTCTCGTGGGATGACTTACAAATGCGCCGTCGCCGGCGTGCCGTTGGGAGGCGGGAAGTCGATCATAATTGGCGATAATACGGTTCGGGATCGCGAGAAGCTCTTTCGCGCCCACGGCCGATTCGTCGAACGCCTCGGCGGCCGATACATCACTGCTGAAGATGTTGGAACAAGCCCGTCTGACATGGAGCTGATCGCTTTGGAGACGAGCTATGTTGGCGGACTTGTCGGGAAAGGTGGCGACCCTTCACCGTGGACCGCGTTAGGGGTGTCCCGCGCAATGCAGGCTGCGGCGCAGCTTCGATGGGGAAGCGACGATCTTCGAGATAAACGAGTGATGATTCAAGGCTGCGGGAACGTCGGCCATCACCTCGCAAAGGAGCTTCAAGCCGCTGGGGCCCGTCTCAGCGTCTCGGACGTTGATGCTGCGAAAGCTAAACGCCTGGCAGAAGAGTTCAACGGCGAAGTGGTATCACCAGACGCCGTGTTCTCCGCTGAAGCCGATGTGTTCGCACCCTGTGCACTGGGGGGCATCATCAACGATCAAACGATTCCGCAACTAAGAGCAGAGATCGTATGCGGCGGCGCAAACAACCAGCTACTCGGGGAACGGCACGGTGACGAACTCGAGGCGCGGGGCATTGTGTACGCGCCGGACTACGTCGCAAACGCCGGAGGGGTTCTTAGCGGTGGGGCCGATCTCTTCGGATGGACAACAGAAAAAGTGAAGGAGAAGGTGCTCGCGATTTACGATACGATGCTTTCTGTTTTCGAGATCGCAAAGTCGCAAGGGATTCCGACTTATAAGGCTGCGGATCACCTGGCCGAACGCCGCCTTCGAGAAGGTGTTGATCAAATCTGAGATGGCTGTTACAGGATTGGAGGATTGGCATGGATGATCATTGGCAGCGAGGCGAATACACGATCAGCACCGACAAGACGCGCCTGAACATCGAGGTCATTCACAGCTTTCTTGACACTTCGTACTGGGCTGCCGGGAGATCTATCGACACGATTCGCCGATCTATCAAACATTCGATTTCGTTTGGCATTTATCACGGGGAAGCACAAATCGGATTCGCGCGAGTAATAACCGACTACGCGACGTTCGCGTGGATCGCAGATGTGTTTGTGCTCGACCCGCATCGCGGGAAGGGTCTTTCGAAGTGGCTGATGGAGGTGATCATCTCGCATCCGGAGCTTCAGGGGTTCAGGCGCTGGGTGCTTGCGACAAAAGACGCGCACGAGCTCTATCGCAGATTTGGATTCACCGAACTGACGCGTCCCGAGCGATGGATGGAGCGGCACGACCCGAACACTCAGGAGAGCCCGGATTATTGGAGAGAGGTCACTCCTGAATCCAAACAATAGCGTTCAACAATTCAGTGCTTTCGGAGAAAGAAATGATCGACGTTATACTCAAGACGTTTGAGGATCCTGACGAGACTCGCATCTTCGACAAGGGCAAGTTCGAGGTTGTGACCATTGGTGGCCTTACGATTGGACGGGCGAGTTACCAGCCGGGTTGGAAATGGTCGGAACACGTCGGGCCGATCGCGGGTGCACCGCTTTGCGATGTAGAGCATGTGGGATTAGTAATCTCGGGCCGCGCAATGGCCGCGATGGAGGATGGATCCGAGGTTGAGCTGGTGCCCGGCAGTCTGTTCCATATTCCCGCGATTCCACACGATAGCTGGGTGATTGGTGATGAGCCCTATGTATCGCTTCACTTTCTGGGGGCGAATCATTACGCCACGTGAGCTAGAACAACGCCTCGAGAGCGTCCGCAACATTCCTGACGCCGACTAAGCTCCCACAGTCACTCTGTAATCTTGAAAAAGAACGGGTCAATGGAAGGGCGCACCACAGAGGTTCCATTGTTAGCCAACAGCCTGCGAGCTGCGAAGTCTGCGTTTCGCTGATAAGTGATGCCGCTCGGAAAATTCGCGGCGTCGGGAGTGTTGCCAGCCGAAAAGATCCCATAAAAATCCTTGCCCACAGCCAACAATCGAAGGTAATCGCCGATGAACGGCTGAAATTGAACAGGAGGATCGTTCGCGGGCACATTCGCAAGAACGAGCGAAGAAGTGAAGTTGACGCCGTCGGTCGCGCGATCAATTTGCGTAACCCAGCGCTGGCTGGCTCCGGAGCCGGTGACTTTCTGGTAAAGGAACCCGACTTTGCCATTCCTGTTAACTGCCAGTCCGGGGTTCTTGGCACGAGCTATCGTCCTCAGATCGGAGGAGGACCAGGTCTTACCCCCGTCGGTAGAGCGCCGGACGTGAAGCGTGTAGCCGGTCGTGGTACGCACATCCGCCCAAGCGAGATAAACTGTCCGGCTGTTGTTCGGGTCAACGGCGATTGAGATGTCCCCGCCCAATCGCTGATTCCCCATCGTATCGTCCCAGACAAACTTAACACCTTTGGCAACGCGCATGCCTGCCAGGCCGTCCCCCGGATCAATCAACGACGCGAATGGATTGGCACCCGCCGCGCCGTTATCATCGCGAACAACGACGACGTCGGCTGTGACTTGATTGGTGTTGCTGAATGCGCGCCAGCCGTAGAAGCCCGCATAGACGGTGCCGTCGGCATGACACACAGGGCGGATCTGCGGGCCGTCCTGGCCTGCGCTGCCTGTACCTCGCTTCTCGATACGCGTCGAGCTGAAAGGAGCAGAAGCGGCCCCGGCATTGAGCGAGAGATCTACAGTTGCGGTCTTACCGCCCGGGGCACTGAAATCGTTGTTGCCGACATAGACGCGCTCCTTGCCTGTTACGGTGACCGCCTGGGTGTAGGGCTGATCAATGTTGCTGCGACTGCTGCGTATCGTCATCACCGTCATTGCGGTGGGGTCGTTAGTGCCTAGAATGTTCAGCAGAAGATTACCGGGTCTCTTGAGAATCCCACTGTAGAACTTATTTGAAGTTCCGCTGTAGGCGCCGGTGATATCGCCGGTCTGAGAATTACTTGGAACTATTGATTTCAAAGCCCAAGTCACGCCGCCATCTATAGAAACGAAAACCGGGGCGTTAGGGCCGCCATTCGGATCGGGTGTGAATGCAGACCCGACCATTTGCTTGGTGTTATTCGGGTTGACATCGAGGAAGGGCTCGCTGTCTTGTTCGGCTTCCCCGCTGCGCGACTTAGGTATCATGTTGACGATAAAAATACCGGGCGCAAACGCGACATTCGTCGCTACTGCGCTCCCTGCGAGCGTACGTTTTTTGGAAGATTTCTTTTTTGAAGTCTCCCTTTTCGCGCTGCGGTTGCCCGTAGCGCGCGAAGAGGTTGATTTCTTAGCAGGTGCTTTCGCACTACTGTCAGAAGTTCGTGATTTGCTGCTCGCCTTCCTGGCTGGCATAGTTTCCCTCTCCTTTGTCTCTAGCGTGAAGAAACCTTACCAATTGCGCACGGCATTTCACCCGGGTAGCGCAAGCGAACCGAAAAACTAACTCGACTTCATTGATTCAGTTATGCTGTAACCGCTCGTTATTACCCTCGGCACTCACCTGTTTCTTGAGCCGCCGGTCTCTTTGCTTTTGATAAGCGTTTGTATTTCCGGGTGCTGGTTCAAGGGCTGAAAGTCCGCCGGGTGCAGCGCAGTATAAGCTTCCGTGGTATCCGCCTCATCATTCGTCAAAGTAGCGGCGACCGCGCGCGCGCGGGGCGGGCGCGACTGTTGAGTCTTATGCAGGATAAATACTCCTTGTTGACCCGGACGAAACTTCGGGGCTTTGTACCATCGCACATCATCACTTTCGGGAAACCGGATGACGATGTCCTTCTTTTTATGCGGGCCTTTTTCAACATCGGCAACTTCGACAACCGCCTCGCGCCAGTGCGGTTCGTGTTCGCTGATGGGTCGGCGAGTTTCGGGCGCGGCCGCTGCCGCGCTCAGTCGCGCGCCTCGCGCTCGCCGGGGCGTTTTCTCATCTTCGGGTATACGAATGCTCTTGACTCTTCCGGTGACAACGACATCGGCGGTCTCAAGTCGCTCTTTCAACTGCTGGTTTGCCAGATTGGTGACCGGGTCGCGAAGAGAAGCGCCAAGTGCGAGCGCACTTCTTTCAAGATCGCGGTGGCCCAGAGATTCGACTGCGAGATTCTCAGAAAAGATCCAGGCGTTCGTGTAAAAAACAGCCCTTTGCCCGACTTTGACGTTCTCGCCTTTGCTCAATTTGACCGTAATGTCCTGGCCGGTATAATCGCCGAGCGATTCGGGCGCGTGGATGACTTCATCCACAGTCACTATGACCGTGCTGGCTTTTTCCTTTTTGTTAACCTCAGCCACGTTGGAAGCTTTAAGCTTTTTCACAGTGCCTTTTAAAACGAATCTCGCCTGTTTCAATATCTTTTCTTCGCTCAAACTTGCTGGCATAAATGCCTCCTTGTCTTACATTCCGGCATGATCGAACAAAACACTATTGTTGCCGACCGGTCGAAATCCCC
>Ga0075418_10007149_pt1 | contig 12589 bp, 15 predicted proteins | sample SoiMetdeltSBSDD2_FD_81776 | JGI IMG/M metagenome (GOLD analysis project Ga0075418, IMG submission 81776) | Bulk soil microbial communities from a Populus tree surrounding site in Tennessee, USA - Soil MetaG P. deltoides SBSDD2 | ecosystem: Environmental > Terrestrial > Soil > Tree plantation...
GCGGTGCCCCGCCAGCAGGCCCCGGAAGCCCGGGTCCTGGAATCCCGGCGATCGTACTGATCGCAATGATGTTCCACTGCATCACCGCGGTGGCGTCAGCGGTTGCGGGTGGTGCGGCCGACGTGCCGATGACGCCGAGTCCTGCCAGAACTGCAACGACCGCCGCAGCGAGCCGAATGGACCATTTCCGTGTCATGTCTGCCCCCCTCTCTGTTCTGCCCGCCCTTGTATGAGCTGCCCCTGTCGTGCAGCGCGTGTAGCAAATCAGTTTCCACACGAAATGCAGGGTCCGCGGGACCTCCGTGCACGTGTGTGCCAATGCTGACTTTCATCCCTCCATCAAACGCCGTCGTCCGAGCCGGTCTTCCTTTCGAAGCACGGAGAGGAGCCTCCGCTCGAAGGCAGGTCGGCGTACGACGGCCCGCGACTAAGCTTCTCGACCTGAAGTCGATGCCCTGAGGAGGACTGACCGCCCATGTTCGAGCAGCCCGCCAAGATCCGCAACGTCGCCGTCGTCAGTCACCGCGGGACGGGAAAGGCGCGTCGAGGCGCTCCTCTTCCAGACCGGGAAGATCAACCGCCTTGGGTCGGTCCAGGCGGGGACGACCGTCTCGGACTCGGCCGATGACGAGCACGAGCGTCAGCTCTCCATCTCGATGTCGCTCGAGCACACCGAGTGGCAGGACCGAAGGTGAACCTCATCGACGTCCCCGGCGATCCAGCCTTCCAAGGTGAGCTCTGCAGTGCCGCCGGGTCGTCGAAGGAGCCCTCGTCACGGTGTCCGCGGTCATGCGCGTCGAAAACGATCAGACGTATGAAGGGCCTGTCGCCGCGCGCCACTCCCCACCGGGACGGCAAGGTTCGATATCCGCCGTTATACGATCTCCCACCTCACACAGCGCAGATGACGTGGATCTTCCCCCGCCGACGACGCGGATGATGACGTGGCCCGCCGTGAGTGTCAAGACACGACCACAGATGACGCGCTCCACGAGGCGTTTTGCCACGGCGCTCGTGGCGCCTGCGAACCGCGTGGGTGTTCATTCCAGCGATGGTGGTCGACACGTTGCAAAGACCGAATCTCGATCGTGAAGGAGATATCTGGGAACGTCGTTCTCTGAACATGCATTGCGAAGTTGTTGTGCCGTCCAGGCCGCTGTCGGATGCGCCGTGACCGCCACGTGGACGATCCGTCGACGGTCGGGCGCGAGGATCACGAGGACACAGAGAGCAGCCGAACACGTACAGCCGTTGGAAGGTGGCCGTCACCACGATGAAGAAGTCGCAGGCGAGTACGGCACCGGCATGATTGCGGAGGAACGTCGCCCACGATTGGGCCGATCGGCCCTCACGACGTCTGGGTCGTGACGGCACGTAGCGTCGCACTGTGCGCGGCGACACCGTCAGACCCAGCTTCACGCGGAGCCCCGCCGCGTCGACGCAGTGCGAGAGCAGAACGAGCGCGATTCGGGAGGCGTTGTCCATGCGGTGCGGTCGGACCTGGCGTTCGATATAGCAGGCGAGCTGCCTCCGAAGGAACAGATTCGCGGCTGCCAATCGCGTGCGGGACTGGAACATCAGACGCAGCAAACGCAAGAGGTCCAGCGACGAGGACGAGGGACGTTCGAGGCACGTGTGGCGATGATACCGTGTGACCAGCAGCTAGCGCGGTGCTTGGCAGTTGGCAGGCGGCGCCGCTACTTCTTCGGAGGAAAGGAACGAAACGACGACGGACACGATGGATCGAGCCTATTCCGGCCGGCTCAGTCACAAGGCGTACCGCGTTTTTGGTAGGCACACCCTCCGATGCGCCACGAACAATGCAGCGGCGCCTGACGTCAGCGGTGCGAAAATCCATGCCGCTGAATGCGCGGGACCGTCTTACTACTGGAGAGCGACAGGTCATTACTCGTCGATGTCGACCTGTTGCGCGCGAACGAGCTGGTTGTTTACCACTCCCGCGAACTTGCCAATGCGCTGAAGCAATTTCAGCATAGGGTACCAGACGTCGTCGTGGCGGTGCTGTCAGGTCACGACAGTGCGTCGATCGTATCCGGCTTACGCGGCGTGGCGGACTATGCCACGTCGATTATTGTCGCGTCAGGTCCGGAAGAGCGCGAAGCAGCACGCACGGCGGGCGCTGACTCGTTCCTGCTGAACTCTGCACCGCCTGCTGACCTGCTTTATGAGATACGCCGCGCGCTAATCCTACGCCGCAGCGGTCGTCGCCTGCCGTGGAACTGGTGAACCTCATTTCCTATCCCGCCCGCTTCTGACGTTGTGACATGCTAGCGACTTTTCAGAGGCGCAACCGTTGCGCCGCAGTTGCAACCGCCGGCTCGCGTAGGCTTATTCGGTGCCGCTTCTCGTCTTCGGATTTACGCTTGTCGTCATACTCGCGGCAATCGCATTCACACCGCTCGCGCTCGTGCAGCGTTACCGTCTGGGCACCGCTCGGCGCCGTGCTCGGGGATGGAGCGCCACCGTTAATGTTGCTGGGTTCGCGTTCTCGTCTGGGCTGTTTCTCGCCGCCGCAGGTATCACCTCACCATGGGTCCCGAACGCGCTCACCCTGACTCTGGCGGGGTTCGTGAGTGGGTGTCTCCTGGGCGCGGTCGGCCTTGCCCTCAGCCGGTGGGAATCTGCACCGGGCTCGCTCCATTACACGCCGAACCGTTGGCTGGTGCTCGGAATCACGCTGCTGGTTACGGCCAGGCTGGCATTTGGTTTCTGGCGGAGTTGGCATGCATGGCATGTCACCCCGGATTATGGTTCGTGGGCGGCGGAGTCGGGTGTAGCGGGCTCACTCGCAGCTGGCGCGGTCGTGCTCGGGTACTACCTGACATATTGGCTCGGCGTGCGCCGACGTCTGCGGTGGCACGACGAGAGAAGGGCACGCGGCTCTTAGCAATGGACCGCGTTGGAGCGGCGGAAACGCTTTGGCTCTAGTGGGTGTCGAACTCCGTGTAGCTCGCCAGGCGGCCAGTAGAACCTGACGAACGCCGATCTCGTTCTGGCTAGCCGTGTGCCGCGTCGCTAGCCCGTAGGACGCCGGCGTTTGTACAAACATCCCTCCGCCAACGTACTCGTCAAGTGAAATCCGAAAATCCTTGGAGGCTGCCACCGCCGCAAGACCGGCGCTGCAGCTTGTCAGGCGATCAGCGATGTGTGCTTCAGCACGGCCCTTGACTACCGGATCACACCTGGGAACAATGACCGCACAGGAAGTGCCGCCGAGCGTGAATGGAATATAGCGCGCTGTGATAGCAGCTCGAAAACGCAGTTGGTAGCATTCACCCAACTGAAGTTCGGGCAACGTCGAGCCAGCAGCACACCTCGAGGTAAACGAAAGTAGATCCTGTTCTCACGCAGAGCGCGTCGGGTTAGGAAGAACGCGGCGGCCGCGATGGCGTCGCCGGATGCTATGGCGACTGATGCCACTGCCGTTGGAAGGAACAGGACACGCGGCACATCACAGATCCCGTTCGCGAGTCGTGCAGAGGGACAGAAGTTTCACAAAGACCAATCGCAATCTGGATTCGATGGAATCGCCAAAGTCGGCAAGCTCTCTCCGTACCTGGAGAGCGACCATTACGAAGCCATCCGAAACTATTCGAGAAGTATTGGCCGGCCTGGATGTGGATGAAGCATCGCGGCTCAGCATAGGGAGCTTTCATATGGGAGATGCATACTCGGCAGGGCAAGCCGGCGCGATCGGCCCGGGTGCCACCGCCAGCCAGATTTCTTTCCAGAAGGTCTGGGCCCAGCTGCAAGGGTCCGCGAGCGTTGAAGAACTCGCGAAGGAATTGGGCGCGCTTCGGACGGCGATGCGGTCCGCAGCGAGCGAACCTGAGCATGAGCTGTCAATCGGTGCCGTTGCCGCGGCACAAGCCGCAGCCGAGGAGGGTGACGGCGTGAGAACCCTCGAATATCTCAAGAAAGCTGGCAATTGGGCACTTGATGTCGCGACCAAAATCGGGTTGAACATAGCCTCGTTTGCTTTGAAGGGTTCGCTCGGACTGCCGTGACGGTTCCAAACCGGCGTCCACCGAACCGCTGTCATCGGAAAGCGACAGCCCGCAACGAGGGCGATTCAAATACCGCGGACGCTCCTCTGCGTTTGCTGTTGCGCGTCAACCAATCACCAACATTACACGTTCCAGCGTTGATGATGTGGCCACATGGAAGATTTCTTCGGCTCGTTCCTCGATAATGCTTTCGGGCGGACCCGGCTTCGCTCACCATCTTTGTGTTCATGCGCCTCGCGGGATTGATCGCATTCGCCGTGACACCTGTGCCCTGAAGGATCGCCGCCAAGTCGAACGTGAACATGATGAGGGCCAGCTTGCTCTGTACGTACGCCTGCTGTCCGTCGTAATGTCGCGCCAACATCACATCGTCGAATTAGGTGGGCCTGCCCAATGCAGGCAACATTAACGATGGCAGGTAGGACGCGGACGTGCGACGAAGTTGTCGCCGGCCCAGCGCGTGATCAACGTCGAGTTTCTCAATGGCGAGGAGGTGCGTGGGAGTCCTGCCGCGCGCATCATGCTGCGCGTGAGGGGCGATGTTCCTACTGATTGCGGCCGTACCGGAGGAGAGGCAGACTTGGTGGGAGGAGCCAAACACGGAGCCGGCATGTCCGCGCAGATTCTGCAGCTTTATCCGCACACCGGGACGAGCCGCGCGCTGGACGGCACTTACCTCGCCCACGAGCTGCACGCACTCGGAACGTCCGAGCAGCCGTTCGTCTATGCCAATTTCGTTTCCAGCCTCGACGGCCGCATCGCCGTAGTGGAGGCGCACACCGGCGAGTCCTACGTCCTCGAGGACCTCACGAGCGGTCACGACTGGCGGTTGTTCCAGGAGCTGCAGGCGCAAGCCGACTGCATGGTCACGCACGGCGGCTACCTGCGCGCACTCGCGGCGCGCAAGTTCGAGGACATCCTGCAGGTCGGTCTCACAAAGCAGGCGCTGGACATCGGCCGCTGGCGCAACGCGCACGGCCTCACGCGCCAACCGGCCATCGCGATCGTGAGCCGTACGCTTGACTTTCCAATTCCGCCCTCGCTGGAGCGGCACGAGCAGCCGGTCCACATCATCACGGCCGACGGCGCCCGCGCGGACCGCGTTGCGTACTGGCGCGAGCACGGATGCGAAGTGGTCTTCGCCGGTCGAGGTGCGTCGGTAGAGGGCGCCCCCATGATCCGCACGCTAGCTGCGCGCGGCTACGCGCGCCTGTATCTCCTGGCCGGCCCGCAGATGCTCGAGACGGTGCTGAGAGACGGGTCACTCAGTCGTCTGTACCTGACGTTGACGCACCAGCTGATCGGAGGAGAGATGTTCCACACGCTGACCGCAGGCTCTCGGCTAGGGCGCGCGGGCCGGCTGCAGCTACACACGCTCTACTACGACCCTGTGGCGCCCAAGGGGACGGGGCAGTGGTTCGCGTCGTTCGACGTGCGGCGGGAGCCGTGATGGCCTCAGGCGGAGTTATCCGTACGGGTATTCGGGATTACAAGCAGATCCAGCAACTCACCGACGATTGATTGCTGGTCGGCCGTGACGTAAGACTGTATTGCGCCGTCCGAGAGTTCAGTGCAACTTCAGTCCACGAACGCCCAAACACCTCGTACCTGTTCGCGTTCAGGGCCCGCTTGCTATTTCAGAACGCAGCTGTGGCTACGTTGCTCATCCAGCGTTCAGCGTCGCCGATATACCGTCACGTTGTTCACTACGACCGGCGCATCGCGGTGTAACTCGATCGTCATGGTCTGGCCGTCTTGGGAGATAACGCGGCGAGTCCGACCGACATTGCGTCCGGCAAGCGACAGTTCCGCTTCGGCTGTGAAGGCATCGACTTTCCGCATCCGGATAGCATCGCTGGTGTCTGAGCCGGTGACCGCTGCGGTAACATCGTTGTAGCTCGTGATGTACTCGAAGATGCTCCTGCGTCCGTCGGCATAGGTCGTGGCGATGGTCGCCTTGATGCCTTCGTGCTCCGGCTCGTACAAACGGATCTCCGATTTCGGTGGCGGGCCAGGGGCGAACGTCGAGGCCGCAATGTCAAGCTCCCACGTGCCGACCACTGGATCCACCTCCGTGATCGCCGCGTCCGTTACGCGCGGTTCCGACGCACGTGTCTGGGTATGGGTCGTGATCGCGCTCGCATCCCACATCGCGAACGCGACGAGGGCGCAAACGCTTCGCGTATGCCGGCGGATAGCGCGCACACAGAGATCACCAGGAAAAATCACGCCCACCGCTGAATTTTACAGGTAGCGTGCCGGAACGAAGCTGAACTAGCAGGCCAAGCGACTCAGCGATGACTGTGATCCGCGACTATTCCCGCTGTCCCACGATCTTGCCCATTCCTGAGAGTGAACCAGTGGCAAGTACACTCACGAGGAGACTGGACCGGCAGAATGGAGTTCACATGGCAAAGCGTGACAACCAAACAAACCAAACCAAGAGGGGCACGACGGCTACTTCCACACCGGAATCGGCGGGCAACCCCATGGAGCAGCGTCTAGCGGCGTTTGCCGAGCAGCTAGGATGGATGGCCGGGACCATTCACGCGAAGGCCGAGGGTTGGATGGACGGCGATACGCTGAGCAAGCAGATCGCCAGTGTGCGAGACGGCGCGGCGCAGCTGCTCGATCAACTCAGGGACCGCACTACGAAAGCGACGAAGAAGCAGTCGGCCGCCACGGCGACGCGACGGGAAAACAAAGGGCGGAGCGGCGGCGTGGTCGATGCGCCGGGAAAGAAGCATCGTAAGCCCCCGGCTGCGGGCGCGAAGCTTGCGAACAGCCAGGCGGCCAAGTTGCGGACTGCCAAGACGACGACGAATCGGCGCCGTGGACGCGGCTAGGAGTTCGTCGGAGTAATCGCCACGATAGTCAAGTCTCTCTCCTGTTGCGCGCCCGACATGTCGATCGCTTTCCGCGGGGCTTGCAACGATGTGCATAATCACTGAATGACATCTGACGAACGAGCGCAACTGGTCGAGGACATAAAAAAGTCAGACAACCTGCGCCGCGGTATTGTTGAACGCGCCGAACTCAGTGAAGACTTCGATATCCTAGCGGCATGGGAAGAAGTCGAGAAACTGGACGAGTCGATTACCAAAAGAATCGTCGCTGCCCGCATGAACCAATGAATTTCTGATGGCGTGATGGGCGAGGATGGCCGCTTGTGTTGCGAGCCCCGCCCAATACAACGCGGCTAGTGAGACCGTCGGCGAACTCTGACCCGTCCTGCTGCTCGAAGGCGCGTCCACGCCGTCGTCGAACGCAGGAAGGCGTGCGACGCGAGGGCTCGTTCGTCGGCGCCAGCGAATGGGCGGTATTCTCTCGCACCACTACCGGTTAGCCGCGTAGCCGTCATTCGTCCGAGTTCTGGGACAGTGCGCGCCCGTCTACACCCAACCACCGGCCACACGTGTGAAGGTCTGCGTCTCCGCAGTCGAAAAGGAAGCCGCCGTCGGCTGCCATACGAGATGCTCGACTACGACGTGCGCGCGCGTGACGCGCAGCACGTTGAACGCGTTCGGCTCACCGCGCACGCGTTTCGATGTCGCCGTACCTGCCTCGACGACAATCGCCGCGCGCCCGTCAGCCTGATATCGGATCGCGGTACGGCCCATATAGCTCGCGTGCAGGTGCCCAGTCAGGAACACATCTGCTCCCTTGGCGACGAGCTCGGCGACCGCGCGCACGTCGGGTCGGGGCCACGTCAGCCGTCCGATTCTGCCGCGCGGCGGGTCGAATGGATGATGACATACGACGATTCGCACGCGAGCGCTGCCAGCGGCGGTCAGCTGGCAGGAGAGGTACTGCACATCGACCGGTCGCAACCCGCCATCCTTGATCGTGAACGACCGTGTCGTGTCAGCGCCCATCACCGCGATCTCATCGTCTTCATAGTACGGGTGGCGCTCGGGAGTGATGTGGCGGAAGAAGCCCGCGCGCGGAAACGCCAACCGTGCGAGCACGTTGTAGAGCGGAATGTCGTGGTTACCCGGCACGACGATCCGCGGACTCGGCAGCTGGGCGAGATACGCACGCGCCTCGCTGAACTGGATGCGGCGGGCGCGCTGTGTCAGGTCTCCCGAGATCGCGACGACGTCGGGCGCGAGCTGCCGCAGGTGGACCACGAGCGCCGCGGCAATGCGTGGATCGGCGCAGCCGAAGTGGAGGTCGGATACATGCGCCACGATTCGCATGTCACCTTGCCGCGGCAGGATTGCGCTCGGTCGTGGTTTCCGGCGGGTACGTGGTGCCCGGCCTCCATCTGATTCCGCTCTGACTGTCGGGCTTCAGCTGGACCGCCGGGACGAGGACGCGTAGCGCACCGCGCTGTATGCGGTAGCGAAGCGGTGTCTCGAGCACGCGTACCTCGCCGTCCATTGCGATGCGCACATGATGCCGGCGCATCCCCACGAGAATCTCTTCCGCGCAGATCGCTTCAAACTCGCGCGCGCCGCGCAGGCCACGGACGAACGCGCGCACGGCGAGCCGGAGCAGCCCGAGCGCACCGAGCGGATGCGTCACGTAGAACGTCAGCTTGCGGCTGACGAGACAGTCTCGGGCGACGATCCCGAAGCTGTCCATTTGAAACGCATTGGTACCGATGAACAGGAGTGGCGTTCTGCGCGTGAGCAGGTGACCGTCGGCGCTGATCGTCAGATTCAGGAAACGGGGCGGCTCAACCAAGACCAGCAGTACCGACAAATAGGCTGCGAGCTGACTGCGCCCGAACCGCCGGTACGTGGTTTCGCGCTGCGCAAGCAATGCCGGATACAGGCCTACACTGGAGTTGTTCAGAAACAAATGCCCGTTTACCTCGCCGACATCGATTGAGGCGGAGACACCGTTTGCGAGCACGTCCAGCGCGCCGTCGAGTTCGAGGGGAATGCCAAGATCCTTCGCGAAATAGTTGAAGGTGCCGAGCGGCAGGACCCCGAACGCCTTACCCGTGCCGGCGATGTGCTCCGCGACGGCGGCGCTCGTGCCGTCACCGCCGCCAGCAACAACGATGTCGGCATCGCTCGAGGCCGCCTGTCGGGCGAGCCGCGGCACTTCGTTGCCCCTTGCCGTGACGTGCACTCGCGGCATCAGGCCACGAAGGACGAGAAACGACTCGATCGTACCCGCGAGTGCATGCTTGTCGAGCGCGCCCGACTCGCCGTTCAGAATGACCTCGACGATCCGGCCCTGCCTTTCCTCAGACTTCATAGGTCCGGTCGTAGCAAAATCGGTGCTAATCCGACTCGCAACCAGGGGCACCTCGCGGTCGGCGAGTTCCGTTGCGCAGAAGTCGCGGCTGCCGCCGCCACGGCGGCCGGCATTTCCAGGTCCAGAACAGGTGAGAGCCGGGTCGGTGCCAGGCGACGACGGTCTCCGGCTTGACGATATTAAGCGCCGACCGCCAAGGGCGCCAGGCGCGCGCGAGCCACGCCCAGCATCCGGTCCGCCGACGTCAAACGAAAGTGGGCGGCGCGATCGATGGACGAGCGTGAGCCGGAGCGCGGGGATTTCGAGACGCAGCGACGCGCGCGACGAAGCGCAAAGCGAAGAGAGTGGAGCAGGGAGACGACGAAGGTCACTCTTCGAGGCTATTCAAGACCACCCGTAACGTCAATGGATGGCAGGCGTACAGGGTTTCTGATACGCACAGTCATCGGGACTGACAATGCCGACGATGATGCATTCAGTTCGTCGGATGCTGGTGGATTCAGCCGGATCATCCTCCTCCGAGCCAGGGCCCATTCGGATCGCGATCACTTTTGGACGGGGGACGGTCGCGGCCTTCAGCGTCAGGCGAAGTGGTAGGACCCTGGATGGGCTTCTTCTTCTCCTCAGCCTTGGGCTGATCCTTGTTGGGGTGTTCAACCTTGCGGTTGTCCATAAAGGAGATCCTAACGCGATGCAAAAGGCGCAACCAATCAGGTCATCTGCATTCGTGACCCTGCGCCCTGGCCTCCGCTCGTGCGATCCCGATGGGACAACACCAAGGACGCGTTCAGAGGCTCTTCAGAAACTCAACGAGATCGGCTTTCTGCCTTTTGGTGAGGTTTACAGAGAACCTCGGATCGTTATTGTAGCGGTTCACGACTTCAAGAAGAGTAGCCGCGCTACCGTCGTGGAAGTAGGGTGGAGCGAGTGCTGTTGAACGGCGGGCGGACATTTTGCAACGACACCCAGCATTTGCATATCAGACGCTCTCTCATGTCGGATGAGCTCGCACACGGCGGGCAGTCAGTTGCTCGACGCCTGCGGGATCAAAATCAAGTTGCCCGATGGTTCGGCCGACGGCCGCTCGATCACTAGCGCTGTGCCCTTGAGAGACGAGACCTCAACCATGGCGCGGCGGGTAGCAGCGAATGGGGCCTCTCGATCGGGCCGGATTCTTCGACCGGTCAGCGTCCGAGTGGCGGGCACCGCCCTGCTGCTGATCGACGTTATCAACGATCTGGCATTCGAAGGATCCGAGATGCTGGTCGCACAGGCCGAACCCATGGCCACGCGGCTGGCGGCACTGAAGCGTCGCACCACGGCGGCAGGCGTCCCCGCGATCTACATCAACGACAACTTCGGTCAGTGGCGGTCTGACTTCCGGCAGACCGTCGCGCACTGTACGTCGCCAAGGTCGCCAGGGCGACGCGTGTCCCAGCGACTCAAACCGACGGCGCGCGATTACTTCGTCTTGAAGCCAAAGCACTCGGGCTTCTTCGATACGACGCTCGACACGCTCCTGGAGACGCTGCGGATCCGTCGCGTGATCGTCACGGGTATTGCCGGCAACATCTGCGTGCTGTTCACCGCGAACGACGCCTACATGCGTGACCTTAAGCTCTTCGCGCCCGCCGATTGCATCGTCTCAAATACGGCCGCCGATAACCACCATGCGCTACGTCAAATCCAGACGGTGCTCAAAGGCAACGTGGCGGAATCGACTCGACTGCTCTTTAAGCGCACGCAGCGGACGCCTCGAGGCCGTCACACGCTCGGCGTCAAGGAATCACAAACATGAACACCGATCTCGACAAGTTCTACGATCTGATCGATGACATCAAGGTCGCGATGATGACGACGCGGCGCCCTGATGGACATCTGGAATCCCGCGCGATGGCGAACCAGAAACGCGCGACCGGCGCAGATTTGTGGTTCGTCACCGCCGAAAGCAGTGGGAAGCTCCGGGACATTGCCCATGACCCGCACGTCAACGTGGCCTACTACAAGTCGGGGTCGTACGAGTGGGTCTCCGCGTCAGGCATGGCACGCGTGTCGCGAGACCGCACGAAGATCAAAGAATTGTATGCGCCTGACTGGAGGGCGTGGTTCGGACAAGACGGTGATCCACGTCACGGTACCGCGGACGATCCCCGCATCGTACTCATCGGTATCGACATACATGCAGCGGTCTTCCTGGAAGTCAACAAGCCGAAGCCCGTGGTGCTCTTCGAGCTGGCCAAAGGCTGGCTGACGGGAGAGCGAATTGAACTTGGCGAAACGCATCGACTAAGCGAGCCGCATCGGTAGCGACGGGTGCCCACATGAGGACGACGGTATGAGCGTGGGGAATATCGGGAGTTGGGTCCGTGACCGCAGCCTGACATTGCTGTTGCTGTTCATGTTCGCGGTGTTCGCGCTGGGACAAGTCGCGACCGGTTTCGCTGAGTACAACGCGGCGCACACGAGCCACGGACACCCAACGGTGACGCTTCACGCTTACTTGAAAAGCGGCCATCCTTGGGAAGCGCTATTCGAGAACTGGGAAAGCGAGTTCTTGCAGATGGCGGTCTTTGTGTTGTTGACGACGTTCCTGATTCAGAAAGGCTCCCCGGAATCGAGAAAGCCCGGCGTCAGAGAACTCGTTGACACCGACCCTCGCGACTTCGCAAGCGACTCAGAAGCGCCGTGGCCGGTGAGGCACGGTGGCTGGGTCTTGCGGCTCTATGAGCATTCCCTGGGTCTCGCGTTCGTACTGCTGTTCCTGGTGTCGTGGATAGGCCACGCCCTGGGGGGATACGCCGAGTATGCGGCCGACGAAGCGCTGCACGGACAACCACATCCCGCGCTCCACGACTATCTCACCTCGTCGCGCTTCTGGTTTGAATCATTCCAGAACTGGCAGAGTGAATTTCTCGCGATCGCCTTGATGGTGTGGCTCGCGGTCTACCTTCGACAACGCTGGTCACCAGAATCGAAACCGGTGCATGCGCCGCACGCGGAAACGGGACGTTGAGAGAGAGGACGACAACGCCCGCGAAAAGACAGAATCGCGATGAGTTTGTCGCGCATTACCACGCTGAGCGAAACCACCAGGGTCTCGGGAACGAGCTGATTGAACGGCTTGGCCGCTCAAACGTAGAGGGTCCGGTTCGTCGGCGGCAGCGATTGGGCGGCATGCTGAACTACAACCAGCGGGTCGCGGAGCCGCTGGACGCAGCGGAGTTTTCAGACATTAGTGCGTCCAGCGAAGGCTGGCATGTTCAGTGGGAGTCAGTCCCACCAGAGTAGGAGTCAGAAGCTCTGTAGCATCGGTCGCATCCGCGGAGGAAACGACGTGGATGAAGCCGACC
>Ga0075418_10007152_pt1 | contig 12587 bp, 15 predicted proteins | sample SoiMetdeltSBSDD2_FD_81776 | JGI IMG/M metagenome (GOLD analysis project Ga0075418, IMG submission 81776) | Bulk soil microbial communities from a Populus tree surrounding site in Tennessee, USA - Soil MetaG P. deltoides SBSDD2 | ecosystem: Environmental > Terrestrial > Soil > Tree plantation...
TCAACCGAACGCGACTGCGCCGTGCGGCGGAAGTCGTGCCGCAGGCGCCCGGCAACGCCCGCCTTCTTGCACGCAGTCGCCCACGCCTTGCGGAAGGCTCTGATGCGCTCCCCCCGATGCGTCCCGTGGAGGTGAACGAACAGGTACGGCCCCGCCAGCAGCCTGAGCTTCCGCCCGAGCGCCCGCTCTCGCACCTCTCGATGCACCCACTGCGCATGCGCGAGCAGCTCGGGCTCGTTCGCGGAGAGCAGCCGCTTCGCCGCTGACCGCAGCATCGCCTCCGCACCGATGAAGGCCCCGCGCCGGAGGCGGCGGTCGGTCACGGCAGCAGTAACCACAACGCGGCGACGGCGCTGATGAGCGCACCCACGGCAAGGGCGAGGTACTCCGGCAGACGATCCATGACCTGAACGCGCTCGCTACTCTATGACCTGATCCGCCCGCGCCAGCAACGACGGTGGGATCGTCAGACCCAGCGCTTTGGCGGTCTTCAGGTTGATGATCAGTTCGAATTTCGTTGGCTGTTCAACTGGAAGGTCGGCGGGCTTGACGCCTTTCAGGATCCTGTCCACGAAAATGGCGGCACGGCGGGCGAGATCATTCAGGTCGGTGGCGTAGGCCATGAGACCACCAGCTTCTGCATGTTCCCTCAGCCCCCACATCGCGGGGAGCCCAGTCTTTGCCGCGAGGTGTGCGAGCCCGGTTCGATGCTGATAAAACATCGAATCGGCGGGAACGAAAATCGCCTCCGAGCGGGCTGTCGTTAACGCGACGAAGGCGGCGTCGAACTCGCCAGGATCTCGGATTTCCATGACCTGCCGCTGCAAACCCAATGCACGGGTCGCAATCTCGACCTCTCGCAATGCACTCGCGTAGGCCAGACCGGCTGGATTTACGAGAATCGCGACTCGCGAGACTCGCGGGAAGGCATCCCTGAGCAACTGCAGCTGCTTGCCGTAGATCTCCGGCCCGGCGGTGGTGGTGAGCCCCGTGATGTTCCCGCCCGGCCGAGCAAGGCTGGTCACCAGGCCAGAGCCTACGGGATCAATGACCAGGAACATGACGATGGGGATCGTCCGCGTCGCGTTCTTGGCTGCTAGCACCGCCGCATTGGCTCCCGCAACAATGACATCAGCCCTGAGACGCAGGATTTCGGCTGCGAGATCGGGGAGACGATCCAAGTTGCTACCCGCGAAGCGATAGTCGACGACGACGTTCTGGCCCTCGATCCAGCCCAAGTCGCGCAGCCCGAGCTGGAATGTGTTGGCCACACCCTGCGCCGACTCGCGGGAGGGAACGGTGAGATAGCCGATTCGGTACACCTTCCCCGCCTGCTGCCCCTCAGCGGCGAGCGGCGCGGCGAGCGCACCGGCCAGCGAGGTCAGCAGGAAGCGGCGGCGGTCCATCATTCGATGACCTGATCCGCCCGCAGCAGGAGCGACGAGGGGATGGTCAGGCCGAGAGCCTTGGCCGTCTTCAGGTTGATGACGAGGTCGAACTTGTTCGGCTGCTCGATCGGCAGGCCACTAGGCTTCGCGCCCTTGAGAATCTTGTCGACGTACCCCGTCGATCGACGGAGTTGATCTTCATAGCTCGGGCCATAGGACATGAGTCCGCCTTCATCGGTGTATGGTCTCTCTCCGGAGATGACTGGCAGCCGAGCCTTCATCGCCAGGGTCACGATTGCCGTTCGATGGGTAAAGAACGGCGGGCAGTCGACCACGTAGAGCGCCTCTGCGCGCGCTCGGTTGAAAACCTCGAAGGCTGGAGCGAACTCCTCCGACGTTCGCGCGCTCACGACGCTCAGCTCGATCGCCAGCGAAGGCGCTACCGCCTTGAGGTTCTCGAGTGCCTTCGCGTGATACGCCGTGGGTGGATTCCAGAGCACAGCGACCCTGGTTACCCTTGGCACAGCGTCCTTGAGCAACTGCAGCCTCTTCGCACTGAGCTCCGCCAGCATGATCGATAACCCGGTGATGTTTCCTCCTGGCTGCGAAAGATTCGCGACGACCCCGGATCCGACTGGATCGGCAACGATCGCCATGACGATAGGGATGGTTGACGTGGCGCGCCGAGCTGCCTGGGTTGCTTGCGTCGTGTCCGCGACGATCACATCGACTTTGCGCTCGACAAGCTCGGCAGCCAACTGCGACAGCCGACCGTAATCGCCGTCGGCTGATCGCCATTCGATCACGACGTCACGTCCCTCGACATACCCCGCGTCCCGAAGCCCCTGCCGGAATGCCTGGGCTTCCTTGCCGCTGGGTGACAAGAGCACGAGCAGAACGCCGATACGCCACCGTGATGCCGGCTGTGCAACGAGCGGCGCGGGGAGGGAGACAGCCAGTGAGGTCAGCAGGAAGCGGCGGCGATCCATCTCTCCTCCACGAGCTGCAGGGCTTCCCGCAATAGCGTTGCGATGCGGGCGTCGCGGTCTTGCCGGCGTTGCTCCTGAATCGCAGGATCGGTTCCCGGCACCTGCTGGCACCACTTGCAGCGTCCAGTAGTGCGATCCGCGAGCCGCCATCGGCCGCCACACACCGGACAGGGCGGGCCCTGGTTTCCATATGGCCCGCGACCGTTCAGGACCGGCTTCAGTCGCTGGATGAGAATTACTTCGGATGCCCCTGCGTCGGCCACGGCCCAGATCGTGAGCGTGTCGCGGGGCTGGAACTCGCGGAGCTTCTCATGCCCCGTCGCCAGAGGCCGCTCCACACCGTTGCCGCTGCTCCCGACATAGAGCACCGTGACGCCGCGCGACCAGACGTAGACCAGCGGGCGCCGCAACTGGGCCAGTTCCTGGAAGGTCAGGCTCATCATGGGCTCCCCGAGCGCGACGTTCACCGCTGCCGGCGAATTAGCCACGGCGTTTCTGCCGATCCGACGGCGACAGCATCGGCACGTGCTCGACCAACGCCGCCAGGGCGACGAACTGGCCCCGGAGTATCACCATGCTGGCCGTCCGGTGGGTGCGTCACCCGCCGGGTGCGGCACCGAGGCGAGCACACTGATTTCTCCCCCTCCAGGGGCTTCCCGCAGCCAGGGCAGGACGATTGTACGGCGTCGCTCATACGTATGCGCTGGTCAGGCACGTAGGCACTGGTCAAAGCGATTCCATAGCCTGCTTAGAGGCCTTTCAGCCAGCCGCTAAGAGCCGTTCCCGGTCGGCACGGAAGAGTGCAGACGCGCCGGGGCAGCGCGCGGGCGCGCGGTTACGCAAGTGACGAGGCTCATGGGCAGCGACGATCACCCAAGACGGTACGAAAATTCTGCTGCGCAGGTCTCGGCGAGCCCATGACGATGAGGGCGTGCCGCTGTGGCAACCCTGCGAAATAGTAGGTACGCCGGCCGCGGCACTGATCGTGCACCCTGCCGCGCCGATGGTCGCCACGCCACCGCCAATCGATGAGAACAAGCTGCAGCTTGTCCGCGAGTTTCTGCAGCGCGAATTCCGGGCCTCTCGACACGAGGACTACTTCGATTCGGTGGAGATGGCCCAGGTGTTCGTGATCGAGCCCATCCAGGGTCCCCGGCACACGCTCGTCATCCCGAAGCGCACGTTCGAGGATCCCGATTTCACGTTGCTCTGCGACGCGCGACTCGTCGAGGCGCTGCAAAGCGCCCTCGACACCCGGCTCGTGTTGACGCCGGAGGGGCCAAATAGCCTTCGCATGCGTCCATGGCCGCGTGCATATCACCTCGACGGCCGGCGGGTTCGTGCTGACGCAGTAAGACGCTCCCGGCTTACCGGGGCACCGAGCTAGGCGTGGTAAAGCTGCCGCCCCAGACGTCGGCCAGCAGCAGGCCCTGACAGAGCCATACGAGAGCTGTTCATCCGACAGCCGCGATCATCACGCGGCTCACGATTGGCAGCCTTGCAAAGCGGACAACATCGCCGCGCATCTATACCACCCTCTGGGGGCACCAGCGATGAATCCGGACGTTGCCAGCAGCATCAGGGCGAAGATTGCCACAGGCCGGCTGCCGCTCCCAGCTAATCCGCCGGGCAAGATGTGGGTCGGCCCGGGCAATGTCCGTCCCTGCGACGGCTGTGATCAGCCGATCACGGACGCTGAGATGGAGTACGAGACCGATCTGCCGACCGGCCAGACGATACGGTTTCACAGGCCGTGCTTTGAGGCCTGGCAAACCGAGGGAGCAGGCGCTTGCAGTTTCCGCGGCATGCCCGTCTGCGCCTACTGTGGAAAGCCGATTGAGCCGACAGAAAGCAAGGTGACGGTTGAGGGCGAGGTCTATCACGGGATCTGCTGGGAGCGTACAAGCCGGCGCCGATAGCATCACGCCCGGCCCTCGCCGCCTCTCCAGCACGTCCGCCGCGCTCATTCGATGATCTGGTCCGCGCGCAGGAGCAGCGCCGACGGGATCATCAACCACAGCGTCCGCGCGGTCTTGAGATTGATCACCAGCTGGAACTTGGTCGGCTGCTCGACGGGGAGATCGGCGGGACTGGCGCCCTTGAGGATCCGATCCACCTGGACTGCGGCGCGGCGCCAGGCCTGATCGATGTCATCGCCGTAGTTCATCAGCCCGCCGGCCTCGGCGAACCCGCTCTCCGATGACAGGACCGGCACGCGATGCTTGAGCGCGAGCCGGGCCAGGCGCCCGTTGAGCGACTGGAACAGGGCGCTCTGGACCGTGACGATGGCTCCCGCCCGGACTCTCGTCGCGTCACGAAACGCGGTGTCGAGCGCCTCGGCACCAGCCACCTCGACGGGAAATAGCTGGATGCCGAGCGTGCGGGCGGCGTCCTGACTGACGGCGAGATGACGCTCGACTGCGGGGCGGCCGGCGGCCGCATTCCAGAGGATGGCGACACGGCCGACCCGGGGGAGCGCCTCGTTGAGCAACTCCAGTCGCTTGGTGCTGAGCTCGGGAGACAGGATCGCCTGCCCCGTGATGTTCGCACCCGGGCGCGCGAGACTCTGGACGACGCCGAGTCCGACGGGATCGACCGAGACCGCCATGACGATCGGGATCGTGGCGGTCGCGCGCTTGGCCGCAACCGCCGCACCGCTGGTGCCCGTCACGATGACGTCGGGCTGGGACGCGGCCAGCTCGGCCGCCAGCACTTCCAATCGCTCGGCCTGGCCCTCGGCGCTCCGGAAGTCGACAGCGAGCGTCTGACCCTCGACCCATCCGAGCTCGCGGAGGGCGCTCCGGAAGGCCCCGACGGGCGGGGTCGCCGAGGTCAGATGAAGGATCGCGACGCGATATACCCGGCCCGGCTGCTGGGCCCCGGCGCCGAGAGGGACGGCGACCGCACCGGACAGCGACATCAGCAAGAAGCGGCGGCGCGTCATTGCGGCACCGTATCACGGTGCGAGGCTCGCGGACCGTGCTTGGCCCAGCCGCGCGACCGACGTAGGATGGGCGTCGTGCCCACCTCGGCCCGTCCGCACCCGAGCCTCAACGCGATGTTGCTGTGCGACCTGACCATCCGTGAGCACGCCACCGGCAAGATGAGCCTCATCGGCATCTTCGAGAACATCAGCGCGGCGCGCTTTCCCGTCGTGCATCGCGCGCTCACCGTGTACGCCAAGCTGGCCGATGCCGAGGGCGAGTATGGCATCCGCCTGGAGCTGATCCGGCTGGACGACAGTCACGTCGTGGCGCAGGGCACGCTGCGCGCGGGCTTCGCCGACCGGATGACGCCGGGCGAGCTCACCGTCAACCTCGAGAATCTCGCGTTCGAGCGGCCCGGGCGCTACGAGTTCCGCCTGTACGCCGACGACCGCTTCGTCGCCGGCAAGTCCTTCACGGTCATCCAGTCGGCGCCGGCGCCCGCCCCCAGCTGATGCGCGTGCTGATCCTGACCGCCAGCTACGGCTCCGGCCACAATGCCGCCGCCCACAGCCTGGCCACGGCCTTCGCCGAGCGCGGCGACACCGTGACGGTCGTCGACCACTTCCGCGAGCTGGTGCACCCGCTCTTCGACCGCGCCAGCCGCGCGACGTACATGGCCCTGCTGCGCTGGGCCCCGATGCTGTGGGGCGCCGCCTACACTCTGGGCGACTGGCTGCCGAGCGATTCACCCCTGGCCTTCGGGATGACCCGGATCGGCACGGGCCGGCTCGCCGCGCTGCTCGACGCGCTGGCGCCCGACGCCGTCGTGTCCGTGCACGCCACGCCGGCCGCGGCGATGTCCGCGCTCGCTGCCGAGGGTCGGCGGGTGCCTCCGCACACCACCGTCGTGACCGATTTCGTCGCCCACAGCCAGTGGCTGGCGCGGGGCATCGACCGCTACTGCGTGGCCGACGCCGACGTCGGCCACGAGTTCGTCGCGCGGGGCATCCCGCGCGAGCGTGTGGTCGTCACGGGGGTGCCGGTGCGGGCTGAGTTCGACACCGCCTTCGACGGCGTGACGGCGCGACAGGCCCTGGGATTGACCGCGAGCCTGCCCGTCGTGGTGGCCATGGCCGGTTCGAACGGCAGCGTCGGCCGGCTCCCGGATGTGGCGTGGGCGCTGACGCGGCTGAGCCGTCCGGTCCAGGGCGTGCTCGTCACCGGCCACGACGCCGCGCTCGCGGAGTCCTTGACGCGCCAGACCGCCGGCACCGGCGTACGCGTCCTCGGCTTCGTGCCCGAGGTCCGCTCGCTCATGGGCGCCGCCGACCTGCTCATCACCAAGGCCGGCGGGATGACGCTGGCCGAGGCGATCGCGGCCGAGCTGCCGATGCTGCTCTACGGCTCGCTGCCCGGGCAGGAGCGCCACAACGAGCGCTTCGCAACCCGAGCCGGCATCGCGCTGGCAGCCCGCAGCAAGCACGAGCTGCTCCGGCGCCTCGAGCGCGCGCTGTCCGAGCCCGAGATGATCGAGCACCTGCGCGAGTCCGTCCGGCGCGTGCGCCATCCGCACGCGGCCCAGCGCATCGTCGCCGCCGTGGTCGAGCGCAGCCGGTTGCGCTCGTGATCGCGCGCGCGCTCGGGGTGGGCGCCGCCGCCTGGATCGGCTGGGCGTGGCTTCCCCACCTGCTCACGCCGGCCTGCGTCTGGCGCGGCCCGCGCGGAGAGCGCCGCGTCGCCCTGACCTTCGACGACGGGCCGGACCCGGCGTGGACGCCGCGCGTGCTCGACCAGCTCGCCGACCTCCGCGTGAGCGCCACGTTCTTTCTCGTCGGCGAGCGGGCGGAGCGCGCTCCGGACGTCGTGCGACGCATGGCCGCCGAGGGGCACGAGGTCGGCAATCACTCGTGGTCGCACCGCAGCCTCTGGCTCTGCGGGCCGCGCGCGACGACCGAGGAGATCGGCCGCGCCCACGAGCGGCTGGCCTCGCTGGCTGGCACGCCGCCCCGGCACTTCCGGCCGCCGTGGGGCCTGGTGAACGCGGCGATGTTCACAGCGGTCCGGCGCGTCGGTGAGCGGTGCGTGTTCTGGTCGATCCAGCCGGAGGGGCGGCGGCCGATCCCGGCCGACGGTCAGGTCGATCACGTGCTGCGCCGCACCCATCCGGGGGCGATCGTGGATCTGCACGATGCCGAGGGCACGCCGGGGGCGCCGGAGCGGCTGGTCGAGGCGCTGCCCGCGCTCGTCGAGGGGCTCCGCGAGCGCGGCTACGCGTTCACGACCGTGGCCGGGCTCCTGTCAGCGCGTCACTGAGGCTGAGGCGCGCGGCGACGGCGGGCGAGGAACCGAAGGAATTCGACACCCTCGCCGAGACGCCGCCGCATGACCGTGCGATCGCGCACCATCTCGCCGCCGATGGCGAAGATCTTCCGCGGGCGGAAGTAGAAGCGACGATAGAACTGATCGAGCGAGGCGAAAATCTCGGGGCGCGCCAGGTGCGGGTAGCCCAGCACGCTGGTCTGCACGCCACCGGCGTCCACCAGGCCCCCATCGTCCTGCAGCCAGCCGTGCTCCCGCGCCTGCGCGTAGAGCGCGGTGCCCGGATACGGCGCGGCCAGCGACACCTGCAGCGTGTCGGGGTCGATGTCCATGGCGAAGCGGATCGTCTCCTCGATCGTCTCGCGCGTCTCGCCGGGCAAGCCCATGATGAACGTGCCGTGGATCTTGATGCCGAGTGACTTGGCGTCACGCGTGAACTGGCGCGCGCGATCGATGCGGACGCCTTTCTTGACGTTGTTCAGGATCGCCTGGTTGCCGGACTCGTAGCCCACCAGCAGCAACCGCAGGCCGTTGTCCTTGAGGACCTTCAGCGTCTCGTACGGCACCTCGGCCTTGGCGTTGCACGACCACGTCACGCCCAACCGCCCCAGCCCCCGCGCGATGGCCTCCGCGCGCGGCCGGTCGTCGGTGAAGGTGTCGTCGTCGAAGAAGTACTCCTTCACCTGCGGAAAGAGCCGGCGAGCGTGGTCGATCTCGGCCACCACGTGATCGACCGAGCGCGTGCGGTAGCGTTGCCCGCCCACGGTCTGCGGCCAGAGGCAGAAGGTGCACTTCGAGCGGCAGCCCCGACCGGTGTAGAGCGAGACGTAGGGATGCAGCAGGTACCCGATGAAGTAGCGCTCGACCTCGAGGTCGCGCTTGTAGACGTCCACCACGAACGGCAGCCGATCCATCTCCTGCAGCGGCGGGCGGTCGGGCGTGCGATGGAGGCTTCCGTTGGTGCGGTAGGACAGGCCCGCCACCCGGTCCAGCGGCCGCCCCTGGGCGATCTCCTGGATGGCGAAATCGAACTCGGCGCCGGCCACGAACTCGATCGCCGTCGAGGCGGCCAGCGCCGACTCGCGCGCGACGGCCACGTGGGCGCCGACGAAGCCGACGCGCAGCGATGGGTTCGCCTCCCGCAGCGCCTCGGCCACCTTCACGTCGTGCGCAAACGACGGGGCGCTGGTGTGGAGCACCGCGAGGTCGTACTGCCGCGCCAGCGGGAGCACGTCGTCGAGGCTCAGGCTCGCGGGCGGGGCGTCGACCAGGCGCGAGCCGGGCACCAGCGCGGCGGGCTGGGCGAGCCACGTGGGATACCAGAACGAGCGGACCTCGCGACGAGCCTGGTAGCGGGAGCCGGCGCCGCCGTCGTAGCCATCGAACGACGGCGGGTGCAGGAACAACGTCCTCAGGCCGTCGGGCATCCCGGTCATCTTAGCTGATCGCCGCGTGCCTCAACGGTTGACATAGAGGCTGCGCCCGCCGGTCGCGGCGACCAGGCGCGCGCCCGGCAGCTGGGCCACCAGGCTCTGCTCCGGCGCCCGGCCGGTGACCACCCATACGCGGCGCGAGCCCCGCCAGGCCAGCTCCAGGCGCGCCGCGTCCCAGAAGGTGGCGGCCGCCTCCGGGCGCGTGGCGCCGAAGCCCAGCACGCTGCGGCGCCCGTCGACGATCACCGGTCGCCGGCCCGAATACCACTCCAGCGCTCCCGCGTTCTCGATGGGGCCCTCGTGGACGATGATGTCGGGCGGCGCCGCGTTGCGCGCGATCAGCTCGGCGATCGACTTCACGGAGCGGTGACCGGCGACCAGGCCCAGCGCGCTGGCCGCGCTCGGCTGCAGCAGCATCAGGGTGGCCACCGTGGCATAGGTGGCGGCCGTGCGGGCACCGGTCAGGGCCGTCACCGCGAGGGCGACCGCGCCGGCGGCGAGCGTCAGCGCCGCGGCGCCGACGAGCGGCCGGAACGCGGACCAGGAGGGCAGCGGCGGCGGCCCCCCGGCCGCGCTCATCTTCCGGGTGGCGACGTCGGTGGCGCCGAGCACGCTGGTCATGAATGCCGAGCCGTCCGTCGTCCAGGCCAGCGTGGCGGCGACCGCCAGGGCGCCAAACAGCGCCGCGTGCAGCAGCGCCAGCGCGCGGCCGGAGACCTCGCTCCAGCCGCGCGCGGCGAGGAGCGCGAGCGCCGGATACGCCGGCAGCCCGTAGTGCGGCAGGCGAAACGGCGACAGCGCGGTGAGGCCCAGGACGCCGATCGCCCACAGGGCCAGCGCCACCCACGGCAGCTCCTCGGGCTCACGCCAGGCGCGACGTCGCACGAGCCGCACGACGCTGGCCACCGCGGGCACGATCCACGGCACGATGCCCAGAGCCGCCACGGCCAGGAACTCGCCGGCCCCGAGAGGAATGTCCTCGTCGGGGAAGTGTCGGGCGCGCGCCACGTTGAGGAGGTGGTTGTCCACGACCGTGTACCAGGCGAAGCCCGGCGTCGAGTACTCGGCCATCGCCCACCAGCCGAAGGCCAGCACCAGACCCAGGATCACGCCCGGCCACGGCAGCCAGCGTTCCAGCGGGCGGGCGCGCCCGCCCAGCGCCAGCGCCAGGCCGATCGCCAGCGGCGGACCGAGTGCGGCGAGCGGATCTTTGGCCAGTGCCGCCAGACCGAAGACCGCCAGCCCCGCGATCATGCGCGCGCGGCTCGACTCGACGAGCGCGGTGAGCGCCAGCGCGAAGCCGACCGCCAGCGTGGCCAGCAGCAGCGTCTCGGGCCGCACGTAGCGGCCGTAGACGAAGAAGCCGAGCGACGTCGAGAGCGCGAGCCCCGCCACCAGGCCGCTCCGGCCGCCGAGCAGGCGCGCACCGAGCCACGCGGTGGCGGCGATCGTCACCAGTGCGGCGGCCGCCGACACGGCGCGCGCAGGCGCTTCACGCGTCCCCGCGACGGAAAAGGCGCCGGCCAGCAGCGCGTACAGCAGCGGGGGCTTGTCCAGATAGGCAACGCCATTGAGCGTGAGCGGCAGCCCCGGCCCGGATCGCAGCAGCTCGCGCGCGATCTCCGCGTGCATCCCCTCGCCCGGATCGTCGAAGGGGACCGCGCCGAGGCCGAGCAGGAAGAACGGCGCCGCCGCCACGACGGCGAGCGCAGCGGCGGTCAGCGCGGCGATCCGGGGGCTCAGGTGCGCGACACGAAGTAGACACCGGCCACGATCAGGCCGATGCCGGCCCAGCGGCCCGGCGTCACCGGCTCGCCGAGCAGGTACTGCGCGAGGACGGCCACCACGATGTAGTCGACGGCCGTCAGGGGGAGGATCTTGCTGACGTCGGCCCGCGACAGGAGCGTCAAGTACATCACGAAGAACACGGCCTGCAGCGCGACGCCGAGCAGCGTCCAGGGGCTGGCCAGCGCGCGCGTCACCATGCCCCCGAGCAGTCCGGTGGGCGCCTCCGTGAGGTCACCGACCGCCCGCATGCCCTTGGAGAGCAGGACGTGGCCGGTCCCGCCGAGGGCTCCGGCGATGACGACCAGCACCAGGGTCTTGATCACAGCGCCTTGCCGATCGCGTCCAGCACGGCCTTCTCCACGGCCTGGCTGGGATCGTTCACCGGCTCGTCCTTGTCGACGAAGAGGATCCGCTCCCGCTTGAAGACCGTCCGCTCGATGCTCACGACCGTCTTGCCCTCGCCGGCGGCCTTGAGGTGCAGGCGCAGCCGGTGCCGGAGCCCCTTTTCGTACACGCCGTAGTTCTCGCCGTCGACCCGACGCGATTCCGTCGTGATGAAGCCGATGGCCCGGTCGGCCTTGTCGATGTCCCACCCGAGGTGTTTCAGGACCGCCTCGGTCGTCGACCACATCCGATCCACCGGCGCCGCAAACGTCCGCTCCGACGGCGCGGCGGCGAGCGCCGACGCGGAGATCAGCAGCACCAGCCCGAAAGCCGCCAGCGCGCGCGTCATCCCTGTCCTCCTGCCGGGACGGGCTCGGCGTCGAGCCGTCCCAGGTGCATGCGATACACGTCGTCCGCCATCTCCACGGCATCGGCGCGATGGCTGACGACCACCACGGCGCCACCGCCCCGGGCGCGGGCCCGCAGCGCCTCCAGAATGACGCGGCCGTTGGCGTCGTCCAGATTTCCCGTCGGCTCGTCGGCCAGCAGCAGCGGGGGATCGTTCAGCACCGCGCGACAGAAGGCCACGCGCTGCTGCTCGCCGCCGGAGAGCTGGGGCGGATAGTGGTCCTGTCGCTCGAGCACGCCGAATCGGGCGAGCAGCTCGCGCGCGCGATGCCGGGCCTCGGGGCCGGTCCGACCCGCATAGCGTCCGGCCAGCAGCACGTTGTCGAGCGCGGTCAACGAGGGCAAGAGCAAGAACGACTGGAAGACGAAGCCGACCGAGCGGGCCCGCGCCCGGCTCCGGGCCACGCGCCCGAGCGCGCTCACCCGCTCCCCCTCCCACACCACGTCGCCCCCGTCTGCATCTTCGAGCAGACCGAGCACGTTCAGCAGCGTGCTCTTGCCGCATCCCGAGGGCCCCAGCACCACGGCCAGCCGTCCGGCTGGCACGACGAGATCCACGGAATCGAGCACCCGGATGGGCGCGCCGCTGGGCGCCCGGTAGGTCTTCACGAGCCGGCGCGCCTCAAGCACCGCGGCGGATCGCCTCCGCCGGCGACAGGCGCACGACCCGCAGCGTGGCGTACCCGGCCGCCGCCACGCCGAGCAGCACCGAGAACGCCAGCGTCCCGCCCAGCAGCCGGCCCGAGAACAGGAAGAGCTGCTGGCCGGTGCGCGCGGCCCAGCCGTCGACGGCCGCGCCCAGGAGCAGCGCCACCCCCACGCCGAGCGCACCGCCGGTCAGCGTCACCGCCAGCGCCTCGCCCAGCACCTCGCGCCCGAGCTGCAGATCCGTGGCGCCCAGCGCCCGCTTCACGCCGAAATCGCGGATCCGCTCGAAGACGGCGGCAGCCA
>Ga0075418_10007153_pt1 | contig 12586 bp, 9 predicted proteins | sample SoiMetdeltSBSDD2_FD_81776 | JGI IMG/M metagenome (GOLD analysis project Ga0075418, IMG submission 81776) | Bulk soil microbial communities from a Populus tree surrounding site in Tennessee, USA - Soil MetaG P. deltoides SBSDD2 | ecosystem: Environmental > Terrestrial > Soil > Tree plantation...
ACGCTGCTGTTCGTCGACGAGATCCACCGCTTCAATCGGGCGCAGCAGGACGCGTTCCTGCCCGCGGTGGAACAGGGCACCATCGTGCTCATCGGCGCCACGACGGAGAACCCTTCCTTCGCCATCAATCCGGCGCTGTTATCCCGCTGCTCCGTCTTCGTCCTCAAGCCACTCGGCGAAGCGGATCTCGTCCGGCTGCTGCGACGGGCCCTGGAGGACCCGCGCGGCCTCGCCGGGCATCGGCTGGAGGTTCAGGAGGACGTGCTGCGGGCCCTGGCGTCGCGGTGCGCCGGGGACGCCCGGCGGGCCCTCAACACCCTCGAGGCGGTGGCGCTGCTCGCCTCGGGCGGCGGAGGTCCCCGGGAGGAGGAGGAACGCCGCGACGGGCCCGTCCGCGTCGTGACGCGGGGCGACGTCGCGCGCGCCCTGCAGCGCGCGGCGCTCCGGTACGACAAGACGGGCGACGAGCACTTCAACCAGATCTCGGCGCTGCACAAGTCGTTGCGCAACGGCGACGCGGATGCCGCCCTCTACTGGCTCGTGCGCATGCTGGAATCGGGCGAGGACCCGCTCTACATCGCCCGGCGGATGATCCGCTTCGCGAGCGAGGACGTCGGCAACGCCGACCCGGGGGCGCTGCGCCTGGCGCTCCTGGCCCGCGAGGCCTTCGAGTCGCTCGGCATGCCCGAGGGGGCGCTGGCCCTGGCGCAGGCGGCGATCTACCTGGCCGGAGCGCCGAAGAGCGACTCGGTCCTCAAGGCGTACGAGCGGGTCCTCCAGGACCTGAGCCACGGGGAGGCGGATCCCGTGCCTCCGGCGCTGTGCAATGCCCCGACCGCGCTCATGAAGGACCTGGGATACGGGCGCGAGTATCAGTCCGCGCACGACTCCGACGACGGGACCGTCGATCTCGAATGCCTGCCCGCCAGGCTCCGCGGACGGCGCTACTATGAGGCCAAGCCGGTCGGCCAGGAGAGCGCTCTCGCGGCGCGCCTCCGGACCCTCGAGGAAGCGCGCGCGCGGCAGGCGGCCGCGCGCCGGGGGCCCGGCGCGTCTACGAGCGCGCCGCGGCCGCGCCGATCACCCGAATGAGGCGCCAGGTGGCGTCCTTCTCCGGGCAGACGTCGCACATCGGCAGGATGCGTCCCTCGGCGAACTCCAGGACCGTGTCGCGGCCTTCGAGCTGGCAGGTCACGCACCTGTAGGCGCCGGAGATGCGACATCGCTCGCCGCTTTTCCACGTCTTCGATGAGTTCACCCAAGCCTCCGCGTCGGACGCCGATTCTAGAGCAGCCCGGAGCGCGCGTCAAAGGCGTCCTGCCGGATCGGGCCGGCTCAAAAAAAAGAGGGGTGACGACCGTCACCCCTCCCAGGATCTTTCCGAAGCAGGATCCTACCGCTTCGATTTCTTCTTCCCCTTCTTCTTGGCGGCCTTCTTCTTCTTGGCTATGACTCCTCACCTCCTTTCGACTTGACGTTCGAGTGCGCAGGATGAGAGTGTCGCGCGGCGAAGAACGGGTGTGAGAGATTCCATCGAATGGCTGAAATCATCGAGACGCTGATTATTAACCTGGGGATCACGCACTGTCAATACAGTGCACGACCACGACACGATCGTGCGGCGCGTCGATCGCGCGCCGACACGCGGCGCTGGAGATGTGCTCGCCCTCGTTCCGCGGGCGTCCTCGGTCCGGATGTCGTGGCACGACGATCGCGGGAGGCGTCGGATCGCGGAGAGGCCGCGCGCGATCGAGACGACCTCGCGGTCCGGCGTCACTCCGGAGCGCGCCGACATCCCGATCCGGACCCTTGGCGGCCCACCGCCGGAACGCGGGGTGCCGGACTGCCGGGAGACGCGGCCGACTTGACCCGACCGCGCGGATCGGCTACCTTTCCCGTTGTCACGCCATCTGGGGTGAGTGACTTTCCCCCTTCAGGAACGGCCAGATCCATTGACTGACGAAGACCGATCCGGCCCCGGCCGGCACCCCCACCATGGGGGCGACAGGCCCGGCCCGGCCCACCAACAGCCGACGCAAGCGCACGGGTCGCACCCGACGCCGGAGTCGTCGTCTGCACACGGCTCCGGGGGAGGGTCCCCGCAGGCCGGCGACTCTCCGGGAGGCCCGCCGGGCCGCCCGCGCCACCGCCGCCGCGGCCGCCGCTGGCGCCGTGGGCGCGACCGGGGCGCCCGGCACGGCGTCCCGTCCCATCAGGGCGGATCGCCCGCGTCGGGGGGCTCCTCCGAACAGCACCAGCCCCGGCCGGGCGCGGACGTCGCCGGTTCTGTGTCGTCGACCAGCGCCGCGCCCGTCGAAGCGCGGGGGGTCCTCGAAGTCATCGGCGACGGCGGCGGGTTTCTCCGCCAGCCGGAGCGGAACTACCGCCCCACGCCCGAGGACGCCTACGTCCCGAGGGATCTGCTCGCGCCCTTCCTGCCGGGGGGCGTGGGTCCGTCGACCAACGGCACCGGCGTGGAAGGTGCCGAGATCGAAGGCTTGGCGGCCGCCGCATCGGGTCGCGGAGCCCAGGCCGCGGGCGCTCCCGCCGAGCACCACTCCGGCCGTCACGGTCACGGGCGCGATGGACGGCACGGCCGCCACAGCGGTCGCGGCGCGCCGGGCGGATCCTCTCCCCGACTGACGCAGATCCGTACCATCAACGGCCTGCGACCCGACGAATACGCGCAGCGCCGGCCGTTCTCCACGCTGACCTCGATCGACCCCTTCGAGCACATCAAGCTCGAGACCGATCCGAGCGAGATCTCGACGCGTGTCATCGACCTGCTCACACCCATCGGCAAGGGACAGCGCTGCCTGATCGTGGCGCCGCCGAGGGCCGGAAAGACGACCCTCCTGCAGAAGATCGCCGCGGCCATCACCCGCAACCATCCGGAGATCCACCTCATCGTCCTCCTCGTCGACGAGCGGCCGGAGGAGGTCACCGACATGAAGCGCAACGTCCGCGGGGAGGTGATCGCCAGCTCGTCGGACGACATGGCCCGGCATCATGTCTCCGTGGCGCGCATCGTGCTCGAGCGCGCCCGCAGGCTCGTGGAGGTCGGCCGCGACGTGGTCATCCTGCTCGACTCCCTGACCCGCCTCGCGCGGGCCCACAACACGGCCGCTCCGGGGACCGGCCGGACCCTGTCCGGCGGCCTGGACGCGCGCACCATGGAGCAGCCGAGGCGGCTGTTCGGCGCCGCCCGCAAGGCCGAGGAGGGCGGCAGCCTCACCGTCATCGCCACGGCCCTGGTCGACACCGGCTCGCGGATGGACGACGTCATCTTCCAGGAGTTCAAGGGAACGGGGAACATGGAGCTGGTGCTCGACCGCGATCTGTTCGAGCAGCGCATCTACCCCGCGGTCGACATCGCCCGATCAGGGACCCGCAAGGAGGAGAAGCTGTTCTCGCGCGAGGACCTGCCCCGCATCCACCGTCTGCGCCGCGCCCTGTTCGACATGAAGGCGCGCGATGCGATGTCCAAGCTGATCGAGAAGCTGGGGAAGTACCCGACGAACGCCGCCTTCCTCAAGGTCCTCGACGGCTGAGGCGCTCCGGCGCCCGCGCTGCCTGCAGGAGGCGGCGCCGCCCCTTACAAAGCGTTGAGATAGCTCTGGAGCTGGCGCTTCTCGCGCGGATCGATGCGCGCGAACTGAAGCACGGCCTCGAACGCATAGCCTTGCTGCGGCCGCGCGAGCTTATCGCAGCGCAGGACCACGGCATCGACGGGGATCGCGACCGGCTGGTGCAGCGGCCCGCCAACGATGGTCAGGATGATCTGCAGGCGGGATGCCGACGCCAGGCGCCCGCTCGACACGCAGCGCGCCCCGCCCACCCCGACGTCGACCGTCACCAGTCTCAGATCGGCCGGCAGGTTGTCGCCCGCGACCACCCGCACATCGAGCCGCACCAGGAACCGATGGTGCTGCCGCCGTTCCGCGCCCGCCGTCACGCCGCCGATCCTAGCACGGCCCCGCGCCGGTCGATCCGGACGCGCGGGCGACAGGCTACCTCTTGAAGTGGAACGGCACGCTCGTCACCACGACCCCCTGGCGGAACAGCAGCGCCCCCTTGATCAGGAAGGCCGACTGGTTGTGGAACAGGCCCTCCCACCAGTGCGCGGTCACGAACTCCGGCAGCACGACCGTCACCATCTCGTTGCGCCGCTTCCCGTGCATCAGATCGTCGATGTGATCGACGAGCGGGCGGATCAGGGACCGGTACGGAGACTCCAGGATCCGCAGCGGCACCCCCCCACCCCAGGTCTTCCACTGCTGCTGGATCTTCGCCGCCCGGTGCGGGTCGAGGCCCACGTGCACCGCCTCGACCTCGTGGGCGATCGACTTGGCGTAGCGGAGTGCGTAGATCGTGGCCCGGTTGACCGCCGAGATCGGCACGATGGCGGTGTGGCGGATCGGGCGCTCCGGTTCCATCTCCACCAGCGACAGCTGCGACCTGACGTAGAAGTAGTGACGGTGGGTGCGCAGGAACGAGACGACCAGGATCGGGATCAGCACCACCACGATCCAGGCGCCGTGGGTGAACTTGGTCACCGCGATGACGACGAGGGCGGCCCCCGTGGCGGTGGCGCCGGCGGCGTTGACCGTCGCATGCAGTCGGAAGCGCCCGTCCCGTTCGCGCAGGTGCCGCATCACCATGCCCGCCTGGGAGAGGGTGAACGCCAGGAAGACGCCGACCGCGTACAGGGGGATCAGGGCGTGCGTGTCGCCTCCGAAGATCACGATGAGGAGGCCGGCCGTCCCGGAGAGGATGAAGATGCCGTTGGAGAAGACGAGACGGTCGCCGAGGGTGGCCAGCTGCCGGGGCAGGAAGCGGTCGTTGGCGAGGATCGACGACAGCCGCGGGAAGTCGGCGAACGCCGTGTTGGCGGCCACGAGCAGGATGGCGGCGGTCGCCGCCTGCATCATGAAGTACATCGGCCCCGTGCCGAACACCGCCCGCCCGAGCTGGGAGATCACCGTCTGGCCGGCCCCCGGCACGACGGCGTAGACGTGCGCGATCCAGGTGATGCCGAGGAAGAAGGAGCCGAGGATCGTCCCCATGATGAAGAGCGTGACCGCGGCGTGGCGCGATTCCGGCGGCTTGAACGCCTGCACCCCGTTGCTGATCGCCTCGATGCCGGTCAGGGCGGCGCAGCCCGACGAGAACGCCCGCATGAGGAGGAACAGGGTCAGGGCGTGGCTGGCCCCTGAAATCGACGCCGCCGGAGGCTCGACCGGCGGACGTCCGGTCAGCACGCACCACAACCCCACGAGGATCAGAAGGGTGAGCGAGCCGATGAACAGGTAGGTGGGCACCGCGAAGATGCGGCCCGACTCGCGCACGCCGCGCAGGTTGCCGACCGCGATGATCCCGACGAACAGCAGGCCCATCGCCACCTTGTGCTCGCGCAGGAACGGCACGGCCGAGGTCACCGCCGCGACGCCGGCCGCCGCGGACACGGCGACCGTGAGGACGTAGTCGATCAGGAGCGCGCCCGCCGCCACGAGCCCCGGGATCGTCCCCAGGTTCTCGCGGGCCACGATGTACGAGCCGCCCCCGCCGGGGTAGGCATGGACGGTCTGCTGGTAGGAGGCGATGAGCACGGCGAGGAGCAGCGTGATGAGCCCTGCGATCGGCAGCGAGTAGGCCAGGGCCGCGGCGCCCGCCGTGCTCAGCACCAGCAGGATCTCCTCCGTGGCGTAGGCGACCGACGAGAGGGCGTCCGACGAGAAGACCGACAGCGCCAGGGGGATGCTGAGCCTCTGCTCGTGCGCCCGCGTCGTTTCGATAGGCGATCCGACGAGCCACCGCTTCCAGGTCATCTCACCGCACCAGCCAGTAGACGGCGGGCGCCACGAGGATCCGGTACCAGGCGAACGGGCGCAGCGTGAATCGCTGGAGCATCGCCACGAAGGTGCGCACCGCGGCCCAGGCGGCCACGAAGGACACCAGGAAGCCGATAAGGAGCGGCAGGGCGTCCGCCGCCTGCAGCGATCCCCGGCTGGCGTAGAGATCGTACAGGGTGGCCGCGCCCATGGTCGGCACCGCGGCCAGGAAAGAGTAGGTCGTCGCCGCCCGGCGATCGAGCCGGCAGAGGAGGCCCCCGACGATGGTGGCGCCCGAGCGCGACACCCCGGGCCAGAGCGCCAGGCACTGCCAGAGGCCGATGACGGCGGCCTCCCTCCAGCCGATCGCGTCGAGGTCTGGGATCCGGACCGCGGGACGGTAGCGCTCCACGACGAGGATGGCGATCCCGCCCAGGAAGAGCGCCCAGGCGACGGTCGCAGGTCCGAAGAGGTGCTCCTTGATGACGTCGTGGAAGAGATACCCCGCGGCGAGAGCGGGGGCCGTCGTGGCGGCAAGCAGCCCGCAGCCCCGCAGCCCCGAGAACGCCGATCCCGGAGACGACCGTAGGAGCCCCAGGAACCGCCGGCGCTCCAGACCGACGATGGCCAGGATCGCCCCGAGCTGGATGACGACCTCGAAGGTTGCAGCCCCGGGCCCGGTGAAGCCGAGCAGATGCCCGGCGACGATCAGGTGACCGGTCGAGGAGACCGGCAGGAACTCCGTGACCCCCTCCACCAGGCCGAGCACCAGAGCGACCAGGAGCGAGCTCATGGGCGCGCAGGGTACATTCAGGCCGCCGCTGTTGCAAGCCGCGGCCGGGAGAGGCCGGTCCAGCGACAGGTGCCGCGTTCAGTCGCCGCGGGCGGTGGGCCTTTCCGGCCGCTGGGTGGGGGCCGGCTCCTGCTTCCGCAACGAGGCCGGAGGGGCCTCGATCGACTTGATGCTCGTGATCTCGACCAGGATGCCGTTCCAGGCGAGGGGCTTTCCGGCGGGGTCGCGCACCAGGACCGCCTCGTCGCGGAACCAGCGCGTGTTGCCGTTGCGGTCGAGCATGCGGTACTCGGCGCGGACGGAGCCGGTCGATCGCTTCGCCTTCTCGCCCAACTCGACCAAGGGGTGGAGGTCGTCGGGATGGACCAACTTGATGAACAGTTCCGGGTCCTCCACCCACTCCTGCGCCGAGTAGCCGAGGATGCTCTCGGCCAGAGGCCCCACGTAGTAGGTGCGGTAGGGGAAGTCGACCTCGGACATGTACACGATCGCCGGGATGTCCTCGATCAGGCTCCGGAGTCTCCCGTCCGTCTCCGACAGCCGGTTGAGCAGCCGAGAGGTCTGGATGGCGACGGCCGCGACGTTCGCCACGTACGTGGCGAGCTTCCGCTCCTGAGCCGTCCAGGCATGCGGTCGCGGGAATGAAAAGATGAGCAGGCCGAAACTCTGACCGGCTCCCACGAGCGGCATGTAGGCGGCCGCGCCGATGCGGAGGATTCTGCGAGCCTCCTCGCTGACTCGAGGGTCGCGGCGGGCATCCTGGATCAGGCAGGGACGGCCGCTCTTGAGCGCGGCGACCGCCGCCATGCCGGGCTTGAGCTCGAAGCAGGCCCGGGGGGCGTCCGGCCTGTGCCGGCCCGAGCTGACCACCCCGTAGAGGCTCTTCCGCCCGCGGTCGACCAGGGCGACGTGCGCCGCCTTGGCCCCGACGACGGAAGCGGCCGTGTCGACGATCCGCTTCAGCGTCTCCTGCTCACTGCCGAGGGCCGCGACATCCGCCGCCAGCCGGCAGAGCCGGTCGAGCCTCCGGGTCAGTTGTCGCACACCATCATCTGGCGTGCGGCGAGCCCGGTTTCGCATGGAATCCTCTCCATCCGGCTGGGGTAGCCGGAACCGAGCGGCGATGATGGCCCTTCTACCGTGCCCCCGACCCCCTGTCAACAGGCATTCGATGAAAATCGACAGAATCTTGACGCACCCCATTTTTGACCGTATAGCGGACTTGCGCGACGCCGCGGCGCTCTGCTCACCGCGGGGCGATCTCGCTCCCCCGGCGGCTTTTGGAACGCTCCCTCCTCCGGAGGTCGCCAGGGGACCGAGGTCAAGCGGCGATGGCCCGGCTGGCGGGGTCGCCCCGCCTGTTGACAGCCGAACGTGCGGCGGTCTATACGGGCCCGGATGATCCGGAGCCCCATGATGCCGCTCACGTTCGGCGCGCTCTTCCTGGCCGGCGCCTCCCGCGGCGAGGGGACGGTCGGCGCGGGAAAGAGCCCGACGCCCGCGGGAGAGCCGCTCATCTCCCTCGAGCGGGTGGCACGGTTCCCGCCGCCCGGCTCGCACATCGCCGGCTCCTTCCGCTTTACGCACGACGGACGGGTGCTCTACTACCTTGGCTACGAAAGGGAAGGAGCCGCGCGCTCGCTCGTTCGCGAGGAGGTCTCGGGCGGCGGCCGCCAGATCGTGGCCCGATCCGCTGGCGGAGCCGGAGAGGGTGCTCTGTCGCGGGAGGAAGTCCTGAGGCGCGAGCGGCTCCGGCTGCAGGATCTCGGCATCACGCAGTTCGTCCTCGCCGAGACCGCCGATCGGGTGGTCTACGCGGATGGCGGCGATCTGTACCTGGTCCGGCCGGGACGCGACGCGCTCCGTCTCACCTCCTCGTCAGAGGTCGAGCAGGACCCTCAGCTCTCGCCCGACGGCCGGCGCCTGGCCTTCACGCGCGACGACGACCTGTACGTCCTCGATATCGAGACGCTCCGGGAGAAGCGGCTGACGAGCGGAGCCGGCGGCGGGATCCTGCACGGCGTCGCCGAGTACATCGCGCAGGAGGAGATGGACCGGCCGACCGGCTTCTGGTGGTCGCCCGATGGAGCCTCCATCGCCTACACGGAGGTGGACGAGACCGGGATACCGCTCTACGCGATCCCGCATCAGGGGAAGGACCAGCCGGAGGTGGAGAACCACCGCTATCCCTTCGCGGGCGGCCCCAACGCCAGGGTCCGTCTCGGGATCGTGCCGGCGCAAGGAGGCGAGACCCGCTGGCTCGATCTCGCCTCCGCGGCCGGAGAGGGTTTCTATCTGGCCCGCGTGAGGTGGGCTCCGGATGGAGCGCTCCTGGTGCAGGTGCAGAGCCGCGACCAGAAGACGCTGCGTCTCCTGAGGCTGGCCCCGGGAACGCTCGAGCACTCGGTCCTCGTCGAGGAGCGCTCCGACACCTGGGTGTCGCTCACGAACGACCTCCGGCCGCTTATGGACGGCCGGTTCATCTGGTCCAGCGAGAGGAGTGGCTACCGGCACCTGGAGATCCGCTCCCGGGACGGCCGGCTCGAGCGCGCCCTGACCAGCGGCGACTGGCCGGTCGATCGCCTGGAGGGTGTCGACGAGGCGGGCGGCCTCGTCTACTTCACGGCGGCCCGCGAGGGTCCGCTCGAGAAGCCTCTCTACCGGGTTGCGATGGCGGGCGCGGCTCCCGAGCGCGTGACGCCGGAGAAGGGCTGCCACACCATCGAGATGTCGCCGGACGGCAGGCTGTTCGTCGACGTGCACGACAGCGCCGGCACGCCGCCGAGAGTCCTTCTCAAGGAGGGGAGCGGACGGACGCTGCGCGTCCTCGACGCGAACGACGATCCGGAGATCGCGGCGCTGGGACTGCGGCCGCCGGAGTTCGTGACCCTCCAGGCGGAGGACGGCACGACGCTTCACGGCGCGATCTTCAAGCCGCGGTCGATGGAGAAGGGGCGCCGCTATCCGGCCCTGGTGCGCGTCTACGGCGGCCCCACCGCGCAGACCGTCAAGGACTCCTGGGAATTGACGCAGGACCTGAGAGCGCAGCGCCTGACCGAGAAGGGCTTCGTCGTCTTCCGCCTGGACAATCGCGGCTCGCCACGCCGCGGGAAGGCGTTCGAGACGGCGCTCTACCGGCGGCTCGGATCGGTCGAGGTGGAGGACCAGATCCGGGGCGCCCGCTATCTCGCGGCGCTGCCGTTCGTCGATCCCGAACGGATCGGCATCTACGGCTGGTCCTACGGGGGGTACATGGCGGCCCTCTGCCTTCTGCGGGCGCCCGAGATCTTCCGCGCCGCGGTCGCCGGGGCCCCGGTCACCGACTGGGACGGGTATGACACCCACTACACGGAGCGCTACATGGGAACACCCCGGGAGAACCTCGAAGGCTACCGGGCTTCCTCCCTGCTGCCTCTGGCACAGAACCTCGACGGGCGCCTGCTCATCGTTCACGGGATGGCCGACGAGAACGTGCACTTCCGGCACACCGCCAGGCTCCTCAACGCCCTGAACGCGGCGCGTCGCAGGTACGATCTGCTGATCTTCCCCGACGAGCGGCATCTGCCGCGCCGCCCCGAGGACCGCCAGTACCTCGAGCATCGCATCCTGGAGCATTTCGAGGCCGCGCTGCCGCCACGCCCCGGCCCCCAAAAGCCGAGGGCCGCTCCCCCGTAGGGAAGCGGCCCTCTTCGTCGTCTCTGGACTTCCGGCCGATCAGACCTTGCGGACGTTCGCCGCGGCGGGACCCTTCTGGCCCTGCTGGATCTCGAACTCGACCGTCTCACCTTCCTGGAGCGTTCGGAACCCCTGCGACTGGATCGCAGTATGGTGGACGAAGACGTCCTTGCTACCGTCCTCCGGGGTGATGAAGCCGTACCCTTTCGCGTCGTTGAACCACTTGACCTTACCTCTGGGCATGTCTACCGAACCTCCAGGGAAAGCATGGTCCCGCGGACCGGCCGACGCCACCGCTGGCGCACTTACCAAGAATCCTGTCACCGCGAGAGCCATGGGAATGGCGATATTCTCCATGAAACATGAATCGCCTGTCTAGACCCCCGGCGATAAATTCCCCGTGGGTCTCGGGCGCCGCCCCAGGGACGATTCCCGCCTTTTGAAGACGAGGTACGTCAGCGGTCCGGAGGCGAACACCAGAACGTCGAGCCCCAGCCGGCGCGCGTCGAACACCCCGGCGTTCCAGAAGCGCTCCACGACGACGAAGCCGGTGATCAAGAAGGAAGGAACCATCATCAGGAGAAGGGAGGCGTTCCCGAGCGGGATCCGGAAGCCCCCCGGATGGGCGCCCGCGTCTTGACCCCGCCGCCGGAGCCTCAGGAGCGCGGCGTAGATCAGGCAGTAGGCCAGGACCTGCACCAGCGAGAAAAGGCCGGTCAGCTCGATGAATCCCTCGCGGCTGAGGAGACTCAGAAGGACCGCCCCCGTCAGGAGCGACACGACCGGAGTCCCGAAGCGCCGGCTGACCCGAGAGAACGCGCTCGGGAAAAGGCGATCCTCGGCCATGACCATCGGCAGCCGGGACTGGCCGAGGATGGTCACCATGAGGAGGCAGATGTTGCTGAGGAGTCCGCCGAAGGTCATGAAGACGCCGAGCGCCGGCCCGCCCATGTTGCGCGCCAGGACGGAGAAGTGCGCCTCCCCCCAGTGGCTCCAGTCGTCGCAGGCCGCGAGCCCCACGACCGTCGGGATGAGGTAGCTGAGGACCGCCATCGGCACGGCGATCCCCAGGGCGATCGGGAAGGCCCGCGAGGGGTTCTCGACCTCCCCCGCGTTCGTGGTCAGCTTCTCGTAGCCGGAGTAGAGCCACACCGCGATCATCAGGCTGGCCCCGAACGCCTCGAGAATGCCCATCCCCGGCGGCGTGAACGGGACGAGCGGGTTGTAGCGCCATTGCACGAGCCCCAGGAGCGTCATGAACAGAAACGGCAGGAAGAGGACGACCGTGAGGACGACCGAGGTGACGCCGACGAGACGGATGCCGAGGTAGTTCAGGAGGGTCGTCGCCCAGATGAGCACAAGGGCGGCCAGCCAGCGCCACTCCCCCTGAAGCCCCGGCACGAGCTGCCCGAGATAGTTGGCGAACAGCACCGCGAACGCGGCGTTCGTCGCCAAATTGGCGAGCCAGACGAGCCAGCCCGCCTGGTAGCCGACGAAGTCGCCGAAGGCGAGCCGCACCCACCTGTAATAGCCACCTTCCACGGGATGGCTCGCCGACAGCTCGGCGCAGGTCAACGTCAAGGGCACCGCCCAGAGGATCGGCAGCGCGATCATCACCAGGATCGTGAGCCCCGGCCCCGAGGCGGAGACCATCTGCTCCAGGCCGTAGGCCCCGCTGCAGATGACCGCGTAGGTCAGGAAGACGAGGTGGAAGGTGCTGGCGCGGCGCGCGGTCGCCACGTCAGGTCGAGCGCAGGGCGCGCAGTGCGTCCCGCGTCAGCAGGCGGGACATCTCCTTGCGCCAGCGGACTGTGAAATCGGTGTTGTCGACCGGCTTCGCCTTCGGGTAGGAGAGGCGCGAGGCGACCTCGATCGCGTCGTCGCTCAGGCGCTGGCCCAGGAGGGCCTTCTGCGCCTCGGCCGCCTCGACCGGGGCCGAGGCCACCGCACCGAGCCAGATCCGGACGTCGGCGATCCGCTCCCCTTCCAGGCGCGCGCAGGCCGCGACCGCCAGGACCGGGAAGTCGAACGCTTCGCGCCGGCGGAGCTTCCGGTAGGCGGACCGCCAGCCGTCGGCCGGCGGCAGGTCGATGCCGGTCAGGATCTCGTCCGGACGCTTCGTCAGGTACTGGATGCCGTCGCGCCGGTAGAGGTCCTTCGCCTCGATCGCCCGCTCCCCTTCCTTCGAGACGAGACGCAGGCGCGCACCCAGGGCGCAGAGCATGGGCGCCGTGTCGCTCGAGGAGACGGCCAGGCAGGTGTCGCTCGAGGGGGCGACCCAGCAGAC
>Ga0075418_10007154_pt1 | contig 12586 bp, 9 predicted proteins | sample SoiMetdeltSBSDD2_FD_81776 | JGI IMG/M metagenome (GOLD analysis project Ga0075418, IMG submission 81776) | Bulk soil microbial communities from a Populus tree surrounding site in Tennessee, USA - Soil MetaG P. deltoides SBSDD2 | ecosystem: Environmental > Terrestrial > Soil > Tree plantation...
CGTGCGCCCCAAGATGCCGACCCTGCCTTCAAGCGCCACGAGCGGCACGAGCAGGATCACGACACTTGCCAACGCCAGCCACGCGGTCCGCGGTCGTAGGCCGCCGACCTCCCCCGCCGCCGCCACCATTTCGGGTGACGGTGTTTCCCCCGCCGCGAGCGCCGCCGCCAGAGGATCGCCGCCGGGCAATGCCGCGGCCACCGCCAGCGCAGAGGTAGGACGCTCCGCGGGATGGCGCGCAAGGCAGCGCAGGATGACCCGTTCCACCGCCGGGTCGAGATCCGGCACGAAGCTCGACGGCGAGGTCCGGTTCGACTCGTGCAGGCGGACAAGCTCCGCCGCCGAGTCCGCCTTGAAGACCGGCTTCCCGGTGAACAGCTCGAACAGGACGATCCCCAGCGAGAAGATGTCGCTGGCGACGGAGACTTCCTTGCCTGCGAGCTGTTCCGGCGCCATGTAGCCGGGCGTGCCGGCATGGACGTCGGCGCCGGTCACCTGGCCGACGATCGCGGCCAGCCCGAAGTCGGTGATCCGCACGCGCCCTTCGCCGTCCAGCATCACATTCGCCGGCTTCAGGTCGCGGTGCAGCACGCCCTTGTCGTGCGACGCCGCGAGGCCGGCGCAGAGCTGGCGGGCGATCTGAATCGCCTTGTCCCCCGGCAGCCGGCCGATCCGCCGCAACAGGATCGCCAGATTCTCGCCGTCCACGTACTCCATCGAGAGGTAGTGGTGCCCATCGATCTCCCCGACGTCGTACACGCGGCAGACGTTCGGGTGGGAGATCTGTCGCGCGATCTTGACTTCATTGAGGAAGCGCTGGAGCCGCTCCGGGTCGCGCTCCACGACCGCCGGCAGGAACTTCAGCGCCACCGACTGGCCGAGCTTGAGATCGTCGGCGCGGTAGACCTCGCCCATCCCCCCGCGACCCAGCAAGCCCACGACCCGGTAACGGCCGCCGAGCATGGTCCCCGGAACGAACCGGCCGTGATCGGAGGAACTGGAAGCCGAAACACCGCGAGACGCCGCCGACGTGCGGGTGGCGTCGAACGGAGCGGCACCCGCAGATGCGCCGCAGTGGGGACAGAACCGGCTCTCCTCGGGAACCGTGCGCGAGCAGGACGTGCACGTCATCGGCGGAGCATACACGCGTCGTCATTCCGGCCGGACAGCCTGCCGCGCGGTTGGCGCTTGCTCGCACGCAAGTGCCCCCACCGACCGCCAGGCGCCGCGCGAGCGCCGCCCCGCCCGGCGAAACCGCGTTTGCAACGTCGTGCGACACTTCGGCGATGCCCCCATCGATTCTCCTCAGCTGCAACGGCATCTCGAAGGCGTTCGGGAGCCGGCCGCTCTTTGCGGGCCTGACGTTCGCAGTCCACGAGGGCGATCACATCGGCCTCGTCGGACCGAACGGTGCGGGAAAATCGACGTTGCTGAAGATCCTCGCCGGCATTGAAGTGCCCGACGAAGGCACGTGCGCGCGGAGGAGGAACCTGCGAGTCGGCTACGTGCCGCAGCATCCCGCGTTCGCGCAGAGGGTGACCGTTGAGGCGGTCGTCGCCGAGTCGATTGCCGGCGCGTCGCGGCTTACGCCCGGGGAGAAGGACCAGCGCGCCGCGCTCGCCTTGAGCCGTGTCGGGTTCGCGGACCCCTCCCAGCCCGCCGATTCGCTCTCCGGCGGATGGCGCACGCGGCTTGCGATCGCGCGGGCTCTTGCCGCCGAACCCGAGGTGTTGCTTCTCGATGAGCCGACGAACCACCTCGATCTGGAATCGAGGCTGTGGCTCGAAGCGCTCCTCGCCGGATCGTCGGAAGCCTTCGTGGTCGTCAGCCACGACCGCTACTTGCTTCAGAATGTCGGGCGCAGGATGTTCGAGATCGACCGCGTCTTCGCGGAAGGCCTGATCGGTGTCGACGGCCCGTACGCAGACCTGCTCGAAAAGCGCGTCGAGATCCTTTCCAACCAGGCAAGCTACGAAGAGTCGCTCGCGAATCGCGTGCGTCGTGAGATCGCGTGGCTCCGCCGGGGCGCCAAGGCGCGCACACGAAAGTCAAAGGCGCGCATCGACGCCGCGCACCAGGGGATCGACGAGCTCAAGGAAAGCCGGGATCGCAGCGTCGTGGAATCCGCCGGCATCGAGCTTTCGGCGACGGGGAGGCGAACGAAGCGGCTCTGGCACGGCACGGGGCTCACGAAGCGATTCGGCTCGATCGTCATCGTCGACGGGCTCGAGCTCTTGCTGACTCCCGGAATGCGCCTGGGTGTGCTCGGCCCCAACGGGTCCGGCAAGACGACCCTTCTGCGGATGATCGTCGGCGAGCTGGCGCCCGATGCGGGCGAGATCCGCCCCGCCGATGCGCTTCGCATCGTGTACTTCGACCAGAACCGAGCCACGCTCGATCCGGAGCTCTCGCTCAAGCGATCGCTGGCCCAGGACGGCGACACGGTGATCTATCGCGATCGAACCGTACACGTGGTGTCCTGGGCGAAGCGCTTTCTTTTCCGCCCGGAGCAGCTCGAAACCCCGGTGTCGCGGCTGTCGGGCGGGGAGCGCGCGCGCATCGTGCTCGCGCGCCTGATGCTCCAGCCCGCCGATCTGCTCGTCCTCGACGAGCCGACCAACGACCTCGACATTCCCACGCTCGAGGTTCTGGAGGAGTCGCTTCTCGAGTTTCCGGGCGCTCTCGTTCTCGTGACGCACGACCGGCACTTGATCGACCGCGTTTCGACGACGATCCTTGCCCTGGACGGATGCGGTGGCGCCCTCCGCTTCGCCGACTACGGCCAGTGGGACACCCGAGCGCGGACAGACGCTTCGCCGGCGAAGGACACCGTGCGACCGGAGAGCGCGAAGGCGCGAAAGGCGTCGGCCAAGAGGCTGTCCTACCTCGAGCAGCGGGAATGGGACGGCATCGAGGAAAGCGTTCTCTCTGCCGAGACTCGGCTGCAGGAGGCGCGGGCGCGGGCAGACGACCCGGCGATCGCCAGCGACGCGACAGCGCTTCAGCTTCGCCTCGCGGAGCTGGAAGATGCGAAGCGGGAGGTCGATCGGCTTTACGTGCGGTGGTCAGAGCTCGAAGGGAAGCGGCAATGAAAGGTGCGCAAACGGAATCCGCGCTTCGGCTCTCGGGAACGGTCGGCTCGAACAAGGTCATGGAGTCCGAGCTGCTCCGCCTCGTGAAGCGCTCGCCGTTTCACGTGCGTGTGCCGAAACCGGCGCGTCAGGGGTCGACGGCGCTGCGTTACCCGTTCGATCCGGCGATTGCGTGGGTCGCCGCTTGTTACCATCGCAGCTCATCGCGTATCGGTTGGGAGCTGGCCTCATCGCCCGCGGTTCGGCTCGAGCCCCTGGTATCCGGCTTGGTCCCGCTGCTGGCCGCGGATGAGCGCCTGCCGCGCGGGCGCTCGGTGACGTTCACGGTGGAGGTGAAGGGAGTCGAAGACTTCGAGGCGGGGCCGTTGCAGCTGCGCGGCGCCGTGAAGAGCGCGTTCGAACAGGCGATGCAGAAGCGCGGCGGCCAGGCGGTCGTCTCGAGCGAGGGCGCGGAGTGGGAAATGCTCGTGCGCCGCGTCGGAGTCGAAGGCGACCGCCGTACTCTCGTCATCCTCGACCTCGGGCGGGGCCCACGGCACCTGCGTGGACAGCGTGTCGCCCAGGGGCCGGCACCCATGCGCGAAACGCTGGCAGCCCAGCTCGTGATGCTGGCGAATTGGATGCCCCACGAAGAGCCGTTGGTCGACCCCACCGCCGGCAGCGGCACCATTGCGGTGGAGGCGGCGCTCTTGGCCCGCGGATTCTCCGTCCGCAAGCCGCAGGAGCTTCCGGCGCTGCGATGGCCCGTCTTTGCGGGCTTCCCCGCCCAGTCGCCTCCGCTCTACCCGGACACGCGTCCCTACATCCTCGCATCGGATATCAATGAACAATGCATCGCCTGGATGATCGGAAATCTGCGAGCGTCCGGTCTCACCGGACGCGACGTCGAGCAGTCGATCGTGGTGCAATCGATGGACGCAACCGAGCTCACACCGGAGCGATTCGCCAAGATCCTTCCCGCCGCACCCGCCGGACGCGGCGTCTTCGCGTTCAACCCGCCCTACGGGCACCGCATGCAGGGCGAGGACGGCGACGTGCTGCGGCTCTATCGAGAGCTTGGCAAGACGCTCAGACGCTTCGACGGCTGGCGCGCGGCGGTGATCGTCGCCAACGAGGGATTCGAGCGCGCCTTCAATCTGCGGCCCTATCTGATCAAGCCGACCTCCGCCGCCGGCCTCCGCGCAGAGTTTCTCGTGTTCGATCTGGGGGGCACGGGGCCGCCAAGAGACAGTCGTTCTAGTCCTGCGCGTCGGTGAGTCGTCTGAGATACCGGTACAACAACCTCGCCGACCTCGGTGGCTTTCCGAGATCGAGCTCCTTCAGCGCATTGCGCACGAGCAGGCGCACATGGGTCCGGTCGCAATCCGGGCATCGCGCGACGAACGCGGCGAGCTGACGCTCGTCGCCCGACAGGAGCTCGTCGCGCAGCCGTTCCGCCTCGTGCTGCCTCGCGGCCTTCTTGACCTTCGGCTGCAGCTCGCCGGTCAGCGCGGTCGTGATGGCGGCGACGTCTTCTTCGGCGATCAAAGCGGAGAGGTACCGGTAGTGACGATGGAGCGCGTTTCGGGCCATTCCCTGCGCCGCCAGCGCGGCCGCGCGGGTTTCCTCGGACAGTGGCATGGCGATCAGCTGTCCCTTGGACAAGCCTGCAAGCCCGATCGCAAGCGCCTTCAGTGCTCGATAGTCGCGCTTCCGCTGCGTGCGGCTCCTTTCATCCGGCTGCGACTTCTCGATCACTCCGGCCTCGCTCTCGAACGATGGTCGCGCCCAGGAAGCGCGTCAATCGCGCCTGGACCTGTGCGTGCCGATGACGCTCAGGAGTGCCCCCACCTGGACTCGAACCAGGGACCAACGGATTATGAGTGAAAACTGAAAGGGCGTCGTCTCGGACCTTGTGGAGCAGAGCCTTTACGGCCTCGTTCCGACTGAGAGCGTCCGTCGTTGTTGCGCGACGATTTCGTCTCCGACGCGGGCTACGATGCGGTAGTCAACGGCTCCTGGACGTAGACGGCCAGCGCGAACGGTGTCCACGGTCTGAAGACACGCGCCGTCTGTCCCGGTGATCGTCATCGGAGCGAACTCGTCGCGTGAACCGTCTTCGAGCCATCTCTCGACGACGACAGGGTCCTGAGTCTTCCCGCCGCGGCAGACGACCGACACGAGGGAAACGCCTGTTGAAGGATCGAGCATCTCGTCGACGTCGCGGGCAAGAGAACCCGAGGCGCTGACGACGTCATCCTTCGTCATCGCGGCGGGACCGGTCTGCAAGACGGCAATCGGCGCGATCGCGGCGGCGCTCTTGGCGGGGTTGGGCCAATTTGCATCGAGCCGGTTCGACCCGATTTCACCGCGCGTGGAGTCGAAAGCCACGGCGACGACGGAGAACTCCCCCGGAGGGATGTCCAGGGTCTTTTCCAGGACCATGGGGCGAGTCCCGCTCGCCGTTGCGATCGACGCCGCGAAGTGATCGGTCACCTTGTCGTGACGCACGATCGATGCCCCCATCTCGGCGCTGTTGTCGGGGAACCCCGTCGGGCGCAAACGCAGCTGGATCGAAGCCTTCCATTTCTTGCCGTCACCACCCCGAGGGATGAGCAGCGCGCGCAACGACCCGTCGTCGGACGCTGCCGGGTTGACGAACGCGGCAAGCAGGCGCGATTGCTGGATCGACGCCTGGCTCGGCACGACGATGCGGCCTTGCGAGCGGATCTTCACCTTCCGAACGTTCACCGCGACTGTCACGTTCATCGCTTTGTCCAGAGGCAGCTCCCCGGGGGGGAAGCTCAGGAGCAGGCGACACGAGGTCAACTCGTCGATGCGATTCGCGATGAATTTCGTCGACGCCCCGCCGAAGAACGCTTGCCCGCCGGTTTCCGCCGCCAGAGCCCCGAGCGCGTCCTGAGCCTGCCTGTTTCGCTTGGCCTCCAAGCCTGGACGGTAGCCAATGAGCCCCTGTGCCTCGATCGTGAAAAAGTGGACGCCGCGCGCGACCGCAGCATTGATGACCCCATCGAATGCGCTGGCGGCAGAGGGAATCATCTCCGCCCTATCCACCTCGTGCCACGGGTCGCGACAGGCTTCGCAAATGCGTTGGCTGCCTTCGCAGGGTGCGCATTTGATGACCTGGAGGTAATGAAGTCCCGAACTTTGGCGGAGCGTGTCCCCGAAATAGACCAGCGCTTTCGGCGCTGAAACCTCGGCGAGGTCGACCACGGCGATCGCCAGCCGTGCGGTACTCGCCTGCGCGATTCGGAGTTCTTCGCGTGCGTACGTCAAAGCAAGCCACGGTGGGCAGCGGCGTTGATCGCAAGGAAGGTTGAATAACATCTCATAGGCATCTCGGACCTGTCGCTCTCTTAGGCTCTCTCCATCGGCATAGGCCACCAGTTGCTCGAAATCCTTACGAAGGCGTAGGAGTCCTTCGAGCAACCGTTCGGGGTTGCCCGTCAGCGGGACGATGGTCTCGAGGCGCTTACCGTTCGAGACGATCGACGCCTGCGCGCCATTGACGACCAGTCTGGTGATCAGCTCTTGGGACGTCTCGAATGATCGCTCTCGACCGAGCAACGTCAGATGCGGCTGATCGAAGAAGAAGATGAAGGTCGCGCGCGGGCGCGCGGACCGTCCCGCGGGGGCTTCCTGCTGCGGTGGGGCCGGGGTAGGTCGCGGTGACTTGCCACAGAGCGGGTCGACGATCAACCCTTGAACCTCGTGCTCTCCGGCGTAGAGCGTAACGTCTTTCGCCGTGAGGCGGAGAATCGCCTCACGATCGCCTTCGACGGCGACGTCGACTTGAACGAGGCGTTTTTCGACCTTTTCCTCGAGTCCGGTCGGCGTCGGTTGCTCTGGCGCGGCAAACCCGGCCGTCCATGCGACGAATGTGCTGAAGACCACTCTTCGAATTGACACCGAGGTGCAGCCTCTCATTCGGCCGTCGACCCGCGAACTACTCGGTGGGTCGAGTATGGAGCTTTCTTTCCCTGCGAGCGATATCACAACGCCGGTTCTTGCGGAGAATTCACGGCGATGCCGAAGGTGAGCCGGACCGACATCGTGCTCAGAAGATCCCGGGCAAGAACCGCCATCGGACGCGCGTCGCGTACGCGGCGTATCCTTCGAGCTCGCTTTGCAACATCCGGTCCTCGATCAACGCTCGGCGCACGAAGACCACGATCACGGCGACGTGCGTGAGAACCGCCCACCACGATCCGAGCGCGACCGGCCCGCCCCAGCCCATCAGGACGAACGCCGCGTACCCGGGATGTCGCATGTAGCGGTACGGACCGGTGTCCACCACGTGGTGTCCGCGCTCGCGCTGGATTCGGACGGCGGAGGAAAAGAAGGGGTTCGTGCGCATCGCCCAGTACCAGACCGCGAAGACCAGGGCAAAGCCCACGAGGCCGAGCGCGCGGAATGACGCGGGGATGGAGTCCGACCAGTGACGGCGTCCGACATCGAGCCCCGCGATGATCCATTGGCTGACGAACATCAGGCCGGCCATCACGCGGAGCAGGTTGAGGTTATCGCGTCCCTCTCCACCCGGCCTTCTGCGCTCCTCCAGCAGCTCGGGAGACACCGTAAACATCGCGCCGAGCGCGAGGATGAGGAGGACGGCGAGGTACCCCCAGAAGAAAGGAAGGTCGATCCGTCCCGCCGCGCCGAAGAGGATCGTGCCGATCAGCGCGATCATGGCCACGACGCGAAGCGCGAGCACGAGTCGGGACACGACACCTCCCAGACCGGCAGATAAAGGCGGAGTGCCCCCCCTTGACTCGAACCCAGCATCTCCAGACTGCGTGGAAGGCAACCGCTCGAAAGCCTACCTCAGAGCCTCGCCCGGTATCGCTCCCACCCGGCTTTCATCTCGCCGAGGAACGTCTGGAAGTCGCGGTCCGAACGCAGCCTGGCGAGGAGCGGATCCTTCTCGAACAGCGGGTAGCAGGGAAACCCGTCCGCCGCCGTGCGGCGGAGCCAGCGCAGCGACTCTTCATTCCTTCCCAAGACCGCGTACGCGCAGGCGATGTCGTACTCGGCGTGATGAAAGTGGCCCAGCCCCTTTCCCAGCCGGATCGACGAGTCGATCGCCTGCTCGGCCCCGCGCGCGTCGCCCATCCGCGCGAGCAGGACGGCGCGGGTGGCGTGGACCTCCGTCTCGGGCGGATCCTTCAGGAGTTTCTCCATGACCTGCGCAGCTTCGGCGTCGCGGCCGAGCCACAGGAACGCCAGCACCACGTCCTGAGTGTTCTCGAGCTCGGGGTACTTGCGGAGCTCCTCCAGCGCGCGCTCGGGTTGGCCGTCGAACAGGTACAGCCCCGCCTTGCGATAGAGGACCCACATGTCGCGCGGATCCGGCCTCAGGGCCGCCTCCCACTCTTCGTGAGCCTCGTCGAAGAGACCGAGGTGCATGTAGACCCTTCCCAGTGCGCGCCTGGCCTCGGCCAGGTTCGGGTTGATCTCCAGTGCCTTGCGGAAGTCGCGCACTGCTTCTTCGTGCGGAAAGCCGTTTGCGAGCGTCCACGCCAGGTCCCCGCGAGCCACGTAGGCATCGGCGAGGTTCGGGTCGAGCGCGAGAGCGCGTTCGATCTCGGCTTCGGCTTTCGCCTTCCACCTCGGGTCGGGGTCGAGGTTGAAGAACTTGCTGATGTAGGCGCGCGCGAGCGCGGCGTGTGCGATGGCGAAATCCGGATCGAGGGCCACCGCCTGCTCAAAAAGGGGAATCGCGTTGGCGTGCTCCCTCTGGTCCATCTGTCGGAGCCGGTGCACGCCGCGTAGATAGGCGTCGTAGGCCTCGAGATTCTGCGTCGGCGGCGCCGGGGTGCCGGCGAGCTTCGGAGAGAGGGCGAGCTTCAGCGAGCCGATGATGTGGCGGGAGATGTCGTCCTGGACGGCGAAGATGTCCTTCATTGGACGGTCGTACTTGGCAGCCCAGAGGTGGTAGCCGGTGCCGGAATCCACGAGCCGAGCGTTGACGCGCACCGAATCGCCCGCGCGCTGGACGCTGCCCTCCAGCACATAGCGCACTCCGAGGGCCTTCCCGACATCCCGGACGTCGGCCGTGCGGTTCTTGTACTGGAAGGCGCTGTGGCGCGCGATCACGAGAAGTCCGGGCACGCGCGCCAGGCCCGTGATCAGCGAATCGGTCATGCCGTCCGAGAAATACTCGTCGTCCTTGCGCTCTCCCACGTTCTGGAAGGGTAGGATCGCGATCGACGACTCTGCGGCCGGCCCGGCGGGACGCGTACGACCTCGGGAGACCAGCAGGCCGACCGCGACGATCCCGGCCACGAGCGCCACCGATGCCAGCGCGAGCGCCAGGGGCTTCCGGCGCACGGCCGCCGTGGCCGCCGACGCTTCCCCGGGCCGCTCGCGCAGTCTCGCGAGATCGCGCGCGAGGTCCCTCGTCGAGGCGTATCGCTGCCCGGGCTCCTTTGCGAGACAGCGCTCGATGATCCACCGCAGCGGCTCCGGCACGTCGGGCCGAGATCCGCCGATCGGAGGAGGTTCGTCACGCAGGATGGCTGATAGCGTCTCGACAGCTGTGCCACGCTGGAACGCACGGTGTCCCGACGCCATCTCGTAGAGAATCGAGCCCAAAGAGAACTGATCCGAGTGCAGGTCTGCCGGTTTTCCTATGGCCTGCTCGGGCGACATGTATCCGACGGTACCGAGCACGACACCCGGCTCCGTCAAACTCGTCTGGGTCGGGGTCTGCGTGGCGTCGGGCGGCGGGGCCGCGGCCGGAACCGACTTCGCAAGGCCGAAGTCGAGGATCTTGACGAGACCGTCCTTGCGGATCATGACGTTCTCGGGCTTCAGGTCGCGATGAACGATCCCGGACTCGTGCGCCGCGGCCAGGCCGTCGGCCGCCTGTGACCCGATCGCGAGAAGCGACGCCATCGGCAGAGGTCCGGCGAGCAGCCGTTTCCGCAGAGTCTCGCCGTCGATCAGCTCCATGGCGATGTAGGCCTCACCTTTCTCGTCGTGGCCTACGTCGTAGATCGTGACGACGTTCGGATGGTTGAGAGCCGAAGCCGCGCGGGCCTCGACCTCGAAGCGGCTCAGCCGCTCGCGGTCCTCCGATAGCGCGGCGGGCAGGACCTTGATCGCCACAGCGCGGCCGAGTCGCGTGTCGACTGCCTTGTAGACCTCCCCCATCCCGCCCGACCCGAGAGGCTCCAGGACCTGGTAAGGGCCCAGACTCCCCCCGACGGCGATCCTCATGGCTTGAGCCCGACGGCCCAGTCGAGGACGACGGTGATCGGGGAAGATGCGCGCCCTTCCGGCTCGGTGACCACGAGAAAGCGCTGCCCATCCGGAGTCACCGCGTAGAGACTGTGAAAACCGACGCCCGGTCCTGAGCCGGTCGAAGGGCCAACCTCATGGAAGCCGTGAATCGCGGCGATGTTCGGGTGGTGGAGCGACGCGAGCACCTTCGCCTCGCGCTCGAATCGCGCCAACCGTTCAGGGTCGGACGCGAACGCTTCGGGGAGCACTTTGATCGCGACGTCGCGGTCGCCGCCCTCGCCGATCTTCTCGACGATGCGGTAGTGCAGGAGGGAAGTGCCGGCGGCGATCATCGCAGCCTGGGCTTGCCGCCGAAACTTCCGAGTCTCTCCAACGACATGCGGCTACCTCCGGAGGGTCAGTGCGAGATCACGGGGTAACGATGAAACAGATGCTTCCGAAATGGGAGGTCTACGCAGAGTCTACGCACCGTGCGGCGCAAAGCCCTTGCGGTCGAAGTGGCCGAGGCTCTGCGAGTTGCGTCCGAATCGATTCCGTGGCTATCGGACTGAGAATCCGCTGGTCTGCGGAACGACCGCCCAATCGCGCGAGACGCAACCTGTTGAAGATGAGCGAGATGCGTGGAATGCCCCCACCTGGACTCGAACCAGGACCAACGGATTATGAGGGAAATAGTAGGGCGCTGTTTCAAGCAGTTTCAGAAACGGCGCCCATTTTCTTGTCCACCGCTTCCACCGGTGTCCATGGTTTCCATGCTGATGCATAGACTTTGCGTAGAGTTCGGTCGGCGGGAGGCGCACCGTTACTTCAGAAGTTCGAGATCCTCTAGCAGACGGTCAGCGCGATTGCGTCATTCTTTCCAATCGCGGAACGCGACGTATGCGGGCACGGCCGGGGTTTTCAGTTCCCGCTTCTCCAGTTGTTCGTAGAGCCACTGGAACCACTCGTAATACGTCTCGCGGTTGCCCGCTTCACGCACCTCGACGAGGTACCTCGCGAGTTTCCTACCTGACAGAATGATGACTCCGCTGAAGAAGTCTTCGACGAGCTGTAGCTCGATCTCGCGCCTGAAGACGAGAATTCCCAAGTTCTCGAATGTCCCGAACGCGACGAGTACGTGGACTAGCTTGTCGCCCAACCGATCCTCCAGCTCTTTCTTCGACAACCCCTTGGGAAGATCGAAGACGATGTTGACCGCGCTGAGGAACTCAGGTGTTCGAAACGAATGGACGAGCTGCAGCGCCGATTCCCGTGCGCGTTGCTTGTTGTACAGCCGGAGTTGCACACCCGCAAAAACTCCGGCGGCAACAATGGCCGATGTCGAAATGACGCTCAGGATGGTTGTTAACGGCATGCAGTCGCTCCGCGGGCGTAGTGCCCCCACCTGGACTCGAACCAGGGACCGACGGATTATGAGCGTAGTAACGTTCGCGACACCGAACGACGCGCGACGAATCAAGCCGACAGCTGCTAGCGTTTTCTCCGGCCTGCCAGTCGGCCCCGGAGCTGGAGACGAAACCTGCTTCGGCGGCCGCACCGGGACCTCGACCACCGACATCGAGGTGCCCGGCACAGGCCAGGGCTTCTGGTACGACGTGCGGGCCGTCAACGCATGTGGGCCGGGGCCTTACGGCTCCGCGACCAGCGGACCACGCGTGACCACGACGTGCGGCACCTCGATCGGTTACTTCAGGGATGAGCGCGACGCCGGGAACGATCCCTTTCTCGGCGGCTGTCACTACGACTACTCGGAGATTACGTGCACCAGCATGAAGACCTTGTACTCGACGGACTACTGCGAGAGCCCAGAGCTGCTCGCGGAATGGACAGACAACGTGAACTGTCACGGGCACGGCTTAGACCTAGTTCTGCACAACTGCGACGTGCTGTGCATCGGAATGGGTTTTGCGAGCGGCCGGTGCAGCTACGGGGTCGATCCGCCGTGCCCCCCGGGGGTGCCCACGGCGACGTGCCGGTGCTTCTAGTTAGGGTAGCCGGGGGGCGCTCGTAAACAGATCGAGGTATCGGGCTTCACACGAAACGCCCGGAGTCAGCTGGTCGTCAGAGTGGAGGCCGACGGCGCGATCGTCAACATGGATGGCTATCCCCTGAAAGCGTCGTAGCGCGGGCCGCGGCCACGAGCACGAACGCGTGCGTTCAACTCATGAGTGCCCCCACCTGGACTCGAACCAGGGACCAACGGATTATGAGTCCGCCGCTCTAACCGACTGAGCTATGGGGGCGGCCGC
>Ga0075418_10007159_pt1 | contig 12584 bp, 11 predicted proteins | sample SoiMetdeltSBSDD2_FD_81776 | JGI IMG/M metagenome (GOLD analysis project Ga0075418, IMG submission 81776) | Bulk soil microbial communities from a Populus tree surrounding site in Tennessee, USA - Soil MetaG P. deltoides SBSDD2 | ecosystem: Environmental > Terrestrial > Soil > Tree plantation...
CCTCTACCAACTTGTCGCCGCGGTGTACTCCCTGCGCTGACCGAGGTACGACCGGTGGCTCAGGCGCACGACAGGCGAACCGCCGGTGGCCGCCCGCCCAACCGCCAGTCCGTGAACCTCCAGGTGCGCCTACCGTCCCGGCCCCGGGAGGCGATCGTCGCCAAGCTCGCAGGGTTCGGCGCTGAGGTTCGGGCGAACCAGATCCTTACTCGCACAGGCGGCCACGAGGTCTGACCAAGGCAGGGGAGGGGCGTCCGTGGAGATCCGCTCCGGGCGCCCTCTCCCAGGTACGAGCAGAACGAGTGCATTGGTGCTGGTAGAGACCGTATGAGGCACTGCCCTTCCTACCCGTAATGAGAAGGTCCTCGGTTCGATTCCGAGGACGAGCCAGCGGCGACAAGCTCGGCGACTGGACACCGCTGGACGCCCGGGCCGGAGTCGAACGTCAGCTCGACGCCGTCGCGCGGCGCCCCGTCCCCCGCCACGGAGACGGCAGGGTCCGCCCCGATGTGCAACCACCGCACCACGATCAGGCTGAAACGGTGTCTGGAGCGCGGCGACGTCGCGAAGCCAGACACGCGTCTCCGGAGGGGAAAGCATCGCGAGCCCCGTCTGCACGCGACCAGACGCGGCGCGGATCCGCGCTGGTGCGAATGGGTCGGCCAGCCCCTGCCGGCAGCCTATGACTTCAGAACGGGGAGGTCCGACGAGTTCCGGTGCACCGGCCCGATGGGGACGGGATTCTCCAGAGCGGGCTATAGCGTCCGCGGGCCGAGGGGAGTAAGCAGGGATCACCCGGCGGTGCCGGACCGGGCACTGCCCCGTCCCGGAGAGGAGTGGGCCGTGTACGCACGTTCCACAACGTTCCACGGGAGGCCCGACAACACCGACGCGGGCATCACGTTCATCAAGAGCGTTGTCGCGCCGATGCTCGACAAGATCGAGGGCTGTCGCGGCCTCTCGATGCTGGTCGACCGCGAGACTGGACACTGCATCGCAACAAGTTCATGGGAGAGCGAGGCGGCGATGCGCGCCAGCGATGAGCAGCTTCGCCCGATCCGCGATCGCGGACGTGACATCCTCGGCGGCTCCATGCAGGTGGACGAGTGGGAGATCGCCGTCATGCACCGCACGCACCACGGCGAGTGCTGCCGAGTCAGCTGGCTGCAAGGTGACCTCGACGCCATGACGGAGACGGTGCGGGTCGGGATCCTTCCCGAGCTGGAACAGACTCCTGGATTCTGCAGTGCCAGCCTGCTCGTGAACCGGTCGACCGGCCTGTGCTGCGCCACCACGGCCTGGGAGACGCGCGACGCCATGGAAGCGAGCCGCCCGTCGGCCGACAACATGCGCACCCGGACCGCGAAGGAAGCGGGCGGCGAGATCCTCGATGTGCACGAGTTCGAGCTCGCCTACGCGCACTTGCACGTCCCCGAGATGGCTTGACGACCACCGCTCGGCCGACGCCCACCCGCCGAGGCCGAGACCGACCAGACCGCCGATGGTGTACGCGTGTCGTCGAGCAGTTGAGCCTGCTGAACCTGTCGGCGGCGCAGATCGCCAAGCTGACCCGGATGAGCGGCCGCAGGTTGACCAGGCCCTCGCCGTCACCCGATTGGATCTCGCGAAGGCCGCGTCGGTGCGGTACGAGTTGACGATCGAGCAGGCCGCAGCAGTGGCGGAGTTCGAGGACGACCCCGACACCGCGAAGGCGCTCGTCGCGGCGGCGAAGGCCGGCAGTTCGACCACGTGCTGGAGCGGGCAGGGCAGGACCGCGACGACGCCGCCCAGCGCGCGCAGGCCGAGGCGGGACCTGGCCGCAACCGGGTTCCGGGTGATCCCCGCCCGGTCGGTGCGGACACGCGCACGGTCAAGGCGTGGGCTCGCGCCAACGGCTACCAGGTGCGCGACAGTGGCCGCGTGCCGAACCAGATCCTGGCCGCCTTCGGCGCCGCGAACTGACCGGCCACAGGCCGCCGTCGGAACGGGTGTGGGACCGCGAGTCATCGGGACCCGGTGAGGAGCACTGCACGCACGCGCGAGGTCACGGAGCGCCATACGCTGCGGCGCAGTCGATGCCGGTGCGGCGGTCGGCATCAACCTGCCAGCTCGGACGCGTAACGCGACGGCAGTCCAGGACGGTTGATCGGGTAGCGGGGGATTGTTGCCGGCCGGTCGAGGGTTGGTCCCTCCCCTGGAAACGCGGGCCGCCCGGCGACGGGATCCCCGGCCGGGCCGCCTTCCCGGTCGGGGCCACCCACGATGCCGGGTGGCCGGAGGTCCGGCCCGGGCGTGGCGCGCTGGCCGAACAGCCCCGGTAGGTAGACGACGGGGTTCGACAGGACGAAGAGCGATGGACGAACAGTGGCGACGGATGCGGCAGGCCGGTGAGTGCGCGGCGGCGCAGCGGAGTGCCTCAGTGACCGCAGCGAGCTGGGCGGAGGTCGGGATCCCGCGTGCGATCTTCCCCAGGCGGTCATCGGCGGAGTGCTCGGTGAGTTCGGCGAGTGCGTCGGCCAACAGCCGGGTCGACGTTGAGGGGTGGACCTTGCGGTACCGGTAGACGAAGTCGGGTGCGAACTTCCGCCATACCCCAGGTTCGAACAGCTTCGGCTTGCAATCCGCCGAGGACATCCTCAACCAAGGTGTAGTCGATGAAGTCGGCGTACTCCGCCTCCGCTACCTGGGCCCGCGCGGCCGCCAGTTCATCACCCGGGCCGACCAGCCCGCGGTCGCGCACGAGAGCGAACCTGCGCAGTTGCGACTCTTGGAACTGCCAACTGATCGAGCGGGTATCGCTTAGCTCCCGAACATAGCTTACCGACCCGGAGCCGTGGCTGAGGTCCACGGCCAGCGGCAGCAGGGCGCCGGACTTGGCGGAGACGGCTTGCGCGAGCCCGGTGAACCGCATTCGCTCCGTCGCGCGTCGAGACGGCATTCGCCCCGTACTCGGCTGCGGCTCGGCGTGAAACGGCGATTAATCGTCCGCCCACTGAGGCGCGCCCTTCGTGCAGATCTTCATGATTCGGGGTAGTCTGCCACGCCCGTCGAAATGCGAACGGTCATCTTTCCAGCTCTGCTAACGAGTAGTGCTCGACGGAGGAACAAGCTACGTAGCTTACGTCAGATGTCGTGCCGTCGCGACGAATAGTGTGGATCGGTGCCGCCTCCCCTGGAAGGTACGTGGTCGGCAGCACCTCGGCCAGCAAGGGTGCCGGAACCAGACCAGACCAGACCGGCATCCGGTCGGACTCCGGCGACCAGGAAGGCAAGGATCTCTAGCTCGCGAGCAGTGAGGCTGGCGAGCACGCCCGGAGCAGGACCGCGGCGGGTGATCGGCGCGGGTACGCGAAGCGTGATGCGTGACAGCCTGGCGAGTGCCTCGATCTCGTTCTGCAGCGGGTGGGCGCCGAGCTCCACAGCGCAGCGGTGAGCTGACCGCAACAGGTCGGCCACCGCCGCGGCTGTTCGCCACCGGCCAGCGCCGCTGCGCGGGTGGGCACAGTGAGTGCCTCGGCTGGGCCGCGGCGTTGCGGGAGCATGGCGGCCCTCCGCGCCCGGAGCCGGTTCTAGTCCCTTGCCACGTCGTCCAGCGCGGTGGCAATCGTCACTGGGTCGTAGAGCAGACCTAGGTGGTTGAGCGGGACCTCGCGCACCACCCAGGTAGGGTCGCTGACCAGCTGCTCGTGTTTGGCCTTGAACTTGTCGTCCTGTCGCAACGAGCACTCCACGAGCACGTGCGGCACGGACGCACGCCGCCCACCGCGCGACGGGAACGGCTCGATCCACGCGCGACCCGGATGGGGGCGGAGGCGCTCGGCCACCCAATGTCGCAGCTCGGCGTCGTCCAGGTTGTCGGCCATCTCGTCCGCGGTCGGTGGCGACACCGGAATGCCCTGTTGGACCTTGGGCCAGTCCGGGTCGTCGGCGTCCCAGCTCTCGGCCTTCGCGCGGCCCTCGACCGACAGGTCACCGTCGAGGTTGACCACCATCCGCAGCCGGTCAGGCATCACGTCGGCAACGCCCTCCGCGATCGCCGCGCCGTAGCTCCAGCCCACCAAGACCACGTCGCGGAGGTCCTCGAACCAGATCAGGCTGGCGACGTCGTCGATGTGCGTGGTCAAGCCCGTGCTGGCCGTACCCAGATGCGATCGATCGCCAAGGCCGGTCAGCGTCGGCGCATACACCTCGTGCCCCGACGCCCACAGTCCGTGGCCGACCCCGCGCCACTGCCAGCCGCCACCCCAAGCGCCGTGAATCAACACAAAAACACTCATCACGCCACCCCCACACCGCGTTCTCATCACTATGGCGGCAGCGATCGGCCCGCGACAACATGCCGGCCGCGTCGAGCGAACTCTCGGTCAACTGCACCCTGGACTGCCGGTCGCCCGCCGTCCTGAGCGGTTGCAGCGCGTACGAATGCGGCGAAACTGCTGGTGGCAGCCTCCTGTGCCGGGTTCGCCGAGCGACCAGTTGCGCGCAAGGGCGGCCCGGTATGCCACGGCGTCCCTTTACTCGCGCGCGCTCATGCCGGTGAGATCCATCCGCGCGTCATCTCGGGCCGATGACCGCAAGATTGAGCTCCGGTCGGCATCCGGTAGCGGTCGCTGAGTTCGGCGGGTGCGGCCCTCCGACCAACTTGGAGCCGCGTCGTCGCAGCACTGCCTCGGGGATGTAACCGGCAGCTCTGGTTGCCACGAGCAACGTCTCTGTCAATGGCGGTGTCAATGAACGGGAGTCAGAACATGCCACAGGCGACAGCCATGACAGCCCATGGGTCAGTCTGTGACGCTGGAGACAGCGCAGTCGGTGCGGAGCAGCGGACTTTAATCAGACGGTTCGCGTTTAGCCCATTTGTCGAGGTTCAAGACCTCACGCGGTGGCCCAAACCGACGAGCATCTTCGGTGCCCGCCGGGGGCGGGGCATTCACACGCTAGGCATTCGGCTGCCGAAGAGGCCTCGCCAGTTCGTTACCGCGGCGCGGTCCTTCCGGTCACCTTCTAGGAGAACGGCCTCCTCGGCGGTTCGGAGCCAGCCGCGAACGGCTTCTGCCTGAACGTCGCATGTGGGTAGCGGTCACGGGCTGGGTCTCCTTCCGATCACCGAAGCAACCGAAGACTCCCACCCGTGACCGCACGGCGACGGCCCGCGAAACGGACGACCGAGTCCCGCTTGTTCCAGACATGGCTTGGCCCGAGGCTCGTCACCAGCGGACCGAAGCGCTCATCGCCGTGAGGTCGGCTCGGGCTGAAGCACCGCGTCGGCGACCACGGGGACCACCTGGACGTGGGGACTGTCTGTCCGTCCAGGTAGCAGGCGGTCCAGCCATCGGGGCAGCCACCAGTTGGCCGGGCCCAGGAGCTTCATCGTGGCCGGCACCAGGACCAACCGGACGATGGTCGCGTCGACCGCGATCGCAGTGGCCAGGCCGAGCCCCATCATCTTGGTGAGCGGGTCGTCGCCGACGACGAAGCCGCCGAAGACGGCGACCATGATCAGCGCTCCGCAGGTGATGGTGCGGGCGGTGCCGGCGAGCCCGCGCGCGACGGCTTGGTCGTTGTCGCCGGTGCGGTCGTACTCTTCGCGCACCCGTGAGAGCAGGAATACCTCGTAGTCCATCGACAGCCCGAACAGGATCGCGAACATGAATAGCGGGATGAACGACAGGATCGGCACGGTCGACTCGAGCCCGATCAGGTTGGCGCCCCACCCCCACTGGAAGACCATGACCAGGACGCCGTAGGCCGCGCCCACACTGAGCAGGTTCATGACGGCCGCCTTGAGCGGCACCAGCACCGAACGGAACACCACCAGCAGCAGCACGAGCGACGCCAGCACCACCGCCGCGATGAACCATGGCAGCCGGTCCTGTACCCGGTGACCGAGGTCGACGAACACCGCCACCTGGCCGCCGACGTGAGCACCGGCCGGGCTACCGTCCAGGACGGCGGGCAGGACGTCGGCACGGAGCCGGTCGATGGTCTCGCTGGTCGCATCGGACTGCGGTGTGGTCGTCGGTTCGGCGACCAGGATGGCGACGCCGGAGTCCGCATCGACCCGCGGAGGGGCCACCTCGGCGACGCCGGGATCGGCGGCGATCGCTGTGGTCAGCGGCCCCAGCACCGCGGGATCGCCGGCGGTGTCCACGGCGATGACCAGTGGGCCGTTGGCGCCCGGCCCGAAGCCGCCGGCGATCAGGTCGTAGGCCCGCCGCTCCGTGCGCGACTGTGGCATCGTGCCCTCGTCGGGGAAACCCAGGCGCAGGGCCGACACCGGGGCGGCGAGGGCGAGCAGTAGCACCGTGGACCCAACGGCGTACGCCGTCGCATGTCGGCCGACGTGCGCGCCCCAGCGGTGCCAGCGAGCGAATGTGCGGGTGGCGTGCGCCGGACTCCGGCCGTTCACGCGTCGCCCGGCCAGGCCGAGCAGCGCGGGCAGTAGGGTGGTCGAGGCGAGCACCATCACCAGCACCACCAGCGAGATGCCGATTCCACCGGCGGTGATGAACGGGATCCGGGCGACCGCCAGACCGAGGATCGCCACGACCACGGTGCCGCCCGCGAAGACGACCGACCTGCCGGCGGTGGCGAGCGCCCGAGCGACCGCGTCCTCGACGCCTCGGCCTTCGGCCAGGTGCTCGCGGAAGCGGGTGACGACGAACAGGGCGTAGTCGATGCCGACGCCGAGCCCGATCATCGACCCGATCACGGTGACCCAGGCCGGGATGTCGACGGCGTACGCCACCAGCGACAGCGAACCCGCTCCGACGGCGAGACCCAGCAGGGCAGTCACGATGGGCAGCCCCATCGCGACCAGCGACCCGAACGCCAGCAGCAGCACGACGACGGAGACCAACAGTCCGATCACCTCCCCGACGCCGGCCGGTGCCTGCTCGAAGGCAAAGTACAGGTCGCCGCTGGCCTCGATCTGCAGTTGCGTGGTCCGGCGGAGCTCGTCGAGCCTGGACTTGAGGTTTGCCAGGTCCTCCGGCCCGAGATCCTGCCTCTCGGGGTACTCCACGCGGATCAGCGCAACTTCCCGCTCGGTCGAGACGGTGGTCCCGAGCACCTTCGGCAGCGACGCCAGCGCGTCCTGCGCGCGTGCCACGTCGGCCTGCAGGGTGGGGGAGCCGAGGGAGCCGGCCACGTCGGCGCGCGGGGCGAGGACGACGTCGGCGCCCAAACCCCGCTCGCCGGCGTCGGCCCGCTCCAGCAACTGTGTTGCCCGGTGGGAGTCCAGCCCCGGTGCCTCGAACGGGTCCTCGAGGTCGCGTCCGAACGCGGATGACGACGTGACGACCAGGACGGCGACGGCGAGCCAGCCCCCGATCACGACCCAGGGCCGACGAGCGGCGAAGCGGCCCAGGCGGGCGAGTGGGTGTGACATGTGTGGTCCCCTCGATGGTCGGTCGCCGCTGCGAACTCGGTGCGCTGCGTCTACCGTCGTGGCTCGGCCGGGGTCGAGACATCGGACCTGAGGCCGGAGTGGCACCGGCCCATCGGCCGAGGACGAATCAGCCTTTCGGCTGGTACACCGGGTGGTCCCGTTCCCTAGGCTGAGCCAGTGAGCAGCCCACTGCGATCCGTTTGGGACGAGCCCCGACCGCTGTCGCCGCCCCGACGGGTCTGGCGCGACTGGGTGCTCCTCACAGTCGTGGTGGTCGCCGCCCTGCTCGAGGGCATCCTGCGCGAGGACCTGCAGCTCCGGGGGCTATCGACCGCGCTCACCGTCGGCCTGGCGCCAACCCTGCTGTGGCGGCGTACGCATCCTTTGGCCATGGTCGCCATCGCGTTCGGCACCGCGGCCGTGGTGGACGTCGGGCTTATCATCGTCGACGCCCCACCGCTCGAGATGGTCTCGATGATCTACTTCCTGCTGCTGCCGTATGCACTGTTCCGCTGGGGCTCGGGGCGGGAGGCGGTGGCCGGGCTGGCCATCATCCTGGTTCCGGCGACGATCGGGCTCTTCGTGAGCTGGACCGGCGTGGGGGACGCGATCGGCGGGGCGGCCGTGCTGGCCACCTCGATGGTGCTCGGCGTGTCCGCCCGCATCCAGCACGGCGCGCGCGAGCGCCGTCTAGAGCAGGCGAAGTCGGAGGAACGGGTGCTGCTCGCGCGGGAGCTCCACGACACGGTGGCGCACCACGTCTCCGCGATTGCCATTCAGGCGCAGGCAGGCCGAGCACTCGCGGCCTCCAGTCCCAGGGCGTCGCTCGAGGCCCTCCAGGTCATCGAGGCCGAGGCCTCGCGGACGCTCGCAGAGATGCGCGCCATGTTGCGCATGCTGCGCAACCAGGAGCCCGTCGACTACGCGCCGCAGACCGGGATCGCCGACCTCGAGCGGCTTGCCTACGGCGGCCCGCCCGCAGGACCGCGGGTCGAGGTCGCGCTGTCGGGTGACCTGACCACGCTCCCGGCGGCGGTGGACGCTGCAGTGTTCCGAATCGCGCAGGAGGCCGTCACCAACGCCCGTCGCCACGCGCGCAATGCGACGCGGATCGACGTACGCGTCGTCGGGAACGGCTCGTCGGTCCACCTCGCGGTCCGTGACGACGGTGACCCGGTCGCGGCCGGTGCGCCGCCGGGGCCGGGCTTCGGCGTCACCGGCATGGTCGAGCGGGCAGCGCTGCTCGGCGGCACATGCGTGGCCGGCCCTGCGGAGGACCGGGGCTGGGCCGTCGACGCCACACTGCCGCGCGAGGTCGAGACATGACGATCCGCGTTCTGGTCGCCGACGACCAGGACCTGGTGCGCACCGGGCTCCGGCTAATCCTGGGCACCCTGGACGGCATCCAGGTCGTGGGCGAGGCGCGGGACGGGCGGGAGGCCGTCCGGCTGGCCCGCGAGCTGCGCCCCGATGTCTGCCTGATGGATATCCGGATGCCCGTTCTCGACGGCGTGGAGGCCACCCGCCAACTGGCCGGCCGCGAGGTCGAGGACCCGGTCGCGGTAGTCGTCATCACCACGTTCGATCTCGATGAGTACGTCTACGGGGCCCTGCGCGCCGGCGCGACCGGCTTTCTCCTCAAGGACGCGGGGCCCGAACTGCTGGGCGAAGCGGTCCGCGCTGCCGCCCGCGGCGACTCGCTCATCTCCCCGAGCATCACACGCCGACTGCTGGCAACCTTCGCAGGCAGCCACCGGTCTGCGCGTGCCGCGCAGCCGATCGACCCCCTGACCGACCGCGAGGAGCAGGTACTGCTCACCATTGCGCGCGGCCGCACCAACGCCGAGATCGCGGAGGAGTTGCACGTCAGCCTGAGCACCGTGAAGACCCACGTCGCGAGCTTGATGGCCAAGCTCGGCGCCCGCAACAGGGTCGAGGTGGCCATGTGGGCCTACGAGACGGGACGGGCCGACGAATGAAGCGGCGCCGCCGGTCCACCTGACACCGTGTCCCCTCGACCACTGACCGTGGCTCGAACCAGAAGAAGGCAAGCTTCACCACCAAGCCCGACCTCACGCCGTACAGCGCGATCACGCGGTGCCCGTTCCAGCAGGTCGGCAAGTAGCGGTGCGGCGTCCAGCACCTGCTCGAAGTTGTCGAGGACGAGCAGCATGTTTCGGTCGGCCACGCGCCGCTCCAGAGTGTCCAGCGGGCCCCCGACTCGAACATCACCGGCGCCAGCTGCAACTGCTCGATCGCCGCACGGGCCGCCATCCGCTCGGCGGCCAGCTCCTCCAGGGCCGACGACACGAAGACCCGCAACCGCTGATCCGGCGCGGGTCGCCGGCGACATGCTCGCAGATGACCAGCGCGATCCGCATGATCCGACGGTCCCGGTCGAACGTCTTGGAGAACGAAACGCCGTTAGGGTCTCCGCAGCCGTCGGTGTCCTTCGCGACGTCGAGGTAGCTGTTGTCGCCTTGCGATAGTCAACGGAGACCCCCAGGTAGGCACCGTAGCCGTCACCTGGACAGATGTCGTTCACGACACCGCTGACGATGTATCAGGCGGGTGGCGCGCCGGATCTATATGCAGAGCGTGGCGGCGGGTGGAACGGAGACTGCCGTCGGCAGGGGAGGCGGTGCGGCGTGTCGAGGCGACGATCGATCCTTGCGCACCCTGTCCTGCTGTATGGGACCGCTGCCGCCGCCGCACTACTGTCCGCGCTTGGAGAGCAGACGATCGCCCACCTGTGGGGCGAGGGCTGGAACTGGGTCGACTTCGGGCAAGACGTCTTGGCCAACGGTGTGATTGCCTTCGTCTTGGCTGTTGTCACGCGCGCGTTGCAAAAGGAGCAGGATCGTGTCGCCGAGGACCGAGCCGCGCTCGAGGAGAAGGCGGCCGCACAGCGGCGGGAGCAGGCCGAACGCGCACGACTGTTGGGGTTGGTGGCGCTGCCGCTTGCCGTCAGCGGGTGGAGCAAGGTGCCCCCCGAACCGGGATCCGCTCCGGTACAGCAGACCCTGACCCCGGGGGACCTGGAGGACCTGGCCAGACAGACGAGCGACTGGCGCAAACTGGCCGACGACTTGAACACCATCGTGACATCGCGCCCACCCGATGACGCTGGAGCAGAACAACGCTCTGAGGCGGGCCAGATCGCGTACCTGGTGTTGACCCAGGTACGCAGCGAACTACAGCTCTACCTGATGGAGGGCGGTCGTCGCCGGCGGCTGATCTACCTGCAGTCGCTGAGCAGCGACCTGGCGACGGCGGCATCGGCCGGCTGGAGCTGGTCTCCAGCGGCCTACCGTCTCCGGAACGCAGCCGTGGTGCTGTTCGGGTGGGTGCAACACACCGACACCACGATCGTGGAGCGGCTCCTCGTGGAGCAGGTCACAGGCTTGTTCCACGGTGAGCCACCACCGAGCCAATGGCGAGATAGCAGCAACGGCGATCGGCTAGCTGATGCAGCTGTGAACGCGGACCCGGTGTACCTGCTCGTGTTCCACATCAACCGGGCTTGCGCCCGGATCGAACAAACACGACAGTTCGCGGATACCATCCCGCTGGTCAAACTCCTGGCTCGCAGCCTGGGCGCGCTGCGCAACGAGATGCGCTCCGCCGCCGATTGCAGCGACGCACTGCTGGCATTGGCGCGGGATGGACAGGACACGCTCCCGCACCTGCGGGACGATCGTCAAGCGGCCCAGGACTCGACGCCGCGGTGCCCACATTGATCGTCACCTATCGGCACATTGGGGGTATGTCCCGTGTCGGCACGCCCGAGCGTTCTGGGGCCACCGGGCACCTGCTGAAGTGCGACCAGATCTGTCGGCCGTCGCGCGGCGACGGCCGACATGCCACGACGAATTCCGTCAGGCCGTAGCTCGCGTGGGCCGGTATCGCAGGGCGACCGCCCCCGACCGGAACTCATGGCGATCCACGAGCTCAAGCTGGATGCGCTCATGCAGACCGGCGAGCAACGTCGGCCCTTGTCCGGCAAGGACCGGCTGCACAAGGAACTCGTACTCGTCGATCAGTCCCAGATCTGCCAACGCCAGGGGCAGCGTCACGCCACCCACCCACAGGCCCACGCCCGGCTCCTGCTTGAGCCGCTCAACCGCTTGCCCTAAGTCGCCCCGTACCAGGTCGGCATTCCAGTCGACCCCGCTCAGCGTGCTCGACACGACGTACTTCCTGGCCCGGTCGATGGTCTCGGCGAACGGGATCTGCCACTCGCCCATCCAGTCAGGCCACGTTCCCGTGGCCGGACGCCGCCACGCCGACTGCATCATCTCGTAGGTCACCCGGCCGAATAGCAGGGCATCGGCTCGTTCCATCTCAGCGGTCCAGTAGTGCATCGACTCCTCGTCCGGGGGGAGCCCTGCCTCGTGATGGCAGCAGCCGTCAAGCGTCACGTTGATCGAGTATCGAAGTGGTCTCACCGAGAGGTCCCCCTTGATGCGGCTGCCCAGATGCAGGCGGACTCGGCGGTCAAGTCGGACTGGGCGGCGAGCTCGGGCGACGTCTCCCACGGGGCCATGGCCTCAGAGAGGTGTGGCTCAAGCGGGCGGATGAGGTTCGTGGGGTGCACGAATAGCTCGTCGGACGGCGCTCTCCGGTCGAGGCTGCCGTGCTCGTCCTCGATCAAGAGGTCGAGGGAGACGTGGGTGAGGTAGACGAGCTTGCCCATACTCACGACACCGCCATCGTCGCCAGGTGGGCGTCGAGTTCGGCGAAGCTCTGGCGCCAGCCCTCCTCGGTTGCTCCGCTGACGTGCGCCGGCAGCCACTGGCGCACCTCGAGGCGGGTGCGCCCGTCGGGCTCGTCGTAGAACTCGAACCGGAGCCGTGTCTCGAACGCCTCGAAGCCCCCCGGAAGGCGGCCACGCACGCGCATCACGCCGCCGAGCACCCTGCCCTCGGCGACGTCGGCGAGGTCGATGTGCACCTCCGCCCGGATGGACGGGTCGTCGGGGAACACCTCCACGAACCGCTGGTAGCCGCCGGGTCGGACATCGAACTCCATCTCGTCGAGCGGCCGCACGCTGCCGGTCGGCCCCCACCAGGCCGCCACCTGCTCCGGGTCGGTGAAGGCCCGGTAGACGAGGGCCCGGGGCGCGTCGAATACGCGCGAGATGGAGAGGTCGGGTGTTTCGGTGGTCATCGGTTCTCCTGCTCCTGTTGAAGCG
>Ga0075418_10007160_pt1 | contig 12584 bp, 12 predicted proteins | sample SoiMetdeltSBSDD2_FD_81776 | JGI IMG/M metagenome (GOLD analysis project Ga0075418, IMG submission 81776) | Bulk soil microbial communities from a Populus tree surrounding site in Tennessee, USA - Soil MetaG P. deltoides SBSDD2 | ecosystem: Environmental > Terrestrial > Soil > Tree plantation...
AAGTGGCAAGGAGTTGATAGCGCTCCTTGCCTTTCTCATGCATTCGGGTGAGGCACATGGCAAGTCTTAGCCGTAAGGCATTGTCCCACAATTTGATTGAGCCTTACCGGCTGCCGATGATGTCACCGATATACGCGTGACGAACGACCGAAGGCGGTTCGTCTGTGCAGCGACGACGATCACCGGGAAGTTGGGGAGGAAGGCGACAGCAGCGGGGACTCTGCGACCGCATTCATATCGCGTGGTCGTTCGCGCTACTGCCCGACTCACATGAGCAGGAGAACTCCCAATCCCCGGGCCTGGAGCCGGTTAAATCGCCATAGCAGCAGAACTGAATCTTCACACCGTGCTATACGCGCAGGCGAACGGCGCCTCCCGAATCCACCGACCCATCACCGGGGTACCGGCCGGCTTGTGGACAACTTTTCGACTTGTCGGCGCCTTGTGGCATTGTCGAAAGTATGTTCGAAGATGTTCCGGATGGCGAGCTCATTGATGTGATGGGTGAGGCCACTCGGGATGAGTCGACGGCGATCGCGCAGCGGTTGGCCGCGGTCGCGCAGTTGTATGTCCGGCGCTCCGGGGAGTTGGCTGATCACCAGTGGTGGTGTGCCGATGCGTGTGATGCGGTGGCCGCAGAGATCTCGGCGGCACAAAACATCAGCCATGCCCGCGCGGTGGCTCAGGTGCAGTTCGCGTGCGCGGTGCACGATCGCCTGCCGCAGGTGGCCAAGGTGTTCGCCACCGGGGTGATCGACTTTCGGTTGGTGCGTACCCTGATCGCCCGCACCGAGAACGTCGACGATGCGGTGATGCCCGAGCTGGATGCGGCGATCGCCCGGCATTGCCAGAAGTGGATGAAGCTCTCGGGCCCGAAGGTGCGCGATCGGGTGGATATGTGGGTCGCCAAGTTCGACCCCGCCGGGGTGCGGGTGCCGCCGACGGTCGAGGAGAACCGCTATGTCGAGGTCGGCCAGACCAGCCCGGGGATGGCCGGACTCTCGGGCCACGTGCACGCCACCGACGCCGCGGTGTTCGACCGACGGCTCGACGCCTTGGCGGACACGGTGTGCGAGAACGATCCGCGGACCAAAGCGCAGCGCCGTGCCGATGCCACCGGAGCGGTGGGCCGCGGCGAGGCCACGCTGGCCTGCCAATGCGGATTAGCGGACTGCCCCGCCAGAGCCGAGCGCGACGGTGCGGCCGCCGCGGCCGCAGCGGTGATTCACGTGCTGGCCGAACGGGCCACCCTCGACGGCGCCAGCGATCAGCCCGGCTATCTGCCCGGTTTCGGTGTGCTGCCCGCCGAGTCGGTGCGCGAGGTCGCCAAGACCGCGCGACTCAAGCCGGTGGTCATCCCGTCGGACACCCCCGATCCGGGGTATCGACCCTCGGCGGTGACGCGGGAGTTCCTGGTGTGGCGGGATTTGACGTGTCGCTGGCCCGGCTGCGACAGACCCGTCGAGAAATGCGACGTCGACCACACCGTGCCCTACCCGGCCGGACTCACCCATCCCTCGGATCTCAAGCATTACTGTCGCATCCATCATCTGATCAAGACGTTCTACGGCGGCCCGGGCGGCTGGACCGATCAGCAAATGCCCGATGGCACAGTGATTCTCACCGCACCCACCGGGCACAGCTACACCACCGAGGCACACGGCGCCCGCATGTTTCCCGCGCTGGCCCAATCCACCGGCGAGTTGCCCATCCCGCCGGCACTCGATCTGCCTGACACCGACCGATCGGTAATGATGCCGCGCCGCAAGCAAACCCGGGAACAAGACCGCCGCGACCGGATCAACGCTGAACGGCGCGAACGAACCGAACTCATCGCCGAAGAAGAACGCCAACGCCAAGCCTGGCTCGCCGCGAACTACGAACCACCACCATTCTGAGGGTAGTCGTAACTCCTTATTCCGCCGTCGGTTTCACCGTCGCGAGACGCTTGCGCGTACTCGTCGGTCCGCGTCGTTGGGTCGGTTCCGCCTGTTCGCCACCGAGGGTCGGCGCGGCATTGGCGGGGCGGCGCATCCCCTAGGTAATCCCTCACAACTCGTTCAGACGACCAGCCCGGTCCGGCGGTTCCAACGGCGCAGTCATAATGACCGTCATGGCAGACAAGGGTGGCAAGCCAGCACGCACTGGATCGGAGCGGATCAGGAAGCTCGCGCAGGCGGCGCTCAACGCCGACGTCACGGTGGAGCAGGTTGACACCATCTTGGAGGGCCTGAGCGAGACGCTGGTCGATCTGAACAACTCGACGGGCAATCTCGACGCAACCCTGGAGCGGTTCAACGAAACGATCAACCAGATCAACGAGCTGGCGCCGCGCCTGAACGCCGTGGTTGATCGCATGGAGGGCATCGTGTCCCGCGTCGAACGCATCGTCGGGATAGGCGAGGCCGTGGTGTCACCACTGACGGCCACCGAGCAAGCCGTGCGCGGAGCCGTGAACGCCGTGCGGCGAAGCACCGGCTTGTAGTGACGCGCGGCTCGATCAGTCCCGCGCCGCCGGTCGCCGAGGGCACCGGGCTGCCGTGGGATGTGACGGTCGACGACGCCGTCGCCGCCATCGCCGAAGCCCGCGCTCGGCACGGCGACACCTTTGTGGCGCACAGCGGTCGCGACCACTATCTCTTCACGTTCTCCCCCGTCGGCGTCGAGTCGTTCTACGCGCTGCCCGAGGAGATCGCGAGCAAGGGCCTCGCCGACTATTTGATGTTGCGGCGCAAGCTCCCCGACGAGATCTTCGACGGCAGGCGCACCCTACCCGCCTCGTTGTTCCGGCGCGACGACGTCACCTCTTATCTGGTCAACCTCGACCAGGCGCTCGAGCAGACCGTGGCTGAGCTCGGCCCCGAAGGCACCGTCGATCTGTTCGACCTCACCCGCAGGCTCGGGCACCGCATGGGACTTGCCTCGTGGGCGGGGCCTGGATCGACGCAAGCCGATACCTTCGATCGGCTGGTTGCGGCCTTCGACATCCTCGACGGGTCGGATGCGTTCGTGCATCCCGACGCGATGGCGGCCGTCGCGGCGACGGACAAGCGCGCCGAGCGGGCGGCGCTCGACGACGTCGTCGAACTCGTCTCGATCGCGGTGCGACGCTTGGACTCCGGTCAGACAACAGACGACGCACTGTTCGGCCGGATCGTCGAGGCCTGGTCGTCGGAACCGCCCGACATCCGCACGCGCGGAATCGCATTGGACGTCGCGCTCATCCACATCGCATCGATGTCGAATCTCATGGCGGCCCTCGGCTGGGCCTTCGTCGATCTGCTCGAGCACCCGACACACCTGCGCCTCGTCGCTGCCGGCGAGGAGGAACTGGCGCGCCGCTGCGCGCTGGAGAGCACGCGGTTGGCGCAGCGCTCGATCATGTCGCGCACCGTGTTGGCTCCCGTCGATTTCGACACAGGCGACGCGTGCTACCGCGTGCCCGCGGGCTGGACGATCGCCACACTGCTGCCGCTGCTGAACACGTCCGCCGCGCCGGGACTACGGGACTGGGACCCCGACCGATGGCACCGTCATCGGCTTGCCGACCCGACCGCGCTCCCTTCACCCATGCTCGTGACGGCGTTCGGGCATGGCAGGCACTCCTGCCCCGCGCAGCCGTTCTCCCTGGCGGCGATGACGGCCGCCATGACTCATTTGCTCGGTCGCTATGAGATGACGCCCGAGTGGACCAGCCATCCCAGGCCCGTGCCCGCTCAGATCGGCGGGGTGGCGCGAGCGGCCGAGCTCTGCGTTATCCGCTATTGCGCAACGCGGTAGCCAGCCCACTCATCGTCAGCAGGATGCCTCGCTGGACGAGTTCGTCGTCATCACCGGAGCGGTACCGCCGCAGCAACTCGACCTGCAGGTGGTTCAGCGGCTCGAGGTACGGAAACCGGTTGAACACCGAACGCGCCAGCGCCGGGTTGTCGGCCAGCAGATCGTCGTGCCCGGTGACCAGCTTGTGCATCCGGATGGTGCGGTCGTGTTCGGTGACGATCTTGTCGAACACCCGCCGCCGCAGCGCATCATCCTCTACCAGTTCGGCATAGCGCGCGGCCAGGCCCATGTCGGATTTGGCGAGCACCTGCGCCATATTCGACAGCACGGTGCGGAAGAACGGCCACCGCCGATAGAGATCTCGTAGCACCTCCAGCCGGCCGTCGCCTTCGGCGATCCAGGTCTCGAACGCGGTTCCGGTGCCGTACCAGCCGGGCAGCATCACCCGCGACTGACTCCAGGCCAGCACCCACGGGATGGCCCGCAGATCGGAGATCGACGTAGTGGGCTTGCGCGAGGTCGGTCGGCTGCCGATGTTGAGCGCGCCGATCTCGCTGACCGGGGTCGAGGCCTTGAAGTAGTCGACGAAACCCGGTGTCTCGTGCACCAATTCGGCGTATGCGCGTTGAGCGCGGGCCGCCAGCTCGTCTAGCACCTCGTACGCGGGACCCGCGGCGTCACCCAACCCCTCAACATCGAGGAGCGTGGCTTCCAACGTGGCCGCCAACAGCGTCTCCAGGTTGCGATGCGCGATCCGCGGCTCGGCGTACTTGGCGGCAATCACCTCGCCCTGCTCGGTGATCCGCAGCGACCCGTTTACCGCCCCGGGCGGCTGCGCCAGAATGGCGTCATAGCTCGGACCCCCGCCGCGCCCGACCGTCCCACCGCGACCGTGGAAGAGCCGCAACCGAATTCCCGTTTTGCGGGCCGATTCGACCAGATCGAGCTCGGCTCGGTACAGCGCCCAGTTGGCCGCCAGATACCCGCCGTCCTTGTTCGAATCGGAGTAGCCGAGCATAACTTCCTGGCTGTCACCGCGCGCCGCCACGACGGCGCGGTAGAGCGGAAGGTCCAGCGCCGCTTCGAGAATCGACGAGCCGCGCTGCAGGTCGTCGATGGTCTCGAACAGCGGGACGATGCCCACGGGCGCATATGGCTCGCCGCCCGACGTGTCGAGCAGTCCGACCTCCTTGAGCAAAATCGCTGCCTCGAGCATGTCCGATACCGATTGGCACATCGAGATGATGTAGTTCGGTATTGCCTGTTCCCCGAACACATGAACGGCGCGCGCACCAGCTGCCACGATGTCCAGCTCCTTGCGCGCCAGCTCCGACAGTTCGGCACCGTCCTTGACGAGCGGCCGACGGATCGCCAGCTCGGCGGCGAGCAGCTCGACGCGGTCGGGCTCGGGCAGCGACCGATAATCGGGATGCACGCCCGCCCACGCCAGGAGTTCGGCGACGACCTCCTCGTGCACGTCAGAGTTCTGCCGCATATCGAGGCCGGACAAATGAAACCCGAAGACATGCACGGCTTCCCGCAGCCTGGCGAGCCGGTCGTCTGCGAGCACCTCGCTGCCGTTGGCGCGCAATGACCGATCGATGACGTCGAGGTCGGCCAGCAACTCGGCCGGTGTGAGGTACCGTTCGAGGCCCAGGTCGAGCTCGTGTTCGGGCTGACTGTCCAGGATTTCGGCTGCTGTCGCAGTCAGCCGTCCGTGGATGACGCGCAACGCGCGGCGGTAGGGTTCGTCGGCGCGGGCCGGCTCGTGGCATGTGTCGGCCAGCGCAGCGAGGTCGTCGCTGACCGTGACCAGCCGCGCCGACATCGACAGTTCCTGTTCCAGCCCGGTGATTTCGGCGAAGTAGTGCTCGAGCGCGGTGTAGGCGGCCCTGCCGGTGGCGAGCCGAACGACGTCGGCGGTGACGTTGGGATTGCCGTCACGGTCTCCGCCGATCCACGAACCGGGCCGCAGCATCGGCTCGTCGAGGACATGCGCATCGGGCCAGCGGGCCTGCAGCGCGGCGCGCACTTCCGCGTTGACCTGTGGGATGACTTCGAAGAGCGCGGCCTGGTAGTAACGCAGGCCGGTTTCGATCTCGTCCTGAATCTTCAACCGCGACAACCGGATCAGCGCGGTCTGCCACAACGTGAGGATGTGGCGGCGCAGCTCGATGCTGATGTCGCGGCCGTCTTCGGTCTGGCTGTGCCCGTGCAGTCGCAGCCGCATCAGTTCGGTGATCCGGTGTTGGGTGTCGAATACCGTGCGCCGACGCGTCTCGGTGGGATGCGCAGTGATGACCGGCGACACCAGCGCACCGGCCAGGGTATCGGCGACCGTTGCCGAATCCAGTTCGGCGGAGTCGAGTTTCAGATATGTAGCGGCCAGGCTGCTGTTCTGTGGCGGCTCGCCTGCTGCGACATGCACGGCCCGTCGACGTTCGCGATGGATGTCCTCGGCGACGTTGGCGAGCAGCGCGAAGTGAGAGAACGCCCGGATGACGGGAATGGCCCGATGGATATCGATGCCGTCGAACATGCGCGCCAGCTCGGCGCGATCGATCTCGGAGCGTCGCACCCGAAACGACTCGACGCGGGCCCGTTCGACGAGGTCGAACACCTCCTCGCCATTCTGGTCGCGGACGGTGTCGCCCAGGATGGTGCCGAGCAGCCGGATGTCTTCCCGCATCGGCTCGGTCGCCTCGCGACCCACCTGGGTGCGGCGCACCGAACCGATCGGTGCCAGGGTGACATCGTCTGCCATGCCCCCAAGTATCGGCGCGGGCTCTTGCCCTGTCCTGCTGGCGAAGCGCATGCTGGTGACTAGCAAACAAAACCTAGGGGGCCTCATGAAGCGTCGAGTTATACCCGCAGCGCTCTTCGCCGCCGCGATGGCAGTCGCACTCGGCTACCCGGCCACCGCAGCCGCCGAGCCGGTCTGCCCGATGAACACCGTCACAATCGGCAATCAGGGGAAAGTCATCAACGTGCCAGGGGATTCCCAGGTATGCGACGACGACCCGCTGGGCAGCGACGGGCTTTTGAGCAATCTGCCGCTGCTCGGGAACCTGCCCGGCGTCAGCGGAATCCTCTAGCTGTACTTGATCTGCAGCGCGACGCCGACGATCGAAACCAGCCAGATACCGGTAACGAACAGCGTCAGGCGGTCAAGGTTCTTTTCCACCACGGTCGACCCCGACAGGCTGGACTGAACGCCGCCGCCGAACAGCGTGGACAGGCCGCCGCCCTTGGCGCGATGCAGCAGCACCAGGAGCACGACCAGCACACTGGTCACGACCAGGATGATCTGCAGGGCCAATTCCATGGCCGCCAGACTACCTAATGATCCGCCGTGGTCAGGGCAGGGGCCCGCCGGCCGCGATGGCCGACAGCGTGGCGAACTGCTCCCCGTCCAGTGACGCGCCGCCGACCAGCGCGCCGTCCACGTCTTCCTGGGCGACGATTTCGCCGACGTTCTTGGCGTTGACCGAGCCGCCGTACAGCACGCGGACGCCTGCGGCGAGCTCCGGTGACGCCAACTTGCCCAGATCGTCGCGGATGGCCTTGCAGACCTCTTGTGCGTCGGCCGCGCTTGCCACCCGGCCCGTGCCGATGGCCCACACCGGCTCGTAGGCGATCACCGCGTTGCCGATCTGGTCGGCCGACAGCCCAGCCAGCGAGCCCCGGAGCATCTCCACGTTGTGTTCGACGTGATTGCCCGCCTCACGCACCTCGAGTTGCTCACCGATGCAGATGATCGGGGTCAGGCCGTGCTTGAACGCGGCCGCCGACTTGGCGGCGACGAGCGCGTCGTCCTCCTGGTGGTAGGTGCGCCGCTCCGAGTGGCCGACGACGACGTACGTGCAGCCCAGCTTGGCCAGGAAGGCACCGCTGATGTCGCCCGTGTAGGCACCGGATTCGTGCTGCGACAAATCCTGGGCGCCATAGGTGAGCCGCAGCTTGTCGCCGTCGACCAGGGTCTGCACGCTGCGCAGGTCGGTGAAGGGCGGCAGCACGGCGACGTCGACCTTGTCGAAGTACTTGTCCGGCAGCGAGAACGCGATCTTCTGGACCAGCGCGATCGCCTCGAAGTGGTTGAGGTTCATCTTCCAGTTGCCGGCGATCAGCGGCTTACGGCTCACGGGATCTCCTAATCGCTCAGAACTTCGATGCCAGGCAGTGTCTTGCCCTCAAGGTATTCCAGCGAGGCCCCGCCGCCGGTGGAAATGTGGGAGAAGCCGTCCTCGGGCAGGCCGAGTTGGCGCACCGCCGCGGCCGAATCGCCGCCGCCGACGACGCTGAATGCGCCCTTGGCGGTCGCGGCGATGATCGCCTCGGCGACGCCCTTGGTGCCCGCCGCGAAGGCGGGGAACTCGAAAACGCCCATCGGGCCGTTCCAGAAGATCGTCTTGGCGTTGGACAGCAGCGTGGTAAACCGCTCGACCGAACCGGGGCCGACGTCCAGACCCATCTTGTCTTCCGGAATACGGTCGGCTGCAACGGTTTCCGCCGGCGAATCGGCCTTGAACTCGTCGGCGACGACGATGTCCACCGGCACATGGATCACGTCGCCGTAATCCTCGAGCAGCTTGCGGCAGGTATCGATCATGCCCTCTTCGAGCAGCGACTTGCCCACCGGAACACCTTGTGAAGCAAGGAATGTGAAGCACATGCCGCCGCCGATGACGAGGCTGTCGGCCTTGGTCGCCAGGTTCTCGATTACCGCCAGCTTGTCCGACACCTTCGAGCCGCCGAGCACCACCGCATACGGTCGCTCGGTCGAGCTGGTCAACTGCTCGAGCACTTTGATCTCGGCGGCCACCAGCTGGCCGGCAAAGTGCGGCAGCAGCGTCGCAACGTCGTAGACCGACGCCTGCTTGCGGTGCACCACCCCGAAGCCGTCGGAGACGAAAGCGCCGTCGTCGCCTACCAATTCGACCAGCTGCTTGGCCAGCGCCAGCCGTTCGGCGTCGTCCTTGCTCGTCTCGCGCGGATCGAACCGGATGTTCTCCAGCAGCAGGATGTCGCCGTCGGTCAGGCCTTCGGCACGGGCCAGCGCGTCGGTTCCGACGACGTCACCGGCGAGCTGGACGTGACGGCCGAGCTTATCCCCCAACGCCTTTGCGACGGGCGCTAGCGAGAGCTGCGGATCAGGACCGCCCTTCGGCCGACCGAGGTGCGCGGTGACGACGACCTTGGCGCCAGCGTCGGCCAGCGCCTGCAGCGTCGGCACCGACGCGATGATGCGGCCCGGGTCGGTGATGTTGCGGTTGTCGTCGAGTGGGACGTTCAGGTCGGAGCGCACCAACACGCCCCGGCCCGAAACCCCTTCTGCGAGTAGGTCGTCGAGTGTCTTGACGGCCATTTGTTAAAGCGACTTGCCGACCAGCGCGACCAGGTCGACGAGGCGGTTGGAGTAGCCCCACTCGTTGTCGTACCAGGAGACGACCTTGGCCTGGTTGTCGATGACCTTCGTCAGGCCCGCGTCGTAGAGCGAGCTGTGCGGGTCGGTGACTATGTCGCTCGACACGATCGGCGCGTCGTAGTACTTGAGGATGCCCTTGAGCGGACCGTCGGCGGCCGCCTTGAACGCGGCGTTGATCTCGTCGGCGGTGGCCGACTTGGACAGCTCAGCGGTCAGGTCGGTGCACGAACCCGTCGGGATCGGCACCCGCAGGGCGTAGCCGTCGAGCTTGCCCTTCAACTCGGGCAGCACCAGGCCGATGGCCTTTGCGGCGCCGGTCGAGGTCGGCACGATGTTGATCGCGGCGGCGCGGGCGCGGCGCAGGTCCTTGTGCGGGCCGTCCTGCAGGTTCTGGTCCTGCGTGTACGCGTGGATCGTCGTCATCAAACCCTTGACGATGCCGAACTCGTCGTTGAGCACCTTGGCCAGCGGGCCGAGGCAGTTCGTGGTGCACGACGCGTTGGAGATGATGTTCTGGCTGCCGTCGTACTTGTCGTCGTTGACGCCGAGCACGATCGTGATGTCCTCGTCGGTGGCAGGCGCGGAAATGATGACCTTCTTGGCGCCAGCGTCGAGGTGGCCCTTGGCCTTGGCGGCGTTGGTGAAGATGCCGGTGGACTCGACGACCACGTCGACGCCCAGGTCACCCCAGGGAAGCGCGGCGGGGCCCTCCTTGACCTCGAGCGCCTTGATCTTGGTGTTGCCGACGACGATGGTGTCCTCGCCCTCAAGGCTGACATCCTCGGGGTAGCGGCCGAGGATCGAGTCGAATTTCAGCAGGTGCGCCAGCGTGGCGTTGTCGGTGAGGTCGTTGACCGCGATCACCTCGATGTCGGTGCTCTTGCCCTCGGCCTTCTGTGCCGCCAGTGCTCGGTAGAAGTTGCGTCCGATGCGGCCGAAGCCGTTCACGCCGACCCGGATGGTCACTTGTCTCTCCCTGTTAGTTGCCTTGTTTCTCGGCGCCCAGCCTAGTGGTGTGATACTCGCCATGCGCGGGCTGGTCAGTGGACGGCCGAGCTCTGGTCCGCGCCGGGGTTGCCCAGCCATTTCTGCCTGAGCTTCGGCAAAGTCCCGTTGTCTTCCAGCTCGGCTTGCGCGACGGTGATGCGGCCGAGCAGTGCCTGGTCATCGAGCGGGACGGCGATGGCGATGTTCTCCACGGAGATGCCGCGCTGCACGACCTCGACCCCGGCGATCGGCTTGACCAGTTCGGTCAGCACCGGCCCCAGCTTCATGAAGGCATCGCAGGCGCCGTTGGTCAGGTCGGTCAGCGCGGTGCGGATGGTGCCGTAGTCGTAGGTGCGAACGGTCTTGGCTTTGCCGTCGGCGACGAGGCGGTTTGCCATCGGCTGGCTGGTGTTGCCCTGCTGCACACCGATGACGAGGCCTTGGAGGTCGTCGACGGACTTCACGTGGGGCAGCCTGGTGGTGTCGACGGCCAGCGACTGGCCGGAGATGAGGTAGGGCGGGACGAACTTCGCCTTGGTCTCGCGTTCGGGTGTGACGGTTGTGCCCGCGATCACGCAGTCATATGCGGTGCCCAGGCCGTCGAAGATGCCGTTGAAGTCGGTTCCCTGGTACGGGATGAATTCGACGGAGGCACCAATTGCTTTGGCGATTGCGGTCATTAGATCGATGTCGAGGCCACCGTTGTCCGGCATGCCATTGAACGGCGGATCCGGAAATACGGCACCAACCCGAAGTGCGCTCACGGCGTCAACTGTATGTCCGGCGATGGTTCCGGCGGCCGTTTGAGTAGCGCACAGAGCGGGGAGACTTCCGGATATGGAAGACCCATCGACCTGCGGCCAAGGTTTATCGAGTCGATCGCCTCTGCCTGCCAAGCTCGGGGAGTTGCTCACGGCGCTCGCACAGGTCCTCGAAGCACACATGAGGGCACTCGAACCCACAGACGTCAACGCGAGAAAAGAGCTCGACGCCTACGCGACGTTGGTGACGGGGCATCGGGATATCGCCGACCGATTGGCAGCGATCTCTGAGCAAATGGCCGGGTACCGGGATCTGCCAATGGCACCGCACAACGAAGCTTCGATGTCAGACACGGTGGCTCACAAAGCCTTTGAGAGATTTATCCGGCGTGAGCAGGCGCTTGCCGCATTGCTGCAGGACCAGTTAGCGCAGGACGAGCAGATGCTTCGTGCGATGTCGGGATCCCCTGACTGATTTCGAGGTCATGGTCACCCTCGGATTAACGCGCCAAGAATCTGCCAAGGCCGGCCACGGATGCTGACTCTGACTCACAACGGGTAACCCGGGCCGCCGGGAACGCTTCGTATGCAAGGAGAACGGCATGAAGAACGTCATCGTCGGGGCGCTGCTGTCGGGCAGCGTCGCGCTGGCCGGACTGGGGCTGAGTATCGGCACCGCCCAGGCATTCGTGCCGCAGCCCGATCCACCCGGCAAGGTCGCACCGTCGCAGAATGTGAATCCGGGCGAAATTCGCGGCTTCGACCCGCAACCAGACCCGCCGGGGGCTAAACCGTCCCGGCAGCTGAATCCGGGCGTCATCCATGGGTTCAACCCGCAACCGGAACCGCCCGTCGGCTAACGGGATTGATGCATCTGCCGTGGAAAGCTAGGCGTCTTCGAGCAAGTCTGGCGTGACGGCGGACTCGGTGTCGGGAATGCCTTCTTGTTTGGCCTTGCGGTCGGCCATCGACAGCAGCCGCCGAATCCGGCCTGCCACAGCATCTTTCGTCATCGGCGGGTCAGCCAGGCGACCCAGTTCCTCCAGCGACGCCTGCCGGTGCTCGACACGCAGCTTGCCCGCGGCGGCCAGATGATCTGGCACGGTGTCGCCGAGGATCTCCAATGCCCGCTCCACCCGGGCCGCTGCCGCCACCGCTGCCCGGGCCGATCGCCGCAGGTTCGCGTCGTCGAAGTTGGCCAGCCGATTCGCGGTCGCCCGCACCTCACGACGCATCCGTCGCTCTTCCCAAACCAGCCGGGTGTCCTGCGCGCCCATCCGCGTCAGTAACGCACCGATAGCTTCGCCGTCGCGCACCACCACGCGGTCGCTGCCCCGCACCTCACGCGCCTTCGCGCTGACCCCCAGCCGCCGCGCCGCGCCGACGAGCGCCAGCGCCGCCTCCGGTCCAGGACAGCTCACCTCCAGCGCCGACGATCGACCCGGCTCGGTCAGCGATCCGTGCGCCAAAAACGCTCCGCGCCAAGCAGCTTCGGCATCGGCAACGCTGCCGCCGACCACCTGCGCGGGCAGGCCGCGCACCGGTCGGCCACGCAGATCGAGCAGTCCCGTCTGGCGCGCCAGCGCTTCTCCGTCCTTCGCTACTCGCACCACGTAACGCGTGCTCTTGCG
>Ga0075418_10007162_pt1 | contig 12581 bp, 9 predicted proteins | sample SoiMetdeltSBSDD2_FD_81776 | JGI IMG/M metagenome (GOLD analysis project Ga0075418, IMG submission 81776) | Bulk soil microbial communities from a Populus tree surrounding site in Tennessee, USA - Soil MetaG P. deltoides SBSDD2 | ecosystem: Environmental > Terrestrial > Soil > Tree plantation...
CTGCCCGAGCGGCAGGAGCCGCTCGCGACGCCCTGGGTCAACGTTCCCCGAGTTTTCTCCCTCTCCCCCGACACGTCTTCTGTGTTGGGGGAGAGGGTGGGGGTGAGGGGGCGAGGCCGTGCCGATTCCTTTGAACCAGGCCTCGAACCGAGAATCATTCGCAGACCAACGAAACGTAAGCCTCGCCAATTGGCAAGGAATTTCCCCCCTCTCCCAGCCTCTCCCCCCGAATCGCCGAAAAGCATGCGATTCGGGGGGAGAGGAAAAACTTGGTTGGAACTCTTGACCCAGGGCGGCGCGAGGGGCCCCTCCCCACGCTTGCCCTGGGCTACCCTCTGTCGCCCCTCCAGGGCTCTCGGAGAGGCAGCGGCCTCCTGCCGCTGCACTTCTGTATGGACGGTATCCGATCTCCAGCGTTCGATTGGAAGATTCCGCCAAGTCTGGTCGCACCACCACAGCGCAGGCGTGGGACTGCCGTCCCGTGCCGCCGCCCGCCGCCCCTCAGCCAAGGAGGGGAGCGAAGATGTGCAATCTCCATCGGCAGGCTGGAAAGCCTGCCCTTCATCCCTGCCGCGAGATCGCAGATCCCTATTTCCGAATTCAGACTTAGATAGGTTCATAGTACTTGCTTTCTGGGTCGCTGGGATTCAAGGACGGGGATCCGGGCCTAGCTCTCGCCTGCAGAATGGCATAGAACGCTGGCAGGACGGTGAGCGTTGCGAAGGTGGCCAGCACAAGCCCGCCTATCACTGCCCTGCCGAGCGGGGTCGCTTGCGCCCCTTCCCCTGTCCCGAGAGCGATGGGAATCATTCCGGCGATCATCGCCAAAGCGGTCATCAACACAGCGCGGAGACGGCCCGAGCTACCTTCAAGCGCGGCTTCTCTAGGTGCCAGTCCGTTGCGGCGCGAGTTCTCAGCGAACGTGACCAAAAGGATGGCGTTAGCAACGGAGATGCCAATTGCCATGATCGCTCCCATGAAGGACTGCACGTTCAGGGTTGTACCCGTGAGCAGGAGGATCATCAAGACCCCGCAGATTACTGCAGGCACGGTGGAAACCACGGCCAACGCGAGCCGGAAGGACTGAAAGTTCGCTGCCAGTAAAATGAAGATCACGGCAACCGACAGAAGAAGGCCGACCCGCAGGCCTGAAAACGTTTCTTCAAACGCTGGAACCTGCCCACGCGTCAGGACGGTGACACCGCGCGGCGGCTCGCCGGCTCGCGCAATGGCGGCTTTGACTTCTCCAAGCGCTTGTCCGAAAGCCTTCCCGTGAATGTTTGCCGTGAAGCTGACGACGCGCTGCATGTTGTAGCGGTCCACTTCTCCCGGAGCGGTGCCGTATTCCACTTTGGCAACATCTCCCAAGACGGTGCGGGAGACATCGGTGCCACCTGCCCCGTCGTGATTCATGACGGGCAGGTTTTCAACGTCTTCAGTCGAAGCCATCTTGTGTTGCGGAATTTCGACTTGAATCTGGAAAGCGTTGCCGCTCCTGGGGTCTCGCCAGAAGTTGGGGTCTGTGAAACGGCTCGAAGAGGTTCCGGCCACCAGCGACTTGCCGACATCCGCCATCGCCAGTCCGAATTGCCCCGCCCGATCACGATCGATGGTCACCCGCATCATTGGGTAATCCAGAGGTTGGGCATACTGCAGATCTCGCAAGGACGACACCTTTTCCAGTTCGCCACGGAGTTTTTCGGCAAAACTGCGGTTGTCTGGCAGGCTCGGACCTTGCACTGCAACTTCGATCGGTGTGGGCGAGCCAAAGCTCATCACCTGGCTGATGATATCTGCCGCTTCGAATGAGACTGAGACATTGGGCAAGGCGGACTTCAGCTTCTTACGCAGCGTTTCTTTGAGAGCCTCATTCACTGCAGGAGCCGCAGGCTTCAGTGCCACGCCCAGGACGGCTTCATGCTGTCCGCTGGTAAACAGGAAGATGGTGTTGATGGGGTAGCTGGGCGGTTGCACACCAATGAATCCGGTTGTTATCTCCACATTGTTCGGGCCGGCGGCCTCTTTGATCACATCCATCGCTTTGAGAGCCATGACCTCTGTGCGCTCGATGCGTGTACCCGTCGGAGCGCGAAGGCGCAGCTGGAGCTGCCGGGCCTCGACGGCTGGAAAAATCTCTTCTCCAACCCTCGGGAACAGCACATAGATGAGTACGGCTGTCACGACGAGGTAAGCGCCGGCCAGGAGCCAGCGAAAACGGAGAACGAAGCCGAGTCCGTTACGGTAGCCGGACTGCAGCTTGTCGAAGAGTCCTTTTTGCCTTTCGTGCTGAGGGCGAATCAACCAGGTGGAGAGGACCGGGACGAGGGTACTCGAGAGCAAGTAGGAGGAGACCATTGCAAAACCGACGGCCAGAGAAAGCGGCACAAACAACTGGCGCCCTACGCCGGTCATGAAAAGGGATGGCATGAAGACGGACAACACACAGAGCATGGCCAGGAATCGTGGGACTGCAGTCTTGCGACATGCATCCACCACGGATCGCGCCCTGGAGAGTCCGCCGCTCATATGGGAGTGAATGTTTTCGATTTCGACGGTCGCTTCGTCTACGAGGACTCCAACGGCGAGCGCAAGCCCGCCAAGGGTCATGATGTTGATGGTCTGGCCGGTGATCCAGAGGGACACGACGGCGGAGAGCAGTGCGAACGGGATGGTGATGACCACGATCAGGGCACTACGCCAATCGCGAAGAAATAGCAGCACCATCAATCCGGTGAGACAGGCACCCAGCAGCCCTTCTTGAATCAATCCCTTCAAGGCGCTGACGACGTATCCGGACTGGTCGAATACCAGGTCGATCTTCACATCTTCGGGTGCGACGTTGCGCATCCGGGGAAGCGCCTGCCGAACATTTTGAATGACGCTCAGCGTGGAAGCGTCCGCCCGCTTGGTGACGGGAATGTAGACGGTGCGCTTGCCATCCACATGGGCATAGCCCACGACGACATCCGTGCTATCCGCAATGGTCCCGATGTCGCGCAGATAGACGGTTGGCCCCGACCCCAAGCGCAGCGGCGTGTCCAGAAGGTCAGCAATGTTTGGACCCAGCGCGGCATTGGTGGTGGCAAAGCGAAGCAGGTCGCCGGTGCGCACACTTCCGGACGGGAGGACCGTCGTGGCCTTGTTGATCTTCGCGATGACTTCTTCCGGCGAGAGCCGGTAGGCGCGCATGCGCTCGGGGTCCACGCGCACTACGATCGTGCGCTGGTTGCCCCCGAAAGGAGGAGGCGCTGACACGCCGGGCAAAGTTGCGAAGATCGGGCGGACGCGGTTCAGCGCAATATCTTGCATCTCGCCCGGGCTGCGGCTCTCGCTGGAAAAGACCAGTTGAGCCACCGGCACACTGCCCGCGTCATAGCGCATGATGAACGGTGGCACGGCCCCTGGTGGCATGAACGCGCGCGATCGGTTCACGTAGCCCACCACTTCTGCCATCGCCTGGCTCATGTCGGTCTCCGGGTGGAAGACCAGTTTCATGAGAGCGACGCCTTGAATGTTCTTGGACTCGACATGCTCGATGCCAGTGATGTAGAGGAAGTGGTACTCGTAGTAGTAGGTGAGATAGCCTTCCATCTGAGAGGGATCCATGCCGCCATAGGGCTGGGCAACATAGATTGCCGGGGCTCCGAGCTTGGGAAAGATGTCCACTTTCATCTGGCGAACGGCGATAACGGAACTGAGCGCGATCGACATCACTACGACCAGAATCGTCACTGGCCGTTTCAGTGCCATCAATGCCAGCCACATTCCGAGCTCCTTGCTCTACTTGCGCACTTCCTGCAGAAACGGCTCCAGATCGCCCCGTGAAGCAGCCAAAGTCAGCAGCGCCCGCCATACGCGCAGCCGCGACAGCGAATCTTCAATCTCAGCCTGCGCCAGCAACCGTTGGGCGTCGGCAACATCCACAAGGGTTGCGAGCCCCGCCTGGTAGCGGGCCCGCACTTGCGCTTCAGTGGCTTTAGCAGCATCCAGCTGAACGGGCGTGTTCTCCGCGATACGCCGGGCTCCTTCCACCTCGGCCCTGGCTCGTTCGTTTTGCGCGGTCAGATTCTGGACGACTTGATCGAAGCGTGCCGACTCAGCCGTGGCCAGATGTTTTTCAATCTCTTTCCGGTTGCGAATGGACGCGAAATCAAAAAGCTGGAACTTGGCGGTGAATCCAACTGCCCAGTTGAAGGTGTTGGGCGCGAGGCCGTTGAGTCCCCCGAGCGTCTCGCCGTTGGTTTGGGCGCCCGAACCTCTTCCAAACGTGGCTGCTTGAAAGTCGAACTTAGGGAAATAGGACCGTTCCAACTCCTTCTGACGCGCCTTTACAACGTCAACCGCAGCGGCTTGAAAGTTGGCTAAAGGATGCGTCGCGACAGAGGCGGGCGTCGTCTCGATGGAAGGCTGCCGCAGCAGGAGAAAACCTTCTTTGATGGCGACCGTGGTTCCGGCAACTCCCAACAGCTGGGCCAAGGTCGCGCGGCTGACCTGCTCGCCTTGTTGGGCTTGAATGAGCTGCGTTTCCGCCGCCGCCAGCTCGGCCTTGGCACGCGAAGCGTCGGCGCCCGGTCGCAATTCATTTTTCACGAGCACATCGATCGAGCTGGCCAGCACGCGTGCGCGGTCCACGCTCGCCTCGGCCACCCGAACCGCCTGCTGCGATGCCAGTAAGGTCAAAAAGCCGTCGGCTGCGGCCACAGCCACATCCTGGCGGGTCACTTCGATGGCGGTTTTCGCCTGCGCTTCCTGCGCCCTTGCCGTGCCTACCTGCGCTTTGCGGAGTCCGAGGTCAAAGGGTTCCCAGTTGAAAAGAAAACCCGTGGCCGTTCCCCAAACGTTGGTCCCGTTGTTGGTGCCCAAGACTGGTCCAGAGATCGGCAGCGGGATGGGTTGAGGAAAGAAGAGGCCAAACACATTGTTCCGTGTCGCACGATTGGCTTGCCAGACCAGATCGGTGCTGGGAAGGTATGCAGTCCGTGCCAAGCCCACGCCTGAGTGGCTTGCGGCAGCTTGTGCAAGCACCGCTTTGACAGCCGGATAGTGGCTGAGCGCGAACTCAACGGCCTGATCGAGCGTCAAAGAAACCGCCTCATTTGTGAGCTGACTCGGTGATCGGCTCTGCCCGTATGGACGCGAGGTCATGACTAGAAGGAGTATTCCCGCCAGTACGCACGTCCTTCTGCAACGTTCGACCTCGTCGTGAGCCGCCCTCAGGGAGCTTCGGAAGGCCTGGAGGACACTGTCGATTCTCAAAACGGGGACTTTGTCTTTCATTCAGGAAGGATCTCGTGCGATAACTCCGCGACTTTCTTTTGGGCTGCTTTCAGGACCCTTCTACCAGCTGCCGTCGCCTTGTAGTACTTTCGCACTTTACCGTTGATGACTTCCTCGTAGCTCGATAGAAGCTTTTCTTCTTCCAGCCCATGAAGAATCGGGTACAACGTGCCAGGGCTCAGCGTGTACCCATGCTCGGCCAGTTCCTCAATCAACCACGTCCCGTAGGCTGGCTCTTGGGATGCATGGTAGAGGACGTGAACTCTGACAAAACCTAAAAAGAGATCTTTGAGAATGTCAGCCATCTGTGAAATCGCTCATCGATAACGAAACCCGATATTATCGACGCAAGCTTTTTCAGTCAAGGCGGTTGACTCCCAAGCGTGCAACGAGGACGGTTGGAGTGGTTTTCAGAGCTCAGGCATCCGTCGTGGGCTCGCAAGGCGGTCCGCGGCGAGCGCCGGCTGTGTTCTATTGAGCATTGCAGAAAACAGTGACAACCCTGTTCTTCCATAGCGAACCGTAACGCAACTTCGGTTCCCCTCGCCCCAGCGCGGGAGAGGGCCAGGGTGAGGGGGGCGACTACAGGTTGAGTATTTCTGCCGAGGATTGCGAGAGCCTCATCCAGTGCTCGGGTCGAAGATTGGATTCACTGTCCCGGGATCCCCCTCACCCCTGGCCCCTCTCCTGCGTTGGGGCGAAGGGAATCGATTGCATGCGACTTCTTTCAGCTTGGAAAAGTTTCAGCTCATCGTCTTGTTTCTTCTTTCTCTATTCGCTTTTCGTTTCTTAGGTCATCAACAAGTTTACGAACCTGTTTTTTGATCTGATCGCGCGCGTCAGAATAATTCTGGCTCGGGGAAGGAATATCGCTCCAGTCCGTTACCTTCGAAGCCACGTGAGTTCCGGCAGGCAACACACAACCCAAAGTAACTATCCGAGAAGCTTCGTCAACGTCCTTTTGCGTCACACGTGCGGGTTTCCAACCGATGGTATCTATCCCATCCTGCTTGAGTCCCTTTTCGGCTACTGTGCTGAGTGTGGCATCGGGGTTGACTCCGCGGAAGGCTGCTCTATGCGGCAGGTGCAGATCTTTGGCAAGCTTGTCAAAGTAAGCAGCAGCAATCACGCTCTTTGCGGCTCCGTGCTCACAGACGAACAGAACTGTTGGCGCCATGCTGCTCACCTTCGCCTTCACCGCTTGGCCAAATGCAACCGGCAGCAACAGTCCTGCAGCACAGAGAACGGGGAATCCGCGAGACAAAAACGACTGCCCATTTGCTCCCATATTTAGGTCTCCTTTCTTCAGATTTCTTCAACTCTACCGGGCCCGCATGAGAAATTGATGAGAGGAACATTAAATCCTTCTCATAATCGATGGGCCGGGCTAGTTGACGATGAGAGTTTTCTAATCTCGATCTCATGGATTTCTCATAATCGAGGAGTAGAGTGAACTATGCGAATACTCGTGATCGAGGACGACCCGCGGGTGGCCAGCTTTATCCGGCGGGGGCTCTCCGCAGACAAGTTCCTGGTCGATGTCGCCCCCGATGGCCAAAGCGGTTTGGAGCTTGCGGTGTCGAAGGACTACAGCTTGATCGTTCTGGACCTCATGCTGCCTGGTATGACGGGCCAGGACGTCTTGGCCGTTCTACGCAAAACCAACCGAGTCGTTCCAGTTCTCGTTCTCACAGCCCGAGGAGCAGTACGAGACAAGGTGGAACTGTTCCAGAAAGGATGCGACGACTACCTGACGAAACCGTTTGCATTTGCTGAATTCCAGGCTCGGGTTAAAGCGCTATTGCGGCGCGGCAAGACGGAGACTCAAGACGCGCTTCAGGTGGCAGACCTGCGCGTTGACTTCAACAAGCGACAGGTGACTCGAGGCGGCAAGAAAATCGACCTGACTCTCAAAGAGTTCGCACTCTTGGAGTATCTCGTGCGAAATGCAGGCCAGGTGCTCTCACGCTCCATGATCGTCGATCACGTGTGGGATCAGAGCTTCGACAGTTTTACCAACGTGGTGGACGTATACATTCGGTATCTCCGCAACAAGATTGATCAAGGCTTTGAACCGAAGCTGATCCACACCGTACGAGGCGTTGGCTACGTACTCAACGCTGAGGGGGCGCCGTGAATCCACGCTCGATCCGATTCCGTCTGGCGGCTTACCATGTCCTGCTGCTTGCTGGAGTACTGCTGGCATTCTCTCTGGCTGCCTTTTGGGGATTCCGACGGCATTTGACTCATTTGGTCGAAGCACAATGCGCCAATCTCACTCATCAGATCGCCGAGTCGCTCCTGGCCAACGTGCATGTCTCTGGAGCGGACTATCTGCGCGACGAGGTTCAAGAACACTATGATCCGGAAACCAACAATCTCTTCGTCCGGATCGTGGAGACAAATGGAACCGTCGTTTACGAATCGGGAGAGCCACATGACCGAAGCTTCTCTCCTCCCCGAGTGAGTTTTCTTCCCAACCTCAAAGAGCCCCGCGTGGAAGTCGATGCCGGCAATGGGCGGCTCGTCTTCATCCGCCCATACACCTTGCCCCAAGGCGGGTCTTACCAAATACAAATGGTCGCCTCGTTGCAGCCGGTGCAAAACAGCCTGGAAGGACTGAGGCAGGTGGAGATTCTTCTGTTTCCGTTTGCTCTGCTCATTTCGGCAATGGGCAGTGCCGTTTTGGTCAGCCGGTCGCTGAATCCGATTCGCCAAGTGATCGCAACCGCGCAAAAGATCAATTCGGGCAACCTCCGCCAAAGGTTGGTGGAGGCTTCGAGCGGCGACGAGATTGAGAAACTCACGTACACGCTAAACCAGATGTTGGAACGACTGGAAGCTTCCTTTAAGCAGATGATCCAATTCACAGCAGATGCTTCTCATGAACTGCGCACGCCGCTAACGGTGATTCGCGGAAACCTGGAACTGGTCCTGCGGAACAAGACGGATGGCTACCTGCGGATGGCAGAGGTCCAGGAACCCCTGGTTCAGACCCTCGAAGAGGCCGAACGGCTCTCCAAGACCGTGAGCCAGTTGATGGAGTTGACTCAACTGGACTCGGGTGAGATTCAATTGGAACACGACATCTTCGATCTGACGGAGTTAGTTGCCACGACTGCGGACCAAATGAAGCTCCTGGCAGAAGACAAGCAGATCCAACTTGAAGTGCAGCTCAGCCCGCAGGTCAAGGTTCAGGGAGACCGGTATCGCCTGAAGCAGGTACTGCTGAATCTGATCGACAACGCCATCAAGTATTGCTCCGCCGGCACCAAGATCCAGATTCGGTTGGCACCCGCTGATTCCGGTTGCATGCTGGAAGTAAAGGACGACGGACCCGGCATCCCTAGAGACGAGATTCGAAGGCTCTTTGATCGCTTTTATAGGATCGATAAGGCGCGCTCGCGGGAGATCGGCGGAAGTGGTCTCGGTCTTTCCATTTGCAAATCTATCTGCGAAGCTCACGGGGGGAGGATTGAGGTTGAGAGTGACCCTGGACGAGGGTGCACCTTCCGAGTCACGCTGCCACTGGCCACAAGTCCCACATTGAGTGGAAGGGAAACACAATGAAAACCAGACTTCCTTTTGCCTTTGCATTTGTTGCCGGAGTACTGACAGTGATGATGCTGGAGACAACGCCAGCATTGGCCAAAGGGAAGACCTGGAATTTTGACAAGGAAAAAGTCCAGCAGCTTCCTACCGGGTGGCTCTCGGAACATACGGGCCAGGGATCTCAGGGGAACTGGAAGGTGGTTGCCGACGCCACGGCTCCATCTCAGCCGAATGTTCTGGCTCAGCTCTCGGACGATGCCACCAACTATCGCTTCCCGCTCGCGATTGTGGAAAAGACCCACTACAAGGACGTTGTCCTGACTGTCCGCTTCAAGACGATCTCGGGTGCCAAAGACCAAGGTGCGGGCCTGGTGTGGCGATTTCGTGATGCCAACAACTATTACGTCGTGCGAGCCAACGCCCTGGAAAACAATGTCGTGCTCTACAAGGTTCAGGACGGAAAGCGAATCTCGACGGCGCCCAAGGGGACTCCGGGAAAGACCTATGGCGTGAAAACTCGAGTGTCGGGCAATACCTGGAACAAGCTGGGTGTGGAGATCAAAGGAAACCTGTTTACAGTCTTCTTCAATGACCAGAAGTTGTTTCAGGTAGAAGACAGCACGTTTACCGAGGCAGGTAAGATCGGACTCTGGACGAAGGCGGATTCAGTGATTCATTTCGATGATCTCACTGCTGACGGTGAATAACGGGAGACTGACTGTAGCGCAAGATGTTTGCGTCCCAGCGTGATCGCTTCCCTCCCCGGACGAGGAGGATGTGGCGCGTAGCGACCGGGGTCGCGTGGTGCCACTGGGGTGGTGGAGTCGCGGAGATCCTTCTACTGACTTTGCTTTTCGCTGCCATTCGAACCACCCCCGCCGTGGCCTGCGGCCCCGGCTTCCCCTCCTTATCGAAGGAGGGGAGCTCTAGTAGGGAGTTTCGCTAGCCGGAAACCAAAGTTTTGACAGGAGATCGTCCATGAAATGGATCACTCGCGAAAGAGTCAAAGTCGATCGAGTCGCTTGCCCTTGGCTCATTCAGAAATTCATCGACCCTGAAGCCGAGTTTGTTTTTCTTCCAGCTGACACGTACTGGTCGAGAGTAACCAATGGAATTGTCTATGACATTCCCAATTGCGAGCTGGGTCACCACGGCGAGGACGTTTCGTTCGACTCGATTCTGAAGAAGTACCGGCTCAACGATTCAGCGCTCCAGCTACTAGCGGAGATCGTACGTGCTGCCGACTCGCACCCATCAAATCCCCATCCGGCTGGCGAAGGTCTGCGCTGGATTGCCCACGGCTTCAGCGCACTGGGGCTCAGCGATCACGACATCCTTGCTCGAGAATTCATCGTCTACGACGCCCTCTATGCCGAATGTCAGCGGCGAGTAGCCTCTGGAGTAGAACGGTGAACGTCTTTAGTTCCAGACTGGCCTGGCTTATGAAGCAGTTCTTCTATTTTTGACAGATGAGCTGCGAAATGTTGGGACCCGCGAGTCTACGAGCTTTCCGTCATTCCGGTGAAAGCCGGAATCTACTCTTGAGTTCTGGAACGCTCAGCTGCCATATCGCGAGAGTGCTCGGTGTGATGTGACAAAGAGAATGGCGACTCAATCCCCTCTTGGGAGGGGTAAGGGCCGGTGGGTTGCGGATCGAAACGGAACCCACCCCGGCTGGCTGCGCCAGCCAGCCCTCCGAGGAGGGGATTCTCTTAGAAGTGGGTGATGATCCGCCTTACAGCGGCTTCCAATTTAGAAGCCGCTTCGCATTACCGCGATAGACCTTCTCGAGTACTTCGCCGGGAAGCTCCAGTGCGTAGTAGCGCCACCAGATCCTGCCAGGTAGAAACTCATCACCCGTTTCCAGCAGCCGCCACCAGCCTTCGTAGACTTTCTTGTCCCGTCCCATGTCGGTGCCGAAAACAATCCGGTCTTTGTAGCGCGTCAGGAACCGAAGGGCTGTCTTAGGTTGGCGGCCCAGTTCGTAATCGCGGGCCGCGATGTCCAGGTAGAGATTGGGAAAACGATCCAGAACTTGCCCCAACTCAGCGAGATTGTTGCCCTGGTTGCTCAGATGGCAGGCAATGAAACGGGTATTTGGATGACGCTCCAGCAAGCGATCGCGATGGCCGAGTAGCTCTTCATAGGAAGGAACATCCTTGCCGTAAAGATTGAAGGTCTGAAAGTCTGGAGTTCGCTCCTGGTTGGGTCCCAGTGGCTTCCAGCAGGAGGGATGATCGGCGATATGCGTGTTGACGGGAATCTTCAGCTCGGCACACTTCTTCCAGAACAGATCGAGCCGGGGATCGTCGGGGTGAATCCTCTGATTACGTGGCAGAGGATGCGCTGAACTTCCGTTATAGCCCCAACCCTTGTCCGAGAGTTCGCCGACGCCGCGGGCTCCTTTCTCATAGCAGCGCACCAACTCGCGAGCAGCTCGTTCCGGGTAATCGCTGGCGCCGCTGTCGGTGGTATCGAGGCCGCAGTACAGTTGGAAACGGTCTGGATGGGGCTTCAAGTAAAGGTCAACCAGTCGGTCGAACTCGGCGCCGGTTGCATCCGTCAGAATGATCGTTCGCTCGACCCCCACGTCGTCCATCGTCTTCACCCAATCCGCCACCTCTTCTTTGGTCTCCGCGTAGACGTGAGCATGGACGTCGATCGCGGGAAACTTGGCTTTGGCGACCTTGGTCCCCGGAACTACGAGAGAGGAATCGGGAGCGTAGTCCTTCAGCAAAATCGAATCCATGGGGCCGGACACAACAGTAACTCCGAATTTTTCCACCGGTTGCGCGACTCCCTGAACTGGTTGCTGCTTGGGTTCCTGGCTTTGTGGTTTTGGCTGGCAGCCCGTCAGCATGGTTCCTGCCAGGAACATCGAAATCCAGAGCATGGATGCAGTAAACGGCGTCTTCGATGTGACAACGGGAAAGGTGACAGGAAATTTCAAAGCAATTCTCCTTAGAGGTGTGCGGCGTGACGGGCGGAAGAATGGCATTCGAATCCCCTCCTGGGAGGGGCAAGGGCCGTCAGGCCTTGGGGGTGGGTTGCGGTTTCGACGCTACGACCCACCCCGTCTGGCTCCGCGACCACTGTCGCTTCGCCACCCGCCTGAAGCTGTGAAAAAAAATGGTTCGAAATTCGCGACCGAAAACGCGCGCGGAGCGCGCGTTCCACCTTGGTGGAGCGGGCGCTCCTGCGCACGCTTAGTGCCGGAAGCAATTGCCACCTCTCCCAAGAGCGGATTTTGGCAAGAGTCGCAAGATCAGAGTTTGACTAAATCGGGTATCCGGACGCGCTGGCCGGAGCGTTCGATGCTTCGGTAAGCTGCAATTCCTATCAGACTCGCTAAAGCCCCAGCCCGCAGGTCTGCGCGCAGGTTCAGAGGATCGGATCCACCAGGAGTTCGGAAGATCATGTCTCTCAGCGAGGCATCCGCTCCCCCGTGTTCACCCTCTCTCCGTGTAGCCATGTCTTTGATGACTTCCGACTTCCCAAAACTCCGGGTAAGCCGGAGTTCGTTTTCGGCAAAACCTCCCCCTTTGAAGAACCGGTAGTCTAACCGCCCCTTCGTCCCGTTAAAGGCGATGGCTTGTCCCTCGTACGGCAGGTACGTGTTTGCCGTGTAAGTCATCAACACCCCGTTTGCATATTTGACGATCACGGACATCGTGTCATAGATGTTGGTATTCTCTGCCCAGACACAGCCGTCGCGGAGATAACCGTCCTCAGATTCGCAGTCGGTATACAAC
>Ga0075418_10007165_pt1 | contig 12580 bp, 6 predicted proteins | sample SoiMetdeltSBSDD2_FD_81776 | JGI IMG/M metagenome (GOLD analysis project Ga0075418, IMG submission 81776) | Bulk soil microbial communities from a Populus tree surrounding site in Tennessee, USA - Soil MetaG P. deltoides SBSDD2 | ecosystem: Environmental > Terrestrial > Soil > Tree plantation...
CCGAAGCCATGCGGCGGATCTTGATTCAGAGCGCCAGGCGTCGCAAATCGCAAAAACGAGGCGGAGAATGGGAGCGGATCGAATTGGATCCGGCGCTGCTCCCCGCCGCGGAGCGCAGCGACAAGCTGCTGGCGCTCGATGAAGCCTTGCAGCGGCTGGAGGGAGAGCATCCCGAGAAAGCTCAGCTCGTCAAGCTCCGGTTCTTTGCCGGCATGACCAACCAGGATGCGGCAGACCTCCTGGAGATCTCCGCCACAACTGCCGACCGCCACTGGGCTTATGCGAAGGCCTGGATTCAGCGGGAGATGGCCATTGGCGCCGACGGTACGGGCAGTCCGCCGCGGAAGAAAAAATAGATAACAAATGTGGGGCAAAACGGGCGGCGATTGCACACGATGTGGTGTGGTCGTGAGCCTCGTGCGATTCCGCGGGTACGACTGAGGTACCAATGAGCCTCTTAACCGAAGAAGAAATCTTCAGCGCGGCACTGCACAAGTCCACTGTCGAGCGGGCCGCATTTCTCGATCGCGCCTGCCAGGGGGACACGCTCTTGCGGGCAAGCGTCGAAGCGCTGCTGGCGGCGTACGACGTGCCGGACAGCTTTCTTGATGCGCCGCTGCGTGACGCGACCATCGACCAACCGGTCCTCGAAAGACCCGGGATGTCGATCGGGCCCTACAAGCTGCTGGAGCAAATCGGCGAAGGAGGTTTTGGCGTCGTGTTTATGGCCGAGCAGCTCGAGCCCGTTCGGCGCAAGGTCGCGCTGAAGGTGATCAAACCCGGCATGGACACCCGCCAGGTGATCGCCCGCTTCGAGGCCGAGCGGCAGGCGCTGGCGGCGATGGACCATCCGAATATTGCGAAAGTCTTTGATGCCGGGACGACCGCGCCAAGAACCAAATCCCAAGCACCAAATCTCAAACAAATTCGAAAATCAAACGCAGCAAGCGCTGAGGGCGCTGAAATTGGTGCTTCAGATTCAGACATTGATTGTGATTTGGGGCTTGGCGCTTGTGATTTGGCGGCCGGCCGGCCCTACTTCGTCATGGAGCTCGTTCGCGGCATTCCCATCACCCAATACTGCGATGAAAAGCACCTCACGCTCCGGCAGCGCCTGGAGCTGTTCTTGCCAGTCTGCCAGGCGATCCAGCACGCGCATCAAAAGGGGCTGATCCACCGCGACATCAAGCCCACGAACATTCTGGTAGCCGAGTACGACGATCATCCGGTGCCAAAGGTGATCGACTTTGGGGTGGCTAAGGCCACAGGTACGCCGATGAGCGAGAAGACGCTGTTCACCGGCTTCGGGCAGATCGTAGGGACGCTCCAGTACATGAGCCCCGAGCAGGCGAAAGTGAACCAGCTCGATATCGACACCCGCAGCGATATCTACTCGCTGGGAGTCTTGGTTTACGAACTGCTCACGGGCAGCACGCCGCTGGACCCGCGGCGGTTGCGCTCGGCGGCATTCGATGAAATGCTGCGGATCATCCGGGAAGTGGAGCCTCCCAAGCCGAGCACGAAACTGAGCAGCAGCGCCACTTTGCCGTCCGTAGCTGCCAACCGCAGCATGGAGCTTCCTCGCCTGAGCCGGTCGGTCCGTGGCGAGCTGGACTGGATTGTGATGAAGGCCCTGGAGAAGGACCGCGATCGCCGCTACGAGACGGCCAACAGCTTCGCCCAGGACTTGCAGCGCTACCTGGCCAATGAGCCGGTCCAGGCGTGCCCGCCATCGACGGGCTACCGGATGCGGAAATTCATCGGCCGGAACAGAGGGCTGGTGCTGGCCTCGGCTCTCGTGCTGCTGACGCTTGTGGCCGGCATCGTTGGGACAACCTGGGGCATGATCCGAGCCGAGTACGCGCGGCGGGACGCCGTGGCGGCCCAGGTCGCGGAGGCGAAGCGAGCCGCGGGAGAACGCCGGGCCAAGGAAGAGACGCAAAAACGGCTGGCACAGGTGGAAAAAGGGACCGAGATCTTGGCCTCGGTGTTCCGGGGTTTGGATTCGATGGCCGCTGTAAACTCAGGAGTAACCGCGAGCGACCTCCTAGGCCGGCGGCTACGTGAAGCGGCGCGGCAATTGGAAGGTGAGGCCGTGGGCGATCCGCTGTCCGTGGCCCGCCTCCAGCAGCTGCTGGGGATTTTGCTGCGTGAACGGGGTCATCCGGAGCAAGCCGAGGGTCTACTCGTCAAGGCCAGTCGGACACAGGAGCGCTTGCTGGGGGCCGACGACGCCAATACTGTCGAAACCAAGCATGATTTGGCCATGCTGTACCACTTGCAGGGGAAGCACGCCCTGGCCGAGGCGCTATACAAGGAGGTGTTGGCGAGCCGCACCGCCAAGCTGGGGGCCGACGACCTCTTTACCGTCTGCACCCAATACGACCTGGCCATGCTGTACCGCGACATGAAGGAGGTCGAACAGGCGATTCCCTTGTTGGAGGAGGCAGTCAAACGGTGCAAAGCCGCCGGGCACCACCTAACACTGGGGATGCAGGCCAGCCTCGGCGCAATCTACTGCGGCGTGGGCCGCTTTGCCGACGCCATTCCGCCGCTCGAAGAAGTCCACGAAAAAGGGCGCAAGCGCCCCGAACTGGCCTGGGTCGGCAAAGCCTTGTTGACGGCTTACGTGGGGGCGGGGAAGCGCGCGGAGGCGGTCGCCCTGGCGACGGAACTGGTTCGCGCCGCGCGCGAGCAATTTCCCGCACGCAGTCTGGACCTCGCCGCCGCGCTGCACTCACTCGGTCAGGCGCTGATCGACGTGGAGGCGAATGCCGACGCCGAGCCGCTCTACCAGGAGGTGCTGGCGATTCGCATCGCCAGGCTGGGGGCCGATCACAGCGACACGATCCTTCCCCGGGACGGCTTGGCCCGTATTTACCGGTCGCTGAAGAAGCCCGATCGGTCGATTACCCTGCTGGAGGAGTCCCTTCGCCTGAGAATGACCGAACTCGACCGGGACCACCCAGAAATTCTGGCGCGGCGCGTCACGCTTGGCGGCTGCTACTGCGATGCCGGGCGATTTGAAGAAGGCCTCTCACTGATCGAAGAAGTCCGCCGAATGGGGCGCGACGATCCCCACCCGGCTTGGGTCCGCACTGTCTTGCTGACGGCTTACGTCCAGGCCGGGAGGACGGCCGAGGCGACCTCTCTGGTGGCGGAGCGAGTGCAGGAAGCGCGGCAGCGGTTTGCCGCTGGCTCCCCCGCACTGGCCGCCGTGCTGGCCGACAACGGCAAGGTGCTTTTGGACGCGAAGGCGTGTGTCGAAGCCGAGGCCTTGTTGCTGGAGGCCTATCAGGGGCTGAAGAACGAACGCGAGAACGAGCACCTGCGGAATGTGCTCGAGGCGATGGTCAAACTCTTTGCCGCGTGGGGCAAGCCCGAGGAGGAAGCAAAGTGGCGCAGCAAGCTCGTTGAACAGGAAATGTAGCCGTCACGCGGATGGCTACGAAGAAACAAAGCGGCCGGCGGGGTCCTTACGACCAAGCAAGCTCCCCGCCGGCCCGGCACCGCCCCGGCGCTCGGTCTGCGCGCTGGCTGCGATGTCCTTTCATTGTAATGCAGACCAGGTTCCAAGATGAAAGGGTTTGTGTATGAGTAGCTTCTTTTCTCGGGTCTGGCGCCGGAGCCTGTTGCTACTGGCGCTGCCGCTGGCCCTGGCCGGCGCAGTTCGCGCCGATGAAGTGACCGATTGGCACGAGCACCTGCTCGTCGCCCTGGGCAAGGCAGGACTTCGCCCCCCAGTTAGCACTCGCGAGGCGGCCATGGTTTCGGCAGCCGTGTTCGATGCGGTGAACGGCATTGAACGCCGGTACGAGCCGATTTTCGTTCCGGCCGCCGCGCCCCGCGGCGCTTCGAAGCGCGCCGCGGCCGTTCAGGCCGCCTACGTGATTCTGCTCGCCCGGTTCCCCTCGCAAGCGGACGACTTGAATGCCAAGCGGACGGCGTCGCTGGCCGCCATCGAAGATGGCCAATCGGAACAGCGCGGCATCGAGTGGGGACAGACGGTCGCCGACGCAATTCTCCTGTGGCGCAGCACCGACGGCTTCACGCCCGCGCCCCCTCCCTATCTGGGCAGCGACGAGGTGGGCAAGTGGCGTCCAACCCCGCCAGCGTTGGCCCCTGGCCTTGTGCCGCAATTCGCGACCATGACTCCGTGGGGGATGCTGTCGCCAGACCAGTTTCGTCCCGCCGGGCCACCCGCACTGGATAGTGCGCAGTATCTCGCCGACTTCAACGAAGTGAAGCAGATGGGCAGCGCCACCAGCACCCTGCGCACCGAAGATGAGACGGACGCCTGCTTGTTTGCGGCGGCGACGAGCGGAACTTACGTTTGGAACCGCCTCGCCATCGACCTCGCCGCGGACCATGGCTTCGAGTTGTCAGACCATGCCCGGTTGCTGGCGACGCTGAATCTGGCGATGGCGGATTCCGTGATTGCCTGCTGGGATGCGAAATATTTCTTCGAGTTCTGGCGACCCGTTACCGCCATTCGCCTGGAAGATGCCGACGGCGACGGCAACCCCGACGATCCAGCATGGACGCCGCTGATCACCACCCCGGCGCATCCGGAATACTCGTCGGGCCATTCGAGCAACTACGGCGCGGCTACCACCGTGCTGGCCGCTTACTTCGGCGAGGACACGCCGTTCATACTGGAGTCTCAAGCGGATCCAACTTGGGTTCGGTTCTATCCGAATTTTACCGCGGCAATCGACGAGGTCGCCGTGGCCCGCGTGTACGCCGGCATTCACTTCCGTACCGCCTGCGACGATGCTGTGACCACGAGTAGCACGATTGCCGACTACATCATGGAAAATCTGATGGGACGGATCCACGGAGCAGGGGAGTAGCCCGGGTCAGAAGATGGAGTGAGTGGTGAGTGGTGAGTGGTGAGCGGTGTGAGTGGTGATTGGCATACAAACCACATCACCACTCACATCTCTCCGCTCACCAAAATTCAGACGCGCCCCCGCCGGACCTTTCGTTGCTCTCGGTCGCCAAGGGTGATACGCTCGGCATTCATGTCCGACGTTACCCGCATCCTCGCGCAGATCGATTCCGGCGATCCGCAGGCTGCCCAGCAGCTTCTGCCGCTGGTGTATGACGAACTGCGGAAGCTGGCGGCGGCCAGGCTCGCGCACGAAAAGCCGGGGCAAACCTTGCAGGCGACGGCCCTGGTGCATGAGGCGTATCTGCGGCTAGTGGGGGGAGGGGCCAGGCGTCAGGAGTCTGGAGTCAGCGAGCAGGAACGAGTCGTCGAAAACTTGACCCCTGACTCCTGTCTCCTGCCTCCTTCCTTCCACTCCCGCGGCCATTTCTTCGCTGCCGCGGCACTTGCCATGCGGCGGATTCTGGTGGAAAACGCCCGTCGCAAACAGCGCATCAAACACGGCGGCCTGGTCCATCGCGTGGAGCTGCGGGACGTGCCGGCCGATGAAAAAGCGGAAAGGCTGCTCCAGCTTGATGAAGCCCTGAAGGCACTCGCTGCTGAGGATCCCGTGGCCGCCAGCGTGGTGGAGCTGCGATATTTTGCGGGCCTGGGCCACGAAGAAGTTTCCGAGGCGCTGCAAATGACGGTCTATCAGGCCCGGCAAAAGTGGGCCTATGCCCGAGCGTGGCTGCAAAATGCCTTGGGCGGTGAGTAATTGCGATTTTTTTCGACAGCTCGGCGGGGTTTCGTCGCATAAAGGGATGAGGCCCCGGAAGGAGGGCCCTACCCATGGCCGTCGATCCCCATCGCGCGCAAGCGGTGTTTCTGGCTGCCGCCGACCGTGCCAACCCGGCCGAGCGGGCTGCGCTCCTGGCACAAGAGTGCGGGGACGACGTTGAGCTGCGACAGCGCGTCGAAGCACTGCTCCAGGCGCACGACCACCCACTGAGCTTTCTGGAAGCTGCGGCCGCTGATCTCGACTTGACCGACGATTCGGGGGCTTCCGCGGTCGGCACGCAGATCGGCCCCTACAAACTGCTCCAGCAGATTGGCGAAGGGGGCTTTGGGGTGGTCTACATGGCCGAGCAGCTTGAGCCAGTGCGGCGCAAGGTGGCGCTGAAGGTGATCAAGCCCGGTATGGACACGCGGCAGGTCATTGCTCGCTTCGAGGCCGAGCGGCAGGCGCTGGCCGTGATGGACCATCCGCATATCGCCCGCGTTTTCGACGCAGGAACGACCGAGTCTGGGCGGCCGTACTTCGTCATGGAACTCGTTCGCGGCATTCCCATCACCCAGTATTGCGACGAGAACAGCCTGCCGGTCCGCGAGCGATTGGAGCTGTTTGCCACCGTCTGCCAGGCGATCCAGCACGCGCATACCAAGGGGATCATCCACCGCGACATCAAGCCGACGAACGTCCTGGTCACGCGGCAGGACGGGCAGCCGGTGGTGAAAGTGATCGACTTCGGCATTGCCAAGGCGATGGGGCAGCAGCTCACCGACAAAACGCTGTTTACCGAGTTTGCCCAGATGATCGGCACGCCGCTCTACATGAGCCCCGAACAGGCGGAGCTTTCGGCTAGCGACATCGACACCCGCAGCGACATTTATTCGCTCGGCGTGCTCCTCTATGAACTGCTCACCGGTACGACGCCGGTCAGCAAGGAGCAGCTCAAGCAGGCTGCCTTCGACGAGATCCGCCGGATCATCCGCGAGGAAGAGCCGCCTAAGCCCAGCACTCGCATCAGCACGGCCGAAGCCGCCCCCAGCATCGCCGCCCAGCGCCACACCGAGCCGGCAAAGCTGGCCAACCTCGTCCGCGGCGAGCTGGACTGGATCGTGATGAAGGCCCTCGAAAAAGACCGCGGCCGCCGCTATGAGACGGCCAGCGGGTTTGCCAATGACATCGCGCACAATCTAAACGACGAGCCGGTGCAGGCCTGTCCGCCGTCAGTGGGCTATCGATTGCGGAAGTTCGTGCGGCGGAACAAGGGGCCAGTGCTGGCGGCCTCGCTGGTCCTGGCAGCGCTGGTGACTGGCATTGTCGGCACGACGTGGGGCATGATCCGCGCAACCTATGCCGAAGCGCACGCGGTGCGCGCGGCGGGCGAAAAGACCGTGGCGCTGCGCGAGAAGGAAACAGCGCTGAAGACAGCCAAGACAAACGAGCTCGAAGCGAAAAAGCAAACGACGCTCGCCAAGGAGCAGGAACTGCTCGCGCGCCGGCGCTTTAATGCCGCGCAGATGAACCTGGCTCAACAGGCGTGGGAAATCGGGCATAGTGCTCGGTTGCTGGAGCTTTTGGAAAGTCAGCGGCCCAAGTTCGATCAGGAGGACCTGCGCGGCTTCGATTGGTATTTCCTCTGGCAACAGTGCCACAAGCACCAGCGCTTGAGCTGGCGTGCCCATCGCAACAGTACGTTCTCGGTTGCGCTTTCGCCGGACGGCACCATGCTGGCTACCGCCACGCGCGACCATGATAGCACGGTGAAAGTTTGGAGCACGACGAACGGACAACAACGGCTTGCACTCCACGGACACCAGTCAGGTGTATGGTGTGTGGCGTTCTCGCCCGATGGCAAACTACTGGTTTCGGGGGCGGCGGACGGAACCGTGAAGCTCTGGGATTCGATGACCGGGCAAGAACTGGCCACTATAGCCTGTACTCAACGGCGCTATGGCGTCAGGGGCGTGGCTTTTTCACCCGACGGCAAGACGTTGGCCACTTCCAATAGTGATGACAACACAGTGACTCTCTGGGACTTGAGCACCAAGACGCAGTGCGGCATCCTCAAGGGCCACACGGGCGAGACAATCACCGTTGCGTTTTCCCCGGACGGCAAGATGTTGGCCACTGGCGGCGGCCACGGAGACGAAAGTGTGAAGATATGGTCTTGGGACGGCGCGACCGCGCAGGAGCGAGTGACCATCCCCAATGTCGGTTGGGGCCGGCCGGTGCGGTTCTCTCCGGACAGCAAAACGCTGGCCACCGGTGCTGGCACTGTGGACCTGTACGACGTGGCCACGGCAAACAAACGAGCCAGTCTCCAGGGTCACGGTGGCAGCATCATGTCACTCGTGTTTTCTCCCGACGGCAAGACCTTGGCCTCGGGAAGTGAGGACCGGACAATCAGGCTCTGGGACCTGGCTACCGGGAAAGAACGAAGCCAGCTCCCGTATCTCAGTCCGGTCCATTCCGTCAGTTTTTCAGCCGACGGCAAGCTATTGGCTGCCGCCAGCGTTGATGGGATGGTCAAGCTCTGGGAGCCGGGTTCCGCCGAGGCGCCCGATACCCTCAAGCACAGCGGACCCGTAAGGTCCGTGGCGTTTTCTCGGGACGGCCAGACGTTGATCTCGGCTGGGGACCATCCCACGAAATTGTGGGATGTGGCCACTGGCAAAGAGAAAGCCACATTACAGGGACCTCTGTGGTCGGGGGCGATTTCTGAGGACGGCGCCACCTTGGCCGCGCTAGATCCCGACAAAACGATTCAAGTCTGGGACCTGACAACGGGGCAGGCCAAAGCGAGGTTCCAGGAGGAGAAAGGGGCTGCGGGGGCCCTGTCGCCGGACGGCACAACATTAGTCACCTTCAGCCCCTGGGTTAGCAAGACCGTCAAGCTCTGGAATACGGCGACAGGGCAGCTGCGGACATCGTTACAAGTTTACGACCTTTCGTCTGTGTCGGCTGCCTTGTCCCCGGATGGCCAGCTCCTGGCAACAGGGGGGAGCATCTACGAGGTGAGCCTCTGGGACACCGCAACCGGCAAGCAAAAGCTGACCTTCCCCCAAGGTGAGAGCGGCTATAGCAGCGTGAGATCGCTGCGCTTTTCCCCGGATGGCAAGAGGCTGGCCACGGGGAGTGACCGCGGTACGGTGCGGTTACGAGACGTGGCCGTGGGTCAGTTGCTTGTTGCCTTGAAGGGTCATACCCAGAACATTGTTTCCCTGGCTTTCTCCCCTGACGGCAGAACCTTGGCGACAGCGAGTGCTGATCAGACGGTGAAGCTGTGGGACTTGGCTACCGGGCAGGAACGGATGACTCTCAAAGCGGGGACGGTTAGATCCGTGGCCTTTGCCCCCGACGGCAAGACGTTGGCCACGGCGGGCGCCGATGGGACAGTCAAACTCTGGCGCGGCGCCACGGACCAAGAAGCAACGGCATCGCGGAATGAGTTAGACCCGGACGACCCGGATAGCCCTTTCGCGGTGAACGACTTCGGCGACAAGCTCTGGAAATCCGGCGAGCCCGAGGAGTCCGCCAACGCTTATCGCAAGGCGCTGGCCCGTGCCGAGAAGCTTGCGGCCGCGTTCCCCGACATCGCCGAGTATCGGCTGGAGCGGGCCTATAGCTTGTTCGCCACCGCTGTATTGCCGTCGAGTTCCAGTCGAGCCCAAACAGCGGAGCAAACCGATGACCGGTTCAGGGAAGCCTGCCAGAAGCTGCCTCCCGACCAGCGGCGCACGCTGGCTCTCAGGTGTAACAATCTATCCTGGGGCTTGGCCACGGGTTCCGAACCAAAGTTCCGTAATCCAACTTGTGCGCTCGAATTCGCCAAGAAAGCAGTGGAACTTTCTCCGAACAACGGGGCATACGCCAATACGCTGGGCGTGGCCCACTACCGGGCGGGCGACTGGAAGGCCGCCATCGCCGCCCTGGAAAAGTCGATGGAGCTGCGCAACGGCGGCGACAGCTTTGACTGGTTCTTCCTGGCAATGGCCCACTGGAGGCTCGGCGAGAAGGAAAAGGCCCGCGAGTGGTACGACCGGGCTGTGCAGTGGATGGACAAAAACCGGCCGACCGATGAAGAGCTGCGCCGCTTCCGTGCTGAGGCCGCGGAGTTGCTCGAGTTAAACGAGAAGAAGTAGGACGGATTGTGCGTCCGTCCGTCAAGAATCAAAAAAAGCGGCCGGCGGGTCCTTACCGCCAAGCAAGCTCCCGCCGGCCCGACATCGCCCCGGCGCTCGGTCTGCGCGCCGCGGCAATGTTTGCATCCTACCGCAGGCCAAGTGAAAGGAGCAATCCGATGAAACGCTTGAAACATCTCCCATCGGCCGCTGCCCTGGCCCTGGTGCTCGCGCTGGCTCCGGGCCTCGTATCCGCCCAGGAGGCCGACACGCTCAGCATCAGCGGGACATTCCATGGCATCCACCGAGTCATCAGTGACATTGTGTACCCGGGGATGCTCGGCGACGACCTCGCACAGGTCTATGCCGACGGATATGCACAAACCTGGACGCTCACGCTGCACGGCATCTGGTACTCGCACGATTATTCCTACACGGAGTGGAACGACGAATTTAGCTATGGCTACTACGAGCAGTACATCACCCGCGTGCACGCGACGTCGTTCGATTTCCAGTTCTTCGGTCCCGATGCCGACATCCTCAACGAGGCTGTCAGCCGGCAGTTGACCGGGGGTGGCCTGACCGACGGCGCATACGTCGAACTGTCGATCGGCTCTTCCTTCGATTCCTATTTCTGGTGGGATAGCGGGCCGTTCGCGAACTTCGACCTGGGACTGTGGCCAGCGGATCCGGTAGCAGGCGTTTCGTTTTACGTCACAACCGGGGGGTGGCACTGGCCCCCGTTCTCCACGGACGTGGACGGCTACCCCATCGTCGAGTCGGGTCTTACGACGGCTGACTCCTCAAGAATCAAAGACCTTCGGCCCGGGAACTACGGTGGCCTCTATTCTCGTGATGACCTCGTAGATATCGGCTCAGCGGTACCGCCGCCGCCGAGGCTGAGCATTACGAATGGATCCGTGTGGGAAAGGAACAAGGGAACGACCTGGCTGAACTTGACGGTCAAGCTCTTCGGTTACGCCGCCGACGTGGTCACGGTGAGCTACACCACCGCCAATGGTACTGCCCTCGCGAGTTCGGATTACACGGCGACCAGCGGCACCTTGACGTTCCAACCCGGGGAGACGAGCCACACGATCTCCATTGCGATCAAGGGGGACCGCAAGCGTGAACCGAACGAAACCTTCTCGGTGCAGCTCTCCAATGCCGGGGGCGCGACCATCGAGGACGCGGTCGCCACGGCGACGATCCTGAACGACGACTGAATGTAAAGGCAGCGGCCGGCGGGTCCTTATCGCCAAGCAAGCCCCCGCCGGCCCGGCACCGCTCCGGCGCTCGGTCTGCGCGCCGGCCGCGATGTCCATTCATCGTAACGCAGACCATATGAGAGGAACATTCCGATGACACGTCTTTCACTCTTCCGGTGGGCGGACGTTGCGATCATCGCCCTGGCGCTGGCCCCAGCCGTCGCTTCCACCGCGCGGGCCGACACCGTCACCGACTGGAACGCGATCATGCAGGCGACCGTGACGACGGCGCCCACGAACCCGTTCTTCCAGGCGCGGTGGGGCGCGATCGTGCAGCTGGCCGTCTTCGAGGCGGTCAACGCCATCGAAGAGGATTACGAACCGTACCTGGGTGGACTCATCGTCGCGCCGCCGGGGGCATCGCCCGATGCCGCGGCCATTGCCGCCGCTCATCGCACGCTGGTGACGCTGCGCCCGGGCAGTGCCCTGTCCCTGGACGCGGCGCGGGCCGCATCGCTGGCCGCAATTCCGGACGGCCCGGCCAAGGACGTCGGCATTCTCGTCGGAGAGAATGCCGCGGCCGCGATGTTACTGCTGCGGGCGGGGGATGGCTGGGATGCCGTCGTGCCGTACACGCCGGGGACTGATCCTGGCGACTGGCAGCCGACGCCGCCGGCACTTGCGCCGGCCGCGTTTACTCAGTGGGGCCAGGTGACGCCGTTTGGCCTGGCCAGCGGCTCGCAATTCCGCCTGCCACCGCCGCCGGCGCTCCGCACGGGGAAGTATGCCAATGACTATCTCGAGGTGATGCTTGTGGGCCGCGTAGACAGTCCTTTCCGTCCGCAGGATCGCACCGATGTGGCGCTCTTTTATGGCGTTGGCGCCACCCCGGTGTACCTGTGGAACTCGGCCGCGCGCCAGGCTAGCGCGGCACAGGGCAAGACGCTCTCGGAGAATGCCAGGATCTTCGCGCTGCTGGCGATGGCCATATGCGATGGCTCGATAGCCTGTTTCGACACCAAGTACCACTACAACTTCTGGCGCCCCGTGACCGCGATCCGCGTGGGTGACACCGACGGCAATGACTTGACCGACCCCGATCCTGACTGGCTACCGCTGATTACGACACCAGCATTTCCGGGCTACCCATCGGCCCATGCGACGCTCTCCGGGGCAGCCCGCGAAGTGCTGGAGCGTGTTTTCGGCAAGGACGGCCATGCCATCACGCTGACCCATCCGGCCCTGCCGGATACCGTCCTCAACTACACTGCTTTTGAGCAGATCACCGACGATATCGACGACGCCCGCGTCTACGGCGGCATTCACTTCCGTTTCGATCAGGAAGCGGGGTCCCGTCAAGGAAGCCAGGTCGGCAAGTACATCCTGCGGAACTATCTTCGGTCGCCGGAAGAACTCGACGATTTGGACGATGAGGGATGAAGTCGGACGCGCACCAACGCGGCGGACTACTGTTCCGCGCCTCATGTTGACCAGCAGGTCGCGGTCGAGTCCCAGGACGGGAGCTTTGGGCCGTCGAGCGGAATCCGACGGCCCGCGGACTAACCATAGCCGCCGAGGAAGGTACCTCGGC
>Ga0075418_10007168_pt1 | contig 12579 bp, 19 predicted proteins | sample SoiMetdeltSBSDD2_FD_81776 | JGI IMG/M metagenome (GOLD analysis project Ga0075418, IMG submission 81776) | Bulk soil microbial communities from a Populus tree surrounding site in Tennessee, USA - Soil MetaG P. deltoides SBSDD2 | ecosystem: Environmental > Terrestrial > Soil > Tree plantation...
CGCCCGCGTGATCTGGATCCTGCCCGGCGTGCCATCGGACTCCATGCGGCTGGCCGTGTTCACAGAGTCGCCCCAGAGGTCGTAGAGAAACCGTTTCCGACCGATGACGCCGGCCACCACCGGACCCGAGTTGATGCCGATTCGAAGCTCGAGGCCGAGGTGACCGGCTTCGCCTTCGGCGCGCATCGCATCCAACATGTCGAACGCCATCAGCGCGAGCGCGCACGCGTGGTCCGGGCGTGGCTCCGGAACGCCTGCGGCGACCATGTAGCAGTCGCCGATGGTCTTGATCTTCTCGAGCCCGTGCCTCTCCGCGAGGTCGTCGAAGTGACTGAAGAGGTGATCGAGGCAGCCGACCACCTCGGCGGGCGTGAGCCGCTCCGACCACGGCGTGAAGTCGACCACGTCCGCGAAGAGGATCGAGGCCGATCCGAACTGGTCCGCGATCGGCTGGGACTCTGCCTTCAGCCTGTCGGCGATCGAGCGCGGCAGGATGTTGAGCAGGAGATTTTCGGCTTTCTGCTGCTCCACCCGGAGCGCCGCCAGCGCGTCGCTCCGCTGCCTGGCGAACAGCGCCAGCAGCGTGAACACCATGGTTCCGCCGACGGCGACGTTCATCGCCAGCATGATGCTCGTGAACCAGTCCGGCGGCGGTGTCCAGATCGGGCCGATGATCTCGCCCGCGATCCCCGATCCGAGGAAGACGAGTACGTACGCGACGTACCAGCGGGCCGCCGACCTCACGTTCGAGAAGACGAGCGCCCCGAGCGGCGCGAGGATCCCCCAGAGGCCGACGCCGCCCGACGCGAGGAACCCACCGAGCGGGATCATGGACATCGTCGGCGCGAGCAGGATGTCGACCTGGTTCACGCGCAGCAGGCGCGCGAAGTTGCCCGTTCGCGAGAACGCGATGATCGCGGCGAGCAACACGGCGAGGTAGACGAGGGGCACGACACCGACCGGCGAGCGGAAGGCGAGATACAGGCCTCCCCAGAGGCCCGCGATCGGCAGGATCAATACCGAAATCAGGACGAGGAGGGCCTTGCGGGCCCGCAGGTCCTCGTCGTCGCGCGGATCCGCTCCCACCAGCGCCAGGCGCGTGGTGACGCGGTCGATCCTCGTTCTGAGCGGGCTGAAGAGGCCCATCGCGGGGGACGTTACTTGCGCCCACCCAAGGCCGCCGAACTACGGCTCGGGCGCGCTCGCTGCCGGGGGCAGCTCCATCGAGGCGCGCAGGTTCACGAGCGGCGTGTCCGGAACCTCGATGAGACCGCGCGTCGGCCGGTCGAGATCGAACGTGACGAGCAAGAGCAGCGTGATCAGCCCCGCGGCGAGCAGGACAGTTCCCACTCCGCGTCCGAGGATGGAGAGGTAGAAGGCGAGCAGCGCGAGCGCGACGGCCGCGCCGCCGACCTCGACGGCGAGCACGGCGCCGGGTACCCGATTGTTCAGCCCGGCGAGGCGGACTGTCTGCATGTCGATCATGTTGTTGAGCGTCTCGACGTAGAGGCGCGGTGCGCTCTCGACCGGCTTTTCCGCGAGCGCCTGCCCGGCAAGACCCCAGAGCTCCCGTTGCAGTCGCTGGCCGTCGGCGATGGCCGCGTCCGCCTTTGCGCTCTCCGGAACCGAGTTCGAGAGCGCGATGCTGGTGTCCGTATAGCGCACGAGGCGTTCGAGCGACTGTGTGCGGATCGGCTCGGGGAGAGTCTGGGCGCGCAGGTACGTGGTGCCGATCGCGTTCGCCTCGTCCACGACCGCGGTGCGGCGGGCCTCGTACCGTCCCACAGCGAGGGCGAGGCCAAAGGCGAGGACGAGCCCGACGAGGCCGAGGAGCGCGGCCTGCAGGACGCTGACCGGCTCCCGGAGATGCTCGGACCGGTGCCGCAGGTAGCGGCCGAGAACGAGGCCGATCGCCGTTGTGCCGAGGACGACCGCCAGCAGGATGAGTCCGAGCTCCCAGGTCGAGAAGCGAAAGAACATGCGCCAACGCTAGTGAGCGGCGGGTGCGCACGCAACGACCCGAGCATTGCCGGCGTTGCGCCGGGACAAGCCGGGTACCCTTCCAGGCCGTGCCGGTGAACACGATCCTCGTCGCCTACGACGATCCCGCCAGCCAGACGCTCGGGCGCGCGGCCGACTACGCCGAGCAGCTGGGCGCGTCGCTGATCGTCACGAACGTCGTGCCACCGAAGGATGGGACGCCAGACGCGGAGCGCCTGGCCCTGGAGCGCCTCGAGCAGGCACGGTCCTACCTCGAGGGTCGGGGCCTCAGCGCTGACCTCGTTCCCACGAAGGGCACGCCGGCGGACGCCATCGTCGGTCTGGCGCAGGAGCGCAACGTCGACCTGATCGTCGTCGGGAGCCGTCACAAGCGCTTCTTCGAGCGGCTCGTCGAAGGAAGCGTCAACCAGAACGTATTGCGCCGAGCCGGCTGCGACGTGCTCGTCGTCTACTAAGCGACATGCCCGACACCCATGACCCCCGGCTCGCGATCGCGGGTCTCCTGATCGGAATTCTCGTCGGCATGACCGGGATGGGCGGCGGCTCGCTGATGACGCCGATGCTCATCCTCTTCTTCAAGTTCGACCCGGCGATCGCGGTGGGGACGGACATCCTGCATGGCGCGATCTTCAAGTCCTTCGGCGCGGCGCGGCACCGGCGGCTCGGCACTGTCCGCCTGCGCCTCGGGCTCTGGATGCTCGTCGGCAGCGCGCCCATGTCGCTCGTGGGCGTGTGGACGGTCGGCTACCTGACCCACCGTTACGGGGAAGGCGTCGACTCGGTGCAGGGCAAGATCCTGGCGATCATGCTGATCGTCGGCGGCCTGGCCTTCCTGGCCAAGGCGATCATGCACCCGGTCGGGCCGCAGAAGGAGCTCGGGCATCTCTCGAACCGCGACCGGATCGTCGCAGTGTGCATCGGAATGGTGGGCGGTTTCCTCGTCGGTCTCACGTCGGTTGGAAGCGGGACGCTCTTCGGCCTCGCCATGCTGATCGCCTTCCCCCTCAGCGCGAAGATCATCGTCGGGACGGACATCTTCCACGCGGCCGCCCTCCTCTGGGTCGCGGGCCTCGGCCACCTCGTTGCGGGAAACGTGGACATGGGGGCGATCGGCTGGCTCCTGGTCGGCTCGATCCCGGGTGTCCTCATCGGCAGCCAGATCAGCGTGGGCATCCCGGACCGGATGCTCCGCTTCGCGCTCGCGGCAGCGCTCATCCTCAGCGGGATCAAGCTGCTGGCCGTTCCCTACGCCAACCAGATCGTCGTCGCCTCGATCATCGGCGGACTGAGCGCGCTCGCGGCGTGGGGTGTCGTCCGCTTCTTTCGCAAGCGGGGGCTCGCCGGCCCGTACGAACCGGGCCCACCTGGAAGGGGAGATCTCCTACCGGAGCGCGAACAGCCCGACGCCTAGGCGCGAAAAGCGTTGGGGGACTGGTTTAGGCGGCGTTTCGCTGCGAGCGGCCGAACGCAGTGCGCGTCGTCGCGCTCGCGCGTGCGTAGCTTCGCGTAGCGCGCTCGTCCACCGCGAACGCAACCGGCCCGTGGACGATCAGGGAGTCGCCCGCGCGCTGCTTGAGGAGATCGGTGAAGAACTCCTCGGCGAGCCATTCGCGTCCGGGTGCGACCGTCGCGTGCAGTCGGATCCGCGTGAGGTTGTGCGCCAGGTCCTCGACGTGCTCGATCCAGGGCCGGCGGATGAACGTCGTCGGCCCCTCGGGGAGGATGCGGACGACGTCTTCGACGAGGCGCTCGCCCGGCTCGCGCTTGGCGACGAAGACCTCGATGGCGAGCTCCTTCACGCCGCGTGGCAGGACGGAGACCGCCTGGATCTGTGAGTTGTGCACCTGGATGACCTCGCCGGAAAGGGCGCGAAGCCGTGTGCGCCGCAGCGTCACGTCCTCGACGACGCCCTGGAGCTCGGCGCCGACGAGGAGAGTGACGGTGTCGCCCACCGAGAACCAGCGCTCGGCGAACATCGTCAGGCCCGCGATGATGTCCACGAGGAGCCGCTGCGTGGCGAAGCCGCCGAGGATCAGCAGGAAGGAGGCGCCGGCGATTGCGGTCAGCCGGTCGACGCCGCCCGTGAGCTGGCCGACGATGACCACGGCCGCAACGGCGAAGGTCACGTAGGTGATGCCGGTGCGGATGACGCTGACGAGCGTCTCCCGCCGCTTCAGGTCGGAGATCGTCCCGGTCGCCTCGAGGTCCGCGTTGGTATGGCGGCGGTCATGCCAGGCGAGGATGCGGCCCGCCGCCCAGGCCGTCGTGCGCGCGACGAGCCACGCGAGCGCGAAGACAGCTGCGATCACGACGACGCGTCCCCACGGGGAGGACAGCGGCGTGTTGTCGTTGAGCAGACTGATGGAGTTGTCGAGCATTGAACGGGTGTCACAAAGGTGTTCCTTGCGACGCTATCGGCAGGGATTCACGCGTCACAAGGTCAGACGCCCGAACTAATCCGAAATTAACGAAGGGCGGCCGTCCGGCCGCCCTTCGCGTACCCAGTGGGCGTTCGCCTAGTGCGACAGCCCGAAGCGACGACGCCGCGCAAAGACACTCGCCGCGCCCGCCGCGAGGAGGAGGGCGATCCCGCCCGCCACCGGCGCCCAGACCGGGAACGAGCCCTCGCCCCCAGACGAGGGCACCGCAACCACCGGTTGTGAGCCAACGATCCGCACCGGTGGATAGGTGTACTCCCTGTCGGTGAATCCGTCCGTGACCGTGTAGGCGTAGCGGCCCGGCGTGGGGAAGACGACGTCCAGCGTGTACTGGCCGATCTCGCCCGTGGACTTGGCCGCGAAGACCCTGCGCTCGCCCGAGTCGAGGTTTGTGAGCTCGAGCGTGGGCTTCGCGTCGGCAGGGAGCCTGCCGTTCAGGTCGATGAGCGTCAGCCCGGTCGACCACGTGCCGCCGGGAGGCGTCCCAAACGGAGTCGAGCTCAGCTCGACTCCGCCCTCCTTGGCCAGCGCCGAAGACGCGAGCACGGCGGCGGCGCAAAGCCCGAGAGCGAATGCGATGAGTGAACGTCTCAATCCGGCCTCCTTCGTTTAGCCGTCATACACCGCGACCACTGTCGGGGTTCCGGACTCGGACCAGGTGAGCTCGAAGGGCACTTCGGCGCTGTTGTCTCCGTAGTCGCTCTCGCGCAGGGCTCGCTCGACGTTCACGCGGTGCCGGAGGACGAAGCGGCCCGCGGGGAGGCCTGTGATGTCGATCGACTGACCTTCGAGGCGCGGCACGTAGTCATCGCCGTAGCCGGGCGAGATGCCCTCGCGGACGACCAGCAGCTCTGGCTGGCCGCGGCCGCACTCCTGCGTCCATACCGGCTGCTCGGGCTCGCCCGGGAGCTGGACACTCCGCGACGCGTTGTAGCGGTCGCCGAGGCAGAAGCCGGTCTTCTCGTCGCGGCCGACCGTGTTTCCCTCCCCGGTGAGGATGTCGTAGCGCTCGAAGTCGAGGAAGTGCCAGTGGCGATGCGTCTCGGACTGGACGAAGCGGATCTCGCCGTCCACCGGATATGTCGACGTCGTCCCGTCGGAGCGGCGGACGAGCTGCTCCACGGACATCGCAGGGCCGTTCTGGTCGGGCCGGCTCCCGACGAGGAGCATCGGGCCGCGCCCGTCGTTCTCGACCGCCGAGAGGAACGCGAGCCTCCAGGTGTCTCCGGCCCGATAGACCTCGAGCGCGCGCGGGGGAGATTGCACGAGATCCGGGAGGAGGTCGGGCGCGTCGCCCGGGGAGCCTCCGCACCCGGCCACGAGCAGCACGACGAGGGCAGCCTTCAGGCGCATCGCTTGTACTACTGCCGCCGCGGCATCCCGGTTCCTAGAACGTCGCCTCGCGGATGCCGGTTGCGATGAGGAGCAGGATGAGCGCGGCGGCAACCAGGCGGTAGACGACGAAGATCGAGTAGTTGTGCCGGCGCACGTAGCCGAGAAGAGCCTCGATGGCGATCAGGCCGCTGCCCGCCGCTGCGAGCGTGCCGACGAGAAACGGCCCCGCCCAGCCGTCGGGCAGCTCCCCGCGGATCACGTCTGTCCAGCCCTTGAACAGCACCGCGCCGAGAACGACAGGGACGAGGAGTAGGAAGGAGAAGCGCGCCGCCGCGTCGCGATCGAAGCGGAGGGCGCGGGCCATCGTGATCGTGATCCCAGAGCGCGAGACCCCGGGCGCGAGCGCGGCTGCCTGGGCGAGCCCGATTGCGATTGCCTGGCCGAAGCGAAGGTCCCCGATCTTCCGCTCCTGGGGCATGCGGTCGGCGAGCCAGAGGAGCACGCCGAAGACGGCGAGGAAGACCGCGATCTGCCAGGGCTCGCCGAGGTGTTCCTCGACGACGCTCTCGCCGAGGGCGCCCGCGATCGCCGCCGGGATCGTCGCGGCGAAGACGCACCATGCGGTCCGCTCCTCCGTGCTGCGGATCCCCCTGTGGCCGACGCTGCGAAACCAGGCCGCGACGAGCGCGACGATGTCCTCCCAGAAGTAGGCGACGACGGCGATCAGCGTTCCCAGGTGAAGCGCCACGTCGAACGTCTTGTTGAAGTCGGGGTTCTCCTCGAGGTACGTCCAGTCGCCCAACCACGGGACGAGAATCAGGTGGCCCGAGGACGAGATCGGCAGGAGCTCGGTGAACCCCTGCACGACTCCAAGGGCGAACGCCTGCCAGTCGGAGAGGACGCCTTCGACCTCGCCGACGCCAAGGGCGGCTAGCACGGCGGCGGTGACGAGGGCCGCCACGGCCGTCAAGCGAAGACCTCGGCGGCGCACCCCGGTATCGTATGCGCGCTCCGTGAGCCGCAACGACGTCATCATCGGGATCGCCGCGCTCGTCCTCGTCGGCTTCGCGCTGGTGGTCTCGCTCGTGCTCCCGCGGCGGAACCCGAACTTCCCGGGCCGGCACGTCGGCGCGCTCCTCCTCGTCGCCGCGCTTCTGATCATCGCGATGCTGACCGCGGTCGAGGTTTTCGGCGAGAGCCACCACGTCGAGGTGGTGGCGGAGAGCGGCGCCACCGAGACGCAGCCCGCACCCGCCGAGTCCACGCCGACCGAAACGACGCCGACGGAGACGAGCGGAGGCCCGGCCGGTGACCCGGCTGCCGGCAAGGAGATCTTCACGACGACTGCTCAGCCGCCGTGCGCGAGCTGTCACACGCTCGCAGAGGCGAACGCGTCCGGAACCGTTGGCCCGGATCTCGACCAGGTGCTGAAGGGGAAGGACGCCGCCTTCATCCACGAGTCGATCGTGGATCCCGACGCAGAGGTCGCCTCGGGCTTCACGGCCGGGGTCATGCCGGCGGTCTACGCCGACCAGCTCGACGACCAGCAGCTGGCCGACCTCGTCGCCTTCCTCGAGCAGTCTGTAAACGGCTAAACGCTTAGGCGGAGAGGGCGGGATTCGAACCCGCGACCCGACTTTCGCCGAGTACGCGATTTCCAGTCGCGCTCCTTAGGCCAACTCGGACACCTCTCCGCGCGCGCAGCCATCGTATCGGGCGTTTTGGCCCTCCTCGGTAGCGGTAGGAGCGAGCCAAGCGAGAAAAAGGGGGTTTGGAATGCCACCTCGTGGAGTCGAGAAGGGCACGAAGCGCGCCCGACAATACGAGCACATCAAGGACAGCGCGAAGGAGCGCGGCATGTCCGAGGACCGCGCCGAGGAGGTCGCCGCCCGCACCGTGAACAAGGAGCGCGCCCGTGCAGGCGAGTCCCGCACGGCGTCGCGGAGCTCGATTCGCGACATGTCCTCGAGCCGCCGCGGCGGCCTTCGGTCGCACGGGAGCCGCACGACCGGCCAGACCAAGGAGCAGCTCTACAACGAGGCGAAACGGCTGAACATCAAGGGCCGCTCGCGAATGAACAAACGCCAGCTTCTAGCCGCTGTGAACAGGAAGAAGAGCTAGCAGCCAGACTTCCGGGATCACCCGGAGACGCACCCGTTACCGCTCTCTCGCCTCGCTCCAGCGGGACAACGGCGTCTGCCGGGCCTGCGCGGAGGCGGGCTATCCGCTCGAGTCGCTGCCAGTGTTCGAGGGCGGCGTCGGCCAGAGCGCGATGATCGTCGGCCAGGCGCCGGGGATCGTCGAGGGTGTCGAACGCCGCCCGTGGCGCGGCCGCGCGGGCCAGACGCTTCGCCGCTGGCTCGACATGGACGAGGAGCGGTTCTACTCGACCTTCTACTGCTCGTCCGTCACGCGCTGCTATCCCGGCAGGCACCCGAGCGGGCGCGGCGACCGGCCTCCGAGCCCGCGCGAGCTCGACCTCTGCCGCTTCTGGCTCGAATGGGAGCTCCGGCTGTTCCAACCGAGGCTCGTCGTCCCGGTGGGCGGGCTCGCGATCAAGCGGGTGCTCGGCATCTCGGGACTCGCCGGCTGCATCGGCTCGAGGTTCGAGCTCGGTGATGCGATCGCGGTGCCGTTGCCGCACCCTTCCGGCGCGAGCGGCTGGCTCAACTCGCTAGAAAACCGCAAGCGCCTGGAGGAGGCCCTTGCGCTCCTTCGGGCGGCGCTGTAGAACGGAGGAGTGCGCGCCGCCCGCTACCTTGCTCTCGCCGTCGCCTGCCTCGTCACTCTCGTCTGGGTCGGCGCGGCCTCGGCGCTGATCGTCCCGCAGCGGTCGATCGCGAGGATCGAGTTGAACATGACGCGCCCCGAGGTCAAGGACAAGAAAGGCGAGCCTGACCGCATCATCCATGGAATGAACGACTTCGGCGCCTACACGCAGTTCATCTACAGGAACTCGAACGGCAAGCTGATGGCGACGTTCCAGGGGAACGCAGGCGCCACGGCGGTCTGGACGAACCGCGAGACGCAGAAGACGGCCGAAGGTGTCCACGTCGGCTCGCCGGAGAGCGCGCTCCACGACGCCTATCCGCGCCTCCACTGTCGCACGGAGAGCTCCGACTTCCGGCATTGCTGGACGGGCCGCTTCCGCCCGGGGCGCCGCGTGACGGACTACCGGATCGGCATTGCCAGCGGGAACGTCAAGAACGTCACCGTCGCCTTCGTGATCGACTGACCCAGCTGGGTCAGTCGCGCTCGCGCATCCGGCGGATGAGCGGGAGCCCGTACCAGAGCCAGATGAAGAGCGCCCCGAGCGTTGCGGTCACTGCGGCCGTGGCCGGCTCGCCGAACAGAAAGTCCGTGATCAGGTAGACCGAGGCGGACATCCCCGCTGCGAGAAAGACCGTCGCTGCGATCGCCGCCCGGTTGGCGGCCACGAGCAGCGCCTCCTTGTCGCCTCGGCGCCAGCGAAGGCGGTGGTTCGCGGTCGGCGTGATCAGGAGGATGATGCCGAGCCCGGCGCAGAGCAGGGCCGAGAAGTAGACGTAGACCTGGTTTTCGCTGAGCTCCTCGAAGCGCTGCTGGAACGGGAGGACGAGCAGGAAGGCGAAGAGCACCTGCGTGCCGGGCATGGCAAGCCGGTGCTCTTCGATGAGCTCGCTCCATTCCTGGTCGAGCTCTTCCGGCGACCGCTTGTCCCCCCGCGCCATGCGGCAGTCTAGGCGGGCGAGGCTCCCTTCGATTCCCAGTAGCGGTTGAGCGCTCCCTGCACCTGGACGAACCAGATGATCGGGCCGGCGATCGGCAACAGGATCCAGAGGCCGTAGATGCCGCGCACCGGGCTCTGGCCCCCGTCGAGGTCCTCGTACATGTAACGCACCTCGGACGGGACGATGAAGAACGTCACCGGCGAGATGAGGATGTAGATCACGAGGCCGAGGACGCCGCCGATGCCGTTCCCCGAGTAGCGCCTGACTTCCTCCTGCGTCTTGTAGACCCAGTAGATCCCGTAGATCCCGATGGTCAGGATGAACCAGAGGATGGAGAGGCCGATCGAGCGCGTCTCGCCGACCGGCCCGCGCGCACTCGTGCTCGCTGGGGTGCTGCTTTCGATTTCGCTCACGGACGCCCTCCTGGACTGATTGGTGCGCCGATCATGTCACTCCAAGCGGAGGGACCCGCGTCAGGGGAGGCGGCAGACGATCTTGCCCGCGCGCTCGCCGCTGTCGGGCTGCAGTTCGGCCTCGGTCACGATGCACGTGCCGTACCGCGTCTCGACGGTGTCGCCTTCCTTCGGCAGATCGAACAGCTCGAGCTCCTGGATGTCCTTCCAGTTCGCTCCCTCGATGGTGACCGTGAACTTCTTCATGAGGCGATCATCGCACGCGGGTGTGAGGCGCGCGCGCCGCGGGGATAAAGAGCGCCAACCTACGACCAAGGAGAACCGTGTCCGGACTTCTGCTCCTCCTACTCATCCTGCTGGTGGTCTTTGCGATCGGCGGCGGCATCCTCCTGAGCAAGCTGCTCTGGCTCCTGCTCATCGTCGCGGCAGTCGTGCTCCTCGTCGGGCTCCTCACGGGCCGAACGGCCTAGCGAATAGAGGTGGAGGGGGAGGGATTCGAACCCTCGATCCGCCTAACGACGGATAACGGTTTGCGAGACAGGCCGAGAACGTAGGCGTTATGCGGTCTACGGCCGTCTGTGGACCAGCGTATGGCCCAGGGTCGGAACCTGCTCACCCACACCAACTGGCCGATCCATCTCGAACGGAAGGAAGCCTAACGTAGGGGCGTTGTGCGAAAGACTAGGAGACACGCCCAAAAAGGCCGAAGACGCGGGCTCCCCGAAGGCGTATCGTCGTCTGGTGATTTTCTACGCCGTCGTCTCCGACGAGATCGAGCAAGTTATCGAGTTCTACAGCACGCCCTCTGAGGCTGAAGCGATGCTTGAACGCGTGCTCAGAGACGAACCGGAGTGGCGCGACTTGTTCTACATCGAGCCCATCAAGCTTGTGACGGGCGGGCTGAACTAAGGACCTGGCCCGGCTAAGGCGTGTAGCCGATGATCTCCCAGGCTAGATCGGGGGAGATCAAGAACAGCAGCCCAACAAACAGGAGGGTGATGACGATGCCCTCGACGATGATGCGAAAGGTGAGTTCGGGGCGCTCGTTCATAAGGCGGTTCTAGCCCTCGGCTCTGTTCTCGCTCGGCTGCTCGGGCGGAGGCCCTCAGGGGGCGAATCGAGCGCCACTCGCGCGGAGTGAACGAGTGAAAGACCAAAGGGAACTGAAGCGTGTCAGGTGGCTCATTCGATCCCTTGAACCCTGCAGGGCGAATTCATAGAGCGTTTCCGGAGGTTGGAATCTCTCGCGCGCGGGTGTACCGTCGGGCGCGCTTCCCCTGGCCATCCCAGAAGAAGGAGGAGAGTCTGCATGACGATGAAACGGAAGTGGTTGATTGGCACAGCGGTGGCGGTGGTCGGTGTTCTCGCCTGGGCGATTCCCGCGATCGGAACGACGTCTGGCAAGGGTGGAGGACCGGTCGTGCAGGTCAAGGTGGTTCGAGGCGACACGGCGGCCACGACTACTTCGCAGGCGTACGCAACCCTGCCCGGCGCGACGACCACGGTTACTGTGCCGCACGGGCAGAGGGCGCTCATCCTGGCGCGCTTCTCGGCCGAGTCCAATTGCGTGGACGGCGATCCGGGCGAATTTTGTAGCGTGCGCATCCGCATTGGAAACGCGGACGGTTTGCCGGCTTCCGGGACCGACTTCGCTTTCGACAGCATTCGCGACCCGAGCAACTGTTCGAATGCGTTGTTCGGCAACAACTGCGGCTGGGCGAGCCACTCCATGGATCGCTCCCGCGGGCCTTTCCGTCCGGGCACGTACACCGTAAGGGTGCAGTGGAGAGTCGTAGGCGCTACCGGCGTTCCGAGCTTCCGCCTCGACGACTGGAGCCTCACAGTCGAGCGCGTCAAGGTGGGCTAGCGCTTCAGAAACATCCGGGCGGGCGGCTCGTGCCGCCCGCCCGCTTCTCAAGACCCCCTCCCGATCCACTCCTCGCCGCCCTCGTAGACCTCCTTTTTCCACAGGGCACCGTCTCCTTGAGCGTGTCGATTGCGTCTTTGCAGGCGGAGAGCGTCTCCTGGCGATGCGGGGCGGAGACGGCGATCGCCACGCTCGCGTCGCCGATCTCGCAGACCCCCACCCGGTGCGTGATCGCGATGGCACAGAGGTGGTAGCGCTCATTCAGCTGCTCGGGCGGCTAAGACGAGAAAAGGAAGGGCCGGGGCGCGACCTCACCGAACTGCGGCTTTGCGGGAAGGTCTCTCGCTCCTGGGAAAGAGCTAGCCCCGGCCCAAGTGAGGTTATCGGCAGCGAGCCGTGAGTCAGAAGGGCGGGGGTTTTACATTCCTTCGATTGTCTTGGGCGTATCAGTACACAGAGCGAGCCCGTCACTTGCAAACCCCGGCCGACTCCTACCCCCACCCCCTAGCCCCCAGGAACACGGGACACGGCGCAGGCAGGCGCACCCCCAAGCGTGATTACTACTCGATGCCGGTCAAGCCGGGACGCAGGACTCATGCTTATTAGGAGGGCGCTGGGCCATGACTGGGCCGCACTACTCGCAAACCCGCATGGAATCGAGGAGAATTCAGGTGCTAGCGGTTACCGTAACCGCTGTTTCGCCTGTGTTTTCTGGCGTATTCGTGGGAAGTGGCGGGCGACCCAGCCCCACCATCACGTAACCACCAAGCTGAGTAGGAACCTATTCGCTCACGTCCGTATGCGGGAAGGCCGTC
>Ga0075418_10007169_pt1 | contig 12577 bp, 9 predicted proteins | sample SoiMetdeltSBSDD2_FD_81776 | JGI IMG/M metagenome (GOLD analysis project Ga0075418, IMG submission 81776) | Bulk soil microbial communities from a Populus tree surrounding site in Tennessee, USA - Soil MetaG P. deltoides SBSDD2 | ecosystem: Environmental > Terrestrial > Soil > Tree plantation...
CATCGCCGACGCGACGCTGTGCACCGTGCCCGATCCGCCGTTGCGCGCGACCGCCCTCGTGATATTCGACGAGCTCGCCGAAGCAGGCGCCGCGGTCGCGCCGCTCGCCGGCGCCGGCGCGGCGGCGCTCGAGATCCTCGACTCCGCCTCGCTGCGCTCCGTGCGCGGGGAGCTGGATCCGGGCCGAGCCATCGCACGCCGCACCGCAGCGCTGCTCATCGAGATGCGCGAGGCCGAGTTGGACGCCCTCGACGCCGCGGTTGAACGGGGTCTTGCAGTCCTGAGCGGGTTTCCGGTCGCGGCGCCGCCCGTCTTCTCTCGCGACGCCGCCGAGCGTGAGCACCTCTGGAAGCTGCGCAAGGGGCTCTTCATCTCCACGGGCGCGCTGCGCCCGCCGGGCACGGCCATCATCACCGAGGACGTGGCGGTGCCGGTGGAGCGGCTCGCCGAGGCCATCACCGACTTTCAGGAGCTGTTCGCGCGAAAGGGCGTGCCTGACACTGCCGTGTTCGGCCATGCCAAGGACGGCAACCTGCACTTCAACCTCGCGGAGGACGTGCGCCGGCCCGAGTCGGTCGCCCGCTACGCGGCGTTCATGCAGGCGCTCGTGGACCTGGTCGCCGGCAAGTACGACGGCGCCCTCAAGGCGGAGCACGGCTCCGGCCGGAACATGGCGCCCTTCGTGCGGACGGAGTGGGGCGAGGACGCCTGGGACACGATGTGGCGGACGAAGCGCCTGCTCGATCCGGATGCCATCTTGAACCCCGGCGTCGTCCTGAACCGCGACCCCGAGATCCATCTCAAGAGCTTGAAACCGATGCCGGAGATCTCTCCGCTCGCCGACCGCTGCATCGAATGCGGCTTCTGCGAGGCGCGCTGCCCGTCGCGGGACTTGACGCTCACTCCGCGCCAGCGCATCGCGGCGGTTCGAGAGCTGACCGCGGCCGATCGCGAGCTGAAGCAGGCGCTGGAGCGCGAATTCGCCCACGACGGCGTGGAGACCTGCGTCGGCGACGGCATGTGCGAGACCTCGTGCCCGGTGAAGATCGATACCGGCGCGCTCGTCAAGGAGCTGAAGACCGCACGGCATGGTCCGGTCGCACGCTGGGCGGCCGAGCGGACCGTCGACGCCTTCGCCCTGGCGTCCGCGACGGCGCGGCTGGGCCTGCGCCTCGGCCGGCTGACGGGCAGGGCGCTGCCGCGTCCGGCGTCGCCGCTGGCGCGCTTCACACCAGGTCGCGACGCATCGCGTGTGGTGTATTTCCCGAGCTGCCTGACGCGCATCGTGGGCGAAGAAGACGGCCTGATGCCCCGCGCGTCGGCCATGCGCGACGTGCTCCACGCAGCCGGCTTCGATGCGGTCCTGCCCGAGGGCATCGACGCTTTGTGCTGCGGCCTGGCGTTCGGAAGCAAAGGCTATCCGCTGGCGGCGGCGCGCGCACAGCAGCGCGCGCTGCGGGCCATCAGGAACGCCGGTGCCAGCGCTCCGGTCGTGACCGACGCATCCCCCTGCGCCACGGTACTCGGCGTGCTCGACTTTCCCTCTTTTTGGGCGCGCGAGGCGCTTCCGCGCCTCAGTCCACGCCGGCTCGCGGGCACGGTCGTGCTCCACCCGGCTTGCTCGCTCGTGAAGGCGGGCGGGCTGCCCGAGCTGCTCGATGTGGCGCGCGCTCACTGTGAACACATCGTGCTGCCGTCTTCCTCCGAGTGCTGCGGCTTCGCTGGCGACCGCGGCTTCCTGTTGCCCGAGCTGACGGCGTCGGCCACGCGCGCCGAGTCTGCCGAGGTGAGGGGCACCGACGCCGCCCACCATTGCTCGACCACGCGCACCTGCGAGATCGGCATGACGCGGGCCACGGGCCGCCGCTACGTTTCGCTGATCCATCTCGTGCGCGAGAGCCTGCTTGGCTGATCGCCTGCTCGACGCGCTGGCCGCGCTCCCGAGCGGGCCGACGTACCTGCTCCTGATGCTGCTGTCTGCGGTCGAGAACGTCTTCCCGCCCGTGCCGGCCGACGTGGCCGTGGCTCTCGGCGCGTTTCTCGCGCACCGAGGGGAGGTCCAGGCTCCGCTGCTCGGCGTCCTGTGCTGGCTCGCGAACATGGGCTCGTCGACAGCGATCTATGCCCTCGCGCGACGGCACGGGAGCACGTTCCGCGACGGCTGGGGCCGCCGCCTCGTCCCCGCGGCGGCCATGGCCGCGATCGAGGACGCGTATCGGAAGCACGGAACACTCGGCATCTTCCTCACCCGATTCCTGCCAGGCGTGCGAGCGGCCGTGCTCCCCTTCGCCGGCCTGGCCGGCGTTCCGCCGCTTCTCGCGCTCGTGCCTGCGGGCCTGGCCTCCGCGCTCTGGTACTCGTTCCTGATCGGCGCCGGCACGGCGCTGGGAGAGAACTGGGACGCGGTCAAGGCCATCGTCGATGACGCGAACCGCATGCTTGCGGTCGTCGCGGTTGTGTTCGCCGGGGCCTTCCTCCTCTGGTTGCGGCGTCGGATGCGCAGGCCTTGAGCGCGATCTACCTGTTGCACGTGCTCTTCTTCTCGGCCTTCGGCCTGCGGCTGTTGATGACGCCGTCGACCGCCGGCGCACCCCAGGCGCAGGGCGAGACGCGCGACGCCCCGGCTCGGCGCGGCCTGGTCGGATTCCATGCCTTCGGATTCGGCGTGATGTATGCGGGGATCGGCTCCGCCGTCTTCAGTCCCCGGGCACCATCGCTCCTGTTCACCTCACGGCCGTGGCTTGGCGCGATCGTGATCGTGCTGGCCACCGCCCTCGTGGTCTGGTCGCTCGCCGTGTTTCGCTCGTGGCGCCTCGAGGCGCGCATCGAGGCCGGTCACGAGCTCTGCACCGCGGGGCCGTTCCGTCATGTGCGCCATCCGATCTACCTGGCGACTCTCCTCCTGAACCTCGGCTCTTTCCTGTGGATTCCAACCGTCCTGGTTGGGCTCGGGGGAGCAGTCTCGGCGATCGCGGCAGACCAGCGCGCCCGCGCCGAGGAACGACTGCTGCGAGAGGTCTTTACAGACGCGTACCGCGGCTATGCCGTGCGCGTAAAGCGCTTCCTGCCGGGGATCTACTGAGGCTTCCTCGAAAGCGCCTTGACCGTGGCGCGGATCCGCTCTCGGGTACTCGGCGCGAACCAGCCGTCGAGCCACTCGTCGAGCAGCTCCGCTTCGCGGGCTCGCATCGCTATGATGGTATCGCCGCGCAGGTAGGCCTTCGTTCTCGCGAATGCGTGGAGATCCTTCTCTGTGAACTCGCCAAGCCGCTGCAGGGCAGCGTCCAGGAAGCCGTCGGGCGCCGCGAGCTCGTCGGCGAGGCCGGCACGGAGCGCTTCTTCACCCTCGAAGTTCCGGCCGAGCAGCGCGACCCTTGAGTAGGCCGAGGGAGCCACTGTGTAGCGCAGCAGCAGCGCGACCGACCACGGGAGCGGCACGCCGATCTTCACCTCGTTGAGGCCGATCTGCGCCCCCGGCGCCAGCACGCGCCAATCCGCGGTGAGGGCGAGGATGCAGCCGCCTGCGATAGCGTGGCCCGAGACCGCGGCCACGACGGGTTTGGGAAGAGCGAAGAACCCCCACATCGCGTCCGCGAAGCGGAGCATGAAGGCGCGCATCGCGGGCCGGTCGAGATCGAAGAGCTCGACCAGGTCGAGGCCGGGACAGAACAGCTTAGGCTTCGCCGAGGCCAGCAGCACGCCATGCACGGAATCGTCGGCCGTCGCCTCACGCGCGGCGCCCAGCAGCTCCTCGATGAGCGCGGGGTTCATCGCGTTGCCCCGCGCCTTGTCCAGGGTCAGCACAAGGTGGGCGTCGCGGGCCTCGCGGCGGATCAGGCTCACGGCGCGCAGGCTACCACGGCGCCTCGCTCCCGGCGCTTTGACCCGCCGTCTCGCCCCGGATACGATCCGCTCTCCCTCAGAACCAAGGACAGTGATCGGCCAGAACGTCTCGCATTACCGCATCACCTCCAAGCTCGGCAGCGGCGGCATGGGCGTCGTCTACGAGGCCGAGGACACGAGCCTCGGGCGCAGGGTCGCGCTCAAATTCCTGCCTTTGGAGCTGGCTCAGGACGCTCATGCCCTGGAGCGCTTCCAGCGCGAGGCCCGTGCCGCCTCGGCCCTCAACCACCCCGGCATCTGCACCGTCCATGCAATCGACCAGCACGAGGGCCAGCACTTCATCGCGATGGAGCTGCTGGAGGGCGAGACGCTGGCTGGCAGGATCGGCGCCCATCCCCTCGCCCTCGACCTGCTGCTGCGCCTGGCGATCCAGATCGCGGATGCCCTCGAGTCCGCTCACTCAAAGGGTATCGTGCACCGCGACTTGAAGCCGGCCAACATCTTCGTGAACCAGCGCGATCAGACGAAGATCCTGGACTTCGGCCTGGCCAAGATCGACCGCGGGGCGCAGGCGGCCGGAGCCGCCGTCTCGGAGGCGCCCACGGCGGTTCAGCCCGAAGAGCTGACCAAGGCGGGCTCGACCCTAGGCACTGTCTCCTATATGTCGCCCGAGCAGGCTCGCGGTCAGCTCACCGATGCACGAACGGATCTGTTCTCCCTCGGAACCGTGGTCTACCAGATGGCCACTGGCGCCCTGCCGTTCCAGGGCGGCACCTCGGCGGTCATCTTCGAGGCCATCCTCAATCGCGAGCCGCCGGCCGTGAGCCAGCTCAACCCCGCGCTGCCGCCCGAGCTGGCGGCGATCCTGAGCAAGGCGCTCGAGAAGGACCGCAGCCTGCGCTACCAGAGCACGACCGAGTTCAATACGGACCTGCTGCGGCTCAAGCGGGACCTGGACTCCGGCGGGCGACGGACGGCCGACAGCGGCGAGGCGCGGAGTCGGTCGTCGGAGAAGTCCATCGCGGTCCTCTACCTGGAGAACCTGAGCCGGGTGAAGGAGGACGAGTACCTGCGAGATGGAGTCACCGAGGACATCATCACGGAGCTATCCAAGATCCAGGGCCTGAAGATCTTCTCGCGCCCGACCGTGCTCGCGTACCGCGACAAGCCCGTGACGCCGGGGCAGATCGGCCAGCAGCTCCGCGCGGCGTACGTGCTCGGGGGGAGCCTGCGCCGGTCGGGCACGCGCCTTCGCATCAACGTCCAGCTCGTCGATACGCAGACCGATTTCCCCGTCTGGTCGGAGCGCTACGACCGAGAGATGGCCGACGTCTTCGAACTTCAAGACGAGATCGCCCACAGGATCGCCGAGGCGCTGCGCATCACGCTGTCGCCCCAGGAGAAGGAGGCGCTGGCCGCCAAGCCCACCGAGAACCTGCAAGCGTACGACCTCTACCTGCGCGGCCGCAGCTATGCTCGCCGCCGCACGCGCCAGGACCACGACTTCGCCCTTCAGATGTTCGAGAACGCCGCGACCCTCGACCCCGAGTTCGCGCTGGCCCACGCCGCCATCGCCAGCGTTTGCGCCCAGTACCATTTCGACCATCAACGCACACCCGACTGGGTGGAGCGCGCGGTGGCCGCCAGCCAGCGTGCCAGCGCGCTCAGCCGTAACGTGCCAGAGGTGCAGGTGGCCGAGGCGTGGATCCTGTACGCGAACGATCGCTTCGACGAAGCCCAGGCCTGCGTGCAAGGAGTCCTCAGAACGACTCCCGACGCCGAGGGCGCCTACTACCTCCTGTGCCGCGCGCTGTTCAGCGCCGGCCGCTACCAGGAGGTCGCCGACATCGCCGAGACCGCGGTGCAGTCCTCGGGAGAGGACTACAACGTCTACATCCCGATTCTGAACTCGCTCGGCGCGCTTGGGAAGGACGAGCTGTGCAGAAGCTTTCACCAGCGCCGAATCCTCGCCATGGAGAAGCACCTGATGAAGGTGCCAGAGGACGCCCGTGCCCGCGTCCTGCTGAGCACCAGCTACGCCGAGATGGGCCGCGTCGAGGACGCATCGCGCGAGATGCAGTTTGCGATCGGCCTCAGGCCCAACGACGCCTCGATGCTCTATAACTGCGGCTGCACCTATGCCAAGCTCGGCAAGAAGCCCGAAGCGATCGAGTCGCTGAAGAGGGCGTGGGAGGCAGGCTTCAAGGACGTAACCTGGGCCCGGCGCGACCCCGACCTCGCGCTGCTCCACGGTGAACCGGAGTTCGAGCGGTTGTATCCCGAGAGTCTCGCGAACCCATGATCGGCCAGAACGTCTCGCATTACCGCATCACGTCCAAGCTCGGCAGCGGCGGCATGGGGGTCGTCTACGCGGCCGAGGACGCGAGCCTCGGGCGCAGGGTGGCGCTCAAGTTTCTGCCCCAGGAGCTGGCGCAGGACGCGCCCTCGCTCGAGCGCTTCCAGCGGGAAGCTCGGGCAGCCTCGGCCCTCAATCATCCTGGGATCTGCACCGTGTATGCGATCGACCAACATGAGGGGCAGCCCTTCATCGCGATGGAGCTGCTCGAGGGCGAGACCCTGGCGATGAAGATTGGTGGTCACCCCCTCGAACTCGACCTGCTGCTACGGCTGTCGACGCAGATCGCGGACGCCCTCGAGTCCGCCCATGCGAAGGGGATCGTCCACCGCGACCTGAAGCCGGCGAACATCTTCGTGACCCCCCGGGGCCAGGCCAAAATCCTCGATTTCGGACTGGCCAAGTTCGATTCGAGAACCAGCGCAACCGGCCCGCTGGTCTCGGAGGCCCCCACCGCAGTGCGGCCCGAGGAACTGACGAAGGCGGGCTCGACCATCGGGACGGTGTTCTACATGTCACCCGAGCAGGCGCGCGGACAGCTCACCGACGCCCGGACGGACCTGTTCTCCCTGGGGACGGTCGTCTATCAGATGGCCACGGGCGTCCTTCCGTTCCAGGGGGACACGTCCGCGGTGATCTTCGATGCGATCCTCAACCGCGAGCCTCCTCCTCTCGACCGGCTCAACCCATCCCTGCCCGCGGACCTGGGGCGGATCCTCGGCAAGGCGCTGGAGAAGGACCGGGAGCTGCGTTACCAATCCGCCACCGATTTCAAGACGGACTTGCTGCGGCTGCAGCGGGACGTGGACTCGGGCGGAAGGCGCGCGGCGCAGGGGGCCGACTCACGAGGGGGTCGAAGCTCCGAGAAATCGGTCGCCGTCCTCTACTTCGAGAACCCGAGCGGCGCGAAAGAGGAAGAATACCTGCGCGACGGCGTCACCGAGGACATCATCACCGAGCTGACCAAGATCCAGGGACTGAAGATCTTCTCGCGCCCGACCGTACTGCCCTACCGTGACAAGCCCGTGACCCCGGCGCAGATCGGCCAGCAGCTCGGAGCCGCCTACGTGCTCGCCGGCAGCCTGAGGCGCGCGGGCACCCGCCTTCGCATCAACGTCCAGCTCATCGACACCCACACCGACTTCCCGCTCTGGACCGAGCGCTACGACCGCGAGATGGCGGACGTGTTCGAGCTGCAGGACGAGATCGCACACAAGATCGCCGAGGCGCTTCGAATCACGCTCTCACCGCAGGAGCAGGAGGCTCTCGCCGCCAAGCCGACCGACAACCTGCAGGCCTACGATCTGTTCCTGCGCGGCCGAAGCTATGCCCGCCGGATGGTGCGCCAGGACCTCGAGTTCGCGCTCCAGCTCTACGAGAACGCCGTCGCGCAGGATCCGAGCTTCGCGCTCGCCTACGCGGCGATCGCCAACGTCTGTGCGGTCTATCACTACAATTTCGAGCGCGACGCCTCCTGGCTCGAGCGGGCGCGTGCGGCTGCGGAGAAGGCCATCGCGCTCCAGCCCGAGCTGCCCGAAGCCTGGGTCGCCCAGGCCTGGATCCTGTATGCGAGCGCCGAGTACGACGAGGCGCTCCGTAACGTGCGTGCCGTCGTCGAACGCAAGCGCGATACCGAGAGCGCCTACTACCTGCTCCTGCGCGTGCTCTTCGCGTCAGGCCAGTATCAGGAGGTCGCCCGCGTAGCCGAGGAGGCGATCGAAGCGAGCGGCACCGACTACAACGTCTACGTGCCGATCATGAACGCCCTGAGCGCGCTAGGGAAGCAGGAGACCTTGAAGAACGTTCGGCAGCGCGCGGTCCAGGCCTTCGAAGAGCACCTCCGCCGGACGCCCGAAGATGCGCGGGCGCGAATACTGCTGGCGGGCAACTACGCATACGAGGGCCGGATCGACGACGCCACGCGCGAAGCCAACCTGGCGATGTTGCTACGACCCAACGACGCAAACGTCCATTACAACGCCGCCTGCACCTTCTGCTCGATGGGCAAGAAGGCCGAGGCGATCGACGCGCTCGCCAAGGCCTGGAAGGCCGGCTTCCGAGACCCCGACTGGACGCGCCGAGACCCCGATCTGGTGCTGTTGCACGGCGACGCGGAGTTCGAGCGGCTCTATCCGGCCACTCCAACCACGGGCTGACGCCCGCGCAGCGGCGAGCTACTTCTCCAGGCTCGCGCGCAGGAACCAGGCGTGCTTCTCGAACTCGGCGATGATCCCCGTGAGGAGATCCACCGTGTCGACGTCGTCCTCCTTCTCGCCCAGGTCGCGCGTCTCGCGCAGGCCCTCCAGGTAGCTCTCGATGCGCTCCGCCAGTAGCTTCACATGGTCCATGTCCCGCGTGGTGTCCTGGGGGTAGTCCGCGAGGCGCGAGGCCTTCGCCACGTGGCGTGCCGTGCCCTGGGCGAGCGCGCCCAGGGTCACTGCCCGTTCCGCGATCGCATCGTTGTGATTCGCCAGGCTGACGGCGAAGGTCTCGAAGAGCGGATGCAGCGCCGCGAAATGCGGCCCCTTGATGTTCCAGTGGGCGACCTTGATCTGGCCGTGCAGGTCGAGGCCGTCAGCCAGCCGCTGGTTGAGCGACCCGGCCAGCGCCGTGCGCGTTGTCTCGGAGAGTGGCGTCGGGCTCTTGTACATTTCTTGCTCCTCCTTCAAACCGCCGCAGCGGCCGGCTGCGCGACGGAGGCTGCCTCGAGGGCGACCACCACCGCGTTCACCACCGCTGCGATCCGAACAGCGTCGTGGACGTGATCCTCCGTGAGCCCGCCTTCGAGCACGGCCCTCTCGTGAGCCTGGATGCAGGCTTCGCAGCCGTTCAGCGCGCTCACCGACTTCCCTTGTCCAGGCTCACCGCCGCCTGCAGCTTGAACTCCGGGAAACGGTCGCCTACGGTCAGCATCTTCGATGCAACTCCTTTATATGGAATCCAGTCTTGGACTATGTCTAAGGCTCGGCAAAAAAAAGAGAAACTCAGCTCCTCCGGGACGCCCTCCGGCCACGCATCACGACCTGGTATTCGTGGACGTCGAACCCCTTCAAGCGATCCAGACGGCTCACGCTGACGGCGTCCCAGGGGACGTCCACGATCTCACCGGAAGTCTCGTCGATGAAGTGGTGGTGCGACTCCGTGTTCGGGTAGAACACGATCTTGCCGGGCGCGAGCACGAAAGCGCGCAGCAAGCCCTTCTCGACGAAGAGGTTGAGCGTGTTGTAGACCGTGGCCCGCGAGACCATCGGAAAGCCCTTCTTGACACGGCGAAACACCTGGTCGGCGGAGGGGTGCTCCTCGGTCGCCAGGATGTACTGCGCGACCGCCACGCGCTGCGCCGAGGGCTGGATCCCGTGCGACCTGAGGCTCGTCACCACGTCCTTCATGCATTTAGACTAAGTCTAAACATCGATTCTGTCAAGGTGGCCGGTTTGACCCAAGGGGATCCCCGGCTTCTGATTGAAGGGTGAGGGACGACGAGAGGCGGCTGCGCCGCGACTTCGTTCGAGCCGGATCGGTCGCCGCGCTGTTGCTCGTGGGCATGGTGGTGGACCTGCGCCCGGCCTGGTTCGGGATTCGCGTCGACGGCCACGGCCACGGCGATCCGAATGTGATGCGCTGGCTGTGGGCCTTCGAAGGCCTGCTGACGCTCCCGATCCTGCTCGGCCCCGGCCGCTCCTTCTTCACTTCAGCATGGAACCAGTTCCGCAGGCGCTCGACGAACATGGACACGCTGATCGCGCTGGGCACCGGCGTAGCCTGGCTCTATTCGACGGCGGTGGTGATCGCGCCGAGCCTCTTTCCGCCCGGGACGGCGATGCCGTTCTACGACGCCGCCACGATCGTGATCGCGCTGGTGCTGCTGGGGCAATGGCTCGAGGCGCGCGCTCGCGGCCGGACCGGCGAGGCCCTTGAAGCGCTGTCGCGGTTGCAGGTCAAGGCGGTCCGCATTCGGCGGGACGAGGCGGAGGTGGAGGTTCCCGCCGACGCGGTGCGCGTGGGCGACGTGGTGAGCGTGCGTCCAGGAGAGCGGCTGGCGGTCGACGGCGAAGTCGTCGAGGGGGAAAGCCACGTCGACGAATCCATGCTGACGGGCGAGCCGTTGCCCGTCGGCAAGCGCCCCGGCGACCGCGTCTTCGGCGGCACGCTCAACCGAGAGGGCGCCTTCGCCCTTCGCGCGACACAGGTCGGAGCGGAGACGGCCCTCGCCCGGATCGCCGAGGCCGTCGCCCGCGCGCAAGCCTCGCGTCCTCCGATCGCACGCCTGGTCGACCGCGTGAGCCGCGTGTTCGTGCCGTCGGTGATGATCGTGGCGGTGCTCACCTTCATGGGCTGGTACACCTTCGGCGGCGAGCTGAAGCTCCTCTACGGCCTAGTCACCGCGGCGTCGGTGCTCCTGATCGCCTGCCCCTGTGCTCTGGGCCTCGCCACGCCTATGAGCCTCACGGTGGGCCTGGGGCGCATGGCCGAGGCGGGCATCCTGGTGCGCAATGGCGAGGCGCTTCAGGCGGCGGCCTCCCTCGACGTCCTCTGCCTCGACAAGACCGGCACGTTGACCCAGGGCCGACCGCGTCTCGTCGAGGCTGTGACGGTGAAGGACCTCGGCGCCGCAGAGCTAGTCCGGGTGGCGGGCGCCGCGGAAGCGGCTTCGGAGCATCCGCTGGCGTCGGCCATCGTCGAGGGTGCGCGCGAACGAGGCGTCCCCATCGTGCGGGCGGCATCGTTCGAGGCCGTCGCCGGCCGCGGCGTGCGCGCCAGCCTGAACGGCGTGCTGGTCCTGGTCGGGCGCCGCGAGTTCGTCGTGGGGGAGGTGACGACTCCGCTCGATGCGCAGGCGGAGCGGCTGTCCGCCGAGGGCCGCACGCTCGCCTGGGTCTCCCGCGACGGGGTGCTGCTGGGCTTCGTCGCCATTGGCGACCAGCTCCGCAGCGAGGCGAAGGAGGCAGTGCAGGGGCTGCGCCGTCTGGGCCTCAGGGTGATTCTGCTGTCGGGAGACGCGCTCTCGACGGCCACGGCCGTGGCTCGCGAGGTGGGCATCGACGACGTCCGTGCGGGCCTGCTTCCCGAACAGAAGCTGGACGCCATCCGACGCCTGCAGGCGCAGGGCCTCGAGGTCGGGATGGCCGGCGACGGCATCAACGACGCGCCGGCGCTGGCCCAGGCCGACGTGGGCTTCGCGGTCGGAGGCGGCGCGGACGTCGCGGTGGCGGCGGCCGACGTGACCTTGCTCGGCGGCCGGCTCAGTGCCCTGCCGGCGGCGATCCAGGCCTCGCGACGGACGCTCGCGAACATTCGCCAGAACCTGGTGGGCGCCTTCGGCTACAACGTGGTCGCGATTGTCATCGCCACCGGCGCGCTGGTGCCGTGGCTCGGAGCGAAGGCGCTCCTGTCGCCGCTCGTGGCGGGCGTCGCGATGTCGCTCAGCTCGGTCACCGTCGTCTCGAACGCACTGCGACTGCGCCGCGCGGAGATCCGCGGATGAGCGTCGACATCCTGCTCGTCGACCTCGCCGGACTAGCGACGATCGGCGCGATCGTCTGGTACTACTTCCTGTCGCGGCGGGCCGACGAAGCGGTCGCCGCGGAGGCCGGAGGCGTGCAGGAGGTCCGCGTCGTCGTCAAGGGCGGCTACTCGCCCGACCGCATCGTCGCGCGGCCCGGGGTGCCGCTGCGACTCCACTTCGATCGTCAGGAGGAATCCCCCTGTTCCGAGGAGGTGGTGTTCCCCGACTTCGGCGTGCGGCGCCATCTGCCCGCCTTCGCCACCACCACCATCGACCTGCCCGTGAGGCCGGCCGGGAGCTACGGATTCGCCTGCGGCATGGACATGCTGCACGGCACGCTGGTGCTGGGGGATGCAGCGCTCGAGTCCGGCCCAGCGCGCGATCGTCGCCAGGAGCACGGCTCCGAGCATCGCGAGACCGACCCCATCTGCGGCATGGCGGTTCTGCCCGAACGAGCCGCGGCGAGCAGCGCGCGCGACGGCCGGACCTACTATTTCTGCAGTACGGGCTGCAAGGAACGATTCGACGCGGGCCTGCCGCCGCGGTCGATGGGCCCTTCGGGGGAGCAGCGCATGACCCTGGGTGTGCGGCCGCCGACGCGGCGTTGACGCGTATCCCGTGAGGCCGGCGCTCCGGGTCAGGCGAAGAGAGCGAGCTGTGAGCGAACCGCGCCCAGCCGCTGCGTGACGGCCCCGTATTCACCCGAACGGCGCAAGCCGTGCTTCTCGGCGAGGCGGTCGGCCCGGGCGAGCACGCTCTCGCGGTAGCGCCCGGTCAGGTACACGCGGTCGGCGTAGGCACGGCGATAGGCCTCGGCGTAGCGTGGGAACTCGCGCTCGATGAATGCCAGGTAGCGCTCCCGCGTCGGCGAG
>Ga0075418_10007170_pt1 | contig 12575 bp, 9 predicted proteins | sample SoiMetdeltSBSDD2_FD_81776 | JGI IMG/M metagenome (GOLD analysis project Ga0075418, IMG submission 81776) | Bulk soil microbial communities from a Populus tree surrounding site in Tennessee, USA - Soil MetaG P. deltoides SBSDD2 | ecosystem: Environmental > Terrestrial > Soil > Tree plantation...
CAACTCCGATCCGATTCAGGCGAGGATCCGGATACGTTACCTTGGCGGAGCCAACAACCACGTCGGCAGCAGGGTTTTCGGCGAAGGCGCCAGCGATCGAATGGAGCGCACCAGGCAGTAGTACGTCGTCGCTACAGAGCCAATTGACGATTCACCCGTTGCGCGCGCGAAGCCTTTGTTGATCGCGTTGGACTGCCCGCTGTCTTTTTCGCTGATCCACCACGCGATGTGCTGCTCGTAGCGGCGTATTACATCCACGCTATTGTCCGCGGAGCCGCCGTCCACGACCAGAATCTCGAGACGCGGATAATCCTGGTCGATCAGGCTGCGCAAAGTCGCGTCAATGGTAGTCCCGCCATTGTAGTTCGGGACGACAATCGAAATCGAGGGAATGGTCGCTGCCATAGGCTGCTCGCCGAGCCGGAGTGCTAATTCTCTGCCAACTGAGGTGGTCCGAAGAATACCCTTCTCTTCGCCTGCGAGCGTCGGGCATTTGCAGGGATCGTCCGGTCGAGCGACGTACGCGGGTTCCAGCCTCGGGGCGATGGAACAGGCGGTCAAGCGCTGCAACCCCTCACGGCCACCCCAGAGGCGTTGCTCCGTGTTCGCCCGGCCGTGTCGGGCGTGCGATCGACGACATTGCTACATTCCCGCACACGCGACGGTTCGCATTCCTTCAAGCCAACTCAGTGCGATGAAGCTTATCACCGTGTTGACGCCCTGCTACAACGAAGAGGAGAATGTCGAACCGCTCTACGAGGCAGTGCGAGCGGTATTCGCCGCCATGCCGCAATACCAGTACGAGCATCTCTTCATCGACAACGCGTCCCGAGATGGGACGGCCGCCATCCTTCGGGAGCTCGCGCAACGTGACAAGAACGTCAAGGTGATACTCAACACACGAAATTTTGGGCACATTCGTTCGCCGTACCACGCGTTGATGCAGGCACGCGGCGATGCGGTCGTCGCGATGGCGGCGGATTTCCAGGATCCGCCGGAGATGATCAAGCAGTTCATCGATCGATGGGAGGCCGGCTACAAGGTGGTGATGGCGGTCAAGGAAGTGAGTCGCGAGAACCGGCTCATGTTCGCCATTCGCCAACGGTACTATGGTTTGCTCGCTGGCATTGCCAACGTTCAGATCGTGGAGAACGCGACCGGATTCGGGCTGTACGATCGGGTCGTGGTCGAGGCGCTCCGAGCGATGGAAGATCCGTATCCGTTCTTTCGCGGCCTGATTGCCGAGATCGGGTACGATGTGGCACGCGTCCCCTTCGACCAACCCCGACGCGTCCGAGGCGTCAGCAGCCAAAATTTCTACTCGCTCTACGACCTGGCGTTTCTGGGAATTGTAAGCCACTCGAAGGTGCCGCTTCGCCTGGCGACCATGCTCGGTTTTGCGATGGCCGCCGTCAGCCTGGTCGTCGCGTTAGGCTACCTGATTGCGAAGCTCCTTTTTTGGCCGAGATTTACGTTGGGCATCGCGCCAATCCTCATTGGCTTCTTCTTTCTCTCGTCGGTGCAGCTGTTCTTCGTCGGCATAGTCGGCGAGTATCTCGGCTCGATGTTCACCCACATCAAGAAAGTTCCGTTGGTCTTCGAGAAAGAGCGGATCAACTTCTGAGTATCACGGTGGGCGGACTCATCGCGGCGCTGGCGAGCCCCGACCCGCGTGTGCGAGTTGTGCTTGCAACACGGCTGGTCACCGTCGCCGCGGCGCCAGTAACGCTCCTGCTCGTGATGACGCAGCTCGCGCCAGCCGAACAGGGACTCTACTTCATTTTCGTCAACGCCTTCGCCCTGTCTCAGCTCTTCGAGACCGGTGTTGGCTCGCTCGTGGTTCAGTACGCGAGCCACGAGTTTCCGCACATCCGATGGGGCGCGAACGGCTCGATCGACGCTAACGAACCGGCGGTGCTGCGACTCCGCTGGATCCTTCGTCGCCTGACGCGATGGTACTGCCTCGCCGCAATCGGGCTGGTTGCGGTTGGCGTGCCTCTCGGCCTCGCATTGTTCTCTACCGATGTAAAACGTCAAGTCGGATCGACGACCTTACTCTGGCTGACAACCCTAGCGGCCACCGCCGCCTACCTCCCGCTCGTGCCGATCCTCAACACAATCGAGGGCGGTGGTCGGCTGGTCGCCGTGCAGCGAATGCGGCTGACGCAGGCGGTGCTGATCGCGTGCAGCAGCTGGATCCTCGTTCCGACCATTGGAGGACTGTTCGCGGTCGCTGCCAATGCCGTTGTCCAGTTCGTAGTCGCAGCGTCCTGGCTCTTGCGGTCCTATCCCAAACTGGTCGCGTTCGCGTGGAGTGCCGCAACAACGAACCGTGCCGGCACAACCGTCTCAACATCGGCGGAGTTACAGCGCCTCTACCAGACTCAAATTCGCACCGCTGCCGTTTGGGTTTCGGCACACATCGCGGCGCAGGGACTGACGCCGCTCGTCCTGTACTATCACGGCGCTTCCAACGCAGGCCGAGTCGGCGCGACGCTGGCGATAACGACGGTTCCGTACACGATCGGGATGTCGTGGTTGCAGGGCCGTCTTCCGGACTTCGGGGCCTTAGCCGGGCGTGGCAGCCACGATGAGCTAGATGCGTCGGCGAGGAATGCGACGGCTCAAGCGATGGCCGTGTGCATCGCCGGTGTGCTCGCCGTGATCTGTGCAGTCGAAGCGGTCCAGCTGTTCGTGCCCGGATTGCGAGACCGGATTCTCCCCGCGCTCCCAGCATCCGCGCTTGGCGGAACGGCAGTCGTCGGACTTCTGCTGCAGGCCATGGCCGGATACATCCGCGCCTATCGAATAGAGCCGCTCGTGAGAGTGCTGCTCATCGGCTATGCCGCCATGTTAGGCGCCGCATGGGCAGCAGCAACGAAATTCGGGCCCGGTGAAACGGTAGGCGCCTACTTTCTCGCGAGCGTGGGCATCGCGTTACCCGCAACCGCGCTGGTATTGCGGCACGAGCGAAAGAAGCTCGTGCGAATCGACCGCAGCGCCGTCTAGGCTCGCGGACTATTAGTCAAGCCGATACAGCGTCAGAATCTCGCGGTCGGGGCCGGACAACGCGCGCACCTGTTCCGAAATCTCCTGCTGAAAAACGCGCGACAAGACAAGAACGGGCTCACTGCCGCTCCGGAGCACGTCCGGCGACTCCACGCGTCGGCCCGCGACCGACTTTCCATGATACTTGGAGTTCGAGTCGACGAAACAGGTGATGTTCGCGTTGGCGAGCCTCGTCGTGGTCAACAACCGAGTCGCGTTAGTCCCCACTCCCCAGACGATGATGGACTGGCGAGAGTCGACAATGCGATCGATTTGCGACCGGATGGACTCTTCTTCGGCGGTGCATTGCTGGACATACCGGGTCAGTGCCGACCGCGTGTCCTCGTCCGGAATTAGCGTGGGAGTACCGCCAGGTCGCTTCTGAAAAGCGGCGGAGACGTTGGACATCACGGTTCGATACGCTTGCTGTCGCGAGTTCTGCTCACAGAAGACGGTTTCGAAGCCGTATCGAGCGAACAGATTCGCGAGCGACCGCGGCGAGAAGAAATTGATGTGCTCGATGCTGAAGTCCTGGAAGGGCGCGTTAGGCCAGCGCCAGAACTCCAAGGCATCCGGAACCTCGACGTAGACGACCCCGTCTGGTGCCATCGTAGAGGCCAGCTGTCGCATCGCGGTGTCGAGATCGCGCACATGCTCGAGCACTCCCACGAGAATCGCCACGTCGAACGCACGATCGAAGGGAGGAAAATGGCCGAAGTCGCCCTGAACCACCCGCACGCCGTACAATCGCTCGGCGGCTGCCGCGCAACCGGGTGATGGATCGAGTCCAGTGACGTCGCCAAAGCCCCGCTCACGTAGCAAGTAAAGCAAGCGTCCGCTCGCACACCCGATATCGATGACCGCAGCGTCTCGGCGGGGGATCAATGGAACTACCAGGTCAGCGATGACCTCCATCCGGGCGCTATCGTAAGGCGACTCCTGCCCATCACGCTGGTGATACTCGTATTTCGACGCCTCACGGTAGTAACGATCGAAGGTGGACTGTGTGGGAATCCCGTCAGCGTATGCGAAACCACAGCGCTCGCACGTGACGACGTCGTAACCACTGAGTGCGCTCACCCCCGGGACAGCCTCGAACGTCTGCCGAAACAGAACAAGCGGAGCTCGTGCGTCACACACGGCGCATCGCCGCGGCTCTGGGCTTGGCGTGTCCACCGCGTTCATTGGGCGCGCAGGGAACGTTCCCGAGGCACGGCGTAGCATACCAAGTCCCAGCCTTCCTCGTTATACGGGCGCAGGTGGAAATGGTAGTCGCGGACAAGGGACGACATCAACAGCGGCAGGCGCCACAGGTGATCCTGCAAATGGTACACGCAGACCGCGAGGATCGGTCGATCCCGTGCGATGGTTCCCGAGGCGCCCTTGATCGCTTCTGGTTCCGCTCCCTCGATGTCGAGCTTCAGAAAGCTCATTCGTCGGTCGGCAAGTAACTCGTCCAGCGTCACACACTGCACTTCCGCATCGTCCGCAGGACCTGTGTACGGGACGAGCACAGCCGCCGCGGATCCACTTCCGGCGATTCGCATGCGTTGCCGGGATGAATACGCCGCGAATGGCAGGAGCTCGATCCGCGCCGCCACGGGCGCCGAGAGAGACGACACGTATTGTTTCAGCGCCTCGAAGTTCGCCGGGTCTGGCTCGAGGGCCATGTACGACGTGAAACGGTCGCGCGACGACAGGTACTCGCGAAGTGTGTCACCGTTGTACGCCCCGCCGTCGACGAAGTCTTCGTCATCGCTGTACGCGAAGAGGTCCGTGGCAAAGTACTGAGGGTCTGCATCCGGATGGGGAAGGCCGTCGAAGTCGCCGAGCAGCCGGAATCGCAGTTGCGCAAGGAACTCTCTTCGCGACCGCGCGTCGCCCAGCAGTTCGTATGCGTTGCGAACGAAACTCGCCTGCTCGAGCACTCGATGCGGCAAATCCAGACAATAATGCGGCAGCATCACATCGGCGTGCTTCCAGGCGAGCGGAGCAATCGATGTGACCCGCTCGCAGCCCAACGCGTGTAGTTGCCGTCGCGATTGTTCGTAGCGATGCGTGCCGCCGGCACGCCAGATGGAGACGACGAACGTGGCCGATTTCCGAAAGCGGCTCGCCGCTTCGGCGGGCGAATACACGGGCACGTTCTCGATCACGGTCCCCCAGAGAGCGGGGTTGTTGTCCGCCACCGCGACTGCCGGCCGGCCCAATTGTTCGAGCGCGCGGAGTGTACGACGGCCCAACTGGCCGCCTCCAAGGAGAACGATTTCCGATGGATCACGACCGGCGACGTCATCGAACGCCGTTTGCTCGCGCCGCTCGCACGCGTCAACGCGCTCGCTCAGCAGTTGATCGAGCTCCGACGAGTCCACTCCCTGCTCCACGCCGTCCGCATTTCGGCCTACCAACACGACTTTCCTCCATCGACGACAAGGTTGGCGCCCGTCATGAAACTGGATGCCTCCGATGCCAGGAAGATGATCGCACCTTGATACTCGTCGACCTGGGCCATCCGCCCGAGCGGGATCTTGTCGCGTGCCCGCTCGAGAAACTGCGTATCCTGCCCATTCTCGATGCCGCCAACCGTGAGGCTGTTGACCCGTATTCCACGATCGGCCCAATACGTAGCGAGGTACTTTGTCATCCCGATCAGGCCACTCTTCACGACGGTGTAGGAGATCGGCTTGGTTGGCTGCTGGTCGTTAGGTAACCCGTCGAGTCGATAGAGACGCTGGTCGGGAGCAATGATCCCGTACTCGGATGCGATATTGATGATCACGCCCCTGTTTCGTGACGCCATTTCACGCCCGATGATCTGGCAACACAAGAACGCTCCGGTCAGACCGACATCGATGTCCCTCTGCCATTGCTCGATGGGAAAGTTTTCCATCCTCGAGAACGCGACAGACCCTCGGGCTTCGACCTTTGGGTTGTTCGCGGCATTGTTGACGAGAATATCGACCTTGCCGTGACGTCCCAGCACCTGCTTGAGCAGCTCCTGGATGTCGGGCGCGCTGGTGATATCGGTACGAGAGGCCCAGGCGTCGGCTCCGTAATGAGCCCGTTGGGCGACGGCCACGCGCTCGGCTGCCTCGCCGTCGATGTCGGCGACGATGACAGTCCCACCAGCGGCCGCTATTGCTTCGGCGTGCTTCGGGCCGAGGAGGCCGGCGCCGCCAGCGATGATCGCAACCCGTCCCGTCAGGTCGAACAGCGACGCTGGCGTTGGAGACTTGTCGATCGAATCGCGAGTCATGCGATCTCCACGGGCATCCCACTGCGGATTGACTCGTGGGCCGCCAAGGCCACGCGCATCGCGGCGATGCCATCGGCGAGACTGACGCGCGGCGACGTGCGCGACCTACGCGCAGACAGAAAGTCGGAAAGCTCGGCCAGAAACAGCGTGTTGCGGTCGAATGTCCGATCCTCGAACAGGGTGGTGGTTTCCTGATCCACGGCGGTCAGCGTTAGGCAGCTTCGACGTAAATCGAGGTCCAGTGAGCCATCGTCACCGAGGACGGAACACGTTCGGCGGGCTGGGCGGCGGACGTAGTCCATCTGCAGGTGAACAGGAAACGCACGGCCCGAATACGAACACTCGGCCAAAATGCTCGCGACATCCTCCACGTCGATCTCGAGCGTGCTGAGGTGGCCTCCTACGGCGAACAACCGCCGAGGAATGCCGAACAACCAAGCTAAGTAGTCGATTTCGTGAATCAATGTGAGAATGACGCCGCCCCCCATCGACCGTCGCGCGGCATAGCTCTGTCTATAGTCCTCATACGCGTGCCACCCGGGAAGGTACTCACCGACTTCAGCCCGGACCGCAAGCACGCGGCCTATGGTGGCCCCGTCGATGTGCTTCTTCATTAGCTCCAGCGCCGGGTGGAAGCGGAGCTGACACCCAACCGCCACCACGAGCTGCCTGGCGACTGCGACGTCGAGGAGGCGCTCGACGCCCTCGAGCGCCGCCGACACGGGCTTTTCGATGAACAGGTCACAACCAGCGTTGGCACACGCGAGCGCCGCCGGTAGGTGCAGACTGGTTGGGTTACACACGAACGCGATGTTCGGCTCGTTCGCCAGGGCCTCCTCGAGGGACCTGAACGACTCGACCTGGTATTCCTCCTCAACACTTCGAGCTGCATCCGTCCTCAACTCTTCATCGATCACCGGAGCGTTGCCCCGGGCACGATATGCCATGATGTGCACGCGATCGCCAAGAAGCGCACGAAGGTTTCGAGCGTGGCGCTGCCCCACTGACCCAAGCCCCACAATCAAGGCACGCACTGGCCCTGTCCGCCGATCAGCGGCTTCGATACTCGCGGTCACTCGTCGAGGGGCGGCACGATCATGTTCGCCCGGAATTCATCACGATCGAGAAAAGGCCAGAGATCTTCGAGCGGCCTTGAGACCATGCTACCATCGGCGCGCCGCGCGCTCGAAAGGCTGGGCGCGCGCGGCTCCTCCGGTGGCGACATGATCTCACAGACCACCGGCCCCGGCATTTCCAGGACACGACGTAAATTCGCGACCAGGTCGGTCTGCGTGGCGATATTCGCGCTGGCCACTCCGTACGCGTCTGCGACGCGCTTGATATCGGGCAGCGTCACGCCGCTCGACGCGTCAGCTCCGCACAGGCGTCCGAAGTAGCGAGATTGGGACGTGCGAATGGACGCATACCCGGCGTTGTTGAGCACGAAGATCTTTATCGGGAGCTGAAGCCGCGCGACGGTTTCGAGCTCCTGAATGTTCAACTGAATTCCACCGTCACCATCGACGAGTATGGTTCGCTCTCTCCCGGCCGCGAGACAGGCCCCAATCGCCGCCGGGAGCCCGTATCCCATGGCACCCAGGGCGGTGGTAAGCAGTACGCGTTGACGAGCCTTCGTCCTGTAGGCAAGAAGGAAAATCTCGATTCCGGCGCCGGAACTACCGGAGACAACGATCTCACCCTCAGATGTAGCCTCGGCGATCGCTTCCGCCAGCACGTACGTGCTCACGTGATTCGGGAGCGCGCGGTACTCGGGGAGAACGACCGGATACCTGGACATCCAATCGTGGCATCTCGCCAGCCATGCACCACCGGCGTTAGGCATACCCCGACCGAGCTGGTTGAGCATTTCGCGGATGAACTCTCCCGCGTCGTACTGAAGCGAGCGTGCGACGTGCGGGCGGAGGCGTTCCAACTCGGCCGCATCGATGTCGACCATGATCTTGTGCGCGCAGCGCGCGAACTTTTCCGGTGCGTACCCCGTTACGACGAGATCTAGGCGCGCGCCGATGGATAACATCCAGTCGGAGTTCTGGAGGGCGAAGTTTGCACCGCGAGGCGCCACCGGCCCGGGCCTGCCACAACTGAGAGGGTGGTCATCGGAAATCATGTCGTGTGCGAGCCAGGTTTTCAGAACCGGGACTTCAAGCCGTTCCACCAATCGGATCAGCTCCTGTTGCGCACCGGCGAGGCGGACCCCGTTTCCAATCAGCAGGACCGGCCGCGTGGCGCGGTGCAAGGATTCGATCGTTTCACGTACATCCAGTGCCAGCGCCTCAGGGTCTACCGATGGCCGGATCGCGTCCGTGACCTCGAATCCGCTCAGCGTCGACTCGTCGATCATCGCTCCCTGAACATCGAGCGGAATGTCGATCCACACTGGCCCCGGTCGACCCGACCGCGCGAGGAAAGCTGCCTTCTCCAAATGAAAGCGGATCGACGATGGGTCCATCACCGTGACCGCGTACTTCGTGATCGGCGCGACGATGCTGACGATATCGACTTCCTGCACCCCCAATTGGCGAACGCCCGACTCTCGTTTGAGGTCCGCACGCTTCACTTGACCTGAGACGACCAGCATCGGCGTGGAATCGAGAAATGCACCAGCGACGCCGGTAACCGCGTTCGTACCACCGGGACCGGTCGTCACGAACGCCGCGCCAAGTCCGGCGAGCTTGCCGTACGTCTCCGCCGCCATCGCGGCGGCTTGTTCATGGAGGTTACAAACAAAATCGAAATCGCCGCAGGTCCCCACGGAATCGTTGAGATGCATCGCGCCACCGCCAGTGACCATGAACACATGCTTCACGCCCAGGTCCGCGACAAAGCGCACCACGTAGTCCGAAAGTTTGATCATCGCTCGAGCAAGGGTCGGTTAGCCTAACGCGGCACGTTGGCGCGCGAGGCACAGCACTGAACCGGGTGTGCGCCTCACGACGTCCGTGTCTGGGCAGAGCTCGGAAGCCTGACGTCGGGGACGTGGACCTCGGAGGCGTACTCGACGAGGCGGCCATCCGCGTCGACGACAGGCATTACACGAGTCCGTCCGGGAAGCCGCGCACGAATCTCATCTGGCGTCATGCCTGTCCGAGCGCACGTGAACTGCCGCGTCATGACGTCGGAAACCCGCGTGTGCAGGTTACTTCCGCGGACAATTGCGGAACGAATGTCGCCGTCCGTGGCCACGCCCACCACAACGCTGCGGCCATCGACCACAAAGGCAATTCCCATTCGGTTCCGGTCGATAACCTGTAACGTCGTCATGACGGTCGCGTCAGACGGCACCGTGAGGCTATCGAGTTCACGCTGAGTCGTCGGGTCTGCGCCGCGACCCAGCACCTGGCTCGCCCACACGAGCTCCGTCAGCCGATCGAGCCCCAGGCGGAATCCGCGACCGCTCAGGTGATGGCCCATCCAGATCTCCGGGACGAGCGTCGGTCTGGCGGTCAGCAATACCGGCATCACCTCGATGAAATTGACGTCTCCCTCTCCGATCTGGAGACCTTCGCCTCCGGTACCAGCCGCGTCGGATACGTGAAGGTGGCGAATGTGCGGCGTTACGGACGCGGCAAACTGCGCCAGGCTCTCGCCGCTGCGGTTGCACGCAAGCGCTGCATGCGAGACGTCGAAACACAACCCCAGTCCCGATTGTTCACACAGCTCCACCGTATCGTCGGTGTCGACGAGGACGTGGCCGAACCACTTGCCACCGAAATACCAGGGGAACGGCGGCAGGTTCTCGAGAAGGAGCTCGACGCCGTCGTGGTCGATTCGCTCGATTGAATCGAGCAGTCGCGCTCTGGCGCTGCCGCGATCGTATCGCTCGAGGCGAGGGGCCATCCCACCCACGTGCACGACAATTTTTGGCCCTCGCTCCGAGGGTCGGAAATGCGGCGCCATCGCGCGCGCGAGATCGATCGTCTTTTGAATGCGTGCGATCGACATCGAACGCTGCGCGTCGTCGGCCGCGCACAAATCGATCAACGTGTCATGACAATACTCCGGAGCATGGACTACCATCTCGTGCCGGAACTGTCGCCGGTTGAACCCGTCGACTCCGACATCCAAATCTCGATCGCTCACGTGAAACTCGACGAACGACAGCCCGTCGGATTCGAACTGCGCCAGTAGGTCATCGATGTCAGTAAAGCGCGCGACGATTCCCCACCTCGTTCCGACGTCGATTGGTCTGCTCGTCGATCCGCCCAAACCGTCCTGCAGGTCGTCCTCGGAAAACGGGTCGTCTCGGCGGATGGTGCGCGCAAGTCGTCGGCCAAGCAGCTGGTCCACCAGCTGCGGCGACAATCCCATACCGGGCGACTTGCTCGTTACCATCGCCGCGGTGACGACAGTGCCTTCGGGGATGTCGACACGAGCGACGAGGCTCTTTCCGAGGGCTCGCCGGTTCAGAATCTCACCGCGCGTCAGCCAACGATGGGGTACGCCGAGCGACGTTTCGACCTCACGCACAGCCGACACCTGAGACGCGAGGTCTTCCGGAGTCAGACTCGACGAGTGGTCGGGGCCGCGGAGCGAGCGATCCAGCGTTAGGTGGCGCTCCAGGACGTTTGCGCCAAGGGCCACAGCCGCAAGTGAGATTGCGAGCCCCGGATCGTGACCGGAGTATCCCACGGGCCACCCGGACCACTCCCGCAACGCACGCATGAAACGGAGATTGATCTCCTCGGGAGCTGCGGGATACGTGCTGACGCAATGAAGGAGTGCACATTCCGCCTCTCGCTCGGTGAGGAATGCGATCGTCTTTCTGATCTCTTCTTCGGTCGACATTCCAGTCGAGACGATGAGCGGCTTCTGAGTCCGAACGACATGGTCGAGGAGCAGCAGGTTGGTCATGTCGGGTGAGCCGACCTTATAGGCCGGAACTCCGAGGCGCTCCAGGAAGTCGACGCTATGGGTATCCCACGGCGTGCAAAGGAACGTGATCCGACGCTCCTCGCAGTAGCGGTTCAGCTCAACGAATTCGGCATCGGCCAACTCGAATTCGACCAGAATCGGCACGAGGTATTGAAGCGCCTGCTCGCCCAGACGAGGCTCCTTCAGGATCGCCTCCTGATAGACCTCGCTCAGCTTCCGCTTCTGGAACTTGACGGCGTCGGCGCCTGCGTCGACGGCGGCATCGACGAGCGCTTTTGCCATCGTGAGGTCACCGTTATGATTGATCCCAACCTCGGCGATGACATAACACGGCTCGTTAGGCCCGATTCGCCGATTGCCGATTCGAATATGTGTCCGGTTCACGCGTCTCGAGTGTTGGTCACGGGGTCAACGCTGGATTCGTGTGCCTCGTACCAGCGCCACGTTCGGCGAACGGCAGTCGCGAGGTCGATGGTTTGCCGCAGACCGAGCTGGGCGGCGGCGCGTCGAACGCAAGGAACGTAACGGTGTGCTCGCGCACCGGCGTCCAGCTTGCCCTGCACGTTTACACGCGCTGGCGGGACGCGAATCGCCGCCACCGCGCGTGCCGCATCCAAGATACTCAGTGCCTCTTCCGACCCGACGTTATACGCGCCGGATGCAACGGGGCTCAACGCTAACGTCCACAGCCAGATCGCCAGGTCGGCCATATAGAGATATGACCGAACCGCCCTTCCGTCTCCTGCAATTTGGATTGGCCCTCCGACCATCGCGTCGCGAATGAAGTTCCCGATCGCGAAGTGTATGTCCAGCGGCAAATGAGGGCCAACGAACGCGAAGCAGCGCGCCACTCGTACCGAGAGGCCCGTAGAGTCGGCGGCCATCGCTGCCAGCACCTCCGCCGCCCGCTTCCCCTCCGCGTACGCGGACCGTGCGTCCGACAGGTCCGGGCCACCTCGAAAATCCTCGGCGATGTGAGCAACGTCGGAGGGCTGGCTACCGTACACCGCGCCACTGCTGAGGAGCAGGTATCGCCCCGCCCGACTCGCGTGCGCGAGCCCTAACGTGCGACGCGTGCCGTCGACGATCGTGTCGAACATGTGGCGGTGATCGCCCGCGTGACTTTGCTGGCTGGACTCGGCCGCTCCATGCACGATCACGTCGAACGTACCGGCGGGTAATGCGAAGTCTCGCACGTCGCCGGTATGAAGGCTCACCCCGCGACAGTCCGCATAGTGAGGAAGCCGCCCGATCGTTCCGGCTGGATCGCGCGTGAGCACCACCAGCTCGGCGCCGAGGTCGAGGCGGTCGTTGGCGTCCGCGAACGTCTCGACGAGCCACGGGCCAAAGAAACCCGTTCCCCCCGTCAGGAAGATCC
>Ga0075418_10007172_pt1 | contig 12570 bp, 26 predicted proteins | sample SoiMetdeltSBSDD2_FD_81776 | JGI IMG/M metagenome (GOLD analysis project Ga0075418, IMG submission 81776) | Bulk soil microbial communities from a Populus tree surrounding site in Tennessee, USA - Soil MetaG P. deltoides SBSDD2 | ecosystem: Environmental > Terrestrial > Soil > Tree plantation...
GAGAAGTTGCGACATATTCATGTCTTGCGCTTCGTCCACCACGACCAAATCATAAATAGGTTTCACCCAGCCAGCGGCCACCGGGAGCCACACCATATCGTTGAAGCTGACTCGGCCAAGCTGGTCGCGCTCCATCGCCAGCCGCATTGCCGCAATGGAAATTTCAGCGAGCTTGACGGCAGGAAACTCGGCTTCGAATTCGTCGGGCACCGTGATGTTGCGCGCGTCAATGATATCCAACACTTCGTTCAACTCCGGCAAACCGGTTGTGAGGTTCTTGCAAAATCCAATCAGGCGCGCGAGCGTGTTGACTACGTCGTCCGGGATGCGCGGCGCAACGGTAGCGATGCGCTCGAATTCAACGTTGTCGTCCGGCTTCGCATTGCGCCACACGTTCTTGATGAACGCAAAACCGAGAGAGTGCAGCGTCTTGACTTCGACGCGCGCGTCCGTGATCTTTTCGAGCGCTTCCTTCTGATTCTTCTTATTGAAGACCGCATAGAGAAGCCTGCCTTGCTCCGGGGCATGCGAAAAAGCCTGCTTGATCGTGGTGGTCTTACCGGTGCCAGCGCGCGCCTGCACGACGAGGTTGCCTTTGCCCATGGCGAACCACGCGAAGATTGCGTTCTGTTCGTCGGACCAGTTCTTGGCGGTCTCGGGAGCCACAGGTGCGGCTGCGGCTGCGGCAGGCTTCGCGGTCTTGTCCACGATGGCCTGCGCCGCTTCCAGCTTGTCGGTGGCGATCATCCACACGCGGTTCGCGCCATTCCAGCGCGCGCCGAGACGTTTAAGTTCTTCTTTCACCGGGTAGGTGTTGCCGCGAATCTCAACCATTTCAATCATGCGCTTAGTATCGCATGGAGCAGATTCCGTGTCAACAGGTCCCGTATGTTTATCTACAGTGCCGGGGATAGGGGATTTACTGCACTGGTCGGCTGAATTAGAAGGGGTATGAACATTGGAGCGGCCTCCGTCACACTCATTCAACCTGTCGATGCCAGTGCTCACCGTTTCGATTTCCGCTCTGAAGATTAATTTTTTACGCGCTTGACGCGGGCGTAGTTGCCAGAGGACTTGAAGTAGGTTCCCGCGTAGGTCACGCCATTGATGCCGTAAACCCGTATGGACACGCGAGTGTCACCCCAGTTGCTACGCCACGTGTGGCCGCATTGAATGTTACCAAGCTTTTGACCGGTCCAAGTAGTTGCGAACCCAGACGCGCCATAGTGTGTAAACTCATTGTTCTTCGCGTCCTTGGAAAATGAACAGTAGAGAAAATATTTTTCAGGCGGATCGGTTACGAATTCGTAAACCTCCATCTCGCTGCGTTCCTCGTTGGTCACTTCGAGAAGCTTCGGAACGGAGTCAGCCGGATAGCTGGTGCGCCCCGCGCGCCAGATTTCGAATTGTTCGAATCGGCGCTTGAGCGCCTCATATTGGTCGCGATTGATCATTGGGCACCCCCTTCCCGCTTCGCGAGAGCCTCGGGGCCGTAAATGTCCGGGTAAGCCTGTGCGGCGGTGTGCTGGGGCTGCTTGCGGCCTTCCCAGCGGTTGTAATGCTCGTCGGTGGCCTTGTCGAGAGGATCGGCATCCGAGTGGAAAAGTTCAGCCGGAATCGAGTAGTCGCTGGCGATCTCACCGGGCGAGTTGCCCAGCACGAGATAAATCCAGCGGAGCTTGCCCGACTTCGGGCACTTGACGTAGAGGTGGGCTTCGTCGCAGGCAATCAGGTTCGCAATGAACTTTTTCATGCCGTCGCGACCTGCGCCGCACTTGAATTCGTCTTCGCCATTATCGCCACGCACGATCTCGAACCCGTGGCGTTTCAGGGTCGCGATGAGGGACGCCGTCTCGGGCGTCCAGTTGTTCAGCATTTCGTTCGCTCGTTGTTGTAGTGTCATCATGCGAATATAATAGCAGAGTGTTTAAACGATGTCAACTCCGTTTTTACGGTCCGTGGGGTAGGGGATACACTGGTCCGCCAGCACCTTCAGAAGATACTCACGCGCCACCGTGTAGCGCTTGAAATTCTTCTGTTTGGGCTGGGACAGGTGATATTCAAGGTCCGCGATTTTCACCGCGATTGCGCCCCCGGTCCGGCTGACTCGCTCTATGTAGTCCAGATAGATTTCGCCGTCGCGCCGGGTGAGCGCTTCGACAATCTCCCGGATAGGCCACGACACGCCGACCAAGGACAAGTCCTCCAGCGTAATGCTGGTGTCCTCCACAACGTCGTGCAGCCATGCCGCCGCAATTTGAAAATATGTGCCGCCTCGCTCTGCGGTTAGGCGCGCCACGTTCAACACATGGACGATGTAGGGGTCTTTGCCATACGTCTGGCCTTTGTGCGCCACGTAGGCGATAGCGCGTGCGATGTCGATCTGGTTCATGTTAGTCTCGCTCCAAAATGTAAAGCACTCCGAACAGGGTTTTATAAACCGTGTTGCCGATGCCGGTGTCTGCGGCCTCAGGTGTGCCGCGCAAGTCTTCAACATACATCGGGTGCAGGCACTGGTTGCGGATTGAACTTCGCCTGCCACCGTGTTGCCGGTAAGCCGCGTCGCGGTTCGCCTTGCTGGCGAATAGAAACCGGTTTCTCACTTGGCCACCTCATCATTGTGCCAGTAATGCGGGTGTGGCTGCGGTTTGCGCGGAACGATTTGATTGATCAGCACATCGAAACGGCGCGCCCCCGTCTCGTTTGCCGCTTTGATAGCGGCTTCCTGCGTCTCGAACCACTGTGCGGCGGTCGCTGCTCTGGCCCACCCGCCCATAACGGTCAGGAAGCCCGTGATGTAACCATGACGGTCCACCCGGCGCACATAGTAACCCGGCTGCTTGCCCTCCCAGTTGATGTTGAATGTCGATATTGGTTGTCTCATAATCAGTTCCGAGTTTGAATTCGAGTTGCGAGTTTAGCGAACCCCGCAGGCGCGCAAAAAGCGGTGACAGTCAAAACGGTCGTTGTCATCGGACGCCACGTCCGCCAGTCGGCAGGCCACGAGCTTGACCGCTTCTTCAGCGGTAAGCTGGCCCTCGCGGACTTCCGTCAAGGTGGCGTTGATCTTCTCGGCGATTGCTACGTAATGTTTTCGGCTCATATGTTTTTCTATGTTAGTTGTTTATCGTATCTACCAATACAATAGCATGGCGACGTTTAAACGTCAAGCCCGAATTTACTGTTCATGAGGTAGGGGAAACCCCTATCTGTCCGGGTGATCGAGAAAGTAGGCACGCTGCTGGTCCGCAGCACGGGCGAGAGCGTAATCGTCTGCTGGCAAAGACTTCCGCTTACGCGAGTAAATTTTCTTGGACTGTTTCACACGCGTGACCGGCTTGAATGACCACGTGCGACGAACTGCAATTCTCTTACATTTCATATCATCCCCATCTAAAGCGCGCGTAATCCGTCCAACACATCCTGTCCACTTGCGCCAGATCATGCACGCTCATGGTTTTCTTTTCCGTCTGGCCCGTGCGAGGCATCTCTTTAAAGAGATTGCTCATCGGATTGTTAATCTCCAGCCACGAAAAAAGTTTCTTCACGTTGCGCAGGTTGTTGTATTCGATCATCTTGCAACGCATCGGACGCGCCTGCACGCACTTTTCAAAGTAGGTGAACGTGTCACGCCAATAGATAATGCTGTCCATTATGTCCTTGTGACCCTCGCCCCAAGGCACGGACCTGATCGACTCGACCTGCTCCAGCGGATTGCGAATCAGAAAAATAAATTTCGCTTGCGGGAACATTTCAGAGAGAAGATCAAACACGCGGTCGTGCCTGTATCTCACCTCTTTGAAACCCCACCTCGGTGACCGAAATGGATTGATCGTATCGTAAAGAAACGTGCGCATGTTGCGCCGCACTTCTGCCGGGTCGATGCAACTCAGACACGGGGCAAACGTGTTTGGGTCCCTTAAATTCGCTTCAGTGCCATCGTCACCAAAATTGGTAGCGTAGTAGGCGTCCGCATATCCTTTGAGGAAGCCACCGTGCTCGCCGTAGACCAGCACGCCCGGAGTCTGATTGATTGCACGCTGTAGCAAAGTGCTGCCACTGCGCGTTTGAGCGAAAATAAAAATCTCATTCACGGGTAGCTTCCTCCATCACCAAAGATTCAATGCCTGCTGCTTCTAAGAAAAAAGACGACCCACGCAAGCCTCGGTTTAAGTCGGACACAATGTTTCGGTTATCAGGAACATAATGCCATTCACGAAACATGGGCCGAGGGTCGAACACGCCCATGTAAGGACGTAAGACCGGCTCGTGCGTGAAAGGCCCTTCGTAATACTCCGTGGTCAGATCGCGCCCACACTCGGCGTAGTCGAATCTTGCGGGTGGCACATAATGCGCACAGAACGGCGAGATAACGATAGGCACGCCGTCTTCGGTTCGCCATCGCATGAATTCGTCACGAGCACGTTTAAACGCAACTATGTCACCGACTTTCTTTCGAAGCTTGGCGGCAAACTCCGGGCTGAACCTGTTAATCATTTCGCTCATTCAGCAGGAGCCTATCAGGTGTCGGCATCAATTGCAAGGTTTTTCTTTTGTGCTCGACCAGATGGCGATGCACGCCCGATTCTTCGAATTGCTTGATGTCAGTCTCGAAGACTTCCAACACAGGGTCGCCCGGTGTTCCCGGTGGCAGGAAAACCATGGCAGTCATGCGACCGCGCGAGTTAATGCGGACGATGCCGTTCAGCGCATTGGCCACGAGTGCGTCCACGACCGCGCGCTTGAATTCTTCTCGCTGCTCGGGAGTCCAGTCGCGCATCTTGGCCACAGTGCCTTCGGGAATGAACGCGCCTACCATGTAGCCGAGACGCTCGTGGATTTTTTCCTGCGCTACTCGAAGCTGGCACAACTGTGCCCGCGCGCGTTGTAGCGAGAGGTCCAAATCGGAGCACCGCTTTTCCAACGCAGCCACGCGGGCTTCAAAGGACTTTGATATGCGGTCCTTGAGCTTCTGTTTGCGGCTTTTTCGTTCCATAGACTTTGTGAAACTTTTTCGGACCTTTGCCACCTGAGGGCCAGTTGATTGTGTCGTAACGTTTACGCCAGCCGGGCGAGCGGTCAGCATCGCCTTTGCCAGCGGCCCCAGATGAGAGACCGAGGTCTCTAGTGTTTCGCTTTGCCATATTATTTTTTGAGTGCTTGAATCAGGTTCAGTATCGTGCCTATTAGCAAGCACACACTGCCGACCAGAAACCAGATGATGGGAATGATTTGGGACTTCACAGTATTTGGCCCTTTGGATATTTGGTTTGAGGGTTGATCGCCGTCGTGTCACCACGCAGTGTTGCGATTCGCCATTTCGCCACTTCGCCATGAACGCGCCGAGGGATGGGATAAAGCAAGTCGCTGGTTGGCGTCTCAAAAATTCTTCCGTAGGTGCCTAGCATACAGACTTCACGTTGGGTTGATCTCATGGCCGGGATTGCTCCGGTTGAATTCGCGCAGCACACGCGCACGAATGTCTTTCCATAAATATTTTATATCTTCATGCGGCTGCGGCTCTGGATGCTGCGAGTAGGGATAGTCCCGGCAGGCGGACGCCCAGCCAAGAAGCTCTCCGGCGTATCGCCGTGCCGCCACTCTGCCATGCTCTGTCCACATCGCCCCGCGATACTCGCAGAAAATCATTTCAGCGCGTCCTTTGCTTCCTTCAGCGCGGCGTCCAGTGTCTGCGCTTCCAGTTGCCGCGTCGAACGATGGTTGCCTCGCGAGTTGGTGAGGTAAAACACACCGGGGTTTTCTTTGTCGGCCCACACCATAGCGCCGGGGTGGCCTTCTACTTTTCTCATGTCGAGTCTGTCTGTGCTCATAAATCAGTCATCGTTATCGATTCTCCACACAACGCAAGCGGTGCATTCGCAATTGGCCACGTCATGGGCACACGATTCCAGCCAAGCATTCAGAAACGCTACCGCCTTACGCACCCGCTTCGATTCGTTGAACACCCTGCGGCACGTGCATCCCGCTTTCGTTGAACGTGGCGCGCGTAGCCCCCTATACCTCGGATGAATCTTGCACCGTGTCATTTGCATCTTTCTCTGAACCCTGTATCCGAACAGGGCATTCTAAAATTCCATCTACACCAAACTCGTGGCGAAAACTCACCTGCGCTCGCCCTACTGCAATCTCTTGCGTGGTCGCCGCAAAACGGTATGCGCCGTGGTGCTCTCCATTCACGAGTTTGATTAGAAAAAAGTTCATGATTTATTTTTCTTGTTCCTTATCTTTGCTTCGAGCTTTGGTGAGAAACCAAGACCAAGCTCTTGCGCTTCCCACCCACGATACAATCCGGTTGGCGCGGCATGGGGACAGCACGGCAAATCCCGAGTCGGCACCATCTCGATACCTTTGCCCTTGCAGGTGTAGTCGTAATATTGCGAGCCTTTAATCATCAGCGAGCGAGGTTTCTTCAGTATCTCCGGGCGCATGCGCCACAGCCGGTAATGTTCCCTGATCTCGCGCAGCGTCCAGAAAAGAATCCAGCGCGAGTTGTTGTGCTGGAACAGACGCCAGCGATACCAGATGCGATTAATCACGCCGCCCATGGTCTGCTTGAACGTGCGTCCGTTGGCTGTGAATTTAACTCTATCGATCATAGCAAGATGTGCCGCCGTCGTGAGCTTGAAGGATTTTTCCGAGACGCATCCGCGCGTCTTCGAGGTGCCTGAACGCCAGCACGATGTTGTCTATCATTTCCTGATGATCACAGTTGGGTTGCGCAGCTTCACGAAAAAATTCATGACCGCGCAGACCGCGCACATCGGCGGCGATTTGTTTTAACCGCCAGCGTAATGCTGTCACCTCACCATCGATGGGCAACGGGGCCTTAGGCGCGTCGGTGTTAATCCACACGCGACCATCAACATTCGTGGCGGATGGCGTCCTTGTCAGCGCGTTCTCAAGGCGGCGCTTGATATACTCTTGCTCTGCGTCCCATTGATCTTTCACTTCTTCCACTGGCTTCGCAGCCGCGTCAGGGAAAGGTTGCTTGCACAACTCCACGACGGCTTTGATCTCGTCAAGGGTTGGCACCACTTTTGGTATTTGATTTTCTGACATAAATTCTTTCAGAGCGGCGCACAACGGCGTCGAGGCTATCGATGTAACACCGTGCGCACGCTGTCGCATGCTTCGCTGCACGGTTGGGGTCCTTCCATTCTTTATGTCCGGGAGTCCAGCACGCGAGACCACCAGTCCCGTTTAAACGGTCCGAGTGCAAAGCAGAGAAGCGCACACCACCAAGACCTTCGTGCGGATAGACCGTCAGCGCGCCATTGTGAAACGCCAAGTGCCAGCCCATGTTCTTCCAGATGTAATGCGTCCAGCCCTTGCCCTTGAAGCGCTTGATCAACCGCTTCGCTGCGCGCCGTGCTTGATCGTGGCTGTCGTAGCTCATACGAAAAGAAAAACGAGTAAGGCGACGAGCAGAGCGATGGCAATACCCACGAGTGCGCATAGAACCATCATCCAGATGAACAGATAGCAGACCGCCGCTATGATGTAATCGATCATTCGATCCACTCTCCGTTATCGACGCCGCGAACCTTGATGTTGCCATCGTTGTAGTCCACGCCGCGTTTGATCGTGATCAGATCAGTCTCTTTCATTTCCTTTGCGACAGCGAGTGCTTCTTCCAAAGTCTTGCCGGGCACATCGACCGCAACCATCAGAGTGATTTTGAAGTCGGCTCTCATAAAAGTTTCAACGTTGGCATATGGCCCATCAGCAACACTTCGATGTAGTCATCGTAGGTCTCGATTCTGATGTAGAGACGCAGATGCGGATTGTTCGCGCGCCATTTTTTCAGCCGATCCTCGCCTGCTTTATACTCGCCGCGAAACGTCGGCCAGTCCCACTCCGTGGTGGCGCGAAAAGAAACAAATTCAAACGGCGTCTTGGTGAACGATGCGTCCTCGGCTCCCAGCGTGCCGCATAGACGATGTTTGTCCTTGTAGACTATGTCGCGCATTTGGTGCGGCTTCACCTCGGCGAGAAGTTCTTCGTTCGACTTGGGCACCACTGGTGCGGCACCCACCGTGGTATAGGCCATTGGCTCAGATTTTTTCTTGAACCAGAACTTGTTTAGAAACTCCGTGCGCATTAGTTTTCTCCCGGTAGTGGCTCGCCCGCCGCAATCAATCGCGCACGCAAGTCTTCAAGATCGCTCTTGAAAAATTGGAGGGCGTCGCGTTGAATGAGCGCCTTGTCGAGGATACGCGATTGCTCCGCGATGCGCGAGTTTGTCAGCCCGATGTAATTGTCGAGGATGTGTAACTGGGTTGAGATCATGCGTCAATTCAGTATGGGCAGTCTTTGGCTTTCAGCGGGTCCTCACCGTTGAGAATATCCCGCAGTTGTTCTAGCTTGTTGTGTAGGTCTTCGAAAATGAATGGCGAAGGCGTCGGCTTTCGGACCTGCGCAATGATCACCTCCAGAAAATCTTTTGCGTCTCGGATGTCTTTGGCTGACGGTTTCTTATGGTGTTGGGCCGGATGCGGAGTATTCGAACCTTGTGGTCCGATGACAAAGTGGTTGGCCAGTTCTCGAAGCTGTTCAACAAATCGTCCCTGTTGATTTGGTGCGACGCAGTCAAGCGTCATTAAGATAGATGTGGGTATAGATGTTTTCATACGTTTGGTGGTCCGCCGTAGTGCAGCGACACGAGTGTTAGTGTCCACACCACGCCGATGATGATTAGGATTAGGTCCAGCATTATGTGACGACAGCGAGGATGTCTTCCTCGTTGATGATGCGAAAAGTTTTGCCCTTGGGATCGTTGATGGTGTAGCCACTGGCTGTGGCATACATCACGCGCGTGCCGAGAGTGATGCCATTCAGGTCGCCGAAAACTTTGCGGTATGACCGGACGATACCCTCAGCAAATTCCTGATGGCGCACGACGTTCTGCGGCAACAGAATGCCGCCGTTGGATTTTTCCGACTCAGCCACTGGCTCGATCAGAACTCTTTCACCGGTTGGTTGTATCATAATATTAAAGGTGCGCAACCGACAGGCGAAAACAGAAAAAATTCCTGTCGGTTGCGCAGCGTGTTAAGCTTGTTTCGGTGTCTCCTGCTCAGCCTTGAGCTTGGCAGCGGCGTCGCTCATTTGCTTTTCAAAGGCGCGACGTTGCTGATATTGCTGCTGGCGAATTCCGTCCACGTGGCTCAGCACGTTGGCAACCGTGTTGCACAGCGGCTCATACTCATTGCGCACCGTATACCAGCAGCCGATGAATTCCTCTTTATGCTTGAGAAAAATATTGGCAATGAACTGGCGCAACTCACGCTTGAGCTTGTCGTCATTGGGCTGCACGACGGTGCGCGATTCGATGTCCACCAGTTGCGCGACGGCACTGGCGAGGTTGTTGACGATCTGCATGGACAGTCTCGCGCCAGCCTGCTCTTGTTCTTGAGCAGGTGCCGCAGGTGACTCTGTCTTTTCGGGTTCGATGATAATATCACTCATGGGTTGGGTTGGTTGGATTTGATGTCGGTATCGGGAAAAATATCTAGCACAGGGGACTCGCGCAACACACCAGCCGCTATGGCGGTGTCGATCACATCCTTTGGCGCAGTGGCATTTTGCATGATGCGAATGTATTCGTCTTGTGCATCGCGCTTGGTCTTCTCGATCAACTCAAGACCCTCGGGCAAAATGATTTCCTGCCCATCGACGATTCGCACAGGGATTTGAATCAGCCGCTTGCCTAAGACTTCGTTGGTCCTGATTGGATTTGGAACCGTGACGATGAAATCTTTTTTGTCAACCAAGAAAGCACTACGTTTAAACGTTTCAGCGGTCGGGTTACCTCTGCCTTCCATACGCTCAAGGCGTTCGATGATCTCACCCAATGCGCGGAACACATCGTCGAACAGGATGACCATGTCGTTGCGCACAGTGCGGCGTTTATCACGTTCAGCCCTTGATATGGAACGTGTTTCCTCAAGGTCTTGCGAATTAGGAAGCGACCCGGTGCTCTTGAGGTGTGCCTCAATTTTATTTAGTAAGTTATTTACATCAACCTCGTGCTCGCAATCACTCTTGGTGTGCTCTGTCCCGTAGTTCAACTCAATGTCGGTTGGTGGATGGGCACCACGCACGCGATATTTCCAAAACCGCATTGCCGCCATGTCGGCGAATCGACATGCCTTGGTCAGGTCATCACTGTAACCGATACAACGATGAGTGCCACCCAAGAACATGCGCACAGCCCACGTCTTTTGATTGGGCATAAGGAAGACACGCGGATGATCATCGCCCGGCTCTCGATCAGCAAAATCATGCGCCGGAGCCATGAAGGCCACGTCTTCAAGCTCATGCGCGAGAGAATTCAGGGTCGGATCGCTAGGCTTACGTGCCATATCTAAACAGTGCCTCGGACGTAATCGAGGTGCATGAACTATTTTCAACTTTCTTTTCGTGGCGAGATGGCGTAGTGAGGACCGGAAGCGAGGAAGATTTGGACAGTCTTTGAGACAGATTGGCGGATCGCCGGATCGCCATACCGCATTTATCCGTCTAATTTCTCTTTGACCATAGCTTCTACCGAGGTCCTGACTCGGCCTATATTATGATAGAGACGATAGACAATCCCGGACTAAATATAATACTTTTTAGAAAAAAGATATGACGGCACAAAGAGATAAATAAGTCGTTAATTTTAATAATTCAAGCGTGCGCCCCACGAGCAGATTTTCGTGGCCACCGGACACTTTTCGAGGCACTGTTTCATGTGAAGAAGCTTTCCAAGCGCACAGTCGAAGACCAGTTGTTCGAGCGCACACCGCCCGCGATTCAAGAGGCGCAGCGCAGAGTCCAACACGAACAGCGCATGCGCAAGCGCGCAGAGTGGAAACAAAAGAACATGCGATACGACACGCAATCCGGCCAACCCGGTTAGATTTATGACACCTCAACCTTTCATCGAAATTGATCGTGAGAACGCATTCATGCTCTATGCTGCGTTCACTGGAGACCTTGAGCGCACAGCCGCAGCGCTAGGCGTTCGCCCCATGGATGTGCTCCGCGTAGCACAGGAAGAAGAATGGGACGAGAAGCTCAAACCGATTTTGGATTTGAAGAAGTCTTCGAAGCCCGGTGATGTCAATCGTGCAATCAATCGCGCACTCAACTTCGTGCAGTCGCACAAGCTGCGCATGGTTATTGAGCGCATCATCAGGCGCTTGACCGGCATGACTCCCGAGGAATTGGAAGAATATTTGTTCACCACATCGACCGGCAAAGGCGGTGAGAAAATATCTAAATTATCTACACGTGCCGTTGCCGATCTCGCGAGTGCTTTGGAGAAGTGTCACGCGATGACTTACGCAGCGCTCAATGATTCAATGCCCGAGCGCGCCAAGCGCAACGAAGGTGATGGCGGCGTTGATGCTGGAGACATGCACGCGAAGATTGCCGAAGCCATGCGCAAAGCAGCCGCGAGCAAGTCACCACATGCACAGGTCTTCGACGCCCGGCTTTCTGCTGCTCAGGCTGAGATTGTCCAACCTACCCCCGAACCGCAGGACGTGCCCCCGGTTCATCCCTACGACCAAGACTGAAAATGTTAGGTGCGACTAACATTTTTAGATGCGACTTATAATCTTAGGCAAGCGAAAGTCGATGTCCGTTTTCGCGTCGAGATCAAACACATAGCATTTCCCGGCCATTTCTGGCCTATTTTCGGCTATATACTGCGATCCGGCACAATTTGCCGCGATGGCCTTCTAAAGCACGGCAGAACGGCGTTACGACGATCCGCCAGACCGACGTGTCGCAAGTCGTTGAGGCACAAGCACTTGCAAATCCCGAGTTGGGCTTGGGGGGTTTTGGGGCGAGGGGGTCCGCTTACACGCTGGAGCGCGGGCTAAAAAATCGGAATCGAAGGCTCCCTCGGCATGGCGGTCCGGCGATATGGCTGAACGACCCACCGGGTTCCCCCGATATCACAGACCGTGTTTTTACGCTTGCGCCTGCCTATGGGATGTGCGAGGATGGGGCATGATTGAAAACCCTGTTGGCAACTGGACATTAACGCTCGGTCCAATTCCAGCCTATATGCAGGCTCGCCCGGATTTGAGAATCGGAATCCAATTCCCGAAGTGGTTACGAGTGACCGCCGAGTGTGTGGAAGAAAGGTGGCCCGCCGTTGGTTTTTCAGTGCGCCTGCCGCACTCGGAGCTTCATGACAAGATTTTTGATATTTTTTATGGACCTGTAGCAGGGCATGCGACTATCACGTATGCACGGTTAGTAGAAGTGAAAAAAAGTTCTGGACAACGGCACTGAGATGAGGCACTCTTTAGAGTATGGAAAATCTAATTGTTGGCCTTGGGGCCTTTGTTGCGGGCGTTGTGTTCAGCTACCTGTTCCTGCGCGCGAATCCGAATAAGAAACGCGCCGTGGATACGTGGGTGGACGAAAACAAGGGACCCAAGTAACTGCGTAGCGGGATGCACCCGCAAATATTAGCGGGATAGCCTGATCTCAAAAATCGGACTGTCCCCCGTTGAGCACGGCGTTAAGGGTCACGATAGTATCCACCAA
>Ga0075418_10007173_pt1 | contig 12569 bp, 9 predicted proteins | sample SoiMetdeltSBSDD2_FD_81776 | JGI IMG/M metagenome (GOLD analysis project Ga0075418, IMG submission 81776) | Bulk soil microbial communities from a Populus tree surrounding site in Tennessee, USA - Soil MetaG P. deltoides SBSDD2 | ecosystem: Environmental > Terrestrial > Soil > Tree plantation...
ATAGAAAAACTGTAACTAAGGAAAAAATCGCAATTACATTTACCACTTCAAGCAATTGCATAGTTGCATCGAATGAAAGCCCGGCAACCCGTAGCGTTTGACTTGTTAAAAACGCCAGGTTCATGAATGATGCCGGCACGATAGGAAACCAGTGTACAAGATTTTCGGGAAAATAACCTCTTGCAGTGGGAACTGCATATCCGGCATATCCCGTAGCCAATTTCATTGCAATAAAAAAAACCGCAATCAATAAAATAGTAAGAGCAAATAAGCTAACTCCCATTTTCTTAAGAATAGTTTCTTTTTTTATAAAGCCAACCAGTAGAACAGAAATTGCAACAGCGATCGAGAGTGGCGGATAACTATAGCGAAAAACAGTTGGAACAAACAAGACAATTGCCGCAAGTAAAACGGATGAAAAAGAAAAGCGATTAGTTGAAACCAACTTGATAACAAGGCTTATTCCTAAAAGAAATATAAAAATTGGGACATTATCTGTGGGTTTCGAATCATTGATAAAAGTATATTCAAAACAACCAGCAACGAGAGTCATCAGGTTAATGGCAGCAACGGGAAATTGTAATTGCCGACAAATTTTTCTAATGAGAAAGATCAATGCCACACATGCAATGATATCTAAAACGGTTGTCGCCCAGTAAATATCATAATTAAAAATTCTTAAAAAAGGCGCCAGCAAAACCGGATAGCCCGGTGGCCACATCGGTGTGTAATCGAATACAGGAACACTGGGATTGGACGTAAAATATCCGGGAACACCTAATCCTTTACCCTCAAGCAAACTTTTGCTTTGCATTACCACGAACATCTTATCTCTACCTGCATAGGAAACATAAAACACATTTACAATTCTTGAAAAAATAGCAATGATAAGAAAAGCAATAGAGGCAAACCTGGACGAAAGGAACAAGTTGATTTTATTCATGAATGTTCAAAAATAAATCTTAACACGTAAAATTTTATCTAATTATTCAGGTAAAAGATCGATCCGGTAAAAGTTTGCATGGTTTACGCTGCTTATTAGTTTTGCGTTTTGTGATGATAGAAATCCCTGGTAGGCAGGAATTTCTTGGTCGTACAATGCGAGGATTAATATTGTTTTCTTTTTTATTTCAGGAAGTGATTTGAGTAGATTGAAACCATCATAAAGACCTTTTTGGCCAAGATAAGATGCCATGAGTCTGAAATATTCGTCACCATCTGAAGCAACGATGACCTCTGAGCCAGGGTTGTCATGGATGAGGTCTTTACACATTGTCCCAAAGTAAACATAGTCCGGATCTTTATAGGTTACCCACTTATTTTCATTAAAATTCCGGACAAATCTTGTATGGAAATAAAAGTTATGAGCAATTTCTATGAAAAGCAGCAGCGAGAAAACGTATACAATCAGTTTTTGAAGAATGTTTTTTTTCCATGAAGGATAAAGAAAGACCCAGCCAATAAAGATGATTTGTAAATAAAGGGAAACAAACATGAAATACCGCGGCTCACCAAGATAATTTCCCCAACCGGGTTGTGGTTTATAAGTGAGCGTTAGGTAACCCAGCGATGCACAGGTTCCGGCTGAAATAAAGAATCCCGCCCATATAAACCACTTGAAAGGATCAAGGTGCTTAAAAAATTTTCTCCAGAAAAAAAGATAACTCAAAACAAGCATAAGCCCGGTCATCATTAAAATGTTAATAATCTCAAGTACCATCAGCGATTGCTGCACTGATATGCCAGTGATTTTTATAAGCTGGCTAGTTGTAAACACAGGTTCAATAAATGCTCCCGGCCCAAAGGCAGCCCATTTCAACAACTGGTCAGGAAAGAATCCTCTGCCGGTTTCTTCAATATGGCCCGTCGTCCCGGTTGAACTTTTTAATAAGAAAAGAAAGCCAATGAGTAAAACCGAAAAAAATGCGAGCCCTATGATACCTTTCTTAATTAAAATATTTTTTTTTAGGTACCAACCGGCAAAGATCACAGCTGCAAATGCAGCTATACTTAACGGGGGAAATGAATAGCGAAAAGAGCAAGGCAGAAATAGCAATACCGCAATAACCAACAACTTTGCGAGAGAAAAATTTTCTTTTTGAACCGTCCTTAATAAAAGAAGTAACCCGAAAAGAAAAATAACAAATGAGGGTGAATCGGTGGGCAAGGTTTGAATAACAAATTCATAACTAAAACAACCGGCAATTAATGTAACAATATTAACAGCGATAACCGGAAATTTAAGTTCAATGGCGATTCTTCTTACTACGAAGATAAACAGTATGCATGCGATCAGGTCGATGATGGTAGTGGCCCAAAAAACATCGTAATTAAAGATCTTTAGAAACGGCGCCAGCAAAATAGGATAACCCGGTGGCCAATTAGGTGTAAAATCAAAAACAGGAGTATCAATTGCCGTACTATAATACTTTGGAATACCCAGCCCGTTTCCATCCAGCAAATTTTTGCTGTGGACGGCAAGAATGAGTGTATCCCTGTCAGTTTCAGATACAGCAAGGATATTTAATATCCGATATAAAACAGAAACAATAATAAAGATTGGCGCCGTTTTGGGAGCATTAAAAAAATTCCGGACTAGATTTATGAATGTCATTTTCTAATAAGGATTTATTTCTTCCATGTAGAAGTCTGTTTCCTCGCCTGATTTGATCAAAATTGGCTTTTTAACATCCACATATTCTTTGAGCTTCCAGGCATCCGCCTTGTGTATGGGCACTACCAGAAGACTTTTTTTTGTTACTCGCAGGTCCGATTTATTGAGATTTACATAATCAAAGATTGCTTTGTATTTTTTTTGTGAAGCCTTATAGAAATTAAACTCGTCAGGGGAAGAAACCAGTATTTCCCTGTCGGGGTATTTTATTTTAAGGCTATCTAATAATATGGGAAGACTTCGATAGTCCTTTGCCCCATCACGTATACTATTAAGGTCAGGGTGACGCATAACGATTTTTGCATTGTAATATATGCCGTGGGAAACTTCTATCAAAAAACAAACTAAACCGAGGTAAAAAAAAGATTTTAATAATGGTTTCTTCGTGACAGGCTTATTAAAATCAAAAACACTGAAGAAAAGCAAGGGGATGAAAACATAGATAAATGCAAAGTAGCGGGTTTCATTACAATAGCTCCATTTATTCGCAGCCCAACCAAGCATCTTATACGTAAGAGACAGATAAGCCAGCAACAATAGGACGCTAAGTGCAATAATTGATCCAGTGACAATAAAAATTTGCTGCTGCGACAACTCCGTGCCTCTTTTCATTTTTCGTAAATAACGGATCAATAGAAATATTAACAAAGCAAATAATAAGGCATTAATAGGCTCAAATAGAAAAAAGATATCGCTGTAGTGAAATTTTGATACCCGTGCTATCAACTGAGCAGCAAAATCAAGATTGATAAATGAGGCCGGTAAAAAAGGATACCAATGAACAACCTGATGAGGAAAAATCCCCCGGTCAGGCTCATTAATATGCGCAACATTCCCATTATGCGCATATGTGAAACCAACCTGGAGAATAATAAAGAGCGTTGCGGTAATAAAAAGGCGGATGCCGTTGTTTTTCAATAGTTGATTTTTTGAAAACGACCCATAGATCACAATAATAAAAGGGAATAATAATGTAAAGTGGAGGTACATGTATCGGAAAAAACCGGGCATGAAAAAAAGTAAACCATAGACAGCTAAATAACCAAAAGAAAGCCGTTCTTTTCTTTCAATGAGGCTAATGGTTGCAGCCAATGATAAAAGCAAAAATGCCAAGGCGATCCCATCTGTTGCTGAGTAAGACGTAAAGAAGTCATATTGCGAACACCCGGCGATCAGTGTTACTGTATTATTTGATGCAGGGGACAAGCCGCCTTTTTTACCAAGCCACCTTACAGATATCATAAAAAGTATTGCAGCGATAATATCAAATGCAAGTACTGCTGCATACTCATCGCCGTGAGCTAACTTTAAAAAAGGAGTTATAGCAAGCGAAAATCCCGGCGCAAAGCGCTGGTTGGTATCAAATACAGGAGTATCCAGGTCAGTGGTAAAATATTTGATTGTTCCCAGGCCATGTCCGCCCAGCAAGTTCTCTGCATAGGTCAGCTGTATGTTGGTGTCCCTGCCAATAGTTGAATAGAGAGATGTAAAAATTATCCTGTTTCCAATAGCAAATAAAAAACAAAAGATCCCGGCAAAACGGCTTTCCAATATTTTTTTCAGTCTATTCATTTTTCTCCGCAAGCTATTATTCAGGGTTTATTTCTTCTATGTAGAAAAAAGTCCCATCGCTGGTTGATATCGATTTTGGCTTCCTCTTTTCGAGATAGTCTTTCATTATTATTAATTCATTTGTATGAATCGGTAAGATCAAAATACTTTGTGCAGGAGCTCTCAAGACTGTTTGTGATAAATTCTGATAATCAAAGATCACTTTATATCCACGTTGTGATGCATCATGCATGTAATAGAAATCTGGTGAGGAAATAAAAACTTGTCGATCCGGATATTTTTCTTCAATTTTTTTTATGATCGAGGGAAAATTTTTATACCCATTCTCAGCTTCCCGAATATTCGCTAAATCCTTATGGTGCAGAAGAATCTTTATGTTATAGTAAATGCCATGCATTATTTCAATACAAAAAATGCACAGTGTAAGAAAAACAAAAAGGCGAAAGAAAGATCTTTTGAAAAAATGTTTAAAGTGATGCACGCAAATAAAGAAAAGAATAGGTACGAAAATATAAAGGAAAGCATAATACCGCTCATCGCTAATGTAAGTCCATTTAATGTAACCCCATTCAATTTCTTTGTAGGTAAATGAAAGGTAAACAAGCAGTAGAATAATAGAAATGGAAGTAAATGACCCAACAGTTATAAAAGTGGAGTGATTTGAAGAAAAGAGATTTTTATTATAAAAATAGATATATCGTCCCAGTAAGAATAAACCCAAGATAAACAACACAAGGTTGCTAATTTTAAAGAAATACATTGCCTGGGTGTACGTCCACGGCAAAATCTTTTCGATCAATTGAGCCGCAAAATCAAGATTTATAAAAGATGCCGGTAAAAAGGGATACCATTCAGTGAGTTGGTTAAAATAAAATCCACGGCCAAAATCATTTAGATGCAAGGCATTGCTGGAAATAAACAAGCTAAATGCAAATAAGATAGCCAGGAAAAAAGTTGTCAACCCCAACAGTTTACCACCCGCAACTTTAAGCTTCTTATTTTTTAAACTAATGCCAGAAAGTAGAATAAGGAGTGGTAGTAATACTGCTACGGGCAGATACATATATCTAAAGAAATAAGGCAAACAAAATAATAAAGAACATCCGATGGCTTTTAACAGACCTATTTCTTTCCCTTTATCAATAATATTTAATGTTGCCGCCATTGCGAATAGGACAAAACAAAGGGAGATACCGTCTGTAGATGACCACGACATAAAAAAAAGATACTGCGAACAACCGGCAATCAAAGTAACTAAATTAGTTAAGGCATCCGGAAGACCTGATCTTTTGCTTAAGTGTCTGACCGCAAAAATAAAAACTACCGATGTTACCATATCGAAGACATGAACCGCTTTGAATTCATCATTCTCTGACAGACTTAGAAAAGGAATGATGGCTAATGAAAATCCAGGAGGGAATAAAAGATGTGAGTCGTAGATTGGCGTAGTTAAGTCGTTAGTAAAGTATTTTGTGACACCCATTCCTTTCCCGGTCATTAAATTCTGAGCATACGTTAATTGAACTTTAGTGTCTGTGCCGACCAGAGAATGCAGGCTTGCGAAAATCATCCTATTAGCGATAGCGAATAATGAACAAACAATACCAGCAGTTTTTGTCTCCAGTATTTTTCTTAGCCGGTTCATCTGGCAGTGCGTTTTTGAAAATAACTTCCAATGCGCAAATTCACATTATTTTTAATACTCATGTAATACAGGTTTATATCGCCAACATGATAGTTTTTCGCATTATACAAAAAACTCCATGGGAATTTCGGTTTTTTTACCCAGAGTATGCCTTCATTGTTTTGTGCATCCGTTGTCCTTTTATACACTTTATTGAATTTGAATAAAACACTTCCTTCATTTGTTTTTCTTGGTGCATAAACCGTGTCGGTTTTCCAGGTAAGCGGATTTGTAACAAATGAATTTCCTTTTTCGGCTTCTACATAATCCGGTTTAAAGCCTCTTCTGAAAGTTCTCCATCCACAGAGGCAGTTTGTTTGGGCCGGATCTTCACACATTTTTAATGATGAGAAATACTCTTTGGGTATTCCCATGCCTATAAGATAGGCGGCTACTAATTGATTTTGCAGGGGCTTGTTCTCAAAATAATCCTTTAATAAATGCAATGCGTGAGTTGTACCCTGGCTGTGTGATGCAATAATGATCGGGCGCCCCTGGTTATAATTTTTTAAATAGTATTCAAACGCGGCTTTTATATCAGCATACGCCACAGCAAAGGCATTTATTGAGCTCATCGTATCTTTTGTAAAATATGCACTGATATGTGCTTCACGATAACGAGGCGCATAAATTTTTGCATGTTGATTGAAAACACTTGCCTGGTATAAAATACTTGAGTAATCTGTTTTCGCATTCAAATAAGCATCATCAATATCAGCATTCAAATTACTATCCTTTAATGGCCTTGTATGAATTGTTGGATGCAAAAAGAAAACATCAACAAGGGAATCTTTTTTCATCCTTCTTAATGGCTTAGGTATGCTGTCTGAAGGATCCCATTTTAAAGGATGAGCTGCCCAATAGTTTAGATCAGAATAGTCTGGTTTGCTATCCTCACTCTTAAACTGATATTTACTAGTGTGGGGTTGATATTTATCGGAACAAGAGGAAATACACAAGGTGGCGATGGCTATGCACAGCATTCTTTTTCTGTTAAAAAACCCTGCTTTTGCGTTTTTCATCATTCCTATAATCCGGTTATCAAAGTATGAAAAATATTTTTCAGGCCGTATATTGTATTATAGATGTGTGAAAATAAACTAATTATCCAAAAATCTAGTGGGTTTTTGGCACCCGCAACCATGAAAAAACTGGTACTATGTTTTGTATAGTACCAAACATCACCCTATCTTTGATCCATAAACATGAAAATGGCAGCGCAGTAACGAACCACGAACAGAATCACCTTAATCCTTCGCTTTCCATTTTCACCAATAAACAAGGTTTATGAATATTGAAAACACACAGAGCCAGATGAGGAAGGGGATCCTGGAATTCTGCATACTTTCTATCATTCGCAGGGGCGAGGCTTATCCAAGTGATATTGTAGAAGAAATGAAAGCCGCTAACCTTCATATTTTGGAAGGAACTTTATATCCCCTGCTAACTCGTTTAAAAAATGCAGAAATGCTAACCTATCGTTGGGTGGAAAGCAATTCGGGACCTCCCCGTAAATATTTTTCCCTGACACAAAAAGGAGAAGCGTTTTATAAAGAGCTTCAGCAAACATGGCAGGAGCTTGCCAATGGTGTAAACGCATTAACACAAACAACCAATCACCTACCAACCAACTTATAACTTCAACCACAAATTTTTTGCAATGAAAAAGATCATTAACATAAACCTGAGCGGCAGAGTGATACCGATAGAAGATTCTGCCTACGAAAAATTGCAGGGGTATATTGAAAGCCTTCGCCGGTACTTTGCCAGTGAGGAAGGTCGTGATGAGATCATCAATGATATTGAAAGCCGCATTGCAGAACTCATGAGTGAAAAGGTTCGCAAAGGGGCTGATAGCATCACGGATGATGATGTAAATGAAATCGCTAATTCAATGGGCCGCCCTGAAGATTTTGAAGGTGAGGAAATAAAAGAACAATCAGCATTTAGCCCATCATCAGCTACCACACAGCAAACAGCATATACAGAAGCTCCGCCAAAAGCAAGACGCAGGTTATACAGGGATACAAGTGATAGATTTATCGGCGGTGTTTGTAGCGGTATTGCAGCTTACCTGAATGTTGACCCTGCGATCGTAAGAATATTGTTTGCCATCATTACATTCGGAGGATTTGGATTAGGATTTTTAGCATATATAATTCTCTGGATAATATTACCAGCTAAGGATGTTGAAGGCTATGTTGGCAAAAGATTATTTCGCAATCCGGAAGGCAGAATAATTGGTGGGGTGTGCGCCGGGCTTGCTGCTTACTTTAATAAAAGCGCATCTTTGATCCGTACAATTTTTCTAGCTCCTATATTATTAAACATACTGATCAATATCTTAAATAATTTCGGTCCGAGAGCTGATTTTGATTTCTTCCCAAATATTGTCTTTGGATCATTGACCAGCACTTTCATTATTGCTTATATAATTCTTTGGATCGTTTTACCTGAAGCAAGAAGCCCTTATGAAAAAATGGAAATGCGTGGTGAAAAAGTGGATGTAAATACCATCAAGCAAAACGTACAGGATAGAGCAAAAGATTTTGGTGAAGAAGTGAAATCAGCTGCGCAAAATATTTCCACTAAAGCAAAGGAGTTTGCAGAAACAAAAGGAAAAACTTTTGCAGCGGAGGTTCGACAAACCGCCAGGCCGATCGGAAGTGGCATTGGTCATGCAATAGGAGTCTTGTTCAAAGTTTTCTTCCTGTTCATTGCCGGTACTATTGCACTTGCCTTGTTTGGTATGTTGATGGCGGCAATATTTGGTGGTGTAGCATGGTGGCCCTTCAATGAATACTTATGGACAAATAAATGGCAACCTGTATATGCATGGGGAACTTTAATCTTGTTTCTTGGAATTCCCTTAATTGGTTTTCTTGTCTGGCTAATAAGAAGAATTATTGGAGTAAGAACAAGAAGCAGTTACCTCGGATGGATCTTTGGCGGATTGTGGGCTTTAGGTTGGGTTGCGGTTATACTTTTGGTATCAAGCTTTGTTAAAGAAACCAGTTCTCTTCAAAAGACGGATCCGATAGCAGTTCCAATTACACAGCCGGTCAATAAACTCACGGTGATGGTTTCACAACCTAAACTTGAATTCACTGACAGGTTTTGGTGGGTTGACAATGATACAGAAGGTTGGAATTTAACTGATGATACTTTAAAACTTTCCTGGATCGATTTTACACCTGAAAAAAGTCCGGATGACGACTATCATGTATACGTGGTTAAGCATAGTTGGGGACGGTCATCCAATGATGCAAGATCAAGGGCAGAGCAAATACAATATACTGTTACAAGCAAGGATAGCATCCTGGATTTGCCTAATGGTTATGCGATAAGTAAAGACAGTAAATTCCGTGGTCAGACAGTCGAGCTAATAATTCAAATACCCGTTGGTAAAAAATTAAGATTTGATGAATCGGTAACCAGGAAATTAGAGACTGTACAAGTAAGACGGGGCAGAGGCGATGGAATAGATTTTAATGATTGGTTTGATTACAGGACAAATGTCGATTATGTAATGACCGAAAACGGAACGCTGCAGGATCCAACACGACCACCCAAAAGCCCGACCCCGCCGCAAACTACCGGTGATTATCGCTATGAAGATTCTCAGCCGGCAACAACAACAAATAGCATAGAAGAGCAACGCAAAAAAGTACAGGAAGAACAACAAAAGCTAAAAGACATGGAAGAAAAAAAGAAGAAAGATTCAATCAGCGGCAACAGTAAAAAGGAGAGCATGGATGATAAAGAAAATGGTGATATAGCTGGATCCCCGGTCTTTTCTCTTATTCAAATATTCAATTAAACTCGGTTGAAGTTGGAATCTCCCGGTCTATAGCCGTGAGAAAATTGGGTCCCGATTCATCGGGACTCTTTTATTTTCTTGAATCCTATCTTTGCCCCCCACAAACAACACTATGAAGAATACTCCTTTTACTGATAAACATATTACCCTTGGCGCGAAGATGGCTGAGTTTGCCGGTTACAATATGCCAATTTCATATACCGGGATAAATGATGAACATGCCGCTGTAAGAAAAAACGCAGGAGTGTTTGATGTCAGTCACATGGGAGAATTCATTTTAAAAGGAGAAAATTCCCTTGATCTTATTCAACGTGTTACCTCAAACGATGCATCAAAACTTACAAATGGGAAAGCACAATACAGTTGTTTGCCCAATGACAATGCCGGTATCGTGGATGACCTGATTGTTTATTGTATTGAAGAGAATAAAGTATATATGCTGGTGGTAAACGCAAGCAATATTGAAAAAGACTGGGACTGGATCAGCAAACACAACTCAAAAAATGTGGAGATGCACAACATCTCTGACAAAACATGTCTCCTTGCAATACAAGGACCGAATGCCACAAAGATCTTACAGCCATTGACAGAAATGGATATCCTTAATTTAAAATATTACACATTTGTAAAAGGAAAATTTGCAGGCATTGATAATGTGCTGATCAGTGCAACGGGCTATACGGGGGCAGGTGGAGTAGAAATATATTTTGAAGATAAAGATGATGTTGCCGATAAGATTTGGGATACAATTTTTAAGATCGGGAGCCCGCAGGGCCTAAAACCAATTGGCCTTGGCGCAAGAGATACATTGAGATTGGAAATGGGCTTCTGCTTATATGGAAATGATATCGATGATACTACTTCACCATTGGAGGCAGGACTAGGATGGATCACTAAGTTTACAAAAGATTTTACGGCAAAAAATATTTTAGAAACCCAGAAAGCGGAAGGCGTAAAAAGAAAGCTGGTTGGATTTGAAATGATCGATAAAGGAATCCCGCGCCACAATTATGAAATCAAAGATGCATCAGGAAACAGGATCGGCTATGTAACATCCGGCACGCAATCACCCTCATTGCAAAAAGCGATCGGTATGGGGTATGTGACCATCGAGAATGCAGTGATCGATACAGAGATCTTCATTGCAGTAAGGGACAAAATGCTAAAAGCAAAAGTTGTTAAGATCCCATTCAATTAAAAATTCAAAAAAGGGCTTGTTTCTTGCTATATGTTTTTGCATTTTTAATTTTTACTTTTGATTTTGTCATGCCTACAATTCATTTAACCTCGTTTATTGCAGCGCCACAAGACAGGGTGTTTGATCTTAACAGGAATATTAGTCTTCATAAAATTTCAATGGAGCATTTTGGTGAAGAAATTGTCGGTGGCATGCGGTCAGGACTGATGAATAAAGAAGATACTGTAACATGGAAAGGCAAACATCTTTACAAAACAAGATTCTTTACATCGAAGATCATGGAGATGAAGCCTTTTGAAACATTCACCGATAAAATGATCAAGGGGGATTTTAAATCGTTTGAGCACCAGCATTTTTTTAAACCAGTTGATAACGGCACCATAGTAATCGATATTATTACTTATGAAACGCCCTATGGCTGGCTGGGTAAACTGGTAAATAAGTTTTATCTCAATTCATACCTTGAAAAATTGATTGAAACCCGGAATAAAGTGATAAAGCAATATGCAGAAACAGATAAGTGGAGAGCATTGTTGAGCAACAGGCGTTGAATTATCCTTTGTTATATTTGCCCGATGAACAATAAGCCAACTCTTTTTACTTCACTTTCACCGGCTCTTCTTCACTTATATGATCTCAGTAATAGCATTGTTGTAATTATTGATGTCCTAAGGGCAACATCCACTATTGCGACCGCTTTATACAACGGTGCTAAATCAATCATACCCGTTGATAGCGTCACTCGTTGCATTGAGATAGGAAAACAAATTGATGGCATCACTGCGGGTGAAAGGGATGGAAAGGTTGCTGAAGGTCTTATATATGGTAATTCACCATTCGAATATCCAAGAGATTTCATAGAAGGAAAAACATTGGTTCTTACTACTACAAATGGCACAAGACTTTTACAAATGGCATTAGATAAGGGTGCCAAAGAAATTATCACCGGTTCGTTTCCTAATCTTTCAGCAGTATGCGAACACTTAATGGAGGTGAAACAAAATGTAATACTTGGTTGTGCTGCATGGAAGGATAGGGTAAATATGGAGGACATGTTATTTGCCGGAGCGGTGATCTCAACTATCAAAAATAATTTTTCTGTCAATTGCGATTCATCACATCTTTCAGTAACAATTTATAAGAAAGCAGAGAAAGATCTTTTTGGCTTCATGAAAAAAAATGATGCCTCACACTATCACCGTTTGATGGGGTTTGGTTTGGAAAAAGATATTCGCTATTGTTTAACACCAGATGGCGCTAATGTATTGCCGATATATGATGAAGGCAAACTGCTTATAAAATCCTTATAATATTTTTTAAGAACACAAATTTCATCAAGCAGACTGTGTGCACATCGTCTCCTTCGGAGAGGTCAGGAGCGGTAAAAATAAAACCTATAAAGATACTCTTTTTATTAAGCAGTTTGTCATAATCCATAAATTATTTATTTCTTTCTTCATCAATGGAAATCCGAAATACATTCCTTTATTTTTGCAGATTACCCTTTTCTGAATGGGGGTCAAATAAAATCTAAAGTCACTTGGCTCTACCGCATCTCCTCAAGTACGTTTATACCCATGGAACTGATGAAGTGATCCGTCGCGGAAAAAAAATACATGCG
>Ga0075418_10007174_pt1 | contig 12568 bp, 9 predicted proteins | sample SoiMetdeltSBSDD2_FD_81776 | JGI IMG/M metagenome (GOLD analysis project Ga0075418, IMG submission 81776) | Bulk soil microbial communities from a Populus tree surrounding site in Tennessee, USA - Soil MetaG P. deltoides SBSDD2 | ecosystem: Environmental > Terrestrial > Soil > Tree plantation...
AGCCTTCGAGACTCGAAGGGGTACGCACGGTGAAGGCCGCGATCGGCTCGGGCGCCTGCTCGGTGATCTTCGGCGGCTCGAGCGCGGACGTCGATGCGGTGTGGGTCTGGGACACACGCACGGGTGCGCACCCGGCGACGAGCATCGCCGACAACGCGACGACCGCGACGCGACTCCGGGTGTCTCCATGGCCCCGCGGCACCGCTCGGCCGGACCAGACGCGCACGGCTCCAGCGTGCACTCACGCAGGACCCATCCAATCGGACCTTCGTCTCATGACGGGTTGCCGACCAAATCGCCGTGGAATCGCCTCGGCTGGAGGCCCATGCCGCGGCCGGACAGATCCCGGCTCTCCAAGAACAGCGCCGCGTGCCTGGCTACCCGGCGCTGCCTCACGGAGATCGGTCTCGCTCACGATTGTATCGGCGGTAGTCCGGCGACCTGATTCCAAAGGAATAGGGCTAGCGGCGGCGTTCGTCGAAAGACCTCTCGCCGGCTGGCGTGAGCACCGAGTCGGTAGCACGCGCACGCTTTACATCGCGCGAGGGTCGGTGTACCAAAGGCGACCAGGGGGTAGCCGTTGCGGAACTCCGTGAGCTCGATTTTTCGGAGGCACGAGTACCGATTCATCCTCGCGCTGGCGTGCGCCCTGGTCATCTGGTTCGCGTTCGCCAAGCTGATCGTGCCGCCGTTGATCGAGCGCGCCTACCGAGGGGCGAGCTTCTCGCTCTTCAACAGGATCATCACCGCCCAGCACACCTATCCCCTCGACAGCTACCTGGCGGTATGGGACTGGCTCGCGCTTCGCGTCCCTGTGATTCTCGTCGCCAGTGGCGTGCTCGCGCTGGCCATGACGCGCGCGGACTTCCTGCGCACGTACGTCGGGGTTGCCACGCCGGGTACGCTCGGCGCGATTCGAATGTGGACATGCCTGATTCTTTTGATCACGCTCAGCTGGGAAGATCTGGCTAGCGTCGCCCTCATCCCGGCCGAGATGCGAAACCGCGCCGGCTTCATGCGCTTCCTGCACGTGCTTCCGATCGGGTACGACGCCTTCCTGTCCAGCGCGAAGGCCCTGACCGCGTTCAAAGCGGTGACGGAGCTCCTTCTCTTCCTGGGCGTAATCGGTTGGCGCACGCGCGTCGTCGTTCCGCTTGCCACCGTGTGTGGCTTCTTGATGGTCGGCATCCTCGTGGAGCACTCGTTCTTCTGGCACCAGAATCTGGTGCCCCTCTATGTGCTTGCGGTGCTGTCGTGGACGCCGTGTGGTGATGGTTGGTCTGTCGACCGGCTGTGGAAGCGCTATCGCGGCCGTCCGATCCCAGCCGCCGAGGAGCCGAGAGCGGTGTATGCGAGAGCGCGGTATGCGTGCTGGATCGTGATCGCTTTGTCGTATACCGCGACCGGTTTGAGCAAGTGGCAGGACGGCGGACTCTACTGGTGGCATCCCACCAACATGCGAAGCATGCTGTTCGCCGATACGCTCATGCCGCGAGAGTTCGACTGGGCCTGGTCGCTGCACCTGGTGACCGCGCCCGACGCCGTCTTTGCGGTACTCGGACTCACGGCCCTCCTCGCGGAGACAGGCTTCGGCGTCGTGCTCGTTTCCTCTCGCGCACGGCGCATCGTTCCGGTCGTCGTCGTGATGATGCACATGGGCATCCTCCTGTTCCAGCGGATCCTGTTCTTCGATCTCATGCTCCTGCAGCTCGTCTTCTTCGATCTCAGCCGCCTCGGCAGAAAGGTCGGAGACCTCATCGCGTCGCGTCGCGGCAGATTGGCGCGATCGACGTTCCCCCCCGTCGACACGCGCGACAACGCTGAATGCGCGCCGCCGACGGTAGCGCGGGCCCGCGACCTGCGCTACGCGCTGGTCATCTCGGCGCTCGTCGTCGTGTCCCTCATCTGCTGGTACGACCACGTCGAGTTTTATCCGCTGACCTCGTGGCACCTCTATTCCGGCCTGAATACGTCCGGCAAGATCACCTACCTCAAAGTCGTGGGTCACTACGACTCCGGTCACATCGCGCCGGCGCGCCTCGAGGACGGCATCGGCGCGCTCGCCTTCGACGGCCGGTACGGACCGACATTGGAGAAGTGCGTCGCGCAGCGACAGCCATCGGATCTCGAGACGTGCCGCCGATTCCTTCGCGCCAGCGCGGCCGCGTACAACGCAAGGAACACCCGGCGACTGACGCATTACGAAATCCAGTCCCGGACGTGGGATTTCGCGCGCGACGCCGCGAATCCGCAGTACGGTGAGTTGACGAAGCAGTGGGTCTTCGACGTCCGATGACGGCCGACCGCACGGGCGTAGCCATCCGGGTCCGCGATCTCGCCAAGCGATACACCATCGGCGCCGCCAGGCCGTACGACACCCTTCGTGATCATTTGTCAGGGATCGTACGGAATGGCCGATCGTCACCCCGCCGGCAGGACTTCTGGGCGCTCAAGAACGTCTCGTTCGATGTGCGAAGCGGTGACGTCGTTGGCATCATCGGCCGCAATGGCTCCGGGAAGACGACGTTGCTGAAGATCCTCTCGCGCATCACGGAGCCGACGGCCGGCCACGCCGAGATCCACGGCCGCGTCGGAAGTCTCCTGGAGGTTGGCACCGGCTTTCATGGCGAGCTGACCGGTCGGGAGAACATCTATCTCAATGGCGCCATTCTCGGCATGCGGAAGACGGAGATCGCGCGCAAGCTCCCCGAGATCGTCGAGTTCGCGGGCGTCGAGCAGTTCCTGGAGACGCCGGTCAAGCACTACTCGAGCGGCATGTACCTGCGCTTGGGATTCGCGGTTGCCGCCCATCTCGAGCCGGACATCCTCATGGTCGACGAGGTTCTGGCCGTTGGGGACATCGGCTTCCAGAAGCGCTGCCTCGGCAAGCTCGGTGAGGTCGCGCAGGATGGACGCACCGTCTTGCTCGTGAGTCACAACATGGCGGCGATCCAGAGCCTGTGCACGAGTTGCCTGCTGTTGAATGGCGGTGAGCTGATCGCTGCGGGGCCGCCGCGAGAGATCGTGGACCGTTATCTTCAGGAAGTCTCGGTCGCCGCGCCGATCTCGCTCGAGGAGCGCATCGATCGGCAGGGAAGCGGCGCGATCCGGTTCACCAACGTGCTGTTGCGCAACGCCAAGGATCAGAGTATCGACCTCGCCGTCTCCGGACAGGACATCAGCATTGCGGTTGCGTACCGCTCGGCCGCCACGCGGCCGGTGCCCGGCCTTGACGTCCACATCACGTTTCACACGATGGCGGGGCAATTCATGTTCACGTGCTCGAGCGAGGGCACGGGGCATGAACTGGACGTTCAGCCGGGAGGGGGCCAACTCGTGTGTCACATACCCGCGCTGCCTCTCGCGCCCGGACAGTACTCGTTCAACCTGTACGCGACCTCGTGCGGCGTCGTTGCCGACTGGGTTCGCGAGGCAGGCCACGTCACCGTCGCCGCCGGCGACTATTTCGGCACCGGCCGGCTCAACACCCACGAGGGAGGATTTCTAGTCAAACACGGCTGGACGGCGGCCGTCGGCGCGCCGGAGCCGCGATGCGATTCGTGATCCTCACCAACGATTATCCGAGCTTCCTCACGTGGCTTTATGCGCAACATCCCGCGCTGGAACGCCAACCGTACGCGGTGCAGCTCGAAAAGCGTCGAGAGGCGCTCTTCTCCGCAGCGTGGCCCTATGCCTCGCATTTCACGCAAGCCGGCCACGAATCGCACGATCTCTACGTGAACAATGTGCCGATGCAGCGCGCCTGGGCTCGTGAGCACGGCGTCAATACGCGGCTGCCCTGGAAATTTCGACTGCGACGCGGACTCGTGCCGTGGGCGTCCCGCGATGAAGAACAGTGGCTGGCCAAGGTCCTGGCCGCTCAGATCGAGCATTACAAGCCTGATGTCCTGCTCAACCAGGCGATGGATTCGCTCAGCCCCCGATTCTTGCGTGGGATGAAGGGTTACCGATTTCTCGTCGGCGAGCACGCGGCCACGACCCTTCCGCGGAGCGAGGACTATGCGTGCTATGACCTCGTCGTCTCGTCGGTGCCCACCACGGTCGCTGCGTTTCGCGACCGGGGGGTGCCTGCTGAATCTCTTCGACTGGGCTTCGACCCGGCCTGGCTCGCCTGCACGAACACGGCGGCGCGCGCGGTCGATGGGTCCTTCGTTGGAAGCTTCTTCGGCGTTCATACGGGCCGAGCCGCGCTTGTCGATCTCCTGTGCCGGCGCGTTCCGTCGATGAAAGTCTGGGCGCCCGCGATCGACGAACTCCCGCCGTCGATTCGTGCCGCCCATCAGGGACCGGCGTGGGGCCGGGAGATGTACCGAGTGCTCGCATGCTCGAAGGTGACGGTGAATCACCACGGTGATCTGTTCCCGTATGCCAACAACCAGCGTTTGTACGAGGCGACGGGCCTGGGCGCCCTGCTCCTCACCGACTGGAAGGCGAACCTGGGCGAGATCTTCGAGCCAGGCACAGAGGTCGTGACCTACCGAAGCGCCGACGAGTGTGCCGACCTCCTGCAGTATTACCTCGAGCACGGCGCCGAGCGCCAGACGATCGCCGACGCCGGGCGGCGCCGCACCCTGGCGCAGCATACGTACGCGCAACGGATGGCCGAGCTCGTCGACGTCATCGAGAGGTACGCGTGAGTATGGCGCAGACGCGTGAGCCATGCGCATAGGCATCGTGCCCGCGCTCGATTCGTCGTCCGGCGGTATCTATCAGTACACCCTCACTATGCTCCAGACGCTGGACCAATGGCACGCGGGGGAGTCTGACGACGAGTTCGTCGTGTTCCCGTGGGGCGCGCAGCATGATGCGCTCAGCCATCTCACGCCACCGATGTGGACCGTCCAGCCGTTGCCGTCGCCGCCACTCGCGCGAGGCCGCCTCGACATGCTGCGGCGGCTCGTCGGCGAAGGACCACACCGGGACGCGTGGAGACGGTTGCGGGGCCGGGTGACCCCGCCGGCGCGCAAGGATCCGGAGGACGTCACGTTTCGTCCCGAGATGAACCGCTTGTTCCGCGACAGCGACGTGAAGTTTCTCGTCTATCCGATGCCGCATTCGCTTTGCTTCGAGGCCGCGGTTCCGTATCTAATGGCCATCCACGATATCCAGCACCGGCTCCAGCCGGAATTTCCCGAGGTCTCGAGCAACGGTGAGCGGGAGTCGCGCGAGTACTGCCTCCGCAACGGTAGTCGTTACGCCACGCTGTTGCTCGCCGATTCGGAGGTTGGCCGCGAAGACATCTTGAACTTCTATGGGTGCTATGGCGTCACGCCCGACCGCGTGAAGGTCTTGCCGTTTCTGCCCGCCTCCTATCTCGCCGTGGACGTCGGCGAGGCCGAGCGGTGCCGCGTCCGGAGCGTCTACGGGTTGCCGGCGCACTACATCTTCTACCCCGCGCAGTTTTGGCCCCACAAGAATCACATACGCGTCGTGCAGGCCCTCGGATTGTTGAGGCACGAGCAGAATCTGAGAATTCCGATCGTACTGTGCGGCTCGCACTCCGGCGAGATCCGGAAACGCGTGTATCAGCAAACGATGTCGCTCATCGCTCGGCTCGGACTCCGCGCCGACGTCCATTATCTCGGCTACGTGCCCGAACGCGACATGTCGGCGATCTATGCGCAGGCGACCGCGCTTGTGATGCCGACCTTCTTCGGACCGACGAACATTCCCGTGCCGGAAGCGTGGTCGTTCGGATGTCCCGTGCTCACCTCCAGCATCCGTGGCATCCGCGAGCAGGCAGAGGATGCCGCCGTGCTCGTTGATCCACGTTCGATCGAATCTATCGCCGAAGGCATCCGGCGGATCTGGGTGGACGAGCAGTTGCGCGCGTCGCTGGTGGAGCGCGGATACCGGCGCCTGGCGTCCTATACGCCCAAAGACTATCGCCGACGCCTGCGCGACATCCTTGCGGAGGCGAAGATGCGCGCGGCCTCCGAGACACTGCGCTTCGGGGCTCATCGCCGCGCGTGACGGCGCACGACGCGCGATCGGGAGGCGTCAGACCTCTCGTCGGACCCTCCTGGGTTCTGTAGATCGGTCGGTACATTGTGCCGCCCGGGACGCTTCTCTACCCTGTCGCCTGCGCGTCATGATGTGCCCCGCATCGGAAGGCGCCCCGCTTCGTACGCCTCTTGAGAGCACGTCGACCGAGATGTCGGGTGGCGCGACGAATGGGACTGCGGTCGGTCGCGCACGCAGCAGATTGGCCGACGCCATTGAGACGATCACCTGGCGCGGAATTCCGCTCGCCTACATCATCCGTACCGAACCGACACCCTCCGAGACCGCCTTTATCACGCCTCCGCAGTTCAAGCAGCAGGTCGGCTTCGTTGTCCGCCCAGCCGGCGGAGAGATCCAGCGGCACGTACATCGCCCGCTCCGACGAGTGCTGGTCGGCACGTCTGAGGTGCTCGTCGTGCGGCAAGGGCGGTGCGAGGTCGACGTTTACAACGATGACCGCGAGCTCGTCGCGACGGCCGAGCTTCGCGAGGGCGACATCGTGCTCATGATCGGGGGCGGCCACGGCTTCCGGATGCTGGAGACCACGGTCCTCCTCGAGGTGAAGCAAGGGCCGTACACGGGCGAGGACGAGAAGGAACGATTCTGATCCCGGTCAACGAGCCGTTGCTGGGCGCGAAGGATCTCGAGTACGTTGCGGAGTGCGTGCGCACGGGTTGGGTGTCCTCAGCCGGGCGCTTCATCGAGGAATTCGAGGAGAGGTGGGCGGCCTACTGCGGACGCCGCTACGGCGTCGCGGTGAGCAATGGCACGACGGCGCTGCAGCTGGCCGTCGCCGCCTTGCAGCTCGATCCCGGCGACGAAGTCATCATGCCGGCGTTCACGATCATCTCGTGCGCCTTGGCGGTGCGCTACAACGGCGGATTTCCCGCCCTCGTCGATTCCGATTCGACGACGTGGGGCGTCGATGTGAAGCTGATCGAGAAGAAGATCACACCGCGCACACGAGCCATCATGCCCGTCCACATCTACGGTCACCCGGTCGACATCGATCCGATCCTGGCCATCGCCGACGCGCACGGACTCGCCGTGATCGAGGATGCCGCCGAAGCTCACGGCGCCGCATATCTCTCCGGGCGCGACTCGAACCCGGTCTGGCGTCGGTGCGGCAGCTTCGGGACGCTCAGCTGCTTCAGCTTCTACGCCAATAAGCTGATCACCACGGGCGAAGGCGGCATGGTCCTCACCGACGATCCTGCGCTCGACGCACGCATCCGCTCTCTGCGAAACCTCTGTTTTCAGTCGGAGCGGCGTTTTTATCACGAAGAGCTGGGCTTCAACGGCCGCCTGACGAACCTTCAAGCGGCCCTGGGGCTCGCGCAGCTGGATAGGATCGACGCCATTGTCGCCCGCAAGCGCTCGATCGGCCGCGAGTACCGCAAGCGCCTTGCAGGCGTCCCCGGCTTACAGCTCGCGACCGAAGAAGACTGGGCGCAGAGCGTGTACTGGATGTTCGGCATCGTCCCGTCCGAGGAGACGGGCTGGGATGGCCGTCGCCTGGCCGAGGCGCTCCGGGCACGCGGCGTCGAGACGAGGCCGTTCTTCGTCGGTATGCACGAGCAGCCCGTCTTTCGGCGGAGTGGCCTGTTCGTGGACGAGCGCTATCCCGTTGCGGAATACTTGACGCGTCAAGGCGTCTACTTACCCTCCGGCATGGCGTTGACCGACACGCAGCTCGCACGCGTTTGCGAGGCCGTGCACGAGGTGCTGTCGTGAGCGAGCCGTTCGGCCGCGACTATGCCGAATGCTACGACGCCTTCTACGGTGACAAGGACTACGGGGCGGAATGCGACCTCATCGAGCACATATTCCGAACCGACGGCGACGGCAAGATCTCCCGCGTGCTCGACCTCGGCTGTGGAACGGGCAACCACGCGGTTCCGCTCGCCCGGCGCGGCTACGAGGTCACTGGCGTCGATCGTTCGGCCGACATGCTGGCTGGCGCGCGACAGAAGGTTAACGGCAAAGTGTCAGTGACCTTGCAGCAAGGCGACATCCGCGACGTCGCGCTCGGAGAGAGATTCGATGCGGCGCTCATGATGTTCGCGGTGCTCGGCTATCAGCTTGACAATCGCGATGTGCTCGCCGCGTTGACCACCGCGCGTCGTCTCCTGCGCCCGGACGGGCTGTTGATCTTCGACGTCTGGTATGGACCGGCCGTGGTTCATCAGCGTCCGGGGCCGCGGGTCCGCGTCATTCCGGCGCCGACGAGCCCGATCGTGCGCATTGCGTCGGCGGAGATCGACGGCCGCCACCACCGATGCAGCGTCCGCTATCGGATCCTGCGCTGGGACGACTCATCCGGCTCGCTCACCGAAACGGAAGAAGTCCACCTGATGCGCTACTACTTTCCGCTGGAACTCGAGCTGTTCCTGACGTCGTCGGGATTCACGCGCGTTCGCGTCACCGCGTTTCCGGATGTCGATCGCGCCCCCGATGAGACGACGTGGAACTGTCTGGTCGTGGCAAAGGCCGTGTGACTTCGCCTGCGTGAGCTCCCGCTCTTTGTAGCCGCCAACTTACCCCTCGATAGACCGCCTCTTCTTGTGGCATTTCGCGCGCTGATGACGTCGATTCAAGAGCAATTTTTGGAGAAAGACCGTTCGTCTCTTTAGAATGAGGGTGTCGCGGCGCACTCCCTGAGGGATGCCCGGCGGCGGCGACCGCTTGTGGACGCTCCAGGAGGTCCAGCGATGCACGCCCTACCGGTCATGACGTTCGCTGGTCTGCTGACAATTGCTGTCATGGCAACGGGATGCTCCCCAAGCGTGGCCAGCCGCAACTCCGGCCCGACGATCGCGCAAGCGCAGGAAGAGCCCACGCACGGTCCGAAGAAACGCATCGCCGTCATGCCCTTCGATATGAAGGTCAGTCGGGGCGGCTCCGTGGGATCGGGCATGTCGGACATGCTGGCCGACGCGCTCGTCAACTCGAACCGGTTCATCGTGCTCGAGCGTCAGCACGTCCAGGACGTGATGGCCGAACAGGACTTCGGCAGGTCGGGTCGAGTGAAGAGGGAGACGGCGCCGCAGATCGGAGAGATCGAGGGCGCGCAGCTCTTGATCCGGGGTGCGGTGACGACGTTCGAGCCCGAGTGCTCCGGCGGCACGCTGACCGTGGTGGGCATCAAGCAGGCCTGCGTCGCCATCAACATGCGCATCATCGACGCCAAGACCGGCCGCGTCCTGAATGCCACGACCGTCGATGGCAGCGCGATGACGGCCGGCATCGGGCTCACCGCGAGCCTGCCAATGACTCCGCTGCCGCTGGGTCTCGGCGGGTGGTCCAAGACGCCGATGGAGCGGGCGATCCGCAATTGCATCGATTCGGCCGTGCAGCACATCGTGAAGACGAACTTCTGAGCCCCGGTGGTCTCGGCGTTCTTGCTCCGAGCTTAGTGCGCGCGACACGACGGATTGCGCGGGCGAATCACACCGCCGGGCGCGCGTCGATTTCCCGCCCGACGGAGGGTGACGCGGCGAATCGCAGGAAAAAGACGAACATGGCGAGCCAGACAAGAACCTGCCCGACCGTATAGACAGTAGAGCCCTCCGGGCGCGATCATGGCGACGACGCCCACGCCAACCAGGACGCCTGCCCACGTGCTGAGATCTTCCGTCTCCGCTTCTTTCGCAATGCGGAAAAGGGCGATCATCGGTATCAAGATGAGCAGGTCGTCGTACCAGCGATGATATGTCCAGAAGCGGGCGGTGAGCGCAGCGACGGCCATCAGGACCCGGCGACTGGGAATCGCCACTCCTTCAACCCCAGGTCCGTAAGCCAGACATGGATGTTGGACTCGCCGAGTTGGAGTTCAAGGCCGGGGTTTGCAAGCCAGCCGCGAATAAGCGTGAGCACTGAGTCGCTTTGAAATGCTGCCGCTCTCAAAATCCCGAAGATCAACCAGGCGAGCGCCGCGGCGGCAGTCGCGGTCCAGAACCATCGTGCCGCCTGGACCCGCAGCCAGCCAAGCAACGGCCACAACAAGAGATATGTCGCCGGTGGATGAATGGCCGAGCCGATAGTTCTGTAAACAGGCGTTCCGGCGAACCACTGTTCGACCAGGCGGTGATAAATACGAAGATCAATGGCGCCCCAGGTTGCAGGAGGAGGCGCCAGCTTTCGTACCCGAGCCAAACGACAGCGGCCACGGCCATCAACGCGATCGCCGTGCGAAGGGGGCGGATTGATGTCGGCAATCGTGAGACCCGCACGGCCGGCCCCGCGCAGCGGCGGCGACTACTCGCCAGGCTGCGGCTTCACACCGGGCCCGAGTCTAGCTGAATACCCGGGCCCGTGCGCTGAGGCGGTCGGATATCGCGCAGTCTGAGCCGCCAGGCCGTATCGTGACCGTCCAATCCGGAGGGCGTTGGAGCGGTCGAACCCGTCCCTGTGCGGCTCCCGATCTAAAGGACTGTTGACCGGTAGACCCATAGATACGTTGACACGCGGTGCGGCAGCCGGTATCAATCACGAAAGGTCTCGAGGCCCACTCCATGCGGCTCATGCGCGCCAGTCTTGTGATCGTAGCCACGACGTGCGTAGCGATCGCGGGCTCGGTCCTTTGGAGGCGTGGGGGCATGGCCTACGTGAACCTCGATAGCGCCCTCCACGATTCGCGCGTTTTCTATACGTTTCTCATGACTCCGCTTGTTCTGGCGGTTGTTTGCCTCTGTGCTTCGATCGTGCCCCGGATCGTGGCAATCAACATCGCCGTGACGATTGGCCTTCTCATCGCCCTCGAGCTTGGAGCGCGGCTGGCCGTTGCCGCGCCCTTGCCGGTGCACGGGGAGCCCGAGGTTGACGGAGGCGCTCCCTTCTACGTCCGAGATCCGATGCTCGGCTACGTCATCGCGGCCTCGGTGACCGCGCATCATCGGCGCACGATCGGCGGGACGCGAATCTACGATGTGACCTACCGCACGGACGCGCGAGGGCATCGCGAGACGCCGACGACCGGCGGCGCCCGAACGGCATTCTTGCTGTTTTTCGGCGATTCGAACGTGTTCGGCGAGGGATTGTCGCAGACAGAGACCCTGCCATATCTCGCCGGTGAGGCGGCGCCCGCGTATCGTCCGTACAACTATGGCGTCCCCGGCTATGGCCCGTCACAGGCAGTTGCGCTCGCCGGTCGTGGCCGTATGCGGGAAGAGGTCGAGGAAGACGGTGGTTGTGCGGTCTTCCTCGCGATCCCTGCGCATGTTGGCCGCGTCGTGGGGTCGAGTAGGGTGAGCACCAGCTGGGGGCGCCACTTCCCATATCTGGTGGAGAGCGCTCAGGGTGAGGTGACGGGGGCGGGCGACTTCACCCACGGCCGTCCACTGACGACACTTGCCTACTTCCTCTGGTCGAAGTCAGTGCTTGCGGACCGCCTCAACCTCGAGCTCCCGATCTGGTACAGCGAGGGCGATTATCGCCTCACTGCTCGAGTGCTCAAGGAGTGGAGTCGGCTTCTCGGCGAGCAGCTGCGTTTGCGCCGGATCGTGGTCGTTCTGGCCCAGGCATATAACGACACCCAGCGTCGCACCATCGACGGATTACGCGCGGCGCTCTCCCGCGAAGGGGTGCCGTACCTCGACTATACGCAGCTCGTGGACTACACGGACCCGCAGTACCGGCTGGCCGAAGGGGACTATCACAGCTCGGCGCGCGCCAACCGGATCATCGCGCAACGCCTCGTCGCCGACCTCGGGCATTGAACCGGCGCGGCCCAAGCTAGCGACGTGGAATCGGCCGATCCCGGGCGTCTGCGCTGGGTCACTAGCCCTCGAGAGATCACACGCGAGCAGTGGCTGACGCGCCTGGCGGCCGTTCTCGCGCTCGGTGCCGCCTCTCCAATCGTCTACGACTCCCTCGCCAGGGCCCTCGCTAGCGCCCGCGGGGGGGCCTGGCTCGCGATGCTCGGGAGCCTCGCTCTCATGGGGCTCGCCGCGTTACTCATCTATGGCGCCATGACGTACTTCCTGGCGCGTCTCGGACATCTGACGCGTCTGCGAGCGGCCATCGGAAGCGAGCCGGCCGATGCCATCGTCACGCACGATCCGCACGATCGTTCGTCGCTCGCGGTTTTGATCCCGTCGTACCGCGAAGATCCCGATGTCGTCCTCCGGACTCTGATGTCGGCGGCGCTCCAGCCTCATCCCGGGCGTCGTGTGGTGCTTCTGATCGATGACCCATCCGACAGCATCCCGGGGGACGGCACCCTCAAGCAGGTCCGGGCGCTCCCCGCCTACGTTCAGGCAGCCTTGCAGCCGATCCGACGGCGTTGCGAGCGGGCCATGAGCGACTTCGAGACTCGCGTGGGGGGCGAGGACTTCGATTTCCGTTCGGAGGCGCGCCGGCTCGCTCAGCTCTGCCGGCATGCCGCCGCGTGGTTCGACGAACAGGCGCGCATCCACGGCGGACCGGACTATGCCACGCTGTTTTTCAGCAATCTGACCTTTAGTGGGCCGGCGGCGCGGTGGAGGCACGAGGCGAATAGCTGGGACGCAGTGGCCGGCACGGTCGATGCGCCGTTCTCGATCGA
>Ga0075418_10007175_pt1 | contig 12567 bp, 12 predicted proteins | sample SoiMetdeltSBSDD2_FD_81776 | JGI IMG/M metagenome (GOLD analysis project Ga0075418, IMG submission 81776) | Bulk soil microbial communities from a Populus tree surrounding site in Tennessee, USA - Soil MetaG P. deltoides SBSDD2 | ecosystem: Environmental > Terrestrial > Soil > Tree plantation...
GTAAAGGACGCGGGTGACTTCCGCGTAGCGGTCCGCCGCCCGTGCCGCGCCTGGCGTCAGAACAGTCGCGCGTTCGTGAGAGGCCACCACCGCAGCTGCACCTTGCCGATGATGTATTTCTTCGGCACCTCGCCCCAGATGCGGCTGTCGGAGCTGTTGTTCCGGTGATCGCCCATCACGAAGTAATAACCCTCTTTGACGACGGTCGCAGGAAAGTCGTCGTGGCTCCGGAACTCTGGCGGCACGTAATCGTCGTCGATCGGGACGTCGTTCACGAAGACGCGGCCGTCTTCGATCTTGACCAGCTGATTCTCTTCCGCGATGACCCGCTTGACGAACGACTTGTCGGGATCGGGCGGGTAGTAGAGCATCACGATGTCTTCACGGCGTGGCGGCCCGAGGCGATAGGCGAGCTTGTTGACGATGAGCCGATCCTGGTCGGAGAGCGTAGGCGACATGCTCTGGCCTTCGACGCGCGCCACCTGGAAGCCGAAGGTCACGATGAGGATGGCGTAGACCGCCGCCGACACCAGCGTCCGGAACCAGGCGAGGATCTCGTCCTTCCAGACACTGAACCGCATCAGCGGGCTGGTGGCTTCGGTGACGATCGCGCGCTCCGCGGTGCCGGCCGTCTCGTTCGGCCACATGACTTCAGTCGGTGCTACCGGTTCCGCAACGCTCTCGGCGTGTAGCGGCTCAGCGGCGGCTGCCGCCGGCGCGGTTGCCCATGACGGAGCGCCGCCTTCGGGGGAGAGTCTGGCGGGCGCCTGCCAGGCGTCTGGAGTCTCTTCGGCCGGCCGCGGCGCCTGACCGGGAAAGTCGTCCGGCTCGCGACCGTAAGGATCAGAAGACACGTGCGTCAGGTATGGGCCACCAGCGGAGCTGCACCCTGCCGGTGATGTACTTCTTCGGCACCATGCCCCACTCCCTGCTGTCGGAGCTGTTGTTTCGATGGTCGCCGAGCACGTAGTAGTAGCCGGGAGGAATCAGGATCTCCATGTGGTCGTCGTGGCTCCGGTACTCGGGCGGCACGAAGTCGTCCGCCATCAGACGATCGTTCACGTACACTCGCCCGTCTTCGATCTTCACACGGTCGCCTTCCTCGGCGATGACCCGCTTCACGAAGGACTTGTCCGGGTCTCTCGGGTAATTCAGCATGACGATGTCACCCGGCCGGGGCACGCCGATGACATACGCGAACTTGTTGACGATGAGGCGATCCTGGTTCTCGAGCGTGGGGGCCATGCTCTGTCCCTCCACGCGCGCGACCTGCACGCCGAAGGTGACGATCAGGGTGGCGTACACTGCGGCGGAGACGAGCGTTCGGCACCAGGCAAAGAGCTCGTCGCGTGCGGCGACCATGCGGCGGCGGAAGGCGAGACCGGTCGTCTCGGCCGGTGTGTAGTTGACGGCCGGCGCGAGATCCGGCTGCCACGGGCTCGAATCGATCGACGCCTGCGCAGGATCCGGCTGCCACGGGCTCGAGTCGATCGACGCCTGCGCGGTGTAGCCGGCTGTCTGTTCCGCCGTTTCGAGCGGCTCGCCGCTCAGAGCTTCAGGTACTCCCGCAACCGCTTCGTCTGCGACCGGCTGACCGGGATCTCCGTCCCCTTGCCGTCCTTCATCCGAAGGATGTAATTCCTGCTGAACCAAGGGACGATCTCCTTGATCTTGTTGATGTTGACCAGGTGCGAGCGGTGCACGCGCCAGAAGACCTCGGGATCGAGGCGAGCCTGTAACTCGTCCAGTGTCCGGTAGTTGGACGTGCCACTGATCTGGCCAGTAACTATGTTAATCGACTCGTCGGCCAGAGAGGCGAAGATGATGTCGTCGGCCTGGACGAGGACGAACCGCTCTCCGACCTTGATCGCCACCTGTTCGCGGCGGATTTGCCGCTCCGCCATCATTTTGACGATTTTTTCGAGCTGGTCGTTCACTGAAGGTGTGGCTGAGTTGGTGCGGTGAGCGGCCAGACGCCAGCGTGCTCTTTCCAGCGCCTGCCCCAGCCTGCCGGCTTCTACCGGCTTCAGCAGATAGTCCACCGCATTGACCTCGAACGCCTCGATGGCGTGCTGGTCGAAGGCGGTGACGAAGACCAGCTCGGGGGAGGACGCCTGTCCGAGAAGCCGCCGCGCCACCTCGAAACCGCTCAGCCCGGGCATCTGCACGTCGAGGAACACCAGATCGGGCAGGAGGCGCTCTACGGTGTTCAGCGCCTCGACGCCGTTGCCGGCCTGGCCGACGATGTCGATGTCACCGACCTGATCGAGCTGATAGCACAGCTCCTCTCTCGCCAGCTGCTCGTCGTCGACGACGATGACGCGAAGAGTGTCGCTCATGCTCGGGATTCGGGACTCGGGGCTCGGGATTCGGGACTCGGGACTCGGGATTCGGGATCCGCCGTTCCAGGTTCCAGGTTCCAGGCTTCCGGTTCGCGAACCCCGGATCCCGAGTCGCGGATCCCGGATCCCGAGTTCATCACGCGGTCACCTGTTCGGCCGCCGTCAACTCCGGCATCTCGATGCGCGCGCGTGTGCCGTGGCCGGGCTCGCTGCTCATCTTCAGCTGTGACGCTGCGCCATAGATCACGTGGAGCCGCTCGCGGACGTTGGCCAGACCGATGCCGCTCGACATCGGCTCGTCGAGCCGCTCGAGCATGAACCCGAGGCCGTCGTCCTCCACCTCGATGATCGCCCGGCCCTGATCGCGGCGGCTGCGGATCGTGATCGTGCCGGTGCCCAGTTTCCGTGAGAGGCCATGTTTGATGGAGTTCTCCACGAGCGGCTGCAGGATCATGCTCGGCACGACGACGTCGAGCGTATCGGCGGCGATGTCCTTGCAGACCACGAGCTTCGGACCGAAGCGCACGACCTCGATGTCCAGGTACTCGTCGATCGACTCGAGCTCTTCGCGCAGCGTGATGAAATGCTCGTGGCTGCGCAGCAGGCGGCGCAGGAGCCCGGACAGCTTGATGATCAGCATGCGAGCGGTGTCGGGCTGCGACCGGATGAGCGAGGAGATCGACGTCAGCGTGTTGAAGAGGAAGTGCGGGTTGATCTGGCTCTTGAGCGCCTCGATCTTGGCTTCGAGGAGCAGCTTCTCCTGCTCCTGCAGCCGGTGCTCGATGCGCGCGCTGTTCCAGATCTTGATCGGCGTGGCGACGGCGACGACCGTGGCGAGCGCGACGAGCACCATCAGCCAGGGAGACGCCACCTCCGAGGGCGCGAGAAAGAACAGGCGGGTGATGTACTTGTGACCGAGCTCCTGGCGAACGGTCTCGAGCGCGACCGGCGCCAGCAGCAGCACCACCTGCCAGTTCGGCTCCAGCTTGCGAAGGATCTGCCACACGTGTTTGTGGAGATCGAAGAACACGAACGGCGTGAACTGCCAGATGGCCTCTTTGGGACACGCCTCGCGGATGCCGCCGCCGGCGAAGCCACAGCCGACGGCAAACGGCACCGCGATGAATTCCCTGAATGCCTCCACGTGCGTACCGCCGACGCTGGTGCCGGGCAGCAACGCCGGCAGCGCGACCATCAGACCGACCAGCGCTCCCGTATATGGACCGGCAATCAGGCCCGCCAGCAGCGCGCCTTCGAGCGTGAGGTCGGCGCCGTAATAGCCGAGGGTCTTCCGGAAGGTCACTCCCGCCATGAGCGGCAGGGCGATCGACAAGGTGAAGACGAACCGATCGAGCCAGCCCCTGCGCTCGAAGATGAGGATGTGGCGGAACCGGCGGTACCGGGCGAGCATCGTCGCCAGCACGGCGATCACCGCCAGCTTGACCAGCAGGGTCAGGAGCAGCGATTCGCGGTCGAGCAGCACGGGAGCATTGTACGGAACTATCGCCGAACCCAGCACTCCGAACCCGAACCGCGCACCCCGAGGCTGAACCAGGGACCCCCGAACCAGGGAATCCGAACCAAGGAACTCCGAACCCCCGAACCTGTTACCTACTCCACGAACATGGAACCCGGAACCTGGAACTTGGAGCGGGTGTTTTACCCTTGTATCATTACTCCCATGATTCGTCCGCTCATCACCGGCTTCATGACCACGTTCAGGCACATGTTCAAGCCGAAGGTCACGGTGAACTACCCGTATCAGAAGGTCCCGATGTTTCCGAAGTATCGGGGCAAGCAGGTGTTGATGCGGGACGAGGACGGCCTCGAGAAGTGTGTGGCCTGCGGGCTCTGCTCGGTCGCGTGTCCGGCGGATGCGATCTATCTCGAAGCTGAGGAGAACGACGGGACGGTCATGGCCGGCCCGCGCTACGCGAAGGTCTACCAGATTCACAAGACGCGCTGCATCTTCTGCGGCATGTGCGAGGAAGCCTGTCCCGTCTCGGCGATCTTCATGGGCAAGGACTACGAGCTCGCCGTGTACAGCAAGGACGACTTCATCTGGGACAAGGCTGATCTGCTCGTCGCGCCACCGGCTGGCGCGCGCACGCCGGGTCAGACTGCTGCAGCAGAGCACGCCTGATCGCTCAGCGGCCTGCCTGCTCGCTGGGACCTCGTTTCTCTTGCGTCTGCAGTTTCCGCATCCCAATCGTGTTCTTGAGTTCCAATCGCCGCACAGATGTGGTTAATGCTTGTCGCCGCCGTTGCGGAACGATATAGTGCGGTGGCCCCAGTATGCGGTCAGCAACGGCGCGCGATCTGCGGCCGGTTCTACCCCGGAAGGCATAGCAAGCTGGCGTCGGGCGCCGATCTCGCGCGGCGCGCCCCGGTTGGCTGGTTCATCACGGATGTCACTTCCGCTGGAAGGCAGGCACAAAGGTGCCGGAGCCGGCCTCAGCTGAGGAGCCCCACGAATGGCGCTGTTCGAGCGAGAAGACCCAGAGTTCGGCTCCGACGTTGCGACGCGAGCCCTGTCCGTCACTGCCGTAGAAAATGATTTCGTCGAGCGAGTCTACGAAAAGCTGGCGAATGTCTACGATCTGATCTTCGGCCCCACGCTTCATCCGGGAAGGCTGGTGGCCAGGGACCAGATGGGCATCCGGCCCGGAGATCGCATTCTCGAGGTCGGCGTCGGCACCGGCATCAATACCTCGCTCTATCCCGGCAACTGTCACATCACCGGCATCGACCTGTCGACCTCGATGCTCGACAAGGCCCGCGAACGCGTCGCGCGCCAGGGGCTCACCAACGTGCGGCTACTCGAGATGGACGCCGCCAATCTCACCTTCGCCGACAATTCCTTCGACATCGTCTACGCGCCGTATCTCGTGAGCGTCGTGCCCGACCCGGTGCAGGTCGTGCGTGAAATGCGTCGCGTATGCCGGAGCGGCGGCAAGATCATCGTTCTCAATCATTTTCGCAGTGCGAATCCGGTGCTGTCGCGGATCGAGCGGGCGATCTGTCCGTTCACGGTTCACATCGGCTTCAAGTCAGACCTCGATCTCCCCGGATTCCTCGCCCAGGCAGACCTCCGGCCTGTCTCCATCAAGAAGGTCAACTTCCCGCGTATCTGGTCGCTGGTGACCTGCCTGAAGGACTCGGAGTCCTGAGCGCACCGCTGGAGAGCTGACCAGCTCTCACCCCCCACTCGACATCATTCGAGCGAGCGCGTCCCCTCGGGCGAAGGTGCGCCCGCCGCCGGTTCAGATCTTGGTCCGCGGCCGGCCGCGCGGCTTCTTCGGTGGCTTGTCGAGCGCCTTCAACAGAACTTCGGCGGCCGCATCGGCGCCATTCGTCTCGGGCTTCTTCTTGGGCTTCGGCTGCGCACGCAGCTTGTCGAGGAATGGCTCCCACTTTCCGGCAAACAGATCGTCCTGGCTGATGAATGCCGACCGGATGTACTTCGGCATCTCCTCGACGAGGACGTCGTACTCGGGAAAGTGACCGCGCGCGGTGTAGAGCAGCGCCGCGTCGTTGGCGATGCACTCTGAGATGATGCCGTATCCGGGTTTGCTCACCACCACTTCGGCGGCGCCGACCAGATCCTCGTAGCGGACGCCGGCGTCGTACATCGCCTCTTCGTTGACGTTGATGTAGGCGCCCTTCCGCTCGGCCGCCGGTTCTTTGCGTGCGCGGCTGAGCGGGACGTTGGTGGCGCTCACGTACGTGTACTTCTTCGACTTGCCGAGCGCATCGGTTTCGAGCCCGGCCAGCCCGTAGCCGCCAAACGACACGAGGATGATCGGTTTGTCCGTCGGCAGCTTCAGCCGCTTGCAGACGTCCTCGCGCGACATCGAGGCGTGCCGGGCGATGAAGGGAATGTCCTTCACGTTGGAGAAGCTCTCGAAGCCGCCCGACATGGGCAGCCGCAGTGCCATCGACGCGCGCGAATAGGCCGCGCGGATGGCCGGCAGCAGTGATGGCGCGAGCCGCACGCGCGGATAGTCCGCGTAGATCCAGTCCCACGTGAAGTTGCCGAGGCCGATCGACGGAATGCCTGCCGACGCGCCTACGGCAAAGGCCAGCGGCGGAATATCGCCGACGATGAGCCCGGCGCCGAGCTCGCGCAGCACGCGCGTTTCGCTGGCGGCGCGGGTCACCAGGTCGCTGTGGAACGACGCGGCGCGGCGAATCGTGTCGGCCTCATCGAGGGTGAGGGCGTCGATCTGCACGACGCCGGTGTCGCACTCGAGCGTGGAGTAGGTGACTTTGCCCTTGACGGTCAGGTCGAACAGCCAGCGCGGCGCCGACGTCCTGACTCCAACGCGCGTTTCCGGTCGCTTGGCGAGGATGGCGTTGATCACTTCGACGCAGCGCGAGGCGTGCCCGAAGCCGTGCCCGGATATGTAGAAGACGATCGCTGCTGCCAACTACCGGCCCGCCGTTTCGAGGTGTGAGCTGCATCGGCCCGCGGAGGCGGGCTGGTGGAGGGTCGTGATCCGCATGTCGCGAAAGTCGAACGCCATCGGTCCTTTCATCTCGCCGGGGCGCTGCCCACGGCATTCTTGGCCAGCGTGCCGCCCGGCAGCGCGACGCCAATGACCTGCTCGAGTGTCTCTACCGGGACGAACTTCATGTCGCGCCGAATCTCTTCGGGCAGCTCCACGAGATCCGGCTCGTTCAGCGCTGGCAGCACCACGGTCGTGATGCCGAACCGTTTCGCCGCCAGCACCTTCTCCCGGATGCCGCCAACCGGCAGCACCAGGCCGCTCAGGGTGATCTCGCCGGTCATCGCGACGTCCTGCCGCACAGCCTCGTGGCGCGCCGCGGACAGAATCGCCGTCGCCATGGTCACTCCCGCCGACGGCCCGTCCTTCGGGATCGCGCCGGCCGGTACGTGCACGTGCAGGTCCTGGCGTGCCAAAAACTCTGGCGGCAGCCCTAATTCTTCGGCCCGCGCGCGGATGTGACTGAGCGCCGCGCGCGCTGATTCCTGCATCACATTGCCGAGCTGTCCCGTCAGAATAATGTTCTGGTTTCCGCCAGGAAGCAAGGTGGCTTCGATAAACAGGACGTCGCCCCCGGTTTCGGTCCAGGCGAGGCCGGTTGCGACACCCGGCCGGGAGGTCCGGAACGCCGCCTCCTTCTTGAAGCGGGCCGGCCCGAGATAATCGTCCACCTGATCGCGATCGACAACGGTTCTCTCGAGGTCCGTGATACCGACGGCCCGGGTGGCCATCCGGGCGGCTACCTTCCGTGCGATCGTTCCCAACTGCCGCTCGAGGCCCCTCACGCCGGCCTCGCGGGTGTACTCGCTGATCACCAGACGGAGGGCGGCGTCGGTGATCTCCATCGCGGTCTCCGGCAGACCGTGCTCCGAAATCTGACGCGGCAGCAGGTACTTCCTCGCGATGTGAGCCTTCTCGTCCTCGCTGTAGCCGGAGAGCTGGATGATCTCCATCCGATCGAGCAAGGCTGGATGAATCGTGCTGAGCTGGTTCGACGTAGCGATGAAGAGGACGCGTGACAGGTCGACAGGGATCTCAAGGTAGTGATCCCTGAACGCATGGTTCTGCGCCGGGTCGAGGACCTCGAGGAGCGCGGCGGCCGGATCGCCCTGATATCCCACCGAGATCTTGTCGATCTCGTCGAGCATGAACACCGGGTTCATCGCGCCCGCCTGTTTCAGCCCCTGGACGATGCGTCCCGGCATCGAGCCGATGTACGTGCGTCGATGCCCGCGGATCTCGGCTTCGTCTCTCACGCCGCCGAGGGAGATGCGCACGAACTTCCTGGACATCGCCCTGGCGATCGACTGGCCGAGCGACGTCTTTCCAACCCCCGGGGGACCGACGAAGCAGAGGATCGGTCCTTTCATGTCGCCTTTCAGCTTGCGAACGGCGAGGTACTCGACGATCCGCTCTTTCACCTTGTCGAGGTCGTAATGATCGTCGTCGAGGACTTTCCGTGCCTCGATCGGGTCGAGGCGATCCTCCGTCGTGACGGCCCATGGCACGTCCAGCAGCCAGTCGATGTAGGTGCGCAGCATCTGGTACTCGGGCGATGCCGCGGTCATTCGTGCGAGCCGATCCACTTCGCGCATGGCCGACGTGTGGACCGATTCGGGCAGCTTGGCGTCCTCGATGCGCTTGCGCAGGTCGGCCAGCTCGTTGCCTTCGCCCTCGCCGAGCTCCTGCTGAATCGCCTTGAGCTGCTGGCGCAGGTAGTACTGGCGCTGCGCGTCGGTCATCTCCTGCTGCGCCTGCGACTCGATCTTGCCCTTCAGCTCGAGCAGCGAGACCTCCCGCGTCAGCGCGCCGGCGACCGCCTCGAGCTTCTTCAGCAGGTCGTTCTCCTCCAGCAGCGACTGCTTGTCGGACGGCTTCATGTCGATGAGCGTCGCCAGCACGTAGGCAAGGCGGAGGGGGTCATCGATGTTCATGACGACGCCGCGCAGCTCTTCCGAGAGCCCGGTTGCCAGCGAGAGCGCCTTCTCGATGAGTTCCTGGATCCGCCGGACGTGCGCCTCGACCTCGATGGTGCGCTCGGAGGACTCGGGGATCGGCGTGATCTGCGCCCGCATCGTGGTGCCGGTCCGCGTCACGCTGTCGGCGCGGACGCGGGCGAGTCCCTCGATGATGATGTTGATGCCGCCGCTGACCTTGGCCATCTGCCGGATCACGCCGACCGTGCCGATTCGCTTCAGGTCGTCGGGGCCTGGATCCTCTTCGTCGCCTTCCTGCAACAGCAGAAGGATGAGGCGATCGGCGCCGAGCGCGCGGTTGACCGTTTCGATCGACACCGGCCGGTTGACGGCGAGCGGCTGCAGCGTCAGCGGAAAGGCGACGGTGCGGCGGAGCGGCAGGACCGGTAGTTCTGCGGGAAGCGAAGGTGGAGTCGGTTGGGCCATGCCAGTTGGCGAAGACAGTGTATCAGCGAAGTTTCGTTGTCACGTGGCGAACGTGAGGCGTGCGCTCAGCCGCAGCGTCCCGGGTCGAGCCCGCGCGCGTTTTCGTGTACGCTTCGGTCGTGGATGAGCGCAACTTTTTCACCGAGAAGCCTGAACAACGCTCGGCCCGGTTTCAGTGCCCGAGGTGTCGCCGCAGCAACGACTACATGGTGCGCTGGCTGCGCCGCACGAAGAAGGGGCAGATCCCGCCCGGCGCCGATCAGCGCGACCGCGCCCTCTTCGATAAGGTCAAGGACCACCTCGTCCGAGTCGACGACGATGTGACATGCAAGACGTGCGGCAAACGGTTCGAGATCCCGTCGCACCGCGCGCTGATTTTTCTCGAAGAGCTCGAGGGGCTGCCAAAAGAGGATTACGACGAGTAATTAGACAGGTGCTAGGTTCCCGAGCCCCGGAGCCTGAAGCCCGGAGCCCGGAGCCCGTCTTATTTCACCGTCACCATCTTGATCGTATCCAGCCGCTCGATCTTGTCGACCGCCGCCATGCCCTTGGTGACACGTCCGATCACGGCGTACTTGCCGTTCAGTCCGGGGCTGGGGATCTTGACGATGAAGAACTGGCTGTCGGCGGCTTCGGGCCTCGAGCCGGTCAGATAGGCGAGGGCCACGACGCCGCGGTTGAAGGCTGTTTTCGACGTCTCGGCCACGCCGACGGGTCGCAGCTTGAAGCCGGGGCCGCTGCCGCCCTTGCCCCAGTCCTGCATCTTCGTCAGGTCGCGAGTGAGCGGATCGCCGACCTGCACGAGGTTCGACTGCACCCAGTGGAACCGCTGCTCGCGGTAGAAGCTCCTCTTCGCCAGCTCAACGAACCGCTCGACCGACTTCGGCGCGTCGCTGGGCGACGTCTGGATTTCAATCTGTCCCTTGGTGGTGTCGAGGATCACGGTGGTCGTGGCGGGTTTGGCCGCCTGGCCGTTGATAGCGGTCACGCTCGTCAGCGCGACGACGGCGATCGAACCGACGGTCAGCAGGGATCGCAGCATGATGGACCTCGTACGACTGGCACCGGACGGCCGCCCGGACCAGCCCTTTTTGCGGCCTAGGATACGCCGAAAACATGGAACCTCGAACTGGAACTCGGAACGGGGCCTCAGTAGATCCCAGGCACCAACTTCCATTTCACCTGGCGAAGGTACTGCCGATAGCCATCTCCCGCCAACGCCTCCAGCGTGCGCTCTTCGAAGGGGATCGCCAGCAGCAGATACACACCGCTGATCGCCGCGAACTCGAGCCGGGTCATGGTCATCACCGGCGCGGCGAACAGCGTCAGGTACCAGCCGGTGTAGATCGGATGGCGGACCCAGCCGTAGGGTCCCGTCGCCTTGAACTCCGCGGGAGCGTCTGACGGCGGTTTCAGGCCAGACAGGTGGCTGACACCCAGGGTGGCTGCGCTGCGCAGGGTGAGCCACACACCGGCGAGTTGTGTGGCGCGAAGGAGCCATGCTGCCGGGCCGTCGAGTTGCCAGGCGGCCCCGGGAACCGGCCGCCACAGCGCACAGACCAGGATGAAGAGCACGCTCGCGAGGACGACGTACAGGGTTCGCTCGAGGTCAGCTGGCACCATTCGTGCGATGAACGCACGAACTGGCCGGCGGGCGAACAGGCTGTGGTGAAAGGCGAAGCCGGTGAAGAGCGCAGCGTTCCATGCCACGTCCGCCGGGTTCCAGGGGCCCTCATGGACGTCGCCGAACGTAAGCTCGTACGTGAACAGGAAGTAGACGAGGCTGGCGACGAAAAGAGTCCCCCCCGCCCACGCGCAGACGCGCATGGCACGGGAACGCACCGGACTCGAAGACACGAGGCGGATTATAGTTGGGCACGGACACGACTATGGCGGCCAACGGACAGCCCGGCGTTGTCATCACCGGCATCGGCGTGGTGTCGCCGTTCGGCGCCGGACGTGATCACTTCTGGCAGCATGTCAGTCGAGGCTGCAGCGGCACCAAGGCCATCACACAGTTCGACGTCTCGTCCTATCCCAGCCAGGTCGCGGCCTGGGTTCCTCCGGTCTCGATGGCCGACGCCCCGTCGCTCGAAGGCGATGACGACCACAACGGAAGATCCGATCCACGACGCTACTCACGAGCCGCGCTCTTCGGCGTGATCGCCGCGCGCGAGGCATGGCGCGACGCCCACTTGCGCACCGGTGAGCCGGGCGCCGGAGTGCTCATCGGCAGCGGTGGGGGAGGCATCGACGTCGGCGAAACGCAGTACGAGGACTTCTTCACCACCGGCGGTCGCCACGTCACCCCCTATGCGATTGCCGTCGGCATCTGCGGCATGGTGTCGAGCGAGATTTCGATCTCGCTCGGATTGCGCGGGATGAGCCATGTGCTGTCGTGCGGCTGCACGAGCTCGACCGACGCCATCGGCTATGCGGCGTCGCTCATACGCGCGGGCGAGTACGACCTGCTGCTGTCCGGTGGCACCGACGGCTGCGTGCTGCCGGGCATGATGTTCGGCTTTGGCCGGATGCGCGCCGTGTCCACTCACTACAACGATCGGCCGGCGGCCGCGTCCCGTCCCTTCGATCGAGGACGCGATGGCTTCGTGCTCGGCGAGGGCGCCTGGATGCTCGTGCTCGAGCGCGAGGACCGCGCCGTCGCGCGCGGCGCGAAGTGTTACGCGCGCGTGGAAGGCTACGCCTCCACCTGCGACGCCTATCACCGCGTGCAGATGGACCCGGAAGGCGCAGAGATCGTGCGCTGCATCGAGACCGCGCTCGAGAAGGCGCACCGTCACCGCGACGAGATCGGCTACGTCAACTATCACGGCACGTCGACGCAGCTGAACGATGCGATCGAGTCGAAGTGCGTGCGCCGGGTCTTCGGCCCGCGAGCGGACCGCGTGCCGGGATCGTCGACCAAGTCGATGATCGGTCACCCGCAGGGAGCCAGCGGTGCTGCCGGCGTGGTCACGACCGCGCTGGCGCTCATGCTCGGCGTGCTGCCGCCGACGATCAATCTCGACGACCCGGATCCCGCGTGCGATATGGATTTCATTCCAAACACGGCGCGTGCTCAGGAGGTCGAGGCGGCGCTCTGCAATTGTCTGGGCTTCGGCTCGAAGAACAGCGCCCTCGTTCTCGGCCGCGCCACGTGACCGGAACCGACGTCCTCGTGGTCGGCGCAGAAAACGCAGCATGCATCGACAGCGCGGCCGCGTGCGGAACGGGCGCGCGCAGGACAAACGGTGCGTGCGCGCCCGAGCGAGCGTGCGGTCCAGGTGAGATCGCGAGCGAGCGCGGCCTCTGCAC
>Ga0075418_10007176_pt1 | contig 12567 bp, 10 predicted proteins | sample SoiMetdeltSBSDD2_FD_81776 | JGI IMG/M metagenome (GOLD analysis project Ga0075418, IMG submission 81776) | Bulk soil microbial communities from a Populus tree surrounding site in Tennessee, USA - Soil MetaG P. deltoides SBSDD2 | ecosystem: Environmental > Terrestrial > Soil > Tree plantation...
CTGCTCGTCGCGCACGGCGCCGAGCTCGACCGGCCGGGCGGCGAGACGTGGCGGGGAAACGTCCCGCTGCGGACGCCGTACCAGCACGCGCGGCTCCGGGCGAGGGACGACGTCGCCGCCGCGCTCGCCGAGCTAGGGGCGTCGACCGCCGTCGATGCGGCGGACGCCGCGGTCGAGTCGCTCGCGCGCGGCGAGCATCCGAGCACGCCGGTCCCGGCGACCCCCGACGTCGACCAGCAGGAGGTGATCGTCCTCGCCGCGCTCGGCGGGCAGCTCGACGCCGTCGTCGACGCGGTCGGCCCGGGCTTTCGCGGGGTCGTCGGCGGCTCGCCGGAGGGCTCGCTCGTCGAGCACGCCGCCTGGGTCGGAGACGCCGCGCTCGTGGGCCGGCTGCTCGCCCTCGGCGCCGAGCCGGGATCCGCGCTCGGCTGGGCCGCGCACGGCTCACGCAACCACACCGTCCAGGGGCGGGACTACGCAGCGGTCGCGGAGCTCCTCGTCGCCGCGGGCGCCCGGGTCGAGCCCCGACTGCTCGATGACGCCGAGGGGCCGCTGTACAAGTGGCTGGAACACCACGCCGGTGTCCGACCTCAGTCGGACACCTGAGCCGACCGAGCCGTTACGCCGAGGTGTCCGACTCGAAGTCGGACACCTGGGTTAGGCCGCGTTCGTCACCGAGAGGACGCTCGCGAGGTGGACGAGCCGCAGCGCGCCGCGCTGGGCGCGGCGCTGCGCTGTCTCGTCCTCGAGCCGTGATGCGAGATCCCACAGGTCGCGCGTCACGACGAGGACCTCCCGTAGCTGGTCGGTCTGCGGCCGGTGTCCGTTCGACCGCTCGTCGCAGGCGTTGAGCGCGAGCCCGATCACGCCGTACGTGTCAGCCGTGTGCCGGAGCCAGAGCATCGCGGAGGCCATCGTCAGGTACTGGTTGATCCGCAGGAACGTGACCGGGTGCGCCAGCTGCGTCGCTCCCTGCGGCGTCGTCGGCTCGACCGGATCGAGCCCGTCCGCGATCCGCGCGGCGGTGTCGTGGAACAGCGCCCTGAGCTGGCGCTCGTCGAGGCCGGACGCCCGTGCGGTGCGGACGGCCATCAGCAGCGAGTTCGGCTGGCGGCCGTACGGGTAGTCCGATGCGTAGACGACCTGCTCGGGCGGGACGAGCCGGTAGAGGTCGAGCAGGTCGAGCGGGCTCCAGACGGACGTGTCGAAGAAGACCCCCGCCCGCCCGGCGAAGTTCTCCGCCATCGCGGCGAGGTCGACGATCCCCGCGTGCGCGACGATCAACGCCGGCGGGCAGTGACGGTCGAGCAGCCCGGCGAGCGAGTCCGCGATCGGGGGCAGGCCGCGACCGCCGTGGATCAGGATCGGCACCCGCCGCTCGGCGGCCAGCTCGAACACGGGCTCGAGCCGAGGGTCGTCGGGCAGGAAGCGTTGAGCTCGCGGATGGAGCTTGATCCCGCGGGCGCCGCGGTCGAGACACCTGGTCGCCTCCTCGACGGGCCGGTCGTCGAGGTCGAGCCGGACGAACGGGAGCAGCTCTCCAGGCGCCGCAGCGGCGTGGGCGAGCGAGCGGTCGTTGGCGGCGCTGAACGCCGGCTTGCGATCGGGCTCGTCGAGGCAGAACACGAACGAGCGTGAGATGCCGTAGGCCCGCTGGATCTGGAGCAGCTCGTCGCGATCGCCGACCATCCCGTCGATGTCGTTGCCCAGGTGCGTGTGGGCGTCGAAGATCGGCGTGCCGCCGGGCAGCTCCGCGAGCGCGAGCGCCGCATATCGCTCGAGCAGCTCGTTCGCACGGTCGATTGGATCCACACAGCTCAGTGTATGGCGAGCCGGCATCCGGGCCGGGCAGGCGCCGCCGCCGCCGTCCCGTCGTCGGGGCGGGGCCTCATCCTGCGTTTCGCCGTCTACCCATCTCCGCGTCCCGCGATCGTCGTGACAGCCTCGACGGCCACCAGATTCGTTCGCCGAGCTCGTACGTCACCGCGGGGACGAGGAGCGAGCGCACGACGAACGTGTCGAGCAGGACGCCGACCGCGACCGTGATCCCGAGCTGCGTGAGCGCGACGAGCGGCAGCACCGCGAGCACGGAGAACGTGCCTGCGAGGACGATGCCTGCAGAGGTGATGACACCGCCGGTGGCCGCGAGACCGCGGGTCATTGCCTCGGGTGTCGAGGCTGTGAGCGCCTCCTCGCGCACGCGCGCCATTAGGAAGATGTTGTAGTCGACGCCGAGCGCGACGAGAAAGATGAACGCGAAGAGGGGGTAGATCGGGTCCTCGCCGGGGAAGTCGGCGAGGGCGCCGAGGAGGAGAAGGCTGGCGCCGAGCGCCGCGGCGAACGAGAGGACGACGGTCGCCATGAGGACAACCGGTGCGGCCAGTGAGCGCAGGAGCACGAAGAGAATCCCGAGCACGACGAGCAGGACGAGCGGGACGAGGAGGCGCGTGTCATGACGCACCGCGTCCCTCAAGTCAGCCTCTTCCGCGGTGGCGCCTCCGATGAGCACGTCGTCTCCGGCGACGCCACGGAGCTTCTCGCGGAGCGGACCGATCGAGCGGAACGCGGCCTCGCTGAACGGATCCTGGCGGAGAACGACCTCGAACCGCACCCCCGCCGCGCCCCGCTCGAGCTCACCGACCCGTGCAACCGAATCCGCTGACCGGGCGGCGGCGAGCGCTCGCTCCGCGCGCGCCTCGTCGGTGACGAGCACCACCGTCGGCGCCCCCACGCCCGCCGGGAACGAGCGCTCGAGCAGCCGCTGTGCGCGCACCGACTCGACCGAGCCTCGGAACGAGTTCGCCGTCGTCAGGTCGTCGTCGAGCGTGAGCGTGCCGAGGGCGAGCGCGGCGAGCGCGAGCGACGTCGTCACCCACACGAGTCTGCGCCGTCGCGAGATCCGTTCCCCGAGGCGCCGCCACGACCCCGGGTCCGAGGCGACGCCGTCGCTCCGCCGCGGGACGAACGGCCAGAAGGCCCCACGGCCCCCGATCAGGAGCAGCGCAGGGAGCAGCGTGAGCATCGCCGCCGCGGTGACCGCGACGCCCATCGCGCCGACCGGCCCGAGCCCGGCCGTCGAGTTCACTCGTGCGACCGAGAGACAGAGCAGCGCGGCGACGACGGTGCCGGCCGAGGCGGCGATGGCCGGCGCCCCGTTCCGCAACGCGACCCGCATGGCCTCGTACCTGTCGTCGATGCGGAGGAGCTCCTCGCGGTAGCGCGCGGTCAGGAGGAGGGCGTAGTCGGTCCCAGCTCCGAACACGAGCACGAGCAGGATGCCGCCCGTCTGGCCGTTGATCACGACGCCGGCCTCTGCGAGGAGCGTGCCGACGCCCCGGACGACCGACTCCGCCACCACGACCGTGAGGAGAGGAAGCACCCAGAAGATCGGGCTCCGGTAGATGAGCACGAGCAGGACGAAGACGAGGCTCGCGGTGACGAAGAGGAGCGTCGAGTTGATCCCCTCGAACGCCTTCGTCGCGTCCGCCGAGAACCCCGCAGGCCCCGTTACCCGCGCCTCGGCCTGCCGCGGCAGGCCGGCCGAAACGAGGTCCCGTAGCTCGTCGACCGCCGCGACGAGGACGTCCGCGTCTCCCTCCGCGTCGACGGGCACGGCGAAGAAGGCTGTTGTCCCGTCTCTCGACCGGATCGCGGGCGACGTGGGTCCGACGCCGGGGATGTCCGCAGAGTCGACGCGCGTTCGCGCAGCCTCGACCGCCATCAGGCCCGCGACTCCGAGGCCACCGCTGTCGCGAAAGACCGCGATCGCCGGCGTCACCTCGCCCGACGGGAAACCCGCGGCCGCGTCGAGCACCTTGACCGACTCGGAGCCGCCCGGCAGGAAGCTCGCCGGCTCGTTCTTCTGGACCGACTCGAATCGCCCGGCAAGCGGCCCGAGCCCGCCGAGCACGACGAGCCACGCCGCGAGGACGAGCCAGCGTCTTCGGCGCCCTGCGACGAGCCGTCCCAAGAACACGGTCTACTCGCCTGATCGGCTCAGTCGCCGAGCGCGGCGAGGACGCGATCGACGAACGCCGTCTCGGGTACCGAGCCCGCCCACGCGTAGCGGTCGTCGACGACGATCGCAGGCACGGCATGCACGCCGTGCCGATCCGCCTCGACGGCGAACTCCGAGGCCTCGATCCCGCTCGCGTGGATGCGCGGCGAGGCGAGCGCGAGCTTGTACGCCAGCAGCACGGCCGGCGGGCAGTGCGGTCAGGTCGGGGTGACGTAGACGTCGATCGCGACGTCGCGCTCGAGCGCGCCGAGCCGCCCGCGCGACGCCGCCGTCAACGACGGCTCGCGTCGCCCCGCCTCGACGATGCCGTGCACGAGAGTCGTCAGCTCGTACCCGAGCGGCATCCCGAGGTAGCGGAGCCCCGGGCCGATCGTCGTACGCGGCCACGGCCCCGGCTCGTCGCGCTCGACAACCTCGAGGTTGATCCTCTCGGAGAGCGAGCAGACGTCTTCGAGAATCGCTCGGGTCTGGTCGCCGGGATCGATCTCGCCCCCGCCCGCCGCAAGCAGCGTCACGGGCGCCGCCGCCGGGCCGAGCTCGAGCATGACGCTCACGTCCTGCTCGAGCGACGCGAGCACGGAGGCGACCGCCTCGCGCTCCCGCTCGCCGAGAACGTTCACGAGGTGGAGGCTTCGACCTTCGCGCGCAGGTACTCGAGGTAAGGCGCGGGGTCGATCTCGGGCGAACCCGTGAGCCGCTCGATCGTCTCCTTCGGCGTCAGCTTCCGGCCGAGGGAGTAGAGGTTGTCGCGCAGCCAGTCGGACAGCGGCCGCGGGTCGCCGGCGGCGAGCTGCGTGTCGAGGTCGGGCAGCGCCTGTCGTACCACGCCCCAGATCTGGAGCGAGATCACATTGCCGAGCGCGTACGTCGGGAAGTAGCCGACGCCGCCGCCCGACCAGTGGACGTCCTGCAGAACGCCGTGCGCGTCGTCGGGCACGTCGACGCCGAGGAACTCCTTCATTCGTGCGTTCCAGATCTCGGGGAGGTCGTCAAGGGAGACCCTCTCCTCGAGCAGCTCCTGCTCGAGCTCGAAGCGCAGGATGATGTGGAGGCTGTAAGTCGTCTCGTCCGCGTCGACGCGGATCAGCCCCGGCTCGGCGCGGTTGATCGCGCGGACGAACGTGTCGAGCTCGACGCCACCGAGCTGGGGAAAGGCCTCCTGGAGGGCGCCGTACCAGTGCTGCCAGAACGGCTGGCTGCGCCCCACGAGGTTCTCCCAGGTCCTCGACTGCGACTCGTTCAGCCCGAGCGAGGGTGCGCCGCCGAGCGGCGAGCGGAGGAGCGAGTCGGCGATTCCGTGCGCGTAGAGCCCGTGACCGGCCTCGTGGAGCGTCGACCAGACCGACTCCAGGTTGTCCGGGTGGTACCGGGTCGTGAGACGAACGTCCCGGTTCGAGAACGAGGTGCAGAACGGGTGCGCCGTCGGGTCGAGCCGCCACGAGCCGTCGTCGAACCCGAGCGTGTCGAGCACGCGCTCCGCGAACGCGCGCTGCTCGTCGGGGGCGAACTCGCCGCGGAGGAACGACGCGTCGATCTCCGGCGCGGAGGCGACGAGCTCGGTCAGCGCGGGCCGGAGCACCGAGAAGACCTCGCGCACCTCGGTCGTCAGCATGCCGGGCTCGTAGTCGTCGAGGAGCGGCGTGTACGGGCTGTCCGACCACTCAAAGCACTCGACGTACCGCCGCTTGAGCTCGAGGTTGCGCTCGAGGTACGGACGGAACGACGCGTAGTCGCTGTCGCGGCGCGCCTGCACCCAGGCGTGATGGCCGCGCGAGCCCTCTCGGGTCATCTCCTCGCGCAGCTCGGCCGGCACCCGGCGAGCCTTCTCCCAGTCGCGGCGCGTGACGCGGACGAGGCTCGCGTCGTCGGAGTCGTACTCGAGCGACTCCACGGCCGGCTGGGCGTCGTCGAGGAGCCGTCCGACCTCGTCGTCGGTGAACCGCTCGTGCGCGATGCGGCCGAGCGTCGCAAGCTGATCGGCGCGCGCCTCGGTGCCGAGCGGCGGCATCGTCACGCGCTGGTCCCAGCCGAGCACCCCCGCCGCGCGCGAGACGTCGGAGACCTCTGCCAGCCGCCGCCTCAACTCCACGAGCGCCGTCGTCATCGTTTCCACCCTACCCGCGCCTCTGCGGCCGACCCGCCGATAGGCTCGTCCCATGGACCTCCTGATCTTCGGCGACACCGAGCGCTCCCCCGAGCTGCGGCACGAGCTGCCGCTCCAGGTCGGCGACCCGTTCCTGTATGCCGAGGTCGGCGGGCGACGGGTGGCGGTCGTGTGGAGCATCGAGGGCGACCGGATCTCGGTCGTCGAGCCGTCGGTCGAGATCATCCCGTCCGAGACGATCTCGGTGGACGACCTGATCGAGGCGGGAGTCGACTTCTACGAGATCGACGCGACCCACGTGGTGCGCTCCGTCCAGTCGCTCGGGATCACGCGTGCAAGCGTGCCCGCCGCGTTCCCGCTGCAGGTCGCGGATGCGCTGCGCGCGGCGGGGATCGAGCTCGTCCCCGACCAGGGGCTCTTCGACCTCCGCCGGCGCCGGAAGACTCGCCTCGAGCTGGACGGCATCCGCCGGGCGACGAGGGCGGGCGAGGCGGGCATGCGCGCGATCGCGGAGCTGCTCGCACGCTCCGAGGCCGGCGACGGCGGCCGGGTGGTCGACGGCGAGCCGCTCACCTCGGAGCTCCTGCGGGCCGCGGCGGAGGCTGCCTTCGCGGAGCTCGGCTGCCGCGGCGACGACGCGATCGTCGCGCACGGGGCACAGGCCGCCGACGGCCACCACCAGGGCTCCGGGCGCCTCGCGAACGACGACGTGATCGTCTGCGACCTCTTTCCACGAGAACTCGAGAGCACGTGCTACTCGGACATGACCCGGACGTTCTCCGTCGGGACGCCCGACCCCGAGCTCGTCACCTGGCACGAGCACACCCGCGAGGCGCTCGACCTCGTGCGGGAGCTGGTCCGGCCCGGTGCCCACGGCGCGGAGCTCTGGCGGGAGGTCTGCCGCTTCTACGAGGGCCTCGGGTACTCGACCGGACTCTCGAGGCCGAAAGGCACGGTGCTTCGAGAGGGCTTCAACCACGGGCTCGGCCACGGCGTCGGCCTCGACGTGCACGAGGCCCCGGGGCTCTCGCGGAAGGGCCACGAGCTCATCGCAGGAGACGTGATCACGCTCGAGCCCGGTCTCTACCGGCACGGGTTCGGCGGTGTGCGGCTCGAGGACCTGGTGCTCGTCACGGAGGACGGCTACGAGACGCTCACCGACCTCCCGTACGACCTCGACCCGGCGCGGAGCGTGGTGGAAACGGCGCGATGAGCGACCGGGCGATCGAGACCCTACTCGGCGAGGAGCGGCGCTTCCCGCCCGACCCGGCATTCGCCGCCCAGGCGAACGCGCAGCCGGAGATCTACGACCTCGACCCCGACGCGTTCTGGGAGCGCGAGGGGCGCGAGCGCGTCAGCTGGTTCGAGCCGTTCGAGACGCTCTCGGAATGGGAGCTGCCCCAGGCGAAGTGGTACCTCGGCGGCACGCTCAACGTCTGCTTCAACTGTGTCGACCGGCATGTGGAGGCGGGGTTGGGGGAGCGGGTCGCCTACTTCTGGGAGGGGGAGCCTGGTGATCGGCGGGAGCTCACCTACGCGGAGCTGCAGCGTGAGGTGGTGCGGTGGGCGAACGCGCTGAAGGAGCTGGGTGTGGGGAAGGGCACGGCGGTCGCGATCTACATGGGGATGATCCCCGAGCTGCCGATCGCGATGCTGGCGTGCACGCGGTTGGGGGCGCCGCACACGGTGGTGTTCGGCGGGTTCTCGGCCGACTCGCTGTCGGGACGGATGGTCGACATGGGCTGCGAGGTGCTGGTCACCCAGGACGAGGCCTGGCGGCGCGGCAAGCCGGTCGCGTTGAAGCAGATCGCCGACGAGGCGATGGCCGATGCGCCGAAGGTGCGCTCGTGCCTCGTTCTCCGTCGCACGGGCAACGACGTCCCCATGCGGGAGGGCAGGGACGTCTGGCTCCACGACCTCGACGTCTCGGACGACCCGGCGAGCTGTCCCTGCGAGCCGATGGGCTCGGAGGACCTGCTGTTTCTCATGTACACGTCGGGAACCACGGCGAAGCCGAAGGGGATCGTGCACACGACCGCCGGCTACCTCGTCGGGGTCGCCTCGACGCACCACTACATCTTCGATCTGAAAGCAGAGACCGACGTGTACTGGTGCGCCGCCGACGTCGGCTGGATCACCGGCCACTCCTACATCGTCTACGGGCCCCTCTGCAACGCCGCGACCTCGGTGATGTACGAGGGCACCCCCGACTACCCCGACAAGGACCGCTGGTGGGAGATCGTCGAGCGCTACAAGGTGACGATCCTCTACACCGCGCCGACGGCGATCCGCGCCCACATGAAGTGGGGGCCGGAGCACGCTCAGAAGCACGACCTGTCCTCCCTCAGGCTGCTGGGATCGGTGGGCGAGCCGATCAACCCCGAGGCCTGGATCTGGTACCAGCAGCACATCGGCAGCGAGCGCTGCCCCGTGGTCGACACCTGGTGGCAGACCGAGACCGGGATGATCCTGATCACCCCCCTCCCGGGCATCACCACCACCAAGCCCGGCTCCGCGACCAAGCCGTTCCCCGGCGTCGCCGCGGGCGTCGTCAACGAGCAGGGCGAACGCGTCGAGCAGGGTGGCGGGTACCTCGTCCTCGACCGGCCGTGGCCCGCGATGACCCGCGGGATTTTCGGCGACGAGGCGCGCTTCCGGGCGACCTACTGGGAGCGCTTCCCCGGCCTGTATTTCGCCGGTGACGGCGCGCGGATCGACGAGGACGGCGACTTCTGGCTGCTCGGCCGCGTCGACGACGTGATGAACGTCTCCGGCCATCGGATCTCGACGATCGAGGTCGAGTCCGCGCTCGTCGACCACCCCCGCGTCGCGGAGGCGGCGGTCTGCGGGCGGGCCGACGCCGTCACGGGCCAGGCGATCGTGGCCTACGTGACGCTGAAGGGCGGCGACGACGGATCCGTCGAGATGCTCGACGAGCTCCGCAACCACGTCGCGACCAAGATCGGCGCGATCGCCAAACCTGCCAACATCGTGTTCACGCCCGAGCTGCCCAAGACGCGCTCGGGGAAGATCATGCGCCGGCTCCTCCGCGACGTCGCCGAGAACCGCGCCCTCGGCGACACGACGACGCTCGCCGACCCCGCGGTCGTCGAGGAGATCGCCGAGCGGGCTTCGTCGGCTCCCGCCGACGAGACCTAGACGCTCTCGGTCGCGCGCCGAAACGCGGCGACGGTTCGCTCGATGTCCGCCTCCGTCGTGCGCCACGAGGAGACCGAGAGCCGGATCGCGCGGCGGCCGTCCCACTCGGTCCCGCTCATCCACGCCTCCCCGCTCGCCTGGACGGACGCGAGCGCGCCCCCCGTCGCGTCGTCGTCCGCGAAGCGGAACAGCACCTGGTTCAGCACGACGTCGTTCAGCACCTGGCACCCGGGTAGCTCGGCGATCCCGGCGGCGAACTGCCTCGCGCGGGCGCACGAGCGCTCGACGAGCTCGGCGACGCCCGACCGGCCGAGCTGGCGGAGCGCCGCGTAGACCGGCACTGCACGCGCTCGCCGGGAGTGCTCCGGCGTCCAGTCCACCGGCTCGCGGATCACGTCGGCCTCGCGCATCAGATAGACGGCCTGGGCCGTCATCGCCTCTCGATGGGCGTCGGGATGGGCGCAGAAGGCGATACCGCAGTCGTAGGGAACGTTCAGCCATTTGTGAGCATCGGTCGCCCAGGAATCGGCCCGCTCCGAGCCGGCGAGGAGATGGCGGAGCGACGGGCTCGCCGCCGCCCAGAGGCCGAACGCGCCGTCGACATGAAGCCATGCGCCGGTTCCCCCGACGGCGTCGGCGGCGGCGTTCAGGTCGTCGCAGACGCCGGAGTTCACCTCGCCGGCCTGCGCGCAGACGATCGTCGGGCCTTCACTCTCGGCCAACGCGGCCGCGAGCCGGTCGGGGTCGAGCCTGCCGTCGGGCAGGGCCTCGAGCACCCGGATCTGTGCATGCCCGATGCCGAGGTAGCGGAGCGCCCGGTCGATCGTGGAATGGCGCTTCGAGCCCAGGAGCACGGTGATGGGCGGCGAGCCCGCGAGGCCCTGCTCGACGAGGTCCCAGCCGACCGCCGCGAGGACGTGCTGCCGGGCCGCCGCGAGGCACGTGAAGTGGGCCGTCTGACAGCCGGTGACGAACGCGAAGGACGCGCTCTCGGGAATCGCGAGCAGATCCTTGACCCAGGCGCCGGCGGTGTTCTCCGCCACGAGCGACGAGGGGCCGAGCGACAGCAGGCCGAGGTTCTGGTCCCAGGCCGACACCAGGATGTCGGCAGCGAGCGCCGCCGGAAGCGACGAGCCGACGACGAAGCCGAAGTAGCGCCCGCTCTGGCTCGCGACCACACCCGGCTCGAGGGCGGCCGCCAGCTCCTCGACCACGTTTGCCGGCTCCGACGGCCCGTCCGGCAACGGCACGTCGATCCGCGCAGCGAGCTCCTCGACCGAGACCTGCGGGTAGACAGGCCGCGTCTCGAGCGTGTCGAGGTGGTCCGCGGCCAGCTCCGCCGCGCGGTACAGGAGCTCCCGCTCGGTCATCCGGCGAGTCTACGACGCGACGTCGCTCAGACGGCGACCGTCTGCAGCCCGAGCCCCTCGAGCACGGCCTTGGCGGTCTCGTCGCCGCCGTCGGCACGCTCGCGGATCCGCGCGTGGAGCTCGACGAGCGCGGTCAGGTACTGCGCGTGCGTCATCGCACGCCCGCCGGCTGCCGCGCGATACCGCATCGCGACCTCGCGCGGGACGCGCCGCAGCATGATGTCCTCGTGCTCCTTGCCGCCGGGGCCGCCCTCGCTGTCGTGCGCCCGGTAGAAGAGCACGCGGTCGCCTGGATGCGGCGGCGGCGGGAAGCCCGGCGGGACAGGCATGGTGAACGGCTCGGCGACCTCTTCGGGATCCATATCGTCAAGATAGCGTTGATAGCGCTATGCGTCAACCTCGCCGGCGCTGAAACAGAAGGGGATCGAGCTCGTGCGGTGCAGCCGCGCGGGCTCTCTCGACCGCGGACGCGTACTTCGCCCCGCGCGCGCCGCACGCCTGACTGCCCGCGAGCTCAGGCGGCGAGGAGCTTCTCGAAGCGCTCGGGCTCGTCGAACGGCCCGATCAGCGCGAGGCGGAGATCCCCGCCGAGGACGTCGGCTGCGACCCTCTCGACATCCTCCACGGTGACGGCGTCGAGCCCCTCCAGCACCTCGGTCGGCTCCGCGGCGCGGCCCTCGAGGATCTCGCGGCGCAGGCCGAACATGATCGTCGCGTGCGGGCTCTCCAGGCCGAGGACGAAGCGGCCCTTCGCGAACGAGCGCGCCTTCTCGAGCTCCTCCGCCGGAACGGACTCGCCGGCGATGCGCCGCAGCTCGGCGACGATCGTCTCGACGGCCTCGTCGATCCGCGTCAGGTCGACCCCCGCCTGCGCGCCGAGCGTGCCCGCGTCGGCGTAGCTCTGGTTGCCCGAGAACACGTAGTACGCGAGCCCACGACGTTCGCGGACCTCCGTGAAGAGCCGCGACGACATGCCGCCGCCGAGCACCGTTGAGAGGAGCTGCAGGACGTACCGATCCGGGTGGCCGTGCGGGAAGCTCCGCGCGCCGATCACGACGTGCGCCTGGTCGGACTGCTTCGTGTGGAGCAGGACCGGGCTGCCGTTCTCGGGAAGCACGACCGGGTCCGCGGCGCCGGTGGAGGTCGCCTCGATGTCGCCGACGAGCTCCTCGAGCCGCCCGAGGACGTCGTCGCCGATCTTCCCGCCGAGCCCGAGCACCGTGCGCTCCGGGAGGTACCAGCGGTCGAGATACCCCATGAACGTGTCACGGGTCGCGCCGCGCACCGTCTCCTCGGTGCCGATCACGTCCCAGCCGAGCGGCTGGTCCCCGTAGACGTGACGCTCCCAGACGTTGCCGACGTAGCTCCGCGGCGTGTCGGCGTACATGTTCATCTCCTCGACGATCACGCCCTTCTCGCGGTCGATCTCGTCGGCGTCGAAGCGCGAGTGCCGCAGCATGTCGACGAGGACGTCGAGCGCGACGTCACGCGTCTCGGCGGCGCACTTCACGTAGTAGCCGGTCAGCTCCTTGCCCGTGAAGGCGTTGAACTCCCCGCCGATGGAGTCGATCTCGGTCGCGATGTCCCGAGCCGTCGGACGCCGCTCGGTGCCCTTGAAGAACATGTGCTCGGCGAAATGCGCGATCCCGCTCTCCTCGCGGCGCTCGTAGCGCGAGCCGGCCGCGAACATGACGAAGCAGGAGACGGACTGCGCATGGTCCATCGGCGCGGTCAGCACCCGCGTACCGTTGGACAGCGTCGACCGCTCGAAGGTCCCCACGGCTCGATGCTACCCCGCGGGCGGTCAGACGAGCTCGGAGAGCCCGGTCAGCAGCCGGTCGACCTCGTGCGCGGTGTTGTAGTGGACGATTCCCGCGCGGACGGCGCCGTCGTCCTCGTCGAGGCCCAGGTGGCGC
>Ga0075418_10007178_pt1 | contig 12564 bp, 7 predicted proteins | sample SoiMetdeltSBSDD2_FD_81776 | JGI IMG/M metagenome (GOLD analysis project Ga0075418, IMG submission 81776) | Bulk soil microbial communities from a Populus tree surrounding site in Tennessee, USA - Soil MetaG P. deltoides SBSDD2 | ecosystem: Environmental > Terrestrial > Soil > Tree plantation...
ACGAGCCGGTGCATGAACCCGTGATCATCGCTGCGGTTCACGATGCTTGCGGCAAAGGCCGGAATTGCCGCGTCGTAGGCCTTGGCCACAGCGTCATCTGGTTCGTGCATCTGGCGGCTCACCTCGGAGATCAGCTCGGGAGATACGAGCTTGCGTAGTTCAGCGACGATGGATGCCATGTAATCCTCCCGATACTCAGGTGGCGTTGCTGTCGAAGGCGGCATCGACGTATTCGAATTCCCTGAGCCGTTCCCACCCGTTGACGGGCTCCGCCGCATGACCGCCCGATTGGTCGGAAGCGCAAGTCCCACTCCAGTCGATCCCGATTGACCGCTTTGTTTCGGGCCCAACTCCATCGGCCATGCAGACACCCTCATCCCGAGAACGGTGCTCGTTGACCGGATGCCGTGACAAACAGGCGCGAGGGTCATCCGGCACGAGCCGCTGATGAAGTCGCCCGGTCGCGGCTTCGCCGGGTTCGGCAAATGAGCAGTCCAGCTCTTCGGCAAGCCCCGGATGGGTGGCGCGCGTGAATTCAGAATCGTGATACTTCGGCGCAATCGGTATGTTCCGCGGCCGCGTCAGGCTCGCACCTGAGGGTGCGTCCTTTCGAAAATAAGGGAATGTGACGGTTCAGGCCCGTTCGGTCGAGTGGAATCGATATTGTTTTAGGGCCCAGCGGCATGGGGATGTTCTCGCCCGCCGGCGACATGGCCATCGACCTCGGGACGGTGAACACGTGTATCTACACACGCGGCGCCGTCGCGCTGAACGAACCCTCGGTCGTTGCCTTCAATAAGGTCAATGGCGGCGTCGAAGCCGTCGGTAACGAAGCGCGCGACATGTTCGGGCGTACTCCAGCGAACATCACTCCGATTTGGCCCGTGCGGAACGGGGTGATCGCCGATTTCGAGGCGGTCGAAAAGATGCTCGCGCTCTTCGTGCGCAAAGCGAGGGGGCGCAGCTATGCGCGAGCCCGCATCGTCATCGGCGTCCCCGCCGCGAGCACACAGGTGGAACGCCGTGCCGTCAAGGACAGTGTGAATCGAATGCGGGTCCGTGACGTGTGCCTCGTCGATGAGCCGATGGCCGCGGCAATCGGCGCAGGCCTCCCTGTGACCGAGCCCACGGGAAACATGATCATCGATATCGGAGGTGGAACGACGGACATCGCCGTGGTCTCCCTGGCTGGCGTCGTGTACGCGAGCTCGTTACGGCTGGCGGGCGGCGATATGGACGAAGCGATCATTTCGCATCTGAAACGGCAGCACAATCTGCTGATCGGTCATGCGACAGCCGAGCGGATCAAATGCGAAATCGGATCAGCCGCACCGCTCGAGAAGCCGTTGCAGATGGAAGTGAAGGGTCGCCATCTCTCTGAAGGTATGCCTCGCACGGTCATGATCACTGACGGAGAGGTGCGGGAGGCGTTGGCCGATCCGATTCGGGCCATCGTCAAGGCCGTTCGTGAAGCACTCGAACGCGTGCCGCCCGAGCTCTGTGGCGACATCCATGGGCGCGGTGTCGTGCTGACTGGCGGAGGAGCGTTCCTGCGAAGGCTCGACGAACACCTGCACAAGGAGACGGGTCTCCCCGTGGTGAAAGCCAAAGATCCGCTGGCAACCGTCGTCCTCGGTGCGGGCAGGTTACTGACCGACCGCGCGCTGTTGTCGAAAGTCGCGGTCAACTGATCGTCACGATCCTCACCTACGTCGCGGGCATACCGATCAACATGGATTGGATCGCCGGGTGCCTGACACTTGCAAGGCGATGACACGCACAGAGGCGCTCCGGATCTTTCAACTTGGTGACCGGCGCACGCCGGAAGAAGTGCGGGCGACGTACCGCGAGCTGGTGAAGGTGTGGCATCCGGACCGGTTCGCCCACGACCCGGACCTGCGCGCAAAGGCAGATCGACGGCTGCAAGAGATCAATTGTGCCTACGCCGTGCTCCAGGCGCGCGCCGAGAGCGTTGAACCGCCACGGTACACGACTCCGCCTCGGCGCGCATCACCGACGCAGGCCTCGCCACCACGCTCGGCGGATCACTCCACGCTGCGCTCGACGGATGAATCGATACCGCGCTCGAAGGAACAATCGGCGACGGCACGCTGGTCCCTGATGCTGCTCGTCGTCACCGGCCTCCTCACTGGCGCCGCCATCGTCGGCTTCATTCTGATGATCGTCCGCCCGTCGCAAGCGGCGACCGTACCTCGCCCGATATCGGGCACGGACCTACTCGCCGCACCATTGGCGGGCGCTGGCTCGTTGATCGTGCTGAATGCCGACGGCCGTGATGCGGTGGTCGTCTTTGTCGACGCGGGGATTCAGACACGTGCCGTGTACATTCGGGCTGGCGAAAGGTTGCAAATGCTGGATATCGCACCGGGTGCCCATGGGATTCGGGTCGCGGCTGGACGCGGCTGGACTGGTGACCACTTCGCGACCGACCCAATGTTCCAAGAGATCGGGGAGCCGATGACGTTCGTCAACGATGCTTCTACGCCGCTGACCGTCACGATTGCTGAACCAGGAGATACCCGCACGCGGCTTCGTGCCAGGTCTCCGTTTCTTCTGAGCGTTCGGCGTTGAGTGCTCACCTACGCGCTACCTGTTCGCGGCATCGCAAGAATGAGCCGCGCGACGTGCTCGGGCTCATCCATCTGAACGAAGTGTCGAGCGCCTGGCACCAGGAATAACTCAGAACCTGGAAACAGTTCATTGAAGCTTTGAGCGACGCCTTTGTTCAAGTACGGATCGGCATCGCCAAAGATGATCCGGACCGGCCGTCGGAACTCTCGAAGCTTTGGAATCATCTTCGTGCCGGCTCTGATTGTCGGCAGTAAGTCTTCGTTCAACCGGAAGAAGGCAGGTCGAGCGCTTGGCGTGGCATCGAACTGGCGATACAGCAATGGCAAGAATTGATCTCTGACCTCTGCGTCTCTGAAAAATCTCCCAACCTGCCACTGATACATGCGACGGAATATCCAATGCCCGAACAGCCCTGACACCGGCCGTGCGACGTTCCTGATCACAGGTGTCGAAAACAACCAGATGGCCTCGGGGGGGCGGAGCGTCGGCATGGCGCAGTAGTAGGTGTTGAGCAACACCAACCCTGCAACGCGCTCGGACTGGTCCAGGGCCCAGTCAATCGCTGGTGGACCAGACGCGTCGTGCGCGACAAGGATCATTTGCTCGAGCCGCAGTTGGCTGATCACGGCATCGAGGTCATCGACTTGATTGGACGTGGTGTACGGATGGCCTGCAGGTTTATCCGACGCCCCCCATCCAAGAAAATCAAAAGCAATGATGCGACGCGGCGGTGAGAGACAGGGAAACAGACGGTCGTAGAGGTGCAGGTTGTCTGGGAACCCGTGCATCAGAATGATGGCCGGTTCTTCTCCCGGGTAGTCTCGGACATAGATCCGGTGGTGATCTCGCCGGATGAAGGTCTCTTGGTAGGCCATGGCGTGCTCCCGGAAAGGACGGCGCCTAACCAGAGTAGACCCGGAGCGTCAGACGCCACGGGCACCAACCTCAACAAGCCCGTGGCGTCGAATAAACCGAGGTCAGAAGCCTTGCCGCGGCAGGCCTTCCGATTTCAGGATCGCCGCCCGCAGCTTCACCTCGTCGGCATCCGGCCGGCTGAAGTCGATGTCCCTGCTCAACGCAAGCCATTCCGGCGACACCTTCGTCGCGTACTGAATGTTCTTGAAGTTGTACGGAGTGAAGTCCGGCTTGTCGGTGAACAGCTCCCGCAGATCGGTCGCCGCCGCGTCGTACTGGTTGAGCGGTGGCAGACCGAGAATCAGGTCCACCGTCTTGAAGATGCTCGCGAGGCTGATGTGCTGCTTCATTACGTTCTCGCGCTTCACCCACGGACCGATGGCGAGGAACACCGAGCGGTAGCCATCGACGTGATCGAGTCCGTTCTGCGGGTCGTCCTCGACGACGAAGATCACCGTGTCCTTCCAGCACGGGCTCTTGGAGATCAGCTCTATGGTCTTGCCGAGCGCGGCGTCGTTGTCCTGCACGAAACGCTTGTAGGACCAGGCCGGGCCGTTCGGGTTGATATCGAACGCACCGCCGCCGTGATCGTTCGGGTAGAACAGATCGACGTAGGACGGCAGCTTGCAGATGCCCTTTGCGCGATCGACGAGGTAGGTCTCGAACACCTGCTTGAAGCGGCCGAAACGGTTGAAGCGCGTCGGATCCTCGGACAGCGGTGCATCGGGAATGGCGGTGTTGTACTGCGGATACATGTGATCGCTGTTCTCGCGGACGACCTTCTCCATCGGCACGTTGACGTGCTCACGGATGCCAGTTGGCTCGGTGCCGAAATCCTCGTCCACCTGCGCGAACTCGAACCCGTTTCCGAAGTTGATCAAGCTCTTCCCATGCCGCGCGAGGTGCAGGTAGATGCCACCGTGCTGGTTGTAGTCGTGCGGCTCCGGTGAGCCGTCGGCATCGGTGAAGCCGAGGCGCCCGGGATACGGCCCGTACACGTTCGGATCGTCGCCTGCATCGCGACGCTGTCCGCCGTAGGACGCCGGCCAGTGCGACTCCTCGAATTCCGTCAGGTAGCTGTTCGTCAGCCAGCGATGGCCGTCCGACGAAACCGCCGGCTCGAGGTAGAAGTTGTCGCCTATGGTGAACGCGAGCGCGAGCTCGTGATGATTCGGGCTCGCGTCGTAGCCGAGCGAGTACGACGGCTCGCCGTTCACAGGCGCACCTTTGCGCGTCAGCGTGATGTCGCCGAACATCTGGTCGTGCGTCGAGTTTTCCTTGTTGATGAAGATGATGTGCTTGATGGCCGTGCTCTCTTGGCCGGCCTTGCCCGGAATCGGGTTGCTCGTTTTCTTGTCGCTGCCGTTCTGCGTCAGCTCCCGCCCGATGAACCCGTTGTTCTTCATCACGCGCTCGGTGTAGGCCTCGAGCTGGCCTTCGTTCGGCACCCCGATGATGTTCACCGTTCCCTGCGTGGCCGACCTCGGCGATCCGAGATTGTCCGGCGGGAAGTTGTTGTTCGGGCCGGCGCCGCGTCCCTTCCCGTTGGCGACGTACAGCGTGTTTCCGTCCGCGCTTACAAGCACCGCGCTCGGCCACCAACCAGTCGGAATGTGTCCGAGCACTTTCGCGCTCCCGCGTCCTTCGAGGCGAATCACGGCAATCGCGTTGATGCCGGCCTCGGCGACGTAGAGGTAATTCGCATCGGGACTCAATGCCACTGACACGGGTTGCACGCCCTTGATGCGCTTGTCCACGCCGCTCAGCACGCTCAGGCTGACGCGCCGCTTTTCCTCGTACGTGTCCGGGTCGAGGATCGAGATGCTGTCGTTGTTGCCGTTCGACACGTAGATCCCATCCGGCCCGACCGCCACCGCATTGGGATGGCTGCCGCTGTAGCTGGCGATCCCCTGCTCCATTTCGCCGACAAGCGGACCGGTCTTGACGCTCGTCAGCGGCGACGGCGAGGTCGGCGACGCAAGGTTGAACACGTAGACTGACGACGACTCCTGCACGTTCGGGCTGCCGAGACCAGGAATCGTGTAGTCGATGTCCTGATCGATGTAGCCGACCCGAATGCCTTCAGGGTCGCGAAGCGTGGGCGACAGATTGCGCGGATCCACCTTTTTGATCTTGATCGTCTTGTCGTGCTCCATGTCATTGGGCCACGTCGTGCCGGGATAGCCGAGGGGATAGTCGTGATTCGAACTGCCGGTCGGATTCTTCGGCGTGAGGTGCGAGTACTGGAAGATGCCGACATTAGCGACCAACAGCCGCCCGCCAACCGCCGCGATGCCATACGGATAGCGTCCGGCTTTCACATGCCCGACGACCGCCGCGAAGTTGTTCGGTTCGACGATGAATCCGCTGGCGTTGACGCCGGTGGCGATCATCGTTGTGTCGATGACAAAGACGTTGAAGCTGCCCTGGTCGACGACATACAGGTAGCGTCCATTCGGGCCGCCCAGCGTCAGGTTGCCCGGAAAGGTGCCCTTGAATCGACCTGACGGATTCGCGGCCGGATTCATCGGCGCCCCGAACGGGTGCGCGGCACCGTTAAGGTTGACGGTGCCGATCACCTTCGCGGAGGCGGTGTCGCCGACCCAGATCATGCCGTTCTCGCCGCCGGCCGCGTAGAAGCGTGTCGAATCCGGCGAGAAGGCCACGCCCATGAACGCTGAGGAGAGTTGCACGACGGAAGTCGTCGGCGCGTTCGAATTGATGTTCTTGATCAGCGAAACCGAAAACGGCGAAAGGCCGCTGTTGACGGTGGCGAGCATGGCGCCGTTCGGCGAGACCGCCAGCCCGAGTGGTTTGGGCGCGTTGACCGCGATCTCGCGACCAGCCGGCGTGATCAGCCGTCCGTTGGGCAGCACCGCCGCGTCGTAGCCGTCGATGTTGATGTGCCGTGTCGCCGGCAGCTCGCCCGCAGGCGCGTTGAACTCAATCGCTTTCGAACCACCGGCACCACCGTCCTGACCTGCAGAAACAGGCGTGGCCCGGGTTACGGCCCAACACGCGAGACCGGCAATCGTTGCCGCGAAGACGAATGGGGCAATAAGTGTTCGTTGTGTCATGAAGACCTCCTTACGGCCGCGCGCGTCGGAGGAATCGACGAGGCTTGGACGTGAGAACGCGAACTATAGAAACGCGGCGTAACGGTGAACCGAAAGACTGGTCACGAGCGCGCAAACATTCCGTAACGTTCGCGCCAGATAGGTCGGACGCCAGCACATTGCGGACCTCAACCAGGATCGAATGTTCACAGATGTTGATGGCGGCGTTGCATTCGGTTGATGTGCGTCGCTTACCGTCCCGTCACCATGATCATCGACATCAACAAGACTGCCGCCGCCACCTTCATCGCCATCTCGATCTCAACCGTCACCACCGCACAGACGCCGCCGGCGACGCCCCAAAGTCCGCCCACGTTCCAGGACACCGTTCAGGTGACCGCCACGCGCTTCGGGGAACCGGTCGCGGAGGTGCCAGGGGCGATTAGCGTCGTGACCGGGGAGGAGCTGCGCGCACGCGGGGCCACCGATCTGCGAACCGCGCTCGCACTGCTCGGCGGCGTCAGCGTCGCACCTGGCGGCGATGCCGGACCGGCGGGAGCCGTCCCCGGCCTGCTGGGCGTCCGCGAGGTGGACGACCTCCTGCTGCTCATCGACGGCATCCCGGCAGGTGGCGCGTTCATTCCACAGATTGAAGCGATCAGCCTCAACAACGTCGAGCGCATCGAGGTGCTGCGGGGCGCAGCGCCCGTGTACTTCGGCACGACTGCGTTCGCCGGGACGCTCAATGTGCTTCACTACGCCGCCGGCAGCGCCGACAGCGTCGCCGGCGTCCGCGTGGGAAGCTATCAATCATCTGGTGTGGGCGGCGCGTTCGTCCTGTCGGACGGCAATGTCCGGCAGTCGGTCAGCGCAGAGGTGAACAAGAACAACCTCTCCGACCCACGCGCGGACTTCGGTCGTGTTCAGGCGATCTGGCGGCTGGGCACAAAGCTCGGTCGCGGAAACCTTCGGGCCGACGTGGATTTGCTGGCGCTGCGTCAGCATCCGAATAGTCCGGCGCCGATCGACGAAATGACCGGCCAGTTCTCAGCACTGCTCCCGGTGGATTACAACCAGAATCCTGTCGACGCGCGGCTTGACACCGATCGGTACAAGGCCATTCTGGACTACGACATGCCGCTCTCGTTCGGCCGGTGGGGCAGCACGGTCGCCTACACGCAGACACAGAACGACAGCGTGCGCGGCTTCGTCGACCTCGAAGATACGCCGCAGCCCTGGACGGCAATGACCAGCGCGGATTTCGAATCGTTCAAGCAGTCTCTTGTCTTCAAGGAGTTGTTCGCCGACAGCAACGTCACGACGAGGCTGTTCAAACGCGTGGACCTCACCACGGGCGTCAACCTGCTCACCGGTCGCGCGAACGCGGACAGTCTCCGCTACGGCCAACGTCTCCCGCTGGACGGCGTCAGCCAGGTGGCGAGCACCGAGACTGTTGCTCCGAGAGGCACAGTCGGATTCAACGACCGTCGCCGCTTCATCGGCCTGTACGCGCAAGGCCACTATCCGCTGACACCGAGGACGAGTCTGCTTGGCGGCCTGCGATGGAACACCACGCACGAGACCCGCGATGAGGTCCGGATAAACAGTAGAGGGGTCTGGACAGGTACGACGGCCACGCAGGATGTCGATCGGCTCACCGGCTCTGTTGGCGCGGCGTGGCGGGTATGGCAGGCTACCGGAGCGCCGATCAGCCTCGTCACGCTGCACGGCAGCGTCGGCTATACGTTCCAGCCGGCGCAAATCGAGTTCGGGCCGAACCCTGAGGCGCAGCCTGAAGGAGGCGGCCTGCTGAAACCCGAAACCCAGCGAAGCGTGATTGTCGGCCTGAAAGCCGACGCTCCAGGTGGCATCGCTGGCTTCGACGTAGACGGGTTTTTCGTCGACTTCTACAACCAGCCGATTCAAGCGAACGCAAATGGCGTTGCGGTGCTGCGCTCGATTGGCCGACAGCGCTACAAAGGGCTCGACGTGGAAGGCGCGCTGCGGCCGGTCGCGGGTCTCACGGTCAAAGCCAACCTCGGCTGGAGCGATGCACGCTACAGTGACTACGTCACAAACATCGACGGCACGCCCACACAGCTGGCGGGCCATCGCCAGGTCCTGACGCCGTCGGTGCGGGTCGGCGGCGGACTTCTCTATGCGCCGGATCGGGGATGGCGTGGCTCGATCACGTCCAACTGGATCGGACGACACTTCTTGAACAGCCTGAACACCTTCGATTCGCCCGCCTACGCGATCGTCGACGCGTCCCTCGGCTACCGCTTCGCCAGGTTCACCGCGTCGGTCCTCGGGTCAAATCTCGGCGATCGGCGCGATGCCGTTCAGATCAGCGAACTCGGCGAAGGTCAGTTCTATCGGATGCCCGCCCGCCGCATCGACGCCACATTGACGTGGCACTACAAGTAGCGCCATTCGGTGGGAGACGTCATTGGCGAACCGTCACCTCTGGAGAGACCAGCCCGGATCGCGGTACCGTTCCGGCCGTCCCATAAAAGAAGCGGTACAGGAGCCACACGTCGAACGCCACCACAGAGAGGAACTCGACATACGACGCGCCTGTGCCTCCGAGGCGGAGCGTGCGGATCAATCCCGCAAGACCGAATGCGACGACCCACGCATCGAAGCTCATACAAATGCGGCGGAAGGTTTCCGGCCGGATGTGACGAATCAGCTTCGCGCCGAGCGGGACACCAATCGCGAGGCTCGGGATAATTTGCGGAATCAACGCCATGCTGCTCGCTGAGTAAAGGCCCGCATAGGCGTAGGCAACCGCGGTCATGCTCGATTCGGCCAGGCGGATGACGCCGAGCGCGGCACGAAACTCCTGCTTCGCGAGCCCCTGGTTGCTCAACGCGACCGCGAGGGGCGGCCCCGAGATCGTCGTCATCGAATACAAGACGCCGAGCCCGCCGCCGAAGGCGTATCCGGCCGCGCGTTCCGATTGAAGCGGCCGCCGGAATCCGGCAGCCTGCAGAAGGATGAGCGGAAGGAGCGTCACATATGTGATGAATTTCAGCCAGTCGGAATGCACCATCGAAACGAGGATTGTCCCGATGACCACACCCGGAGCGAGCGCGATGACGATCGGCAGCACACGACGCCACACGACACCTACTGATCCGCGATTGACCCAGAGCACGTAGGCGTTCAGCACCACTTCAATCGGAACAAGGGCCGGGTTGAGAACCCGGTTCGTCAAGAACAGCAGCGCGACGGGAACGGTGAGCGACGAGAATCCGTATCCGAGCGCACCGTTGACGGTTGCCGCAAAGAACGTGATGCCGACGAGGGCGATGACTTGCGAGTCCATAACCTAGGCCTGCTCCACCGACGAGTGTGAATCTGGTATCTTGCCGTACTCGACATGCCCGTACGAGATCTGATCGCGGACCCGAAGGGTCCGCGCCGCGCGGCATTGGAGGTTGTTCCCACGACCGCGGCGCTCGGTGCCGAAGTACGGGGTGTCGATCTGCGGTCGATAAATGACGCGACCTTTGCGGAGATTTATCGGGCCTGGCTCGAGCACTCGGTGCTGCTCTTCCGCGACCAGCAGCTCGGCGACGTCGATCTGATCGCCTTCAGCCGCCGGTTCGGGTCGCTCGACCAAGCGCCGATCCAGGAGAACGGCCGCCGGTTCGTCGAAGGCCATCCCGAGATTTACGTCGTGTCGAACGTGATCGAAAACGGTGTCGCCATCGGCAGCCTCGGCGCCGGCGAAGCCGTCTGGCATACGGATATGTCCTACCTGCCCGCGCCACCCAAAGCGAGCGCGCTCTATGCGCTCGAAGTTCCACCGGCGGGCGGCGACACGAGCTTCTGCACGATGTACGGCGCGTGGGACGCGCTTCCCGAGGATCTGCACGCGAGCGCGCTCGCACTGCGCGTCAAGCATGACGGGACGTACAACAGTGGGGGATATGTCCGCGCCGGCGTTACACCGACCGACGATCCCCGCACCGCCCCTGGAACATTCCACCCGCTCGTCTGTGTGCATCCGGAGACGGGCCGGCGGCATCTGTATCTCGGACGACGCCGCAACGCGTGGCTCGAGGGATTGCCGCTCGACGAGTCCAGCGCGCTGCTCGACCGCATCTGGGAGGCGGCAACCGCTGACGCGTTGACCTGGCGTCACCAATGGCGCGCCGGCGATCTCGTGCTGTGGGACAACCGCTGCGTCATGCACCGCCGCGACGCGTTCGATCCGGGATCCAGGCGCATCATGCATCGCACCCAGATCAAGGGATAGCGCGCGCTCGACATAGTGCGTCGCTGCGACACATGCCGCCGCGGCAATGGTCATCAGAATTCCTGCCTTCGCCAGATCACGAATCGAGAAATAGCCCGACGCGTACGGAATGATGGTTGTCGGCCCTTCGCTGACGAGGATGAAGGCGAGCGACGAAGTGAACGCGGCTGGCGCGACGGTTGCCCATGGATCGAGGTGCAGGTCGGTGGCGAGCGCCACGAGGATGGGAATGATGATCGTCGCGGTCACCGTGTTGCTCGAGAACAGCATGTGCAGCCCGGCGACAGCGAGCACGATCACGAAGGGGCGAAGCGCGTCGGGCACGGATGTAATCTGACCGAGCAGCACCCACGCCAGCCACCGCGCGGCGCCGCTCTCGAAGACCACGAGGCCGAGTGACAGCCCTGCGACGATCAACATCACGCCGCCCCACTCGACTTGCGCCTCGGCCTCCTTCCACGACAGCACGCGAAGCCCCGGAACAAAGAGCGCGACGCCCCCACCCAGTCCCACAGCTTCGACCGGAAGCGGCGTAAACAACCAGAGCGCGACGACGGTTGCGAAGACTAGGAGCGTGCGCCGCTCCGCGGGGCGCAGCGGGCCAAGGTCGCGCAGACGATCGCGAATCGCATCGTGACTGATCGGTAGTCGGTCGAGCTCCGGCGGAAACATCCACAGAAGAATCCACCACGCAAACGGGACCATCAGTAGCGACGCAGGGACCCCGAGACCCATCCATCTCCAGAACGAGACGTCCACGCCCGCAAGCTGCTTCAGCTGCGCGATCGCGACGAGATTCGCAGCGGTGCCCGCAGGGGTCGCAATGCCGCCAATCAACGGACCGAATGCTGTGGCAATCATCAACGCCCGGCCGAAATTGCTGTGCGCCGGCCGCAACCCAACATCCTGCAGTAGGCCGACGCCGAGGGGGAACAGCATGGCCGCAACCGCGATGTCGGTAATCCACATCGAGATCAGCGTTCCGACGATCAAAAACCCGAGCAAGACGCGACTCGTGCGCGTGCCGACGCGCAGCAGCACAAGGTAGGTCAGCCGCGCTCCGAGTCCCGACTGTGTGAAGGCCGCGGCTAGGATCAGGACTCCTATGAAAAACACGATGACGGGATCGCCGAAGCTCGCGCGGACGACCTCGCGAAATTCGGCGACGCCGAACGCGGGAATCAGCAGGACGACAAGCAGCGAGGTTGCGGCAAACGGCAGCGCCTCGGTCACCCACAGCGTGACCGCGAATGCCATGATGCCGAGGCATGTCTTGCCGGCGGCGGTGAGCGGAATCATGTTGCCCGCGCGCTCGAGCGGCGCGGGCGTTGGAAGCAGGTGGATCGCGAACAGCAGCGCGGTCGCCGCGAGCAGAATGAGCAGCTTCCGATCGCGCCGCTCGGGCGGGTTTGAAAGCGCCGGGTCTGAAACGACCCGGCCCACGCGGTTGGGCCCCACCCGCGCCATTTTAGAAGCTCAGACGCGCTCCCAGCTGAATCGTTCTCGCAGGACGCGCGCTTGAAATGACCCCGAAATCCGCGGCGCCCAGCGTGAAGCCCGGGATGTTGAAGTTCGCGCGGTTCAGCACGTTGTAGGCCTCCGCCCGAACGTCGAACTTCATCCCCGCGCCGAGCGCGATGGTCTTCTCCACCGTCGCGTCGAGCGTCGCCAGCCCCGGCCCCCGCAGCACCGACCGCGGCGCGTTACCAAAGGTGAAGTCCGCGGGATTGGCGA